>Ga0209127_100851_pt1 | contig 10266 bp, 14 predicted proteins | sample LakSupMetagenome_FD_187469 | JGI IMG/M metagenome (GOLD analysis project Ga0209127, IMG submission 187469) | Freshwater microbial communities from Lake Superior, Canada - Sta WM archaea (SPAdes) (version 2) | ecosystem: Environmental > Aquatic > Freshwater > Lake | place: Lake Superior, Canada...
ACTATGACTTCATCGAAGCTATTCCCAAATATTGACTTCCATTGATATCCGGCCTTCGACACTACCACCAACAACACGATCCTATAATGCCGACGTCAGATTCTGACACAATCTCGGATATGCCACGCATAAAACCTCCTCCCAACCTCCCACAACTCGTCAAAACCGCCTTCAACAAGGCGCGCGAGAGCGGCGACCTGATCTACTACCCGACCGAAGTGACCCTCCTAAACGTCAACTCCATTCCCGTATGCGCCTCTCCCTCCAACCCCCCTGCTGCTCTCCCTATACAAACTTACCGTCTCCAGTTCCAACTCCGCTTCTCCCCCTCCCTCGCGAACAAACCCAAGGCCCCCCCGCCTTCCTCGACACCGGGCAAGAAGCAACCCTTCAACCCCTTTGCCAACCCCTCGGCGTCCCTCCTAATCTCCCCCCTCCCACCGAGCCACAACCTCGTCCTCAACAAGTTCGCCGTCGTGCCCGAGCACTTCATCCTCTCCACCAAAGAGTTCGCGAAGCAGACCGATCTGCTGGGGGAACAAGACCTGGAGGCCGCTCACGCCTGTATCCGGGCCTATGCCGGGGAAGGGCGGGAGCTGTTCGTTTTCTTCAACTCCGGGGAGCATAGTGGTGCGAGCCAGCCGCACCGGCATTTGCAGATGCTGGATGTGGGGAATATGAGGGAGGGGTTGCCGGAGGAAAACGGGTGGGAGGTGCTGGCGGATGGGCTGGCTGGGGGGGAGAGGCAAGGGAGGAAGGTGCCGTTTTGGACTGCGGGGAGGAGGGTAGAAAAGGGTTGGAGTGGGAGGGAGTTGTGGAGGTGCTACTTGGAGCTGTATAGGAGGGCGTGCAGGAAGATGGGGGTCGAGGTGGAAGGCCAGAGCGACGGGGAGGCGAGGATTAGTTATAACCTTGCTATGACGAGGGGGGCGATGGTGATCTGTCCGAGGGTTAGCGAGGGGGGGAGTGTAAGAGGGGAGGGGGGAGAGGAGGTGGGCTGGTTGGCGCTGAATGGGACGGTGCTGGCGGGCACGGCGCTGGTCAAGAGTCGGCGGGAGTGGGATGCGTTGAGGAGAGATCCGAGACAGGTTGCGGAGGTGCTGGAGAGGATTGGAGTGACAGCGGGGGAAGAGGCGGAGCGGTCTGACGAGGAGGACGTGTCTGGTTGAGATGGGCAGGAACCCGTTGATTAAGACTGGAGGGCCAGTGCGTTATTAGGGACAGCGAGCCAACAACAGGAAGCCAGACGATAACCAAGGGACCGAATACTACCAAACACCAAGCAAACGTGACCGCGAAGTCGACCTTTTCTTTTTTCCGGACACCTTTTCCTGAATCCTTCAACCAGACCGAAACACAAGGAAAGCCATGTCACTCGAAGATGTGCCAACTACACTCCCACCCCTACGACCACTGCTGATAGAACGGACGCCTCGGAGCTTTGCCGGAGGCCACCTCGGCGGCCACAAGCTCATCCCACCGCTTGCGACACGTCGAGTTGCCGAAGTGATAGCCGCCATTATCCTTGATGTATGCCGCGACGCGCATCCAGGGGATCTTGGCCGTGTGGAGGTCGCTGGCACCGGAGGCGAAGGAGCGGACGCCTTCCTCGAGGAGGCGGAGCTGGGGTTATGTCAGTACTGTCATTGCGGATGGATGGTGCGAGGTCGTCGAGTGGTGCTGCGGCCTTGCGTGCCGCGTGGAGGTGATGAAGGGAAAGGGGAGACTCACATCTGTATCCGTCCATACGGGCTTGCGGACGCGCGCCTCCTTGGGCTTGGTGAGGGCGCGGTAACGCCCGCGGAGGGTGGAAACGGCTTCCTTGAAGCCGCACAGCTCTTTGATCTGGCTGTAGCCCATGCCGGCTTGCCGGTGGTGGACGAGGAGCTGGTCTTGATAGGTCCAGCGTCGAGTTCCGGGGGAAGTCGGTGCCGGAGACGGTTCTGGAGATGCTGCGGGCGATGCCGCAGAGGATGGCGCAGAAGATGGCGCCGGGAGTCCAAGGCGTGGTCGAGGAGCTGCTAGGACTGGGCGCAACTGAGCCTGTCGGGCTATTTTAAGTTGCGGGTGGGTGGGATGCGCTTGGGCCTCGGGCGTGGCTTGCTCTGGCGTTGACGTGGTCAATATGCCGTTGCGCCGAGTGTTCCTACTGTGCCGAGGTATGGCGGACGACATCGTTGCTGGGGCTATGACCCTGCCTTTGCCGATAGCAGATGACTTGGAAGCAGGTGGCGGGGATAACCTCTTCCGCGCATTGCGGCTTCGGGCTGTTGTGTTGGGCAGCTTCTTTCGGCCCTTGGACGAAGTCTTCCTCTTGACACGTGAAGCGACCAATGGAAGAGCCTCCGACGACGAGTAGGCTGCTTCGGAGTCTGTGCCATGCGGCATCGTGGCTGGGCTGGACGCCGAAGATGCGAAGTGGTTCTCGGGAGACGACGGCGAACTTGGCAACTCTTGGATACGGTCGAAAGGCGTGCTGTTGTGGAATGCCCTCGGAGGGTAGGCATCTGTGAAAGACAGATTGTCGCCAAAGGAGGACGAGAATGTCGAAGAGAAGCTGCCACCTACAGTACCGGTGGACGAGAAGCTCCTCCCGGTGTAGATGCTACCCTCGGTAGCGGCGGGGAAACTCGTTTGGCCAGCGTCGGTGACGGAGCCTAGCGGCATGGTTGTCGGTCCGTTTGCGTATCCCCAGTTGCTTTCGTATGGGAGCGACAAGTTGGGAAGTCCTTGAGGAACATCTGTTTGGTAGTCTTCACCACCGGTGAAAGTACTCGTGTGGCAGGCTGATGGCCAGGTGTACAGCTCCTGTGCGGTCTGTCCGTACGTTGGTGGCACCCACTGGCTCGCCGAGAAGCCAGTTCCAGGGAAAACAACCGGCGAGACATAGGCTCCGTCCTGGAAGGATGACGATGCAGGCAGGTCTGTTAGAGAATAATGGCCTTCCGTCTAATCCATCCGTTGTCTGTCAGCTGTCACTTTTCCTTGGATGACGAATCGGAAGACAGTCTTACCGCAGCCTGATAGTCAGTCTGATATGGCATCAGAACATGGGCGCTGTCATGGTTGGCTTCCATCCCGCTGACGTCGAACGCCTGCAATCGGGTGGCAGCCATGATGTAATGCGGTCTGCACGCAAACTGGTCTTGCTCCCCTTTCAAGGACAAGTCAGTGGGAGGAGGTAGTGATGGGCAGAAGATGTCCGGACAGTGCCATATGTCCACGGGCCGTTGAGGGAAGATATGCATTTTCGCAAGCTCGCTTTCCCACGCATTGTGGTCCGAGGTAGTGTTCCTGAGAGGATTGGATCCTAGAGCTTCCCTCCACATGATGGCTTCTTCCTCAGGATGTCGTCTTCACCGCTGGTTGTTCTGACGTCTTCTATGCGTGTCTCGACCCAGAGGCCGTTTTGCTGCTTCAGCAAGCCCCGCTGAGTCTCGGGACTTCGCGCTGAAGACTCTCGTGGTTTGTGGATTCGAAGCAGCGGTCAGTAGCTGTGAAAATATGGCTCCAGTACCGGCGTATGAATTCCTGGCCGAAGGGGTTCCTTATGCAGGTTCAGTGTACGCTCCCGAAATCGAACTGCTGGCCAGTGTCTGCGCTGTCTTGTAGAGAGACCAGGCTCAGGGGTTGTCGTCTGCGAGGAAAGCAAAGAATTGGTGGCTGGTTGCCAAAACAGGGCTTACAACCAAGAACTCCTCGACCGACCGTGTCTGTCCAGTTCACTTGGCAGGAGAATGATTTGAAGGAGCAATGTCAGATCAACGCAGCCGATACCTTGCAAGAATGCGCTGCCTACTTTACCCAGACGGATCTAAGAACTACTACCAACACTTGGGGTATTGGTGGTTCAAGACGCGACATCCTACACAGACACGGGACTCTCCAGTGTCCATGGCTCATTGTGTCGTGCTGAACCTCAATCAGTGGACATGCTCCCGTCAAGGTGGACCTCCAGGGAAATGGTGTCAGGCGGGAATGCATATCCCTCTCGAAACGGCTACTCATGACCAGATCGGTTCTCCTTGCAAGCCCTTTTCCGTCTCTTGCCACTTTGACATGAGCATTCGACCATGTCAACCTTCCCGAGCCTCTCCACTCGATCCGCTGACCAAAGACGCTCGAGGCCAATAGACAGATCATATATCATCTTATTCAAGAACAGTTCCAGACTTCTCTGGGTCTCATTTCGCAAAGGGGCCGGGTCGTTATATGAATGTGAGGGAAGCTGGGGGGTGGCACGGGAAACGGGACCATGTTGGAACCGGGCGGGCGGATAACAACTTCGACTCCTAGAAAAATGGGTGCCCAGTTCTGCTTCATTGCATGACCGACCTGGCCGAGTGGCTTGAAACTCTGCAGTTTGTACCGGGAGAGGCTCATGCACGACTGCTGCAAACTGGGTTACTGCCGGCAACACGCATGTGAGCCCAGACCAGATCCAGGAAATCATGATGATGTGGTCCGTGAGGCATGACTTGGGTTGCAAAGTGTGTCAATGAGCATGGCTCAATTTCACTCACCGGCTCCGTCCGGGAACGCACGCGGCGGTACAGATGGCCCGAATTGCTCGACGATTCTCCGTGAGCACATCCAACTCACAGAAGGCTCTGGAGCGAGGACAACCGCTTCGCCAACCATACAGATGTACCAGGATGTCACTGTCTAGGCTTCTACAGGGGCTGTCCGAGTCCAGGCCCTGTGCCGCGAGCTCGGAGCAAACAAGCACGGCTCATTCCCCTGGCACTTACCGTTCGCGGAATCACTCGCATACCGCCACGAGGGGAACTGTCCGTGCCCCAGCGCTGGTCATGGCTCTGTACAGCATGAGCCCTACGTGTGAGAGCCGTCATCAGGATTCCTGCCATGCGGCTTCCCGCAACGGTGATAGTAGGTTCCCCACGTCGACCAAGCATGGCCACATCTGGTATCCCGTGACAGCTCAGTTTGGCATCATCCCAATCTCGGTGCGGCTCGGCAGTCGTGCCCTGTTCTCTGTTTCAAGCTGTGGTTAAGCTCAGCTCAGATGCGAGCAGTGAGCTCATCCTGGATTGCTTCGAGGATGCTGGACATTGACAATGGAGGGATATATCTTCTAAGTTCAAATCAAGTGACCTGAGCAAGGAGTTCATTTTCAAACTGAGCTGTCAATGACGGCACAACAAATCTGGCAGCGAATAACTAGGTGGCAGAACCCTGGCTAGGCTTCTATTTGCCGCTTGGTCTGCCTCTCTGGATCCATCCTCAACCCGCGCAGGCACCTTGCGGGCCGAACTGATTACGTAGTGCTGCAGACCATCTACATCAACACTCTCAACCGTTTGATACCAGGTCCTTGCCTGTGTAACCTCCGCGACAATATACACGCTTCCTAGCGCCTTGCTCAATCCAGTGGCTTGCATCAGTGGCGCCGGGAGCTCATCCGGACGGGACCATCTTCTTCCCTAGCAGGCCGTGTTTGATGGTAGGAGCAAGCCACATCCGCATCCGGCTGAGTCTGAAACGAGATGCTCCCTGTCAGAGATAAAGAAACCAAAAAGGACTTTAGGTGATGATCATTGACACCAGCAGTGTGTACACTCAGGGATACGGAATTACCGCTGACACTCATCACTGGCTCGCGAGTGTAAGAATTCCATCCGGCGCCGGAGAGCATACGCCCCTGTTCACATTGGAGCATGTGAGAAGCGTGCATGTCGATAAGTGGTCCAAACGGATGAAGTAGCTTCTCAGTACTACGTTGATAGCAACTTGCCCTATGAGCAAGCAAGCTTTGCTACTCAAGAGCCTTGCTTATCAATGGCGTGGTCCGTTCTCTCCTCTTAAGTCCTGCATTGCGCAGGTTGACTTCACCCCTTTCTGAAATGCCATATTCAGAAGCCCTTGTCTGGATGTTGTTGTCAATCATCACATATGATGGCCGCCTTCTGGTCACGATACAATGACACGTTTTCTTGGCCAGCTCAGTCGGGCATCCCCAACATTTTCTCGTCATATTGCTACACATTCTACGCCCGCTCCTTTGTTCCTCGACCCTCTTCCACGAGCATAGCTTGGTCTGCTAGCAGACAAAGGGTCTCCCCTCCATGTGGAGAGTGCCTGACTGCTTTGTCTGCGGTCGCGGCACAAAATAACAAGGACCGCGGCTTAGGGTCCAAGAATAAGACATCTCCTCCTCACTTGAAATGCAGGGCACGTTTCTCCTCCACGCATGTATATAACGCTCATCCAGCGACCTGACAGCGGCTCGACTCTATTCAAACCCGCACTCAACATTATCAACACGACATCGGAACCGCCATGTCCCCGTCCAACCCGCCGAATGCTCCCGGCGGCCTGGCCCTCCTCGGCCGCGACCCAGCCAAAGAGACCTACCACTGGGAAGGCCCCCGCCACGGCACGGTCTGGGAGACGCTTCCCAACCGGCTCTACGGCTGGCTAAGGCCGTGGACGGACTGGGAGCCCGAAGACGACGAGAAGATGTGGATCGACGAGGCCGGGAAGCCGAGCCACTACCTGATGGATCCGGAGATGGAGGGCTTCCGGCCGGATCCTCTGGACGAGGAATGGGCTTTGGTCGTGGGGAAGACGGATGGGAGGGGGATACTGAGGATTAGGAGGGAGTTCCTGTTCGGGGTTAAGGCTAGTCTGCTGGGGACGGTGGAGGAGTTGAGGGGCGTTACGAGCTGTTATGCTTTTGCTGGGGCTGTGATGAGGGGGGAGTGTTGACGGTGTTGCGTGCGGATGTTGCGAGCAGAGCGGTGTGGAGGGGGATTGGGGCTTGTTGTTGGGGATATGAGGGACTAGACCTAGCTGTTACTGTCTTGGGCGTGGCACGATGCCAATTGATACCCAAGCTGTTGTAAAGTTCGTTCTTAATGTGTGACAGACTCCGTGTGCCAACAGAGGTATCGTGGTACTGAAAGCATCTGGGCGAGATGCTGGCTTGTGTGGACAGGCATGGCTTTCAGGAGAGAGACATGTATATACCATGGCAGATCTTTAGCGAGGTAGCTACATCAAAATCGGTGATTCAATCAGACTTCGGACTCTCTGGGGTCTCCTTCGCTTTATTGTCTTCTTCTTTTGCGTATCTTGACTGGTCTCCCTTGTCCGTCTCTCCAGTACGACTTACACCGCGACCCCTGAGTCTGGTGTGCGATCCCATGGTAAAACCCTTGAAAATGCCTCCATCTATGTAGTCTCGTACGACCCGCCAGACATCTCGCGCATAAGCCTGCAAATCTGCGGTACTGATGATAACATCTCCTTCTTGTGGCCCTGGATTTCGTAGAAAGAGAAGCCGAAACGAAAGTACCAGTACGCCTCTAGCGACATGGTATGAGTCGGTAGCTGGATCCCGTTCGATAGTGATGCTCTGTCGTAATACAGGCTGAAGAGCGATAGAAGCTGCCATGCTGTTAGTCGTTGTAGCGCCAGGGCGAGTCGGAGTTTCTTCTTCCCATCTCTCGATAATAATCCTTTTGATGAAAATAGTCGAACTTGACAAGAAGGACAATATTAACCTGGTGGTCTGATACAGAAAACCACCATCTCATATCGTCTCGTAGGGCACCTAAGGATTCAGAACTCCCTGCCTCGATAACTAGGGTTGGCCAGGCATCTTTACCCTCGCGTCCTAGATTTGGGCCACCGCACGAATGCCCCTTCCCCGCCGTCACCTCCAGGGTGACCTCGTGGCCGGAAGGTAGTACTACCCATCGAAGACCAGGTCCGTTTTCTGTTTCTTTGGGTGAGTTGGTCGCGATATAATTGGTAGAGCTCGAGATGGAGTGCTTCATGTAAATGACTAGGAATGGTGATGATTAGAATCTCCTTGTCGGCAAGGTAACGGCGGATGCGAAATGGGCGACGTGCGTAGCCCAGAATTTCGTTAAAATCGATAAGAGAAACAACTGATAATTAGTATTAAATACCCTAAAGCTAAAGGTAACGTTATAACTAACTAGCTAAATAGTAAATACTGACTTTGGACGAGTAGATAATCTTCAGAGGCCTGTCTAGCAACCTGGCAGAGCTCTTTGAAGTTTGTGAATTGGATAGTCAGCGGCTCCCGATCAGAAGCCATCTTGTTGTTGGTAAGGACGACTCTCCAGGTTGTTTGGGAGAGCGTTGAAACTTTGGAGGCTTTGCTGAAGGCTGCCAGACGCCAACCTCACTTATCACGTGACACGTTGTCCTGAGAGCAGTCCGAATTGACCCAAAGTGGCGGGTTCCGACACCGACCCACCCCCACAAGTGGGCCCGCCCCACTTGGATGTAACGTCGAAATGACAGAAAAGTCAATTAAATTTCGCCCGATGCCGAGGGGGCGCGTGCTGGCGCGTGATGCCTGGGAGGGAGAAACATTTGAGTCCATCACCACGAAAAGGACTTTCAGGCCTGAGATCGCTGAACGGAGGACATATCAGATAGCCACCTAGAAGGGCTCGTGGCGTTTCAGAAAGATCCGGTTTGCGATCGACAAGGCGTTCCTGTCCTTTGAGCAGCCGGAATATCCGGCTGGAGGTTCCTTTCTCTTGCCTCCGTCCGTGGTATTGAACACTAAGGTACCTTACCTTATCGACGTCCGGGGAGCCGCAGTTGGCACACAGAGACGCCGTTTAAACCTCTCGGATGTCACTACCATAACCTACCTTATCTTCCATCTTTACCTGCAGCGGACCAAACCCAGAACCGTCATCGTTCCTTGCAGCTAGGCAGGTTGTCGCGTCCATGGTAATAACCAAGAATGTCCTCCCAACCAGACGCATCTCCGCTCCCCGCGGACCTTGGAGGCTTGCGGAACCTCATCTCGCAACTGAGCGATGACCTGGCCCTGCAACGCACCATCCTTGCCTCATTGCAAGAGTTGCCGCAAGACGCCGAGGTTGAGGAGCAAGTGAATGACGCCAAAACCGAGATCAAGGCCATTCAGAGTCGCCTCACTGAAGCCCGCAGGGCTCAGCACCACGGTATGTTTCAAGTCACTCTCCCACCTCCTCCGCACCGCTGGATGACCATCTTGCTAACCTTATTTGATCTCTTTCCCATCAAAAGCCCAGAAAGCCATCAAACCTAAACCGTCAACCACCCAGGAAAGCCAGAACCGGGTCAGCAGCCAGGACTTTGCCCAGGGTAAGGCTCACGTCCCCCTCCCCCCCACGCCAGCGTCGATGTCCTCCTACCTTTCCCCGAGTCTGGTATTGCCAAAGTCTTGGCCTTTTAAAATCCAGCTAACGCCTTCAACCAGCTTCCCGCTCTGCGTCGTCGGCGTCGAACTCTCCAGATATGTTCGGCCGTCTCCCAACAAACGACGCCATGGGTAATGGTCCGTCCCGTCCAGGCACGCCATCTAGAAAGCGAACCTACAGCCATGCCAACGTGACTCAGGCCAAGTCTGGCCAGAACAAGTCCCGTCGGAGCAACGAGAGCCAGCCTGCCGGCTTCGACAGCTCTCCATCGACCACACCGAGTAGCGACCGCGACGATGCTTCTGTCATCGACCTTACTGGGTAAGTCCTTGGTACAATGATCCACGTCCAACGTCTGGTGATGCCCTGATTGCCATTGCCATGGCGACACAGCTGACTTGGTGCACCGCGCAATAGGGACGATGAAGAGATGTACAGGCGACTGGATGAGCGAGAGCAGCGGTATCAGCGTCATAAGCAGATGCTCGACAGTGACGCAGCGCTCGCAAGGCAGCTTCAGGGTGAAGGCATCGAGGTTGTGTCTTCGTCGTCGTCGCGTGCACCTCGACCCAGCCAGCATGCCCAGGCGACCCCGAGCTACTTCGACCGCATGATTCCTCCGCGGTCATCCCAGACTCCGGCTCCGAAATCCTCGCAGACTGCACGCGGCACGCAAGCCGGCCAGCAGTATGGAGCCAATGTGATGGAGATCCCGGAACGGCCTTCCCCCCGGGGAGCCTCTTTCAACCGTTCGTTCCCGGTACCCCCAAGCTCAGCCGGACGCCATCATGCGCCTCGCATGCCTGGATCCTTCGTCGACTCGGATGATGATGACCTTCTTGGGGCTAGCACCGGTGCTGGCGTGCCTCCTCTCCCGCTCAGCGCAACCGCTAGGAGCCTTAGCCAATCTTTGGCCCTAGCCGAAGCCGCGCGCCAGGGGGCGATTGCAAGAGACAGACATGGCCATGCCTCCTTGGCGGCTCGACAGGCGGCCCTCAGTAGGGCGGGAAACGGCTACTCCAACCAGCCAACCCCGCCTCATCCAGGCTACGCTGCGTGGCGGGCAGACCTC
>Ga0209127_100852_pt1 | contig 10263 bp, 14 predicted proteins | sample LakSupMetagenome_FD_187469 | JGI IMG/M metagenome (GOLD analysis project Ga0209127, IMG submission 187469) | Freshwater microbial communities from Lake Superior, Canada - Sta WM archaea (SPAdes) (version 2) | ecosystem: Environmental > Aquatic > Freshwater > Lake | place: Lake Superior, Canada...
AAGAGGAAGAGGAAGAGGAAGAGGAAGAGGAAGAGGAAGAGGAAGAGGAAGAGGAAGAGGAAGAGGAAGAGGAAGAGGAAGAGGAAGAGGAAGAGGAAGAGGAAGAGGAAGAGGAAGAGGAAGCTTCAAGCGAAGACGAACAAGTCGCCGCGGCCGAGGTCCTAGAAGCGGTAGTCGTAAACGGCGAGCCCAATGACCGGAAACGGAAGCGCAAGAACCGCGACGACCTCGACGACCTAGAAGCCAAGTACCTCTCAACCCTTGCGGACGACGAGCCGGAGCCATCTTTGAAGCGGCAAAAGGCCGACAAGGACGCCGAAGCCGAGAAGTCCTCGGGAGAAGAAGATGAGGCCGACGACGCAGCATCAATAACCTCCGCCTCCCCGCCTCCCCAGCACGAATCCATCACCACCGACCCAGCAGCTGCAGAACTGGACAAGGCCAACCGCACCATCTTTCTCAGCAACGTCGCCTCGGCAGCCATCACCTCCCGGTCCGCCAAGAAGACCCTCCTCGCCCACCTCTCCACCGTCCTCGACAAGAAAGCCTCCCCTCCCCAGACAATCGAGTCCATCCGCTTCCGCTCCACGGCCTTCTCCGCAGCCGGCATACCCAAGCGCGCGGCCTACATCAAGAAGGATGTCATGGACGCCACGACGCGCAGCACAAACGCCTACGTCGTGTTCTCGGACGCGGCATGCGTGCGCGCCGCGGTCAAGGAGCTGAACGGCACCACGGTGCTGGACAGGCACGTCCGGGTCGACAGCGTGGCGCACCCGGCGCCCGTGGCGCACCGGCGGTGCGTGTTCGTCGGCAACCTGGGGTTTGTCGACGACGAGACGGTGCTCAACACCAAGGTCACGCCCGACGGGAAGCAGACGACGGAGAAGAAGAAGCGCACCAAGGCGCCCATGGACGTGGAGGAGGGGCTGTGGCGCGTGTTCGGCGAGAAGGCGGGCAAGGTCGAGAGCGTGAGGGTCGTGCGGGATGCGGCGACTAGGGTGGGCAAGGGCTTTGCCTACGTGCAGTTTTATGTTTGTTTGCCCTCGTTTCCCCTCTCTTTTCTTTCTGCAATGGTGCTAACAATTGACAAGGACGAAAATGCGGTGGAATCCGCCCTCCTACTCGACGGCAAGGCCTTCCCGCCTATGCTCCCCCGCCCTCTGCGGGTCAGCAGGTGCAAAGCGCCGCACAAGACGGCCCGCGCGCAGGAGGCGAAGCAGGCCAAGTTCAACTTCAACTCCAGACCCTCCAAAAGCGGCGCCAGGGCGGGCGACTACGTCCCCAAGCCCACGCCCGAGACCCAGACCCTCTCGGGCCGCGCGCAGAAGCTCCTGGGCAAGTCGGTGGCGGCCAAGGTGGCGCACGAGGCGCGGCTGAAGGAGAAGAAGGGCCGGACGAGGGAGAGGCGGGAGAAGGGCGGCGGCAGCGGCGGCGGCGAGAGGGCGACGGGGGCTAACGATACGGCCGTCGGGGTCAAGGGGGCGATGGACAAGTTCAAGAGTCCCGAGGATATCGTGTTTGAGGGCCGGAGGGCGAGCAGTAAGGATGGGAAGCCGAGGGATCTGAAGCTCAAGGGGCAGAGGGGGAAGAAGAGCGATCCGAGGAAGAAGAGAAGGAGCGCGAAGGATAGTCGTGGCGGGCAGAGGGCTGCTAAGTGGAGGGCTTCGGGGAAGGGTGGGAAATAGATGGGATGAGTGTGGTAGCAGCATGAGTCATGGATGCTACCGAATAAAGACGCTGTGAGACGGTGTGTTGCCGTGGTGTTGTTTATATCATCTCGTCGAGCGCACAGGGTCTTGATAGTAGAGATACAATTCTCATTATCATTAGCAGACCGAGGAGGCGAATGCGCCATCCCACTCAGTCTGACATAGATATCATATGTTGGTGAGCGAACCCAATAGTCTGCTCCCGAAACCTTATCCCAGTGATGCCGCACCCAACTAAACGAGCGATAGAGCCGTCCGTCCTATCCAGAACTTTTCGGACAGGCATGCCCCCGTCTATGATAGCGAGTGTATCCCATATCCTCTTAGTGCCTAACACATGTTGATCCTCCTAGCCAATAACTCCGTACCCATCTATACGCCATAGTACATTCGTATAATGCGCCTTTAGCACCGGTGCTCTCGTCCAAGCACGGCGACAACCAGCCGCTCCTCATCACCGAGGCTTATTCACCTAGGACGTAACCTCGGTCTGAACCACCGTACTCGCCGTCTTGGGCCTCTCACCCAGGGGCATGACACCCAGCTCGGCGCCCTGTCCGCTCTGGCCTCTCTTCCGCCCGCCGAGTAACCGGCTCGCGATGCCGGCGTGTTGCGGTTGCGCCTGGGCGGCGTTTCCATTCGCGAGGGCGTCGGTCTCGTCGGACCCGAACTTGGAGAAGAAACTCCTCTTCTTCGGCTGCTGGCTTTGAGGCCTGCTGTTCTCATCGTTGAGGCCGACGTCCTCGAAGTTGGACTCCTCTACGGCCGTCGCGGGCACGGCGGGCCGCCGCTCGGCTAGGGAGGAGCGGTGGTAGGGGAGGCGCGGGAAGCGGGAGTCGAGGGATTGCCGGGGGACGATGTCGGGCTGCACAATTGGGCTGCGTGCGGATATGTCCTGGTTTGGGGTGTCAGCCGGGGAGGGCGTACAAAAGGAGGTCCCTTATCGCGGGGTGAGACATGCAGGGAGGGGGAGGGGGGGGTTTGGAAACGTACAAATGACCTCCGGTACGAATCAAATGATTCGCGCGAGATGGAGAAGTGCTCGATCTCGCCGCTGCCGCCGCCACCGCCGCCGCCGACGCTGCTCTTCGTGTCGCTCGAGTTGCGCGACGAGAGATAGCGCCGCGGCCATGTGGCCTCCTTTTCGACTGGGGAGGGCGGGAGGTAGACGCCGCTGTCGTTGACCACTTTTTGCATGCATGTTAGTTGGGAAGGGCTTTGGAATGTAAGCTTATGTGGCGGGGTAGGGGGGCCGTACCACTCATCTTGTACTCGCCATTGTCCTGGCTGCGCGAGCTGCGGACGCTGAGCGCCGACGAGGCTTTGGAGCCGACTGTGTCGACACGCTCGAAGCCCGGGTGAGCGACGTCTGTGTGCGAGGCGTCCGAGTCCGGGCGGGCGTTCTCGTCGGCGGGGATGGTGAGGCCGGGGCGCACGCGGGCGAAGGGGTTCCGAATCGGCATTGTGGCGTTTTCTTTTGTGAAGATATGCGATTTGATGCCTGTCCAATGGAGGGGTCAATGACGTCGGATGCGCCGGGTTATCCGATTGCTATACCGCGCGGCGTGTTGATGATAGCCTCTGATTGAAGGTCTTGCTGGCTAAGAAAACAGACAGCGATAGGATAAGTTTGATAATCGAATTCGGTCGTGGATCGGAAACACAGTGTAAAAAGCAGCATCAGGGGGAGAAACCGAGATTTAACGGTCGTGGGACGCAGTGGGCGCAGACCGATTTATGTTCTGGAATGGGAGACGAACAGGTGCGATTGGATGGACGTGAACGGAAGGGCAGATCTGGGCGTTGATCTGATGCAGGGTTGGCCATGCCGAAAGCCTGGCAGGCCTGTCAGCGCCCAGTCGCTCCTTCCGCTGATGGATGCACAAGGGTCCCCGACAGGGAGAAACTGGAATGTCAAAACCCCGATTCTAGCGGGGCAGTGCTGTTAACCGGACTGGGCTTCCCCGCAAAAAGTTTCCCATCAGTGCTCTTGTTTGCGGGCAGCTGCGCCGTATGCAGCAGCGTATCACTGCCATGCTTGCTTTCGCTGCCGCCCTTCATCAGTGCTTGGAAAAGGGCCCGGCATTGGCGGGCGGAGGACGGAGGCCGGCCTTCATGGCTCCGAGATCGACGACCCGGGACATCATAGACCCCACCTCCACATTGACTCGCTCTACGATCGCTGGCGTCCTAACAGCCGTTAGCGACTCTTAGCGAGCTGTATGACGTTCTTGATCGAGGAGTTGGTTGTCTGGTTACAGGAATTGTTAGAGGTTGTCAGTGCTGTCCACCCCCTGAACCGGAATGGCGGAAGCACATATCCTGATCTCCTCTATCGGTGCCAGTGGTGTCTGGATGTAACAGTACTACAGTCATCATGTCGTAGGTTTCAACACATGAGCAGCTCCTTGCGGTTTGAGCAGCGGCGGCAGATTTCCAGTCCGAATATGGCTATCCTGCCAGTATGCCCCGGCATTGAGTCTAATAAGTCTAGTTAAGGTGACGACGGCACCGACATCAAAGGGCATCATCGAATCCTGCCCGGTCTACACCCATGGCAAGATGTTAGAGTGGTACCTACCCTACCGCACGAGCAGAGATTGGACGATTGCACGATTACCACACGTTGGAGACGATCACCATATCTTGTTTACCGCGCTAACATGCGCAATCCAGTGATATTTCCTCGGAGACCTAAGCCAGCTCCTCAACTCCGTCGCGGACTACTGCTGCATGGTCAAATCCGCATCCCGCTCCTAACAATAGCTACATCTCCATACCGCGGACAAAACAGAGTCCCCTCCTGGCCATGCACAACCGTCAGATGGCTGGTATCCGTGTTCAGCCAGTCCTTAGGCGCGAAGAAGTGACGCGTTAGCCCCTCTATCCCTTCAATATCGCACTCTACGGTGTTGTGGTAGTGATTCACCGGGCTTGCTTTTCTGGTCGAAATGTGCGGTCCATCCGCTTTGGTAGGGGTGGTGACGTCCCAGGTTGAGAGCCAGCCTTCGTGGTCAAGGAAGACGACGGAGGTCCCGATGGTATGGAATAGCAGTTTCATGTGCTCAGCGAGGGAACAAGGAACGTTGGTGGTGAGCACCGTAGGGCCCGTGTCAAGCCGGGCTGTCAGGAGGTTGGAGGCTTGAGGGGGGGTGACTAGCGTCGAGTCTGAGAGGTAAAGGATGTAGATTTCTAGGCCACCTGGAGATATGTCCGACGCCCAGTGCACACTGCGTTCTTGGAGTAGGGTTGGCATAAAGGAGGATTTGTTCACTGCCTGCTTGGGTTGATGTGCTCCATTGGACTGTCCGTCGGCCGTCCTTTGCACGGCTTGGCTGCCGAGATGTGGATGGGCTGGGTTCGGAATCTCTGCCTTCTCAACTCTCTCTATTCACCTCCGGGCCAGAACGGGGAGAGACCCTCGCCTGTTTTGCTGCTCGAAGGTAGCCCACGTGAAAGTTCTGATGAAAGAGGGCTCAATCCATGTGAGCTCGTCGGTGTTCGATGGATGTTGCACCCAGCACCTCGACTGGTCCGTACCCCAGTCTCGTGCATGAATTTCCTTCTTCAATTTCAAGTTCCAGACAGAGAGACAGAGTACAGTCTCGAGATGGCGTAGATATAAGGAGGAGCTTCTCGTCGGGGCTGAACAGCAGCTGGAGCGCATTCTCCTCCAGATTCGTCTCGAAGACGGCAAAGACGGCCCACCTGCCTTCTTCCTTCGTTTGTAGCCCTTTGGCAACCACCTGCCTAAACTCGTCGCAAGACACCATGTATTTGCCGGATTGTGACCATGACAGCACCAGAACACCGCCTGGGGGAACTGTGGTTGTACACCTTGCGAAGTCGCTTGCCGCTGTGAGCGTCGACGAGGATCACCGATCTGTCTTCCCTACCATACGAGAAGTACGTGTCACTGTTGGTCATTCCCATGGCAGTGATCAGTATGTGGTCGCTGCCGGCCGCAGAAGTTATGGGTTCCGTCACCACGAAGCTTCCTCCAGAGCTAGAGTTGTCTTCAAGATCCTGCTCGTCTAGTCGCACCAGGACATCAGGCTCCCAGACATTGCAGAGCGACCCCCTGATGTCGTAGAAGCGCTGGCAGTTAGGAGTAAAGGCCATAGCCGAGCTTAGGCTCGTTGGTATTGGGCAGGCTGTAGACCAGGTTGTACCGCGGAAAGGTCCAGATGTTGTGTGTGCCGTGATGGTCTCGAGATAGCAAGAAGTTGCCATCATCGCTCACGGAAATGTCGCGACCGCTGATATAGTCGTACTCGACTTGACACTCGTCCAGAAGCGCCACTCGACTAGCCGGGTGTCGTCGCAGAGCACCAGCGGATAACCGGTCTCGGGTTGCCACCACAGTTGCTCTGGGTAGAGGAGCGGGTCGTTGGGGTCCTTGACTCTGCACACATACGGGAGGAGTAACTTTTCGTGGTCGAGATTCCACACCAACGGTGCTCTACCTCGCCATGACATGGCAACCTTGGTGAGGTCTGGGCTGACCACCGCGTTCCCGGGACATCCGACGTAGCCTAGGTCGTTCTCAGGCAGCCGGGCCACAAATACTCTGTACGTCTCACCAGACTTCAGGTTGTGGTAGGCGACGGTGCGGTTGTCTAGGCCGACAACTCTATCGTCAGACGAGAACTCGAGGTTCCGGACCATGGCTTCCGACTTCCTGGGGAAACTGTAAAGGCGTCTCCCCGACGAGACCGTCCGAACACAGAACGTCCGGTATCCAGAGGTCGCTAGCAGTGTTCCAGACTTATCGAGCGCCATCAGTGTAACCCATTCTCCCTGGCGTATCGTCCTCGCCTTCTCGCACGTCTCGGTACTCCACACGACAACAGTTCCGGAAGCGTTGGCAAGTGTAAGAAAAAAGGACTCGGTAGCAAGGACTTGTGAGGCCGAGTTTTCGCGACCGATGTCCACACTCGCGAGGCAGTCATCCCATTCTTCTGTGGGAAGTCCGTCCACAGTCAGTAGCCGCGATGGAGACGTCCCGTATGCTCTGGCAATCATCGACTCCTTCGGACAGGAGGCCGGAACGTGTTTGTAGATCGAGGGTGGACTGCGGAGCAGATTCGATCCAAACTTGCCGACCACTCGGATGAGGTCGACTGCCCAGGCATGAACCCGTTCGAAGTCGCTCTGGGAGTCGTTCAAGGACAGCATCTGATCGAGGTCTTCTGTGACTGATCTTCTTCGCGTCGCTCTTTTGACAAAAGCCTTCAGGTACTGCGCAGCCCTGAAGACGTATTGCAGATTCCCAGTGAGGGCAACACCTTCAATCCCATGATAGACAGTAGTCGTTGAGAAAGACATTGAGGGAATTCAATAGATCAGCGGTGCCGGTCGGTGCTGTAGAGACATGATAAGCCCGATAACATTCCCACGAGAAGCTTCTCCCGAAGATACTGAAATGTTTGCATATCCGATTTGAAGGAGACAGCAGTTTCCTCGTGGAAATCGACCAAAGCTTCTCGGAAAGTCGGGATCTGTTCGGCCGATTGTGCGGCAATCGAACGAAGACAGTATGTGATGCTTCTTCGTTTTGGGTGCCCTTGGCTGAACAGATAGATGACACTGGACTTTGTGGTCGTCTGATTGGAGATAGTTGACAACGCGAGCTGAAAGCACAGTCTTGCCCTTTCCTGGCAAGCCGATCATCCAGAAAATCAAGGGTGCTGTTTCGTCGCGCCTTTCGAGTGAACCATTCCCGGAATTCGTCCTTCTCAGTGAGCCAGTGACCGGACCCGTCAACAAGCAGGGGCTTGACGAACTGGATGTTACCGTCCGACTCTCCGGACCCGCGCATTCCAAGGATCGTTTGAGGATCTCAGCATAGCTGCTCCCGCTCGGGAGGAGCGCTGGACGGTCAAGCTCTATCTGCCGCGTAATCCAGGCCTTGAGCAGTTCACGCAGCTTGATGAAGTTCGGATCCGATCTGCCCCTGAATTTGCAGATAGTGTGGTGGCCCGCATGCACGGAGGCGGAAACTTCGTTCGGATACCCGAGGACCGCCGAGTGCTTCTCAAAGATCAGCACCTTTGACAAGTGCATGTTTGTTTTGAGAGACTCATAGAAAGAGACAAGCGAGAGCACCTCGCACTGCTGTCTGAAGTTCTCGTTTATGTCGGAGACAGAGCTGCTTTGCCTCTCCAAGTCAGTCACATAAGCTTTTGGCAGAGCTTCCAGAGGAGCGGCGGAGAGGATACTGTTGAGTGTTCTGGCATGCTAAGCACCTCTGTGGGGAGTGGCGAGGAAAATGATACCGATAACCTTGCCGATGAGCGCTGAGAACTGTCTGTCATGCATGCCAAGCATGTCTGCCCTTCTCACCACTAGCCCGCCCATCGAGTGAGCGATGAAGGTGATGGGACCGGCGGTGGTACTATTGCGCCAAAATGTAGTGTGAAGTTGGAGAAGCAGGTCTTTGGCAAAGTCGATGATGTCCAGATTCGCGGCGCCGCTCCCTTGAACCTCGCATTGTACCCAAAGGTTGAGATCCAATAGGCCGAGAAGGGTTCGTCCTCGACGAGCCACTGCGGCCAGAAGTTTTGGAGCTCTCGATTCCAGCACCAAGTCATCCAAGCAGAACCACCAAGTCTATGAACGAGGACAACGTCGCCCCTAGCATGTTCCCGTTCGTAGGCTATCTTGTAGGCCGAGAGGATCAAGTCCGCTGTTGCGGTAAGGGGCAACAGCGCACTGCCCGACAGTGACGGCGCGGCTCGGTGAGCTGTGGTAGAAGGTTGAGGATAGCGACCCGGTGCGCGACGGGCCGGCAATGTGAAGGTCTCGATGGGCTGCTAGAGAGTTGGGGTCTGACGCCGCATCCTCCACAGCCGAGTTATCGACGACCTTGTCCGTCGAGTGGATGGTAGAGGTGGATTTCAAGCGATGCCTGAACATGGTTATCTACAGCGAGACTTCGCCGCCGTGTGCGCATTCAAATATCTGCATGTTGATGAGGCGTAGGTGGCTTGTCGACGATATCCATTGGGCTGCCTGGGACTTCAGCTTTCGTATTCAAATCTACGTCAAGAGCTGAGAGGCACTGGTCGCGTGACAAAGTCCAACCTCGCTAGAGGCAGGTTGAAGGAAGGGAAGTGCGACAAGCAAAACAAAATGTTGACGCGAGGTATAAGATGCGGAAACAGCTAGCGCCTTGCCCTGGAATCAGTGGAATGATCATGCGTCAGCCCTGCAGCACTTCAGCGGGCTAATCCTCGCAGGGAACGGAGGCGGGTAGAGCCAGCGGCCACAACCAGAAGCACATATGGAAGAAGAAGAAGAGGGGTAGGTAGCTCAGTGCCAGACGGGAGGGTCGTAAGTCAATTTGGGGTGGTCATGATGGATGGCAACCCGGGGTCACTCTCTTTGCATACGACACCAGAGATGACTGGTTGTCTGCTCGGAGGCCGACGCTTATACAACCTGTTCACCTACCGTTAGCGAGTATCAAAGTCCTACATACAGCCTTGCCAAGGTGAGCGTTGCGAGGAGGGAGCTCGCTGACTAAGCTAAGGTAGGAAATCCGACGTGAGAGTTCAGAAAGACAGTGCCTTGTTCAGGTCCAAATATCTTCAAGTTCCTTCACTTCCATTGTCCCTTTCTTGAGCGGGAAACCAAGCTGTAAGTCGAGGAGTCGGGCGGTTGGCAATCCGGCGGGTGCGCAGGATGCAGGCAGGCTGGCCACGGGCTTCACTCTCGCTGCAGGGCCGTCCCGCTCATCTTGCGATTGGCTACGCGACACTGCAGGCGAAGGCTTGCTGATGCAGCACCTAAGCACTCCGACAAGACGCAGCGGTTATCACATCTCATGTGGGCATTCAAATTACCACTACGGGTCCAACAGCTTGTATAGAGCTTGTATGTCATGCTCGTCTCCTTGTATTGACTCGGCCGTGGGCTGTCAGAGTCCGTTGCGGGCGGGAATATCGTCTTGATCGCGGTCAACTCGGCCGCTGTAACTTGTGAGGTATCATGGCTGCCACCGTTCTTCGCCCTCCCAGCGTGAGCTCTGCCGATTCGGAGCTCTCACTGGTTGGGACGTTTGCGCAATCGAACGTTCACGAGGCTTCTGTCGATTTGACGCGAGAGACGCAAGGCAGTGCCCATGTCCACGACGATGCCAATCCATGTACTATTATAGTTCCGACGGAGCTCGCTCTTCAAGTGAACGACGTTGAGTGGTTTGAACTCGATGAGAATGTTGTCAAAGGTGCGTACTTTTCCCTGACCTGTCCCTAGCCTGCGAGGCACATACCCCGAGTATGGGACCCAACTGTTGATACTTGGCCCGCCAGCACTGCCCGTACCCGAGTCCAAAGTGCTCAGCTCTACTCAGTATGGCCAGTCATTTTGGGGCCCGACTGCAAAGATCGTCGTCAGTGTTCCGAGCGGCGAGAAAATCAGCTACTTCCTGAAGGTAAGACTCCCTGTCCTGTATGAGACCGCAACCACTGAGCGAAGCTGACCCCATCTAGGTCTTTGTCCTCGAGGCATTCGGCAACACAATGTCTACGGGGGAGTTTGAGAGCCT
>Ga0209127_100853_pt1 | contig 10262 bp, 8 predicted proteins | sample LakSupMetagenome_FD_187469 | JGI IMG/M metagenome (GOLD analysis project Ga0209127, IMG submission 187469) | Freshwater microbial communities from Lake Superior, Canada - Sta WM archaea (SPAdes) (version 2) | ecosystem: Environmental > Aquatic > Freshwater > Lake | place: Lake Superior, Canada...
CGTGGAATGACAAGATGCCATTAAAGGATGCAAAAGAAAGCGTGGACTCGGACATCTGGAGCCACGTAATACGAGGCGTGTTTTACCATGGCAGTGATACTGTTGTCGTAATCAAGGGTATATCCCCTTGCCTTCACCGACTTACGACCACCTGGAGCGGATGATGGATCTCAGGGTTCGTGATGGACTGTCACAGTTGGTAGCTCCCTTGGAGTGAGAGCGGCATGAGAACGCAATGAACTGCAATACTGTTCTATCATCCGAGAGTCCACCAACACGGAACTCTGCTAGGATACATGGCTGACCTCGTCATGAATAATTCCACCTCGCTCTAGTTTGATGCGTCGCTCGGCTTCTGTGTCTTGGAGAACTTGTCATTCACCGCCTTGTTATAGTCGCCTTCGGGGTTTGAAGATAGGCTCTGAGCACAGGTCAGCAAGTCTGGTTTATGCCCGTGGGTGTCCGGGAAAACAACGCACATCAAGAGCTGTCTGGTTGGTCTTCTCCTTGTCACTCGAGTCGTCGGTGCCCTTGCCGGACGCGGGAGGGTCGTGCATCTGAGCACCGGTCTGGCGCTCGGGAGGAGGTCCCTGGTGGCTCTCGCTGTCTCTGGAGTCGGCCATGGTGAGATGCGCTGCTTCTTGGAGTTCTGTGTGTCTGGTCTGCAACCCGCGACTTGATTAGCGTCCTGTAAGCACGTCGGCCAAGCAGGGTCCCACTAGCACCTACTTACAGTTGAAGAGGGAATGGACAGATATCCTGTCGTCGTGGTTCGTTATTGCGGGATGTTTGCTGAAGGTTGGGGTTGACGTCGGGAAAAGTATTGGGACGAGGGGAAGCTCTTAAATAGCTCCTTGTCCAAATACCCATTTACCCACTGCTTGGAGACTTACTAAGGAAGTCATGCATATCAGCGAGGCAAATGTCCAGCTGTGACATCATTCCGTCTTTGGGTAAGGTACGGGTATGCTTGATTGCGGTAATGTTGGCAAGGTCCCTTACGGAGACCTTGATGGGCCATTACATCATTCCGCACCGATAAGCGCCTCGAACTCTTGTCGGTACCCCACTACGAAGAAGACCGTTAGGACAGTAAGGTACCTTATAGTAGGTCGCTGCCGACCCGGTACTTTGATACCCGCGACCCCCAGCCTTGCATGCTAGGCTGAAACTCGCCAACCAGAGCTGGCCATCAGCTCGTTCGTTCTGCGGAACGCATGAACGGCCATATTGTTTGTATGTTAATTTTGTCGCGTCCCATGCAGGGCGAGCCTATGCTGACCTTTGTTCCACGCTGCGCATTGGCGATGCTGGTGGCTTGTGCTCCCCTTTGACGAAGTAGAAGTCCCAACAACAACAGTACAGTTAAGGTAGTCTCGGCTCCGCAACCCGTCTTCATTCAGGTCAACCGTAGCAACGGCTCCAGAAGCTGGACATCCAACGCAAAGATGCCCGACCTCAACACCGTTCCAGCCTCTCCTCATGTCCTCGCGACGACATCGAGGCGAGCATCAGCTCAACAAATGCCGCCTCCGCCCGTCCCGAGTTCGCCATCGCTCAACATCCTGCCATCGAACCAAAGTGCCGTGAACCAGACGACGGCATCTCCTCCCTCACTACCATCTCCCAGTTTCGTCTCATCCTTCCCGCAGGGACCTGTGCTGGCCGATACCACGGCGTCCACTTCGGGATCATTGCCCATGAGACATCCGCGGCCTTTGACTGCGGCCGACCTACATCTACAGCTTGAGAAGGAGAACGAGGCTGTGGTATGTGGCTCAGCACTCCCTCGCCGCAAGAGCACTTTGACATGTCAGGACATCTAACAAGCACCAAAGGTCAATCGTCTCACACGCGAGCTCTCCCTCCTCCGCGCGGCCCAGAACGCGTCAGTGGTATCCAACGCCTCCTCCACATCTGCCAGCGCCTCAGGCACCGAGTCAACTCACCTCGCCGAACCGTCCTCGCAACACCTGACCTCCACATCCGGCTTCTCTCACCCGCTGACCACATCCCGCCGGCACCAACGCACACCCTCCAATGCCAGCACCCGCAGCCTGACAGCGGCCGGCGTGTCCACAACGTCCCTCCCGGGGATATCCTCCCCCGCGCCCGTACGGCCGCCCGTAGTGGGCAGCGTCTCCCTCAGCCGGCAGAACAGCACCGCCTCCCGCCGCAGCCGCGCCGGCTCGCCCGCCCCGTCGCAGCCCGCCTCCCTCACGCAGTCACACCTCAACGACCCGTCCTTGACATCCTACTTCAACAACCGCCTTCCCCCAAGCTCGAGCGTCCTCACTCAGCCTGGCGGAAGCGGCCCGACCTCGGCGCCGAGCGCCACACCCGGTCCCGAGATCCTGTCGCCCGCCATCCTCCCCGCCACAACCCGCTACGAAGAAACGGCATACTACCGCTCCGAGCTTGAAGCGGTGAAGCGCGAGAACGAGGCCTTGAAGCGGCAAGTCAGGGAGTTAGAGCGCATGGTGCGCGAGAGGAGGGCTAGCGACGCCGGTCGAGCGCAGCAGCAGGGAAGAAGCGTGAGCCGCTCGCGCAGCGAGAGCGTGAGCACCACTGCCAGCATCAGCGTTCCGGTTGCCGGTGGAGGCACGAGTATCGCCGGTCAGAGGGAGGAGAGGCCCCGTGTTGTGAGCATGATGAGCCATGCGGGCAGTGTCGGTGTTGGTGTCCCTGAGGACGAGGTCAGGGTCGGCGAGAGCGCGGCTAGCGGACGAGACGGTGGCAGGGGGAGCTTGGAGGGGGAGAGGACTTAGATGGAAGACGATAGGCGTGGGCCGGCCATTGAAGGTTCCCCTCGCCAGAGATTTGCTTCGCAAGACGAGCGTCAACAGCGAGACCATTGCATGTCTTCACCTCCATCAAACAAAATGCGTTGAGACGAGGGACTTGGAGTTTTGACTTTCCTGATAATTCTGCGAAATCGGGCCTGTTTTCCTCTGCTTTTTACAAGTGGCCATCAACCACTGTTCTTCCCGGGCTATCAAGAGCAACCTCATATAGAAATACCACTCCTCACAGACGTCTGCTTCCGTTTTCCCTTATTGAATCCATGCAGAATGTATCAAGCGTCTGTTGCCTAACCTTGATGGAGGAAAGCGCACCATCCTTTGCAGATTCGCCATGTCAATGGAACTGCATCTAACCTTAGCGTGCCCGGAGTCTGCTCCGAGCCTCGGACACCATCACCAAGAAGGAAAAGAGGAGCTCGAAAATGGAGCAAAAAGAGAAAACGTACAACATCAGGGATTCCCCGGTGGTCACCCACCCGAGTACTAGTCTGACGATCACCAGCTTATCTAGGGGAGAGCGGACGGGATCCCGAGTTTTCTGGTGTCTGTGGTCGTACGTGACAATAAGCTGTGGTTGCAGAGTTTATGTTTTGGACAATGTGTGAACCTGCACGAGTTCGGACCTGTCCGTCATGTATAGGGTATGTTGGCAGATTGAGTGACCACCAAATTTGACCCGACACCAAGTCCACTTTTCGGACCACCCACGGTGGCGGCATTGCCAGCGTCCCACTTCCTATCGTTCAACTTTAGATATGTAGAATAATATGTGACGAACTCCTTTTTGATCATGTCATAAGCGAAAGTCTAAAAGCTGCTGCCTGGAACACTGTTAGCTCATGATCGAGCCTAGGGCATCAGCTTCTGACAAACTCCCCATTGACCACTAAGAACGTGTCAATCCATCATGGTGGTATCAATATCGAACGGCAGATCTGGTTAAGAGCTGAGCTGATGCAAGCTGCTCATCTGGTCCAACGGCTAGATGCCAGAAAGCGGCAATCAAGCCGGGATATCATGTACACCTAGGTAGCGTGTTGTCATGCAAGACCAAGAGTATGTTCTGCTCCAGGAACAGGACATACCACGGACTCGTTGGGACAACCGAGTTCACTCCCGGCTCATACATCCAATGATATTCTTTGTTGTCACCACTACGAAAGTACGCCAGACATACACGCAATGCCTCCAAGACGTGCGTTTAGGCAACCGAATAAGGACCAAACAGATGGCCCCCTATACGAGCAGTCCAGCGGCTAGACTTCGAATTTTCCTATGGTAACATGGACGTCCTTGCTGCATTGGCCACGGTGTGAATAGTTTGCCAGACATCAAATGCAATGCCCCGATCCGATTCCCGTAGCGAGAAGGAAGATATTGCCGTCTCAACTACACCCCGTCCAAGGATCATGTCTACAAATCCGGCGCTGATCGCCTAACCACGCCCTAGTTCTTGGTATAAAGACTTCCTCATCTCTCGCCACTTCGAGGTCTCGCCCATTACCTCAACGCAATATCTCGAGCTATCGCCATCCTCCCCTCCCCTATCCAGCGACAATGGCAACCTCCTCCCCTCCCCCAGAGTCATCCCAGCGGCCCCTCAACCCAGAAATGGTCTACGCGCCCCTCACCCCACGCGACTCGACCGACGGCCTCGTCGGCAACGACGATGACTCCGACGACCATACCCCGACCTTCAGGATCCCCCTTAGCTGCAGGCTCCCCGCCAGCCTCGTCACCGTCCTGCGCGCCACTGTGCTCGTCTTCTCCTTCGTCGACTGCATCTTCTGGGCCGAGGAGCTAACCTACTCCTCCGTCTACCGCCGCCTCATCTTCATCTCCCTCCTCTTCCTCACCCTCTGGACGCTCTCCCTCCTCGGCTACAACCGATCTGTCTCCAAGCACCTCTGTCGCGGCGGCGGCGGCGGGAGGTTCTCCTGCCAGATTGGCCCTCTGCGGTGCATCCTCGGCGACTCGGATGACGACTACGACGAGGATAACGGAGACGAGCCCCCCAAAGAGAGGAAAGTCTTCCGGCTGTCGTGGGCCGTGGACCTGACGTTTGCCATTATGCTGCTGGTGCTTGGGATCCTCCAGCAGATCGATGGGAGGATCAGCTGGAAGTATCATTCGCACGATTATCCGCGCTACTTTGTCTTGCTCTACATGGTCGTGTGGGTTCCTCCATCCCCTTTTCGGGTCTCTGTTGTCGGGGGAAAACGCTAACATATTCCCTAGGTCGCTCGAGTTTGTCATCGCTTTCTGGACTTTCCTGAGCGTACTTCCGGTGAGGATCAAGTCCGTGGCTCTTACCGTCCACGCTAGTCGGTCTGCTGTGCCGTCGTACCGTATTCGGCTCCCGCAGGAAGGGGACGCGCCGGCGGCTCGGGGGAAGCAGATCTCTGTTCAGGCTTGATCATGAGCTTGAGAACGAGCTGGGTGGCAATGCGGGTATGTAGGGTCTAGCAGACTTCTACGCTACTGACTGAGAGACTTGTCTGTGCTGGGGGGAACAGTTGATGATCGACCCCGGACGTGCATTGTACAGTACACTGAGGCGTCAATTGTAGGGGCAGTATGTGGCAGCATGGGCTTTGTATTGAAATCAGATCCTACTTCTGCATTGTAGGACGAATCAACTTGACGGTTGAGAAGATGGTTTCATGCATCCCTGACGCTGATGAAGACTGGATGCGCCTAGCGAGGACCAACTACCATTGTCGCGAGAAAAGGGGGATGCATCGGAGGTCGTAAGTGTACCTGCTGGCCGGCAACTGCACCCAAAACAGCTGCCGGAGCCCAGCAGGCCGCTCCTAAGCTAAGCAAGAGTCAACTGGCAACTCTACCTTGTCAAGTCGAGACGCGCGTCTTCAGTTCCTGTCTCAGTTTCCCAAGCAGTCTAAACATTGCTGCCTAACGCGATACCCCCAGACATGGACATCTTCAAGCGGTTTTTCCAGCGGCAAGAACGGGACATCGGGGTATAGTCTCTACATTGCCACTACCTCGCCCACTGGGAACGAAAATATCTCGCTTTTGACATATTATTCCCCCCTCCGAGCTCACTCAATCCTCTCGAACCTCAAGAGCAACCTCTCCTTCGCCGGCCGGCTTGTATACCCATCACTCTGCTCCGCAAGTCCGTCGTCGTCAACAACATGTGTCGTATAGTTCGAGTAGATAGCCGCAACGATCAACTTCATTTCTACCCATTGTCAGCAGTCTCGTCGACCCACCAGGGAAAAAGCACTAACCATGCATCGCAAAGTTGCTCCCAATACACATCCTCCCCCCGCTCGAGAAAGCCCAGAAAGCCCTCTTCCTCTCCCTCATCTCCTCGGTCGTAGCATCACCTCCATCCATCCAGCGGGTATAATCCCACTCGTCCGGCTCTGGGAAGATCCTCTCATCCCTATGCAGCGCGTACGCCAAAGCGGCGACTCTGACGCCGCCGGGAACCTCGTGTCGACCCAACAAACACCCCCCCGGCGGCGTTATCCTCGGCTGCGGTCCCGGTATCGGAGCGTGGAGGCGCAGAGTCTCCATCACCACCGCCTGCAGCAGGGGAAGCGAGTCCAGCGCCTTCGGGTCGGGGAGCGAAGGGGCCCCCGCCGTCGCCCGGCCAGCGGTAGTAGCGAGCCTGACGTTCGGCTCGAGGGAAAGTAACTCCTCCCTCAACCTCCTCTGCAGTCCCAGATCCCTCGACAGCCTCCAGGTAAGGTACGTCAGGGCCACCCCGGCCGTCTCCTGACCCGCGAGCACATGGTCGAACAACTCCGACGCCACCGCCTTTTCTCGCGGGACCACCGCCGCCGTCGTCCGATACGCCGGCGAGGCCGTACCGTGAGCTTCCTCCTCCCTGCTCATCCCCGCCAGCAGAGCGGCCAGGACCGTCGGCTGGTCGGCGGGCGTCGTGCTGTCGCCATCGCCATGGCGCAGCATCTCGTGCGTCCGTCTGACGATCCGCATGCACCACTCCCCCAGCTCGGCGTTGGCTTGGTCCACGTGCCGGGGACAGAAGGGGATGCCGACTCTCCTGCAGATGGCGGTGAGCCGGGGGAGCTCCTGGTCGTAGAAGCCGTGGTTGTTGCGGGACTTGTAGAGTTCGAGCCAGTGCTCGCGGTAAGACAGGTCGTCGAGAAAGTTGGTGGCTGTGGCGAGGCCGAAGACGTAGGAGGAGATGAAGTCCATTGTTGCAGCGAGGAAGAGGGAGTGTACATCTAGAGGTTGGGGCTGAGGCGAGGAGATGGAGCTCTCGATGATGGGGAGGAGGCGGGAGAAGAGGATCGTGCGTGCTTGGGATGCTGCTGCGGGGGAGGTGTGGATGTGGGATTTGGAGTAGACGTGGGATATCCAGCGCTTGCGGACTGAGTGCTCCTTGCCCGGACGGGTTGAAAACATGCAGGGGACGCTAGATGGTGTTAGCAAGAACCGGTGAGGATACGGGGATGCGAAGGGGGTCGGTACCCATAGTTGTCGAAGACGGAGTACCAGGTGGACTTGTCAAAGCCGCCTTGGTATACCGTCCGGACACAGTCGTTGTCGTCGATGCTCAGCTCATACGGAGCGACACGTATGACCGGACCCAGCCGTTTGTGCGCAGCATGCAAGGTCCGGTTCTCACGGTTGCTGTAGCGGATGTTGAGAATCCATAGCCGGGAATAGGGGGCGGACCAGTGGGCATTGGGGATCTTTGCCAGCGGAGGGAAGAAGGCTGAGTGGAGGATGAAATAGTAGGTCAGAAAGATGACGACAATGGATGCCAAGACTGGGGTCTGGTTCATTGTCCCGCCGATGTCAATTGAGGATGACATCGCCGCCGAGACTCTTGTTGTCAGGGCGACTTACACGCTTTGAACCTTTGATGTGCGACTTGTCATCGCAAAATCACCTCGCTCAAAAGATGGACAATGTCCCCGCGCATTTTGCGGAGCATCTGTCGTTTATCAGAGAAAGGTGATGGAAGTTTGGGAGCCTGATCATCGGGCTCTTGGAATTATCCCACTCACGACTCCAATCCCACCAAAGTAGCCCCAGCGACTTACAAAAGATTGTAGCTTCAGCGCCCAGTATTATTTGCCTCCTCTAAGGCAGCATACTTATTCGAGGCATTACCCAGAGCGTTTTGCTTCCTGAGCAGCAATAATAATCAACCCAGCCGTTGTCTATAGGTGAGTCAAATCCCATGCGACATCTCTCTGCCTGAGTCATTGGCCTCACAGTCATTACACTCCGTATCAATGGCAATTCTGACACTCCTACATAGTCAAGGACCCTGGCATACTTATCCACCTCAATTCCCATCGCTCCAAGAGTTCTCAGACTTCCAGAAACATCACACCTGCTGGAAGCCCAGTACCATGTATCCTATTCGCCACCCACTCCTCGACTTGGCAGGCTTTCCAGGTGGTCCAGCCCGCCAGCAAGGGAGGGGCCTCGAGAGCCTGCCGGATGAGATCCTGCTCACCGTCGCTAAGGACTTCGAGTGTGCGAGAGATCTCTCTTCCCTTGGCCGGAGTGCCAGAAGGCTCAAGCAGTGCGTTGATAGCTCCTCGGCTTGGCAGGACTTCGTGCGGATGAAGTTCCCCTTCACCACCATCCCGCCAAAGAGCGGTAACCACGACTACAAGGCCCTGGCCGAGTCTCTGACCTACCAGTCCCGGTGTTGGGACCGTCGCTCCATACGGTTCACGGGGATGTATCCGGCCCAGCAGACGCAGAGGAGACATACAAGCCTTGCCTTCCAGCCCGTCATCGACGTTGACTACGACATGGACTCGGGCCGCGAGATGGTCGTCTGGGGAGCCGGAGAGGACATTGTCGCCCGCTATCGCCACAAGGCAAAAGGCCAGAGACAGCAGGCGTCCGTCTCGTGGCGGCAGCACCTCGGTGGTGAACACGGGCTCCGCGGTGGTAGGGATGATGTCCAGACCATGGACATCGTCAAGCTTCCCCATCTTCTCAAGGGGCCAGCCATTCTAGTCGGTCGTCAAAATGGAGATCTGTCGCTCTTGTCTGCCCAGTCAGATCACAACTTCGGACAACAATTGGCCGACTTCAGTCCCAGCCACCCGGGTGGTCCCGTTGTGGCGGCAGAAGGAGAAGAGCCCCTGAGACAGCAGCAGATCATGTCAGTCGATGTCTTCGACGACAGCAACCAGGGTCTCGTCGCTGCGTGCAACAACCTCGGTGTCTCGGTCTACCAACTGCCGCAAGACAATAACACGACAAGTATACCCCCTGTCGCGCTATACGACCCGCAGACCACGCAACAACTCTGGAACGCGAAGTGGATGGGTTCAAACAACCTCCTGGCCCTTGCCTTTCGCGGGACTGAAGATCCCCTACGGTACCTTACCATCACACCGACGGGGTGGACTGTCACAGCTGCAGCCAAGAATGCCAGAGTAGTGGACGAGTTCTTACTGCGCAACACTTCTGTCTACGGAACATCGCTGCAGCCACTGCACCGTTACCCAGGAATGACCGACCCCACCCCTCTCCTCCTCAGCTCCTGGAAGGACGGCACCATTCGGTAAGTGCCATCCCCCAACCATCTAGTCTCTACCCCCCTCAGCCCAAACTAACCAACCCCCCCTGCCTAGGCTTCAAGACATCCGCACCCCCTCCCCCTTCGACACGGTCTACCAAGACAACATCCAGCCCTTCTCCGAATACGGCACCCTCCTGCCCTTCTCCGCCGACCGCTTCGTGGCCGGGGACATGTCGGCGTCAATGGTTAAGATATTTGACCTCCGCTTCCCCAAGCCCTACCACCACACCGCCGGCCTGCCCTGCGGGTCCCACTACCCCTTCCGCTTCGTCGAGCAGCGCTTCGTGCCCCCTCCCCCGGACCCCTCCCGGGGCCGCGCCTGCTGCGACCACCACGTCGTCGGTCATCGGTGCCGCTGGCACGAGCTGAGCCGCGACATCTTCTACCGCCCCAACGCGCTGTACATGCTGGGCCAATCCCTCCCTGCCCCCCTACGGCGCGGCTCCAGAGTCGTCAGCCTCGCGAAGGCGAGCGATGTCGCGCCAAGCTTCTACGTCGGCATCACGGGCGCCGTCATCGAGTGCAACCTGGGCGCCATCGACTCGCCCGAGGAAATCGACCCTCACCTCGGCTTCCCGGACTACGAAGCCGTCGCCACGCCCCGCAACGCTTCTTCTTCTTCTTCTTCTTCTTCCTCTTCTTCCGGATACGTATCCCAGCACCTATCGGCCACGATGATGGAGGTAGGCGACGGCCTGCGGTACGTCGGCAACGACGCTAACATCGTGATGCCCATGGTGCACAGCCGGAACAGGGGGGAAGAGGACGGGAGGGAGAGGGCCGCTTTGGCGAAGATCCCGCCTGTGCTGAGGAAGAAGCATAGGTTGGACGAGAGCTTCCAGCGCGTGGCTGATTTCTCGCAGGATGTGGACGTGGAGGGCCTGGTTCGTCGGACGCAGGATTTG
>Ga0209127_100854_pt1 | contig 10261 bp, 6 predicted proteins | sample LakSupMetagenome_FD_187469 | JGI IMG/M metagenome (GOLD analysis project Ga0209127, IMG submission 187469) | Freshwater microbial communities from Lake Superior, Canada - Sta WM archaea (SPAdes) (version 2) | ecosystem: Environmental > Aquatic > Freshwater > Lake | place: Lake Superior, Canada...
AGGACCTGAGAGCGGCCATTGTATGATTAAACAGGCTGGGCGTCTACACCAGCACCTTGAATACCTTATGAACGAGTGTGAGGTATATGAAAAGAAGGACTGTGAAGCTCCACAAGCCCGAGATGAGCAACTGGGGACGACGACTTCCTGATCTTATGCCGGGGTGGAAGCGAGACGACTTTATACGGCGAGCATGGACATCGTGGTCCGAGGGCGAGCTACCGAAACGGGGTGACCGACAGGGGGAACCCAAGCCATGATCCACGAAGTGGTACCTCGTCGGCCATGAAGCTGAGCTTAGCTCGGAAGTGGTAGCTTCCACTCGGATGCTGCTGTGCTCTGGGGTATGCCTGGGATTATTGTTACCATTCTCAGGCGCTAGCTAATTCGGCACGCAGAGATCTCGCTCGAGACGCGGTCCTCGACAGGCCGTTCAACAACGCTGTCCTCCTTGGGTACCCAGGTATACCGTGGAACATCTCGCCCTACACTTGTGAGGCGCAGATGGCAATTGCGGCTGGCTCGGGAACTAGACTGCTAGACCTAGAGTCTACTCCTGAGCAGAGTTATACGCGGTGCCGCAGAGGGCTTGCTGTTCCTGACGAACTCTCCTGTCTTCTTTGTCCTGCGAAATCAGCGCAGCCGCTTATGGCCCAAGCGGCGGTCCAGATACGAGTGGATAACCGAGCTGTGAGTGATGTGATGATATCGAAGTGCTTGAAAAAATTCATCCAATGTCTTGCGCCCAGGGACAAAGAAAGCAGTCGGTCCAAGTGGAGACCTGCGGTGGGTTCCTGCATCTGCAACTGCACCTCATCCCTACCGCCCAACCGATTTCTGTTCGCTTCCCCGGCGGCACCCCTGTCCAGCGAAGCACTATGTGGGTGTTGGGCACGTGGGGACCAATTGGGAACGCTCTGGACTCTGGTGGCTTGGACCCCTACGAGAAGCGAGAGTGTGCTCTACACTATCGGGGCCGAAAAAGAGGATGACATCGTTTGTTTGTGTCGGCGCAACGCTTGTCGCTGCAAATTACCTCTTTGGCGGGGGCAGCGACCAAAGCGTCAAGCTAACGTGGTAATCACTCCAACGGTGACAACGGACGGTATGCAGGAGAAGAGAGACATTCTGAGTTCCGAGATTGGCGCCTACCTTGCCGGCACTCCGAACAGAGAGTTGCTGTCTTCCAGACTCTTGGCTTCCTCGCCTGCTCTCTTGAGAGAGTCAGGATCGTCAGGGAGATGCCGTGTAATGAAAATAAACTCAGGCACATGCGAAAGGGGAGTTCCCTCCAAGGACATCCCATGCAACAAAAACAAACGCGCAAGTTAGGAGTAGGTATCCGTACGGCAGGCTCCGTCAACAACACAAGAGAACATGCCGAGAACGCTAGAAAAGGAGCGGTCCTTGCGGAACTCGGCTGATTCGACGCGGTCAGGCCACCATCGTCACTGTGCTGCTGCACGTTGACTGCACCGTAGCCCACCGAGACCACACAACGAAATGACGGTTACGGTCAGAGAGTCGCATCCTCTGCTTCCTTTTTCGTCGTCCGAGTGCACGCTAGACCCGAAGAGTGTTTATTGATACGACGTCGAGAAGGTCGAAGCTTCCCATCAGCATCGATGCCGACGTTGTTGGCGATGCCCGTTCAACGGCGCACTCGCTTCGACTTCCTTATTAGCGGTATTCACGCTAGTACCTACCTTGAACTGGCCTGTTGTTAATATAGCCGCCCTGGAATTGTTGTTGTTTTCTTGATTTCCTACCCGTAAGCACGGTGCTAGCAATCGAGTCGGATCTCAGATGGGGCCTTTACCCCGACGACTCCGATCCTGCCTCCTTGAACTAAGGTAGGTATTGAAACCCTCCTGCTCGATGACGTCGGCGTGTGGTCACTGGTCACTGTGGTGCTCATTGCCCGGAGCTTGCTGAGTCGAATGACCAGGTAACCTCGTCCCCGAAATGTGACTGCACATGCTGTGCATCAGGGCACAGAACGTGACGATGTGCGACGCTGGCCGTGACCTGTCGTATTGTGCCGCTCATGAGTGCTCGTGTGTTAAAAAGGAGTCTAAAGCTAGAGTCAGCAGCCCAATCGCACACGCGGAGCATGGCTACCTTATGCAAGTCTGGTACCTGCATTAGACTTGCGCCTCCACCGTTTGACAATGGACGTCATGCATCGTGCCTCGCACCCCTTGAAATACCTTACTGTATGCCAGCTGCTATCTCGAGCCCTTACGGCCTGAACGCGGCGAGACGCATCTTCGACGACGCCGCTCTGACTCGCTCAAGCATACGATCTCTCTTGCCCCGTCCGTGCATACGAGTTCACAAAAACGCCCCCGACTTTGACATGGGGAGCCCCTGATGAGGCTCAAAAGGCGAGCCGGCCATAATGGTAATTACAGGAGGTCGACCGCGCGCGTTTCACCTCGCTCAATCGAGGCCTGCCCACAACCGTTTACCAACGACACCTTTTCTTTCAGCTCGAATGGGAATCTTCAATTGACCCCTCCGACTATTATTATCCCCTGTTCCGTCGCAAGGCCCTACTGTGTAGAACCTGGACCACACTCCACGTCCCGACGGTCTGGTGCCCTCTCACGAGTTAGGAAACATACAGGGCGATCAGGGTCCATCCCAATTCCCATGTTCCAGACTCCACCAGATTAAGATCGCCCGAGATCTCTTCCACCTCCTAACTTCAGCTCTGATCGAATCCGTCTCGTCCTCAACAAAGAAAAGAGAACCCCAGCCAGCCGTCTAGCCTCAGTGAACAGCCGAGAACATGGCGGTCCCCCAGCCCGAAGAATCGACAACTATTGCACCTAGAATGCCATGACATGACCTGACCTAACGTCAACCCACTTCCTCGTCCAGGTCAACCCAACGCCGCAAGTCTTAGAGTTCAAACAAAGGAAACACCCTCCACGCTAGAATCCCAATTCCCGCGCTCTAGAATCCCCCCTGGGTGTTCTAGGTCGAAAAAACACAAGCTCTTCTTCCTTTCCGCTGGTAAAATTCCATATCCGGCGAACGAGCCTCGACCTTTTTACCAGTCCGCCGGGAAGGCAGGCCTCCGGGGCTCCCGTCCACCGAAGTCCAGGCGTCATGCTCTCCCCCAGTTCACCTAACAAAATCCACAGCTAGATGTGCCAAACCCCTTCTATTATTTACGTAGTTTTCTTTTGCTTATAAATAGCTCCGGGGACCGAGTGACCTATCCCTCCCGCATTCCAGTGTCCCTCCCCCACGAACGGAGCGTCCGGATGGCCGTTAGGGAGAGCACCACCCAGCTGGGATCAGAGCTAAAAAGAGAAAGAAAAAAAAGCCTATCAGATTGTCTTAGGTGCTGTACCACTCCCACGTGTACCGAGGCAGGGAGGGGAGACAGAAACCAAGCTGCATGGTGGATTAGACGTGTAGGATCAGTTGAGACGTACACTTGGACGCTCCGCGTCGGGGGAGGATGGGGAAACTACCTTAGTGGAATAAGGTCGGTGACTAGGGCAGATGGTCACAAGACAGTTGGGACAGCTGCGCAGTTACCTTGGTTGTAGGACGAGGTCCCTGTTGTCTTCAGAGCAGCTGCCGCGCCCATAACAAGTAAGAAGTCAACGGGCATCGCAAGGAGACACCTGATATTGCAAGTGCAATTCAACCAGTCACTCGAAATTCAGTATGCTGTATTCCTCCTTATTAGGCGCTGATACCTGGTCATAGACGAGAAGCCTCGAGAGAAGCGTCAGCGCCATACCAAGGCCCCCGCCCCTGTACCATTCTAAAGCGCTGCCTACCCCTTGCTATACGCTTCTCTTCGTGTACGCTGCTCAGTCACTGACGGCGGACCACCGCTTTTCATGCTATTCTACAAATGATCGACCCAGATTGACCGAGATGACGCGAAAAGACGACAAGGAAAATCGAAAAGCAGATGCCCCCTCAACTCCGGATGCAGCGGGTGTAGCCCGAGAAGTAGCTTAGCTGCCGCCCTGCTCCCGCCTCCACTTCGGCACGTACTTTCCAGGGGCACCCGAGGCCTTGAGCGGTTCCGCAGGCGGAGCCGGAGACTCGGTGCGACCGTTCTCGCCCCGTCCGGATTCGGTGCGCTCCATGGACACGCGTCCAGACACGGCCCTTGTGGGAGCCGGACCGGCAGCCGGAGCTGGGGCAGCGCCGCCAGCAGCCTTCGCCGCCTCGCGCTCGCGCCAGCTAGGCTTGTTGCCGGCGAGGGCGATGCGTGGCGGGCCAGCAGCCGGCCTCTCGTTTGAATCGGTCCGTTCCGTCAGAGGCGTGGCAGTGCGAGCGGGAGGTGCGGCAGCAGCAGCAGCCGGAGGTGGAGTAGCACCGCCAGCAGACTTGGCCGCTTCGCGCTCTCGCCAGCTTGGCTTGGTGCCAGCAAGAGGCAAGGGAGGTCGGCCAGAGACATCGGCAGTCCTGTCGGGAACGTCGCGCCTGAATGGAGCGGCGGCAGCCTTCTCCTTCTCGGCTCTCCGTCTTGCCATGGCTTCCTCCTCGCGCTGCAGCTGCAGAGCGGCGATCTCCCGGGCCTTCTCGCGCTCCTTCTCCTTCTCTTCCCTGAGACGTGCCATCTCCTCCCTTCTGGCCTCGTCGCGCAGCCGCTGTTCCTCCTTCTCACGAGCAGCGCGCTCCTCCGCCTCGCGCATCTCCCGCTCCTTCTCCTCGCGCTCTCTCTTCTCGCGCAGTCTCCGCTCGCGAGCTTCCTTCCGGCGGGCAGCGACAGCCTTCTCGAACTCCCGCTCGGCATCGCGGCGGCGCTTCTCGAACTCGTCGTGGCGACGGCTCTGCAACTGCCTGCGGAAGTCCTCGTAGATCGGCATGATGCGCTGCAGTCTGTGCTTGAGCTCAACGCTCTCCTTATGGCGCTGCTCAGCCTCCTTGAGGGTTTCGGCCTTGACCGCCTCGTAAGCAGCAAGGTCGGCCTCACGCTGCTTGGCATAATCCTCAGGAAGCTTCTTAGCCTCTTCCTTGCGGAAAGCGCGTTCGAGATGGTCGATACGCTTGCCAGTAACGCGAAGCTTCTCGGCAATGCTGTTCTTCTCCCTCTCCAGCTGCTGCAGCTTGATCATGCGGATCTTGTTGCTGTCGAGGTTGTTGATGTCCTCACCCTCCAGGTTAATGGCGTTAGGTCCTATCTTCAGCTCCTTAATCATGGACTCAAGCTCAGCCTTGCGGATAGACTCGCGCTCGGCGGCCAGACGCTTCTGCTCGCGAATCTTCTGCTCCTCAGCTACCCGGTTGGCCTCTGCCTGTTGGAGAGCCTGTTCCTGAAGGATCTTCCGCTTGGCATTCTCCTTCTCTCTCTGGGCGTGGAGCTCCGATGCCTTCTCCTTGCGCTTCTGGATGATCTCCTTGCGAGCGAGGATCTCGTGGTGTTCCTGCTCAGCACCAGCCTTGGCACGGGCAAGCGCAGCATCGCGGGCCTTGATGCGGGCTTCGTTGAAGGAGGGGTCGATGTAGTAGCAAGTGGTGTAGAGAGACTTGGCGAGGCGCGTCAGCTGCGAGCGCACAATCTCAGACGGGGTGCTCTGCAGCCGCTGGACAGTGCCAGTCTCGCTCTCGGCAGAACCGCCGGCGGCGGCGGAGCTGCCAGCCTTGGACGAAGAGAAGACGTCGGCATCGAAGCTGAGGACGCCGGTGGCGTGATCCATGCGAATGGCTAGATCGCCCTTCTTGTTGCCGTTCATGATGAACTTCTCGATAGTCGCTCGGGTGACCTGGAAGGGTTCAGGGAAGACAGCGAGGCTCTCAACGAACTTCAGGTCAACCGTCTCGTAGACCTGTGACAGCTGCTGGAAAAGGCGAGTGAGGATGACCTGCTGCAGAGGGATGATATACTTCTGCATCTCCTCGTCTTGACCAATCTGAGCCAGGATGGGCGAGATCTTCTGGCAAATGGAGAGAGGATGGAAGTCGACCTCGAGAATGTTGTAAAGCTCGCGGATCTCGGGACGGGCGCGGCGGAGGAGAGCCTTCGAGAGAGCATCCCGGAAAAGGCCGGCGCGGGTAGGAGCTTGAGACATGCCAAGGAGGTGCGTCAGGCGCGAGTTCTTGTTCTTGCGGGCCTCGTCGAAGTCGACCATAGCACCCCTGGACCGAGAAGTGCTGATGACGGGAATCGAGAGGGCAGAAAGAAGCACAAACGAAGCGGCCTTGGTGAGGTCAGCCTCGGTCGCCGGGGGGTTGTCGGACTTCTTGCTCTGTCCACTGGCAACGAGGGCAGCGGACTGGCGGAGAAGGTTATAGTATCTGGCCCAGGCAGCGGCGTGGAAGAGGTAGTTCTCGCCAACGAGGAAGATACGGGTGAGCTTCTCGTAGTAGTTGGCCATCATGATGTTCTTTGGCGGCCGCTTGCTGAGGTTGAGGAGGGTGTGGATGTCCTCAACGCTGCGGAAAGCCTCCTGCCAGAGCTCCAGCTCGACCGCAACGTTCAGCTGCTGGAACCGAGTCTCCAAGTGGCGCTGGAGCGTGTCCGGGTCGTTCAGGTTGATGGCATGCATCTGCGACGAGTATTTGGCAGCAGTCTGGACATGGTTGCGAAGGAGCTCGCAGAGTCTCCGGAACTCAGTCTTCCTGGTGTACTTGAGGCAGAAGTCAAAGGCCTGCATGGCAGTGCTCTGGTAGAGGATCTCGAGACGGGCATTGTTGCGGAGGATATCGAGAACGGTGCGGTATGCCTCCCACAGGAACTTCAGCCACGGAGTGACGATGGCACGGTCAGTGCGGTCGCGGGACTGCTCGCCCGAGACGGTGGCGAGGACAATGGACTCCGGGGTCTCGCTGGCTTCCAGATCTTCCACGCTCGTCCCGGTCGCTTCGATAGACGCCTGGACTTCGTCGGCCTTTGCCTGGGCGGCAGTGACCTTCTCGGCGGCCAACTCGATGAACTTCTTCAACACCAGCTGTATCCCATGTTAGGCTATCTCTCTCATTTTCTTGTGTGCCCATGCAGGCTGACATACCTCGATCGTGCCGACGTTGGTGTTCTGAGCGATGTTCTTGTACTGGTAGAGAGCATCCTTGGCGAGCTTTCCCTTCTTCTGTTCGACCGACAGCTCGACCAAAAGGAGCATGACCGGCTCCAGGGAGGCGATGGGGACATTTCGGGAGCGCTTCGATGTGATGTGCTCATGGAGGAGAGTTAGGGCGGCCGGGGCCTGGTTGACGCCGATGAGCTCATGAGCGCGCTTGAGCACATTCTCTGGCTTCTGATGTGGTGGGGGAGGCTATCGGGGAGTTAGCAAAGATCATCGGGCCTTGGACACGGGCGACAGCTTGGTGACAACGTCGTGGGCATCCAGACGGGGGAGGGGTAGGCAACTACAAAGAAGCCATTCCATCATCCCGAGATTACACTTACCATGATGGGCAACCCTCCTCTGCAAAATGCAGAATTTGACGGAGAGGCGTAAAAATATCGAGGAGCAGCTCAGGTGCGATATCGATGATGGGCAGCCTGGCTGGTGATGCTCCGTTCGAAGGTTTACTTGCCGGAGCGAAGGGCCTGGAGGTAACGCAAAGAGACGCAGGTTTTTTCCTAGGTTTGTGTGTGCGCGTCGCAAGTTCAGAAGTGCGCTAGTCCCAAATCAGACGGTATGGCCACGTGACTTTCGATGTTCGGCAGCAACGCAGGAGCCTAGCTGGAGAGTACACAAGCATTATGATAATGCTGGCTTGAATTTGAACAATAGACTTGCTTAATAGTGAGTTATTCGTTCAGTACCTTACCGAGTGATGACATATCGTCCCTTGCTAAAGCTCGAAGAGGCTCAACCTGGAAGAGCACTACAGCTTCACTGGCTTCCCGATTCTTGAGATATTGAAGTTCAAGGTGGGGTTCTTCACCGCGGGGCATTAGCCAGATGACTAAACTAGGTCAGGTCAAGATTGTCCCTTTGTCCTCATAACTGACTGTCTCAACGCTCTCTGCTCAAGGAGCTCCAACTCCTCGCTTGATAGCAGATTCAGGTTGTACTGATGTGGTTCATAGCGTGTAGCGTGTAGACAAAGTACATGTCTGGAGTCCCAACTAATTGGAGCCTTAGGCAAAATTATGAACCGTTGCAAACATCTGCCAACCCTTCCCCCCTCACCCTTGCTGCCAATCACCCAATTTCCAACCCCTGCTTCCAGCCAATCATACGAGAGCTAACGTTGTAACTTCCACTTTTCCCCTTCTTTCCCTTTTCGAGAGAGTCGCGAACGCACGGGACGGTGAACCAACGAGGCACAGGCCACCTTCCTGCTCATTGGAAACTGCATGTTCAAGGAGCCCGTTCCCTTTCGCCCCTTCCCGTCAAAGACAGTGCACGGTGAAACCTCCCAGCCTCAGATTGAACCTCAACTCACCGATCGCACCTCGCCCACGATTGAGCAGCTGCATTCCGAATCCAACTGCTCCTTCTACCGTTTAGAAACACTGCATCACTTCTGAGCCTCTTGCCGTAAGTCCATCGAATTGAAAGCAACATTGCACCCTTCCAAGTTCCAAAGAGAGCGGCGATCTCAGTCCTAACCGTGTCTCATCGCTGTTCGTCGGCGCGGCACTATCCAAAGACATTTCTGGCTACCCCCAATCAATCTCAATCAAGGGCGCAAAGGCTGACCACGGCATCATGACCGAACAGGCACTCCAGGGCGACCAAGACAGCCCTTATCGGCCCAGAGGACTTCGCAATCCGTTACAAAGCCCTGCACAGCAATCTCGGCGGGCAGCAGGCTCCGACAGCTCGGACACTCCAGAGCGCAGAAACTCGGGCGTCCTAGAAGCACGAATCGAGACATCGCCCTTCAACCCGCGTCCCCCAAGGCTGTTCGAGGCCGACGATCCGCCAGAGCTCCAAAAGCTAGCCCGCAAGATGCCTCAGTACACATCCAGAGACGTCGGCGACCCGACGCAGATCAAGAAGAACAAGCAGAGCATGGCCGACCTCAAGCTCCGCCGCCTGACTGAGCTTAACAACCGGCTGCGCGAGGATCTTGACCGGGAGAGGATTCCCGTCAGCCAGGCTGCCAAGAGGTGAGCAGAGTCCACCACTTTGTACGCAATACAATGTGCGAACCATATGTACTGACTGCCTGTTTGTCCAGCATCATCGCGTACTGCAACAGCACACGGGACTACATGGTCCCGTCAGTCTGGGGCGTCGTTCCAAAAGGCGAAGACCCGTACGCGCCACAACAGAGCGGCGGATGCTGCCTGGTCATGTAGAGGGCGCCTTGCCAACAGTTATACCCCGATCCGTGTTTGCGACGTGCAGGATCTTTCTTTTTTCGAGCAGAACTCATCAGACGTGGAGGGCGTCAAAGCAGAGAGAGTTACCGTATGGAGTGCTTCCCTTTTGGGAGTTTAGGAGGCGATTGTGAAGAGCCAAAAGCATTGTTCGACTTCGAATGGCTGCATAACAGACTACTCGAGCTCACAGGCGTGTGGACTGAAACGAGAGGGACGAGAAGATGACAGGACAAGAGGACCGCCGGTGTCATTACAGATGGCGGTCATGTTAATGGAGGACGATTATAGCAGCTACACCTCGCAGTCAAACGTTGCCCGATGGCCACGGAGCAACTTTGGCAGCTCTTTCAGCATGTATTATTTCCTATTTCTCACTTCTTCCCGGCTTGCTTGTCTAACCAGTCTCGCCGTCTGTATCTTTTGATTGCGCTACTTATAGGGGTGCAGGTGTTCATCGCTCCGTTTCCTTTACTGAATGGCATCACGACATAAACCAGCGAAGATATCATCCTGCCATTCCATGTGCACCGTTCTGGGACCAGACCACAGTCATTAGCCAACGAGCTTACACCTCTGCTAGCAGAAAAAGCCGTATCCTCATTGTGATCCCGCTGAGCAAGGCTCATGCCGTCAGGGGCGTCATCTTTCATGTTCCCTGCAGCATGCGGCTGGTACCCTCTATTATACATGGTGACGGGTCTTGAGCCATGAGGCTGGATCCCGATGGAGTTGTTGCCAGCATGACCCTCGCTCGATATCCCGTTGCTCCATCGGGGGGAACAGAAGCATACTGTCTTTCATCATGGTTGCCGACGCCTTGTCCAGCTTACGGCGAGGTCAGTCGGCCACCCTTACCACGGCTTCTTGTCGTTGTTCTAGGACCCGTGAGATGATATATTCGGCAAAGATGAGGTCAAGGAGAAGATATGGGAGGATGCTCTTGCTGCGAGGAACACCCCGCTGCCTAGCACCGTCGCGGGTATGGAAACACTGAATGTT
>Ga0209127_100855_pt1 | contig 10258 bp, 9 predicted proteins | sample LakSupMetagenome_FD_187469 | JGI IMG/M metagenome (GOLD analysis project Ga0209127, IMG submission 187469) | Freshwater microbial communities from Lake Superior, Canada - Sta WM archaea (SPAdes) (version 2) | ecosystem: Environmental > Aquatic > Freshwater > Lake | place: Lake Superior, Canada...
CCAACGACCGCCACAACCTCCCCGTCTGTCCCTGGAGCCACGCAACCTTCTTTCCCAGCTTGGCCAGATACGTCTCTCTAGACATGATCCCGCTCCTCACAGCCACAACCCCCTCGTAGTAACTGCTCAGCCCCTCGTAAACCCACATCAACCGCCCATCAAGCGGCGTCGCGAAATTGCGTGGCGCGTGGCCGGCGGGCCGGCGAAACTTGCCGCACCACGAGTGTATGAACTCGTGCGCGACCAGATACCCCTTGTCGTCCAGGACAACCGAGTCCGCCAGCCCGCCCCTCGGCATCCCTGCCTCGAAGGAGTCGTGATGTTCGTACCGCCGTAAAAGTACCCCTCCCCGTAGTCACTCAGCGCCAGCAGGAAGCGGAAGATTTCGTAGTGCCCCAGTCCAAACACGGCCAACGTCTGCGCCACCATTCGCGAGATTTTGTCCAGTGTCTCCTGCGGTACGACGGCAGAGTCTTCCGTGTCTGCCGCCACGCAGAGGATGTGTCTCCCGTCGACCGTCAAGGGGTACTCGGCCAAGTGCAGGCCGGTTAAGACAGGCGAGTCAGCCAGACGCAGGACGCTGGTGGTGTGGTAGAGGAGCCTCTTGCCTTCTCCGTCAGGGGTATAGCTGACCACCGGCCTTCCGAGGTTCTCGAGCGCGGTTGCCACGCCCCACGAACGCGGGACAGTAACAGCTGCCCGGACAGCAGTTTTCTCGAGGTCTCGGTGCGCGGGATAAATCAGGACGTGCTCCCAGCCCAACCGTACCATCCGTCGCGTCACCTTCCACGTGATGACGGCGTCGAAGACGACGAGTACCGTGTCCACTCCAGCGGGGATGTCAACATGGTACTCGGCATTATTTATCGGATCTCGCTGCCATCTCAGTACCCGGTCCTCTGAGAAGAACCTCAAGCCCGCGACCCTTGCTGCCGGACCGGCGGGGGCGTGCAGCTCCTGGATCCAGACGGGCGTGGTAAATGTTGCAGTTGGGCCGGGCTGTACGGGAAGGTAGACCTCTGCGTGGATAAGGTTCCGGGGTGCCTCTCTGAGGTCGACTGCGAGATGGATTACGCGCATGGTTGGTGCTGTGGGATGGAATGTGGTGGATGAGGAGCGGAAAAATACAGACAGCGCAAAGGTTGCTTGTCGTCGGCAGGATATCGGCAGGGTGCTAGAGCGACCTGTTTGGGTTGTAGTAGCGAGTCCGTATTAAGTTAGTGCTGACCTGTAAGGTTGAGTACCTTGCAGCATCCAGATACTTAGAGCAACGCACAACTGTCCATTCAGCCAAACTCGTTAACCTGCTCATATACACAGTAGTATTGCATCGATTCTGCAGCCATGATACCTCTATCAAACCTGACAGAGCCGTCCATTCTGCGTCTGCACCCCCATCTGTCCAACTCTCACCTCCCACCTTTTACTCCCAACCGCCGTAGTAGCATAAAACACATCTCCATTTCCTCTTCCCTCCAACAACCTCCCATAATGCACACCATAGAACGCTTCCCGCCGCATCGGCTCATCAACATTCGCCTCGTTCGAATACGCCCCTCCCCCTTCCCCCTCCGGCGCCACCTCCCTAAACGGCGCGATGATCTCACGCCTCACCTCCTCCGACGCGGCCTTCACCTGCTCCGGCGTCAGATTCTCCGGGTCCGCCAGCGCGCCTCCAGAGACGAGGAAGCAAATGACCTCCCTGAATGCCGACTGAACCGCGTTATCCGCTGCCGCCCGGTTGCGCGGGGCCTGGTGGTACCCCATCCTCCTCCTCTCGTGCTCGCTCTGGTTGCGGAGCACGGCGAAAGTGGCGTCGAACTTGGTCTCGTCCTCCCAGTTGCGGCGGGAGAGCAGGCGGTTCCCGGGTACGTGGATGTGCCGGCGCTCTTGAGGCCGACGTCGCTTCCTCAGGTAGAGGCCCAGGCCGTGTAGTACACTTCGTGGTAGGTGGTGTTTCGCGTGCGAGGGAGGTATGAGTGTCGAACCACGGTCTCACCAGGGCGTTGAAGGAATCGATGGTGTGGTTTGGTGCGAAGAATGGGCTCATGGTGAAGCTGTAAGAGCCATTTGTGTGAGCAAGACGAACCAAGCGTAGGCCCCTGCGTCCGTAAAGGGGATGAAAAGCGAGAAGTATTTGCGGACACCCTCCCAGAAGGCGTCGGCGCTTACGGTCGCGGAGGTACCGAATGAGAAGACTGAAGTGGTGACGGGGACCTTTGGAGTGCACCCGGATGATGATGGACGTGACGACGCCGATCGAGCCACTGCTGCCACCGCGCAAAGCCCAGTAGACGTCAGTGTTGTCATCCGCCGAGACCGTGATGAAGTGTCCGCCTGCTGTGACTACCTCGAGGGCCATGACGTGGTCGGCTGCCATGTCATAGAGGCCGGATAAAGGGATGTGGCCGCCTCCGGCGATGTAGCCCCCTACGTACCCAACGCTCTAGGTGTGCCTGGTGAATACTGCCATACATGACATGAGAATGCGACGGACTCACCTCACAAATGCCGCCAAGGGCACTGAGATTATTCCTATGCGCCGCTTCGTACACCTCTCTAACTGTCACTCCAGCACCAATCTTCATCGCCGGTCCAGAATAAGACGGTATGCCGAGATACACATAGTAAGTGATGTCCTTCAGGTTATGCATCCATATGCTCAACGCCCCGGCACCACTTGACTTGCCCAGATAACAATGGCCAGTGTTCTTGATGACCAGGTGGATGTTGTTGTTGCGAGCAAAGTTGACGGCCAACTGAACGTGGGTTACGCTGCTGACTTTGACGGCGTAGACAGGGAATCCGCCCTGGGTGCAGTTCGACTCGTCCGGATTGGAGGTGGGCATACACATCCTGCCTCGGTAGAGGGGCCAGAAGATTGACGTTGGGTCGTTTTCAACTGAAATTTAGCTCAGGGCTTATATATCGAGATGGTGCTGTGCTCCCTTGCGTGTCTTAGGAGGTAGATAATACAACTCACTGAAAATACGCGTCTGTGAAGTTACTTCTCACCCCGGCACATCCTTTCCTGGTTATAGACGCCCAAGCTTTTGTAGCACGGTGCCGCAACGGTCACGGTACTTATGAGAGCGCCGTCCACGAGCCTGCTGAAGAGATTCCAAGTCGCTGGAGACGGCCAGTCGGCATCACCAGGGAATATTTGCAGATACCGCTTGCTGTTTCGTTCGCATCACGACTGGTACTGTTATCAAAGGAAAAGAGGCTATCTTGGCCGCCTGTATCATGGGATGTGAGTAGAGACTTGAGTGCTTCGTCTGTAAGTGACGCCTACTCGTAGTCGAAGAGTGGATGCGCTTGTCCATGGACTTGTGTGAGAGACCAGCTGAGGAGACACAGAAAGTGTAGCAGCCACGTAGCAGCCACTACGTGACAGTGTGCCAGGACTATGACTGAGAACACTTTACTTTCTCCATGAGTGAGAGCAAGCCTGAGCATATCGACGCTGCTATATACAGATATAGTCAGGATCATAATCGATAGTTTCTCGCCTCTATAACACTCACTTTGGGTGCAACCACCCCATCCTTGGCGATCAATTGCCGGGCCATCCCATAGTCTCTATCTACATTTTGGCTGTCGCACGGCATCAGCGGGTTACATTCAGCGGTTTGCCAGATCAACTCGACCAAAAAGTATTACCAGCTGTAAGGTGCTTTTGAGAGTTGCAGTGGATAACAAAGCCGGACTATAGACTAGTATCTCCATCTGACATGGCTTGTTGTTCCCCAATCCGATGAGTCATGAGGGGTAACGCACACCTTCACCACCTCGCCTCCTCCACCTCCTTACCCTTTCCAACACAACCCTAATAACACATCCCCATACGACATCCCCTCGAACTATGCCGTCCCCCAAGTCAACCCCCCTAACCTCCATAACCTTAATCCTCTCCCCCTACCACGTCGGCCACCCCTCCACGGGCCCGGGCTCGGGCCCCTCCTTCCTCCTCTCCCACAACCTCCTGCTCGCGCTGCAATCCCTCGGCATCCCAGTGCACACCGCCTCCATCCCCGCCTCCGCAATCTCCTCCGCCGAGGGGGAGATAGGCCGCACCTTCACCCTCCTCCGCGAGACCTCGGTCTTCGTATCTGCAGCGCGGGGGTCAGGCTCCTTTCCGTTGGTGTTGGCGGGTAACTGCTGTGCCAGCGTCGGGGTCGCGGCAGGGGTTCTGCTTGCTGATTCTTCTTCAGGGAAGGATTTTGGCGATGGGAGGGAGGGGAAGGAGGCAGCGGAGCTCGGCTGCGTGTAGTTCGACGCCCACGACGACTACAACACGCCCGACACGCTGATGAGCGAGTATCTCGACTCGATGGGTGTTGCGATGCTAGCGGGCGAGTGCTGGAAGAGTCTTCTGGGGACCGTGCCCGGGTTCCGGCCCATAGGCCTGGACAGGGTGGTGCACGTGGGCACGAGGGCCGTGACGGACGCCGAGAGGCAGCGTGTCGTCGACTCGGGCATGGACGTGGTTTGGGGCAGCAGTGGAAAGAGGGTCGATTTTGCGGGAGAGTTGGGGGAGGTGCTGGGGAGGAAACGGCTGGGTGGGACGGTGGTGCACGTTGATCTCGACTGTCTGGACGTGTCGCTGTGCAAAGTCAACAAGTTTGCTGCGCCGGGGGGGCTGTTGGAGGACGATCTCCGGGATTGTCTAGAACGGATTGCCAGCTTAACGGTGCCGGCGTCTCTTACGGTGGCTTCTTTTGATCCGAGCTATGACGGGGCCGAGAACATTGCCAGGATTGCGGTTGAGGCGGTCAACGGGTTTGTCGAGGCCTTGATAGCAAAGGGAGTCGTTACGGTGCAGTCTGAGGCTGGAGGCTGGGATGATCAAGGTAGCGAAAAGACATATACTGCCAAGTAGGTGCAGTTCCAATGTCTCTTCGGGGTATCGAGAGGAGAACTACCTTAGCTAGCCCTGTGCCCTTTCGCTTTGCGAACACAAAAAGCAACACCAGCCAAAACCACAACACCGAGTCTTGGTCCTGTCTCAGCAAGATGGAGACTGCTCAACTCAACTTTATATGCACCCCTGCTTTTCGCCCTGGTAGACAACAACATATGCAGTTGCACCTCAAAAGCAAAGCAGGCCAGCTCCGGTGCTCCAGTAGATCCTCCCTCGCACTCTGTAGTACTTTGAACAAAACCTGTGCCGGCGTTTAGCCTTGGTCACAGAAACTCGAGCCCAGCCTCCCTTAGCTTGTCTCCACTCGGGATCAGTGGACGGCCCTGTAGCGGGAACGGCCAGAAGAGAGGATTGTTATCCAGCTCTTCAGGCACGGCGGGCCGCTCCTGCTCCTCCCACGGCCGTCTCACGTCGCGAGGAGGGGGAGGAGGAGGGGGAGGAGGCTGCGCATGCGCGGACTGCGTGGTCGGCGCCGGCGAGGATGTCAGCAGCCCCCAGGTGCACATGACGTCCTGCGGCGTGACTTCGGGGACGAAGAAGTTCAGGCTGTCGGGCGACGGCCGGATGCCGGGGGTGTTGGCATGAGCCAGTGCGTAGTCGCGCTGGCCAATCAGCTCCTTGAGGCGGGGCAGGCCCTCGTCCTGGTCGTCGCTGTCTTTGACGTGGATCTCGATGTTCCACCTCTTTGCCAGGTGCAGCAGGATGTTCAGGGCCTGCTCGGCAAAGTGGTGGCAGGGGGCCATCTCGGTCAGGTCGGCGATGCCGCGACTGATGGCGCGCGCGATGTGCGGATCAATGCGTGGGGCCTGGCCCGGAGCCGGAGCGGTGACTCCTTGGCTGGGACGCTGGGACCCGGCCCCGATAGTCAGGTGCATGATGGCAGACGTGAGTACAAAGTAGGGGACGAAAGACGGTGTCCGCCTCAGAGTGTACAGCCTGGAGTAGGAGCGGGACAGCCCCTGGATTGCGTCGGCCGCCTGCAGACAGACGTCCCTCGGCAGTGTCGAGAAGCCTTTTATCCGCAGTTTGATGAAAGGCCGGAACAGAAGGAGGATGGCGAAGTGGTAGTACATGCTGGCACAACAAGGTTAGTTGGTTCAGCCAATCAGCGTGTCGAGGACATGGAGACGCCGAGACTTACTGGGCAAACAACACCGACGGCGTAAAGTTGGTTCCCAGTCGCAGGACGTCGGGAACTCGGTCGTACCAGTTGATATAGTCGGTGTATATGGTCTGAAGCTTCTGGCCAGTCACCGGCTTGCCGGGCGTGTGGAGGATGTACAGGGAGTGGTGCACCAGCTCGCTGAGTTCGCAGAAGCACTTGTACACGGACCGGACATTGGACGGCTGCTGGCATGACTGCGCCACAGGAGTGCCTAGAAAGGTGAATCCGAGTCAGGAAACCGAGGCCGGCACGCACGCACGCACGCACAGAAGGCTGGGAGGGGAGAGAGGGAAGGCATTACCGCTATCCGTGTACGGTATCCATAAGGAGGCCTCGATGTCGTCTATTATGGCGGGCTTGGGTGGCAGCCGCAGGTTCAGTGAGCACACGGGCAGGCTTCCCGTGGCCAGACACCATGCACTGCAGTCGCGGACAACGCATTAGTTCACTAGTTGAGATGAAGTCAAGGAAGCGTCACGCGTATACGCACAGGTCTAGCGAGTAGGCCCCCCAAAAGGTTGCAGACCGCACCGCCGTCTCGTCGTCTTCGTCGCCGCTGCCGTCGGTCAGGTGGAGGCCCATCTCGAGCGCCAGCCGCATGCTCTGCCCGGCGTAGTACCAGCTCTCCGAGTCCCGTCCACAGCTGGCCTCTCGTATAGCCATGATGCCGAGGGCCTGGATCGTGGTCATCTTGACGTGGTCGTGTTCTTCGCGGAGCTGCCGTACGCATTCCATGAAGAAGTGGTCGCCCGAAGTGCTCGGGTCCTCGGGCGAGGCGCGCGTGGCCGGGTGGCTGGAGAAGCGGCAGCCCAGCGCCAGGAGAGCGTTGACCAGCACCGAGGAGCAGTACCGCGTGCGGCCGTCCTGGAAGTCCTTGAGGAAGTGCTCCTTGCTCAGCGAGGCGAAGGTCGGGTACTCCCAGCAGAAGTACAGAGCCAGCAGGTGCTGCACCAGCCGCGAATCGTCCGTTATCGTGGTCCAGGCCGACGCGGGCACCTTCATCTCGGGGATCTCGGGCGAGAGCACTTGGTCGAGGCCCTGGAACCTCTGCCCTTGACCGCGCAGCTCGTCGCGGACCCACGCGTCGATACCCTGTGGGCCGCCCGTCTGCCCGCTGTGAGACGTGTCTGGTCTATAGGAAAACCCATGCGGGCCCCACGGGTTTGGGTTTGGCACGCCCGCCGCACCGGGCGGTGGCGGCTGGCCTCGTGAGGTGCCACTTGAGGCAGAGCCCTGAAACGAGTCGTACGACGGCTCCGAGGCCCCGCCTGTGTAGCCGCCGGGAGGATGGCTGACGCCGCTCCCAGATGATGAGTGGGCATCCGTGGCGGCGGAGGCGGAGGCCCGATGGAGCGCGGTACGAGGTCGGGCGGCGGCCAGCCATTCTGATATGGCGTCCACGCTCTGGCCGCAGCGCAGGCGAGCCAGCACGTCCTCCCGGAGATCTGGGCGGTCGGAGCGCGCCAGCGCCGCCAGCACCTCGTCGCGATTGCGCTTCTGGCGGTTCAGCAGCTCGATCTCCTCCCTCAGGTGCTCCTTGGACTGGCGCACGCGCACCTCGTACACGCATTCCACCCCCAGCGAGTTGCACCTGCCGCAGGGGCTCTTCCCGTCGCACTTGGCGCGCTTCTTGCGGCACTCGCTGCAGGCATTGGGGGTCACTATCCCCAACCCCCGTCTGCGAGACTTTGTATTCGGTGGAGCCTCCCGATGGGTCGCTGCCAAGTCGCCGGCTACAGAGGCCGAGCCGGGCGTCGAGGCAAGCGCAGAGGCAGAGGCAGAAGACCCGAGCGCGCCTTCGAACGGAGACGCGACCGTGCTGCGCGCGGAGCTGGGGGCCGGAGTGTAAGCCTCGGCGGGCTGGGTTCGAGGGGTGGTTGCGGCGGCCGACCTGGGACTGCGCGGACCACGCTCCGCGTCCGTGTCCACGTCCATTGGATCCATGTTTTAATTTTTTTGTGCTCTGTGCGTGCGGTGAGAGGAAGGAACGATCGGCGAGGTCAGACGGGGGTCAACACCTACAGCGGGGCGGTGTCAGGCTCGACCTCAATGGAGTGTGCATTGAGTCCATGCAGGGCCACATGGCATGTTTAGGGCCCAGGTGCTGCCTCTGAAGGGGTCAAAAGGCGATATGACTGCTTGCCCGAGTTTGTGCCGTGCGCCTTCACTCGGGTCCAGTTACTGTAGGTATTCAGGAGGAAGCAGAGATATTCACGAGGAAGCAGAGAAGAAGGTGGAATTTACGGCGCCCGTGGAAGATATGGGAATGCGATTATGACGTCGGGATGCCTCGCAGTCGCGCAGGTACCTCAGGGTACCTTATGTAGCAGTGGTCGTTCCACTGATAGCGCGAAAAAGGTGGGTACAGCAAGTAGGGAGCAGACTTGATGAGAGAATCGATCGCACCAATCAGCCACTGCCTGCCCGCCCACTACGGGGAACGCCATCCCGAGCAAGTACACCTCCACCGGGGTATTAAAGGTTAGCGCGCTACAAGCCCCAGTTTTTGCAGCCATTAATATCACAAGAATCTACGAGGTTCCAACTTTTTCTACCAAGTACTTTCCCATACTATTTATATATAAAAATACTCCCCACATAAATCCACAGCCTCCACACCACTCCACTCCTCACGCCAAGCGTAATGGATATTCGCGCTCTTATAAACCATATATACCTATACACTTCGCCCTTAACGGAACGGTATTATCGCTTACAATTCCAACGGGCGTAAATATACCTACGCCCTCGATTCTTATCGCCTCCAACGCCTACTCGCGGCTATAGCCACTCCTCGAGGCCGCGGGCCTAGGAGATCTTACGCGATCAAAAGATACAAGCCCGTACACTACATTACTACGCAAAATGGGAGTACCTTACGATCTCTCAGGCTCTTGGCTTAACCCAACGGCAAGTCCAGAAGGCCTATACCGGTCCAGTTACTCCCCAAAAGCCCGGCCGCGTAGGTAGACAGCCACTAATCCGTACGCCGCAGAAAGAGATCCTCAAGCACTACCTCCAAGCCGACAACCTCTTCAGGCAGCTCCCATAGCCTAATTTACGGTACTATATCCCTAGATTCGAGCTCTTCGGGGAGGCTACTATCTACAAGGCTCTACGTTCAATAGGTTACTCGCGAAGGAAACGACCTCGACGTATTAAACTAACAGATCAACACCGTACCGCAAGACTAGCTTTTACTTACGAGCAATTAAACCTCCAGCCTCGGCCCGAGAACTAGGAGAAGATTATCTTTAGCGATAAGACCTAGACAACGAATAACCCTATATAGAAGAAGTAGATTACTATTCACGATACTAAGGATCCCCTTACTTAAGCACTACTCCAGCAGAAACCACACGGTTAGATATTCTAAGGCTCCTTCGCTAGCCGGTTCAAAGGTCCCTCGTTCTTATAGGAGAAAGAATACGGTAGAATCTACGCAGAGAACTATCAACAGCACGTTCTCCCACTTATTTACGAGTTCTAGGACGCTCAGGGGCGCGAATATACCTTCCAACAAGATAACGCCGCTACCCATAACACTCGGAATACTCGGGACCTCCTAGCTAGGCTCGGTATTAAAGTCCTCAAGTGGCCAGCTCGTAGCCCAGATCTCTCGCCTATTAAGAACCTCTAAGCCTAGATAAAGGCGTGGATTGAGAACGAATACCCTAATCTACAGCACCTGAACCTTATAAGCTTACGGGAGGCAGTAAATAGGGCGTAGAACACGATTCCAAAGGACTTACTCTTACAATTAGCACACTCGATACTAGAAAGGCTACGAAAAGTAATTGCAACCAACGGTAGAGGTATTAAGTACTAAAAATTAGGTGGTTTTCCCATACAATTCTAAATACTTCGACAGGATCTACAATTACCTACGCATTTTGGTTAGCGGGTGGGGCATGTAGCGCGCTAACCTTTAATACCCCGGTGGAGGTGTACACAGTGCCAGCCCTCGACTTCTGGTGAATCAGCTCCGAGAAAAGTCACTGACATTCATAACAGAGCAATGGAAGGCGTCGTATTGTTGGAGAACTGCAAGTTAACCTGGAATGAGGCGTAAGCAATTACCTTGTCAAAGAGTTATGATGGTCGAAGACGATCGGAGGAGAGACCGCACCGAGGCGTTTACCGTCTCTGGTGCTCCTTAGTCCAGTCCA
>Ga0209127_100856_pt1 | contig 10244 bp, 12 predicted proteins | sample LakSupMetagenome_FD_187469 | JGI IMG/M metagenome (GOLD analysis project Ga0209127, IMG submission 187469) | Freshwater microbial communities from Lake Superior, Canada - Sta WM archaea (SPAdes) (version 2) | ecosystem: Environmental > Aquatic > Freshwater > Lake | place: Lake Superior, Canada...
CGACGACCTGCTCTCCTTCCTAGACAAAGAAAACATCGGACTCAGTGATGGCGAGGGCTGGAGGATCCGAAGATGGGCGACAGAGCGGTTAGAAGGCCGAGACGCCATCTCGCAGGCCATGGAGAGCGACGACGAGGTAGAGAAGCCGGAGCCGTTGTCGTCGCCGGAAATCCACCGGTCCAGCAGTGCAAGGCAGTTGTCCCCCGCTGTCACGAGGAACGAGGTCAACATGCGCGAGTCGGCGCCCCCAGCGATGGAGCCCGTCGTTGAGGCGGTGGAGGAACAACAGCAGCCTCAGCAGCCAAAACAGCCCGAGTTCGTCGTGCCGACCCAAGACACCTTCACCTTCCAAGCACCACACGCGTATCCCAACCAAGACGCCTATTTGAACCTGGACAACCTGAACCTCTCCGACACGCACGCCACCTCTAGCACGACAGCAACATCGGTGCCTAGGGCAATACGGCGGCATGGAAGCACCCCGCGGTCAAACTCGCGGGCTGGCAACCACTTGGGACGCGGAGCAGGGCAGAAGCGGCGGCTGAACCTGGGCGAAATATTCGATCTCGGCAGTCTCGGCTACGGCAAGGATCCCTTCGGCAGCAACGGCCCCAAGCGCAGCAGACACTCCTGATGAAAAGCTGCACTTGGACTTGCGCGACTGCATGGGAAGAGATAGCACGGCCGTGACTCATCATCGAGCATTTGGAGGCGTTCTTAGCACGTCACTTGGTCCCTCTTGGGAGAGATGATAAGAAGCGGACCGGCGACGGGACACTTGCATGGACGGACACAATAGCATAGGAGGGGACAGGCTGGCACGCCGGGCATAGAAGGGAGGTTTAGCATCTGCAGGCGTTATGCATGCGATTCCCGATACCAGCGGTGTCTAAGATACCGGTCTTTCGGACGTTGGAGTGGAGGATGGGGACTCATTTCAACCCTCAGCGCTCAATCATTAGAATCCTGAGCGTTTGTGTTGGCCTTGACAGGGGCTCTCGTCCAGAGCGCCCTGATCTGGCCTTCAAGACTGTATATAGCCCTCAGCCGAATGGCCACTGAAGTCCTTGTGACTCTGAAATCCACTTTGTTCTGTCACACTTTTGAGTGCGAACTGTGGCCGCCTAGTGTTGCTCCTTCGGGTGTGTTGGGGTCGAGATATCGTCATCACGTGGCAACCACCATTCTGGTTCAAGCTGTCGCTTGGGGGCTCGAACCTGGAACCCATCATTGAGAGTTATTTTCTGTGCGAACTTCCCTGCGTTTTCCTAAGCAATACATATTGTAGCAGTACCTTATCATTTCGGCTAGCTTAGATATTTCCTTCGACCTGCACCGTTAACACCTGAGCTGCACCACCTAGCTGGGTGTCCAGGCAATCTTCCAAAAATGCCAACCCTCGCGGATGACTTCATCGGCTACGAGATCAGACCTCTCCTCCCTGGCAACCCCAACCGCAGAAGCGCAACCTACGCCCGTTACCGAAAACATGCCCAGGCCCAGCTCTCGACCAAGAAGAAGCACTACATGGTCATGGGCCTCGTGGCCCTCGACGTCTCGGGCATCCTGGCCGACATCTTCGTCGCCCTGATAGCGTGCGATAAGCACGAGCAGGACGAGAAGTGGGTGGAGGACATCCGGGGCGGACTGAAGATCGCCAGCCTCGTGTTCAGCGCTCTGTTTCTGACCGAGCTCGTACTTACCGTGTGGGCTTTTGGGTTCCGGTGAGCGTTTCTGCTTCTACAGACACATACACACATGGGCGGATTTCACATGTTGCATTAAGCAGTAATGCTGATGCAACGGCCATATCCAGCTATTTCTCCTCGTGGTTCCACTGCTTCGACGCCATGGTGATCCTAGTGAGCTTTGTGAGCGACCTGCTCATGCAAGGCATCATCGAGGAGATTGCGTCGCTGGTCATTGTGCTCCGGCTGTGGCGCTTCGTCAAGATCGTCGAGGAGTTGAGTGTCGGCGCGAGCGAGACCATGGACGAGATCCAGTCCAGGGCTGAGCAGCTTGAGAAGGAGAACGAGGAGCTCAGGAGCGAGTTGAGAGCGCTCCGTGGAGGTGATAACCAGGTGTGACCCGGGCTGTGGACGGCGACGGCCAAGATGCGCCGAGGGACGCATAGCCTCAACACGGCCTATCCTCCAAGAGGTGCACCTGTGTTCGGCAGTGTCTACCGACATTCATGTTGCAGAGACTATCACGAGAAAGAGTAGTTGCAAGGTCGTGGAGAACGAGGGACCGTCTCGCACGCGGCACGAGAGCTTTCTGCGCTAGAGATGCTGGTGGAACACGGGCCGGACCGGCCATTTACCAAAACTGGGCGACTGGAGGATCATCGAATCGAGGATGCATGCGGCTCGTATCCATATGCCGGCAGAGTGCGCCGTCACAGTCTTTCTGCAACTGCAACATGCAACAGATGACAGCGATACGATCGTCGTCCGAATACTACAGACTGCTGGACGCAGTGCTGGTGGACAATCTTCAGCGAAGCTCAGTCCGTCCCATAGTTCGGACGTTCATCTCCTATCGTGCCACTCGGACCAGCTCCTCGAACGCGAGATCCACAATTTCGAATTGGCAAATCAGATTGCTCTCTTTCCACCCGCCCCCAAACATGGCATTTTGTTTTCAGCCATCCAGCACATCGCCGTGGTTACAGTGTGGCTTCATCGCGATGGCGCTAGACACTGAACGAGGGATAGTGTCTCTGGAAGTTGCTGGAACCCCGGACTGACCCCGCCGGTCATCTCTGTTTACCCCTGTCCTCCTATCACAGCATACAACAACCCTAGCTTGAGTCAAATTTGACTCCGTTTCTGCCCTTGTCTTTGCGATAGCTTCCCAGTCTCCGTCCTTCCGTGCAACTCGCGCCTTACGGTCGTGTCTGTCGTTTCCCTCTTTTCTGTTTCATCTCCAGTCACTCGCTCTCCCGCGTCGTCTCCTCTCTTCTTCCTGTCCTCCCGTGCCCATCGTTCACTCGATCCCATATATACAACATGAAGGCCGTCCTCTTCCCCCTCGCCTTCCTGGCAGCCGCTGCCTCCGCCCAGAGCACGGCCTGCGCAGCAGACTACATCGTCGAGGCCTGTTTGGGCACCATCGGCGGCCAGCTCGCGTCGTGCGGTCAGACTGACTACGGCTGCCAGTGCACGCAATACGAGCAGTTCGTGACGTGAGTGGCCCGTTTCTTCAGCTCTTTCCTCTCCTCTCGCCTTCACACTGGAACAGCCCCGGACTGACAAAACAACCCAGCTGCTTCAACAACTGCCCCGACGACAACCGTAAAGCCACCTACGAGGGCCAGAGGCAGATCTTCTGCGGCTACGCCAGCCAGTACCCCAGCTCGACCAGCAAGCCCTTCAGCGCGCCCCTGTCCGCCACGCCCTCGGTACCGACCACATCCGCCGACTCTGCGGCGGCCGAGGAGACTACGACCAGCAGCACCGCCACCTCCACCGGCTCCGCTGCTTCGGCGAGCAAGACCAACAGCGCCGCTGACCTCGCTCTCAACGCCGGCGGTATCCTGGCTGCCGTCGCTGGTGTCGTTGCCGCCGTGCTGTAATGGATGGAAGGAAGCAAGGGAGGAAGTGTTTGTGAGCGAGGAGTTTAACAAGGGAAGGGGTTCTAGTGTAATACTACAGCAGGGTAATAACACGGGGGTGGATATATATGTCCAGACCAGGCGTTTATATCTACATAATAAGTCCTTATCTAGTGTCTAGGACTCTAATACGACCACGGTCAAATCCTTCTACCCTTTGAGGTGTCGAAGACGTAGTCTACGCCCTCCACGCGATGATGCCTAGGAAACCGGAACTTGTATGTCTCTCAAGGCCGTTGGAACTGGGTGAGATCCCAATCTAAACGACGCGTCGCCAATGAATGATGACTGACTTGAATTCGTCTATCTATGTCACAGTCTCTCAACCGAGATCATCCCTCAAGTTTCCCATCTATCTTACACCCCCGACCAAATCTGCTTCTCAAGCACTAGTCTCGTCCAAAACCCCAAACCTCCTCTGCCCACTCTCCCCACCACCACCCTGCTCCTCCACCCTTCCCTCCCCATCCCTCTCCAACCCAAACCTCGCCTCCGCCTCCCGTCCAGGATCCATCTCCGAACCCGGCTCGCTCTCAAGCGCAGCCCTGACCCCGTCCTTGTTTTCCCCCTCGAAATCTCTCACCTCCTTCAGATCCTTCCCCTTCGGCCCGCCCTCGTACGTCTGGTACTGCCTGTTCACGTACGTCGGAGCGGTGCCGGCGTAGCTGCGCTGGTTCTCGAGCGCGCCCGACGTGCCGGCGTTGGAGCCGCCCTCGCCGGGGGCCGACACCTTGCCGCCTTTGTCGTGCTGGTGGGAGGAGGGGCCCGAGCCCGGCGCCGAGTCGCGGTTGAGGCCGAAGTCGCCGCCGGACCGGGCCGACTCGGCCGCTAGGGAGTCGGAGGGGACGGAGCCGGCTCCTTCGCGGGTGACGGGGGCGGAGTCGCCGAGGTGGACCTGGGGGGGAAGAATGTTAGTCATTCGATCAAAAGTGAAGGGAGGGGAAGGGGAGAGGGGGGGTTTTTACCTTAGTGCCTGCGCTGGGGGCGGTGTTTGTGGATGTGGCTTTCTGTGAGGACATGTTGGTTGATGTTCTGTGTCTGCGTTGTGGTGATCGGTTAGGTTTGGAATTGATGTGGTCAATTGATGTTTGAAGCTTGTTATGCTCTGTTCAATGTAGAAATCAAAAGGAGAAGATTTGGTTGAGCTGAGAAGCTGTTGGTGGTGATATACGTGGGAACGACATCTGCATGACATCATGGTTGTGATGTAATGATGGTGTGAACACCCGCAGATCAGATCTTCTCTGGACCACCAAGCGGGTAGGCAGCCCTTCAGTTGCACTGTAGATGACGACTTCTAGGGCCTAAGGTGTACAGATTTGTTCGATGGATGCACAATAATTTCTGCAATAAATATGGTAGGCTGGTATTCCAGGTGCCCGAGGCGACAATTCGGTCGGCTCAGGGGTAGCTCCCTAAGGTGCGGACATCTCCCATGTCCAAATATCTATCTCCCCAAAGCGACGCCTTACTTCTTGTGAGGAACAAACGACTGCAAATACTCGATTCTCTTGATGGCCTCTTCCCGCACTTCCCTTAGGATGTTTGCAGCAGGAATGTCCTTCTTGACAAGACCAACACCAGTGCCCCTTTTCCAATGTTAGCATGAAATTGCGGATTCGGGATATTCGATGATACTCACGCCCAAGTGACCATCCGTGAGTCGTCGCCTGCTTCCTTCGCCGCCTTGAATTTCTTCCGGTTTTCTTCCATGGGTACTCCGTCCGCATGGTCCTTGTATGAGTCGCCTGCGACTGCTCTGCCGTCGTAGAATCCGGGCCATACGGTGGTGCCTAATATCTCGTCGTGGAAGGTCGTTCTGTAGGTGTCAGTAACAGACCACTGGCTATCCATGTGTATCCAGCTCAAGACCTAGACTTACTTGGCAGTCGAAACACCGCCATCGACAGCCCCGAGAATCGCTTTCCGTCGGTACTCAGGAGCTCCAGACTCATGACATACCACAAACTGCACAGCCAAGTTAGCACCCCCTGAACTACAACCCACTCGCATGCTGCGGAACGTACCCTCGTGCCCATAGCAACACCCTCGGCACCCAGCGCCAACGCGGCCGCGAGCCCCCTTCCATCCACAATCCCACCAGCCGCCACCAACCCGACCTCCTTCCCCGCAAACTCCTCGTCCAGCATACTCCTCACCTCGGGCACAAGACTTATAACCCCCGCCCCCTTCGCATACTGATGCCCCCCCGCATCGACACCCTGAGCAACAATCACGTCCGCCCCGTCCTTAACCGCCTGTCTCGCCGCGCCCACACTGCCAACCTGGATAAACACCGTAAACCCGGCGTGCTTCAGCGCCGCAACGATCCCACCCTGCACCTCCGCCCCCTCCGCCGGATCCGGCCCCGGCGCAAACAGCCACACCGCCTGGGGGCTATGCTCCACCAACAACGGCAGCGCCGTCTCCTCGAACCTACTTGCCGACGCGTGGCACAGGATAAACCCGACCCCGACGGGCACCGGCGTCAAGGGCCGATCGGCCAGGTCCAAAGCCTCCCTCGCGACCGCGAGCTCGGACGAGAGGGTCCCCAGCTGGGCCGAACCCGGGGTGAAGTCGTAGCCGCCAGCGACAAAGCCCAGCCCCCCGGCCGAGGACACGGCGGCGGCGAGGCGGCCGGTGCTGACGCCTAGCATCGGGGCCGAGATAATTAGGGGCTGGGTTGTGGCGGGGAAGAGGGCGGAGAGGAGGGGGCGAATGATGGTTTGCGGCTTGTGCCGGAAGGGGTTGATTTTGTCCATCTTTCGTGGTAAAAGGGGGAGGGGAGGTTGCTAAGGGGGTTACTGTTGATGGGTTTCTGATGGAGATGAGGTTGGTGGTGTGACGGGCTGTGTCTTATAGATCTAATGCCCGGGTTGGTCAGCTCGCTGGTCCGCTGCTGATGTGAGTTGGCGCTGAGCAGATGTTGTGAAGATGGTCGATCGCGAAACTCTGTTATGGCAGTGTTCCCTGTAGCAATGGCTGAGATGAAGCCAGTTGAGTAATATCAGATGTTCGGGTTGTCGCCGGGAAGGCGTTATGCGGGGATGTGGGGATTCTCATTGTGTGCTGTCACACCTTGGGATCGATGATCTCCGCGGCAACCTACCGGGCATTTGGAGCACTCGTTTGTTTCCAACTGGTTCAGACAAGTTCTGTGGATAACCTCTTGCCAGTTGGCCGAGGTGAACTAATGACTGGGTGTTTACCTGCTTATCCCCTCCGCCTAACGACTCTGCATTGTGTCACGAAGCTTGGCCCTTGACATGAGTTCCGTCTGACGCTGGCATCTACATACTCTACGACAATATGCACATGCGGATGCAGGTCCACTGTTAGCCGTCAGCACTTGGTCGGGATGGATGAAGGAGGATTCCAAGACCACCAGGCGAACTATCAGAAGTGCTCGTTCTGGCCCCAGAAGTCCTGGGCTACTGATCACTCATCAGGGAGCCGCAACAGGCCCATGATAACAGTCCGAATACCCCTTTCGTAAAGTAGTGAATAGCCCCATGGAGAAGCCTTCCCTCCGGTTGGATGTGTCTCGAACCGAGAGGTCACGGAGGTGTTCGTCAGCGAGGCATGAGAGGAGATGTATAAAGCCAGACTGGGCCTAGATGTGCCGTCTCCCTCCCTTACTCCTCCTCGATATCTTATACCACTCCCAAACACGTCCCAAGGACCTGTAATCTAGACCTAATGTCAGCCCGCACCGACAGAACCCTCCTCCTGATCGGCTCCGGTCCCGGGATAGGACGCGCCACCGCATCCCAATTCGCCGCCAAACGATACAACCATGTCGCTCTCATAGCACGGAATCTCCAAGGAGACCACCTCGAGGAGGACCGCAAGGCTGTCCAGGCGGCTTCGCATCCCGACGTGCTAGTCAGGACCTATGCCTGTGATGTCGCCGACACTGAGGCTTTCCTCAAGACTCTCAACGCTGTCGAAGCAGACTTGGGCACTGTCGAGTGTATCTACTTCAACCCGGCGAGGATCTTCCCACAGCTGGTCCTTGAGCATGACCTGGCGGAAATTAACTACGACTGGAAAGTACGTTCGTCCGTGTTCGACCACGCTGTGCGGGGATACTGACACAACCCCAGATCACCTGCGCCGCTCTCTATACCACCGCTCAGTGGGGTATACCCAAACTGATCGACCTGGCAAAAGCTGATTCCACGGCCAAGCCGGCTCTCCTGGTTACCCAGACGCTCATCTACCTGGACCCCTATCTGCCGTACTTCGCCCTGTCCATGGTCAAGTCAGCGCAGAGGAACCTCGTTCAGTCGCTGGCAAAGGCTTACACGCAGGAGGGTGTCCATGTCGGCGTCGTGACTGTTGGAGGCATCGTCAGGCCGCACAAGGAGAAGCTGAACCCTACCTACATTGCCGCGCAGACTTGGGAATGGTTTTCCCAGCCCAAGGACAAGCAGACATTCGAGGTCGTGATTATGGAGGACGATCCGGCAAATTATTATTGATGTGTTCTGAAGTCGGGCGAGAGTCAGTATCATGTTAGGTAGCGATATTGTTTCCGTACCTCACGCGTATAAGGAGGGTACCAACCGAAACTGGGTATTTAAGATCGAAACTGCTCGGAAAGTCCTGTCGCCACCGGTATGTCGTATGTGTGAACACCATGTCTTAACAACAGCCAGATATCCACCGCGCCTCAACTGCCCTCGCAACCAGTCCTCAACTCTTCCTGCTCCTCAATCCCTTTTCACTCTCCTCTCCACAATCCACATTCGGCAGATCAGGCACCACAATCCCACCGCATCTCGACCGTACACCCGCCACCCTCGCTAGCACCACATCTGTCCACAGTTAGCCACACATTCCACATCCACAACCTCCTATACCCCCATCCCCTCTCAACGGGCGGACCCGAAAAGACTCACCTCCGAGCCCCCACCGCGTGGTAAACCACTCCGCGCTCCTCCACACACTCTCGAACCCCTCCCTCGCGGCAGGCACCACATCCCCCAGCCTCAGAAACACCTCCAGACAGACCCCGCACGTCTGCACCGCCGGCGCCGTCGCCACCGCCCCCTCCGCCAGCCTCGACGACGGGTCGCCCTCGAGCGCCCCGTTGAACGCCCTCGACAGGTCCGACACGAACCCGGTCGAGAAGATCAGCGCCGCGAGGGCCTTGGACTCCCTCGCGTGTCGGGTGCACGGGGTCGTAGGGAGCTGGGGCAGCTGTGGGGTAGGGAGCAGGTGGTGGACTATCAGCTCCTCGATCGCCGGCAGAGACGGGACGTGGAGGGCGTACATGGCCGACAGGCACATGGAGAAGCAGTCGCAGAAGACCTCCCAGCTGTCGGTCTGGTCGACCATGGCCTGCAGGATGGCGCGGATGGAGGCGTCGAGGGCGTCTTGTTCTTGGTCCCGAGTCGAGGTGGGGCCGGCGTTCGTGTTGCTGTAGGCCGGCGGTAGCGGTCGGACGATGCCGTCTGGGTCGCGGAAGGTCCAGCGGGATTCCCAGAGGAGGGCGCGGTGCAGGGCTACCGCTGACTGGGCTGAGCGGCGCCGGTCCCCGACCATGATGTGGACGGGTGCGGATAGAGGGAGGCGGAGGGGAGGGGTGGTAGTGGTGCAGGAGATGTTGCCGTCCCTTTCCGGCGGGAGGAGGTCGACTCCGGTGGGTGCTGGTAGAATGAAGGGGAGGTGTTTGGCTGTAGGGTCTTGGTGTATGAGCCTACGATTGGTTAGGTGTGACGGTGGTAGGTAAGAACAGACGGGCATACTGGTCAAGTTCAAAAAGACACCACCATAGCGTGGAAGCCTCTTCTTCCTCCGCTGTCCAAGGCTTTAGTGCCTCTTCTTCGACGTACTTTCCTGGTGTCAGGCAGAAGATACGCACCATGGCGGCTGTCTCGCTGAGCGTTTCATGCGCGGTGAGGAACAGACCATGTCCATACTCGACCAGCGTGATCAGTGCGCCGCACTGCATCAGTTCAAGGGTGGGCTGCATGAGGCACTTGAGCAGAGTGAATGTACGCTTAACGCCCTTGTACAGAGAGTACTCTATCTGCGAGCCTGGTTTGTGCGGGCCAAGGTACTGGGTACTCAGCCAGACGCACACGAGCAGCAGGGCCGCATCTGCAGACGGCACCCGGAGCTCTTCGAACGGGGTCTCGTCGACATCGTTCCGCACGCCAAAGGTAGTGGCGATCTTTTGCCAGCTGAAAATACCGAACCAGCGGTGGATCGACGGGAAATGTGCGCTATCACATGTCTTGCGCCAGTTGATGCGGCTTGCGGCTAGGAGCTGGGTGATGGTGGGCGACTGTGGCTCTCCAAAGGACTCGACTGCAGCCAGCAGAGAGGATATACCGCCACCCCCGCGGCTGAAGCGTGGATGATCCCTTGGTTGGAGTCCGTCGATGGAACTGGTCCGACGACTTGGATCGTAATCATAGTTGCATCTGGTGCCTAGTCTTTGGTGAGTTAGTTTGAGGATTCGGGCGGTTGCCTATCGTGGACGGTTGGATATGACGTGTAATAGACACCATGTATAGGAGCCCCCAGTCGCTACCATGAAGAATGTTTGCGACACGAATTGGGCGCCACGGGGTTTGGCAGAACAACTGAAACCCTGGCGTACCTCTTACATCGTCCG
>Ga0209127_100857_pt1 | contig 10243 bp, 11 predicted proteins | sample LakSupMetagenome_FD_187469 | JGI IMG/M metagenome (GOLD analysis project Ga0209127, IMG submission 187469) | Freshwater microbial communities from Lake Superior, Canada - Sta WM archaea (SPAdes) (version 2) | ecosystem: Environmental > Aquatic > Freshwater > Lake | place: Lake Superior, Canada...
CATCTGTCATGGCACAATTCTTCCCCAGAAAGCTGGACCCATAGACTTATCCCGACTTGACAGCTCCGCTGCTCCAGACCTTGCTGGCGGACCAGGTGGATCGCGAATGACTTGTCAGTTTCCCCGGATCCCTTAGACTCAGATCCCGCAAAACTCCATCAGTGATGAAAGATATTCTACGTAGCAGTGGTTGGCGATGGTGAATGAAGAGCCCGCTCGGCTCATGGGAGCGTCGGTTGAGCTCTTGTGCAGGATGCCCGAGGATACCGGGCTCGAGGATGAGCAAAGCCAAGATACTAGTAATAAATGTAAGCCATAATTATCCGCTAGACCGCGCAGTAGCTCGTCTTGGGCAATGACTGCCACAGAGCTGACGATAACTTCCACCCCTTTAGACACGATCTACCAGCCAGGTGCGAAGACGTAAACGCGCCCTGCTTGAACATGAACAGGCCACATTTATGTCGTATAGAAGAATAATCGGGGGGTGAAGCAATTTCCGCTTGTGCGGTACCTCGGTGCCCCGTTCCTGCCCCCCGTCGCATAGCTCGTGTGGGGTCAGCCCACTACATCCACTCCACGGTCCACCATCCCCAGTCACAACTTACAGAGATGCCACACAACTCCAGTCACCCCGGACGATCCTTGCTGGGTCACTTTGTGTAGGCGGGTGAAAAGAATGGTAAGTCATCTCATTTGAGGAATCCCCTCGCCATATTATTGTTATTGCCCCCAAAGCCTATTGTGCCCTGGGCAGGAGGGATCGCATTGAAGATCTCCGCCGTTCCACCTATATCAGTCCATCTTCCCCCCCCCATCTCCGCAGAAACTACCTCTCCTCCTTTTTCCATTCTCCAGGTCCGGTTCGAAGCGTTTCTGACTAAGGGTTTCCAAGGGTCTTCCCCAGTAATAATTCGTGCATCCATACGTCTGGGATATCAAGTAGAGGATATCCCCGCGTCAACCTCAACCTCAAAACTCGCCTGCCTCACTTACACGTCAACCACTCATCATCATCAGTCCCGGCGCAGTCACCTCCACAATGGCCACGACGACGACCACGGCCCCGCCCGTGGGCGAGAAGGATACGGCCACGACTACCGGTCACCACGGCCACAACGGCACCAATCCCACCCAGCGTTACGATTACGGCGGCAACCCGCTCGCCCACATTCACACCAACGCCGCTGCCAACGAGGGCCGCCTTCCCGCCTTCGGTGGTGAGTTCCAGCCCGGTCTCTACCGCCCGATCGAGAACCGCAAGTTCGCCAACCCGGCTCCCCTCGGTCTCAGCGCCTTCGCTCTCACCACCTTTGTCCTCTCCGCCGTCAACCTCCAGACCCGTCATGTGACCGCCCCCAACATCGCCGTTCCCCTCGCTCTCGGCTATGGCGGTCTCGTGCAGCTCCTCGCCGGCATGTGGTAAGTAGCTCGAGATCCGAGTTTTTACAGAGCAATTACTTACACAATCGCGCAGGGAGATGGCTGTCGGTAACACCTTCGGTGCTACTGCTCTGTCCTCGTACGGTGGCTTCTGGATCGCCTACGGCATTCTTCTGACCCCCCACTGGAACATCCTGGGCAAGGGCGGCCCATACGACCCGACCACGCTCGCGAGCGCCGGCGCCGATCCCAAGATGGCCAACAGCGCCGTCGGCTTCTTCCTGACGGGCTGGTTCATCTTCACGACCATCCTCCTGCTCTGCACCCTCCGCTCGACCGTCATGTTCTTCCTGCTCTTCTTCACGCTCGACCTGGCCTTCCTCATGCTTGCGTGCGGAGAGTACGCGGTCGACAACGGCGCCGCCCATTCTGCCGTCATGCTCACCAAGGCCGGCGGTGGTTTCGGCATGATCGCCGCCTTCCTGGCTTGGTACAACGCATTCGCCGGTATCGCCGACAGCAGGTCAGTCAAGTCCCAGTCCCTCCCCGTCGTGATTTGTTCTCTACACAGTGTATCTTGTTTCCATTTTATTTTATTTTTTGGGCGCGAAAGGTCGCAACTCCCGCCGATGGAAGCCGTGCTTAGCGGGCCCTTCGCCAAGGCGCCAAAGGTCCCCCCGGTGCTGCAAGCCACAATGCGTCAACGAACAGACCATTTGGCCCCATCGGCTACCCGCATTTGTCGGGCCTTTTTCTTTGCGAACCTCGTCAACGTCACTGGATTTGAAATTATTGCGAAATATTGGATACAGAAAGCTGACTATATCGCGTAACAGCAACTCGTTCTTCCTCATCCCCGTCTTCCACTTCCCCTGGTCTGAGAAGGGTCGCGAGGCTCGCAAGACCGACCACGTCGCCTAAAAGAAGGCATCTGACATTTCCCGAAAGATGGTCCCTTGCCGAAGAGCCGGGAATGGCGTGTGTCTCTGCAGTGCTTGATGGGTCGGGCACCTGTCGTCTGTTGCGCACCGTTGGGCCATGCGACGGTGTGAAACGACTTTGTCCTACATTTCAAAAGGCTGTGGTTTTGAGCAGAGAAAGATAACTCCTTGATACCTGGTAAACTCTCTACCGTGCGTTGCGTTACCTTGCGTTGCCTTGCGATTGAAAATCCGGTTGCAAAATATGAAGGGGACAGGATGCACTGCTTTCCGGGGGATGGGCAGATGGTCCAGTCCCCCCCCCCTTCGCTGTAATACTTCGTTAGAAATTCGAAATGGATGCAGCGCAGTTTGCGTGCGATACCCGCCAGCGTGCACTGCGTTAGTCTGCTACATATCTCATTTAATGACATCTTTCGCGGGAAGTAACACATGTCCGTCGCTGTCGCCTGCGTGTTTGGCTGCAAATATTTGAGTTCGCATCCATTAGGTGTGCTACAGGCCGCGTGCTACAAGCTGTGGACGAGGCGAGAGGCATTGGTGTCCCACGTATCGCTGTCGACATCGGATTACCAACAAGCCGCTTTTGACTCGCCGCCCCGACAATCCAATTCGCTGCGAAGAATCGGGGCATTCCCCTCCTCGCTCTGCTCCGCACAAGATACCGAGCTGAACGCTGAGACGTGGGGAGACGTGTACCACAGTAGATAATCCGAACGCAACTCAGTGCGGGTCCTCGCCAAGCAAGCATTCGGGTTCCCTTGGTCAAACGTCCACCAAAGACATAAAGTCCGCAAGGCCGATACAGTTGTAACGACGACTTCATGTCCAAGTGAACACCCCCGTCCCGATTCAATTCTTGGAGGTAGGTAAGGTAGTCCTGCCGGGACAAACGTTTCTGGTTCTGATACAAATAATAACCCAACGGAGCGAATGTCGGCACCCCCCACCTTTCACTCTACCCAAGCACTGACTGGGAGTTCAATTTCAACTACTACCTCATTCAAGAACTATACATGCCTTCATAAATCCATCGGAGGCTATTGCCATGTCCTTTGAAACCCAGCACTCGTGGTATCTCCTTCGTACACTGTAGAAGCCTTCTCGAAGTCCGAGCTATAGGCTGAACCACTTGCCGCGACAGCAGAGTCGTTCCACCGTTACGCAACCGTCACCTGATGTCCGTGCAGTGCAGCAAGGCATCGAATGGTGCCAGAGCCAGTGTGATGTCAGCAAGACTTGAACGAAGTCAACCACATCCCATATCAGAACTGTAGTGACCTCAATCGAATTGATGACCTTCGTTCGGTTCTCCTCTCTTGATTCCTGCCTCTCATTGTATTCACCAGACCCCCCACCAACCGCCCCTTCATGCCCCCTCGTCAGCCGCTCACCCTCGCCCTCGCATCCCTCCTCCTAATCCCCCTACTCGCATACCTCTACCAAACCCTCACCCCCGACTCCCCAACCATGTCCACCCCGCCACCCGCCGCCAAACCCCTGATAATAGTAATCGGCTCTGGCCTGGCCGGCCTAACCGCCTCCCTCTCCGCCCTCCTGTCCTCCCCGGGCGTCACCGTCCACGTGCTCGACCGCGCCCCCAAACCAGGCGGCAACAGCATCAAGGCCTCCTCCGGCATCTCCGCGGCCGGCACGCGCTTCCAGCCCCAACCCGACTCCCCGGACATCTTCTACGCCGACACCATCCGCTCCGCCGGCGCGCGTCTCGCCGCATCAACCCCGCGCCGGCGCGAGGCGAGGGAGCGGCTCGTCCGCTTACTGACCGACAGGTCGGCCTCGGCCGTCGACTTCCTGTCCGACGAGCTGGGCGTCGACCTCGGCGCCGTGGCCCAGCTGGGCGGGCACTCGGTCCCGCGCACGCACCGCGGGGGGGGCAAGAAGGCGCCTCCCCCCGGCGCGGCCATCATCACCTCCCTGCTATCCAAGCTCCGGTCCTCGTACGGCGACAAGGACGGAGAGCGCGGGAGATTCGTCCTCTCCACCGGCGCGGAAGTAACCCGCCTCCTCACCACCCCCTCCCATTCTTCTTCTTCTTCTTCTTCCCCCAACGCCAGCAGCAACGGCGCACCCACCGTAACAGGCGTCGAGTACACCGACCCCACCTCACCCAACGTCCCCCCGAAAACCCTCCTGGGCCCCGTAATCTTCGCCGCGGGCGGCTTCGCGGGCGACGCGACGGGCCTCCTGGCGCGGTACCGCCCGGACCTAGCCGGCCTCCCCTCCACCAACGAGGCCCGCCCGGCAGCGCACGACCTGCTCGCCGGCGCCGGCGCCGAGATGGTGGACATGGACAGCGTGCAGGTGCACCCGACCGGGTTCGTCGACCCCCAGACCCCGGGGGCGAGGGTTAAGTTCCTTGCCGCCGAGATGCTGAGGGGGGAGGGCGGGATTTTGGTGGATCAGGGGGGGAAGAGGTTTGTTAACGAGTTGGAGACGAGGGAGGTTGTTTCCCGGAGGATAATGGGGGGGATGGATCCCGTCGTGGTGAAGGGGGAGGGGGAGGGGGAGGGAGGGTCACTGAGGCAGTGGGATGTAAGGCTGCTGCTTGATGCTGGGGCGGCGGAGGCGGCGGGGGGTCATGTGGGGTTTTATCTGTTCAAGGGGCTTCTGGTGAAGGTCAAGGTAAGGGAGCTGGATGAGGCGACGAGGGGGACGCTGGAGGAGTATGCGAAAGTTGTGAGCGGGGAGAAGAAGGATGAGTTTGGGAGGACGTCGTTCGGGCATTGGAGGCTGGGGGTTGACGGGGAAATTGATCCCGAGGCCGAGGTTTGTGTCGGAAGGGTCACGCCCATTACGCACTTTACTATGGGTGGTGCGCTTATCAATGAGAACGCTCGGGTGCTGGCCTCTGGTGGGGTGGACGGGGATGAACAGCCGATTGATGGGCTATGGGCTGCTGGTGAGATCACTGGGGGCATCCATGGTGACAACAGGCTGGGAGGCTCTTCGTTGCTCGAATGTGTCGTCTTTGGTCGGATTGCCGGTCAAGAGGCAGCCAAGGCAGCTTTGGCAGTGTGAACGAGCGTGTATCCTTTTGGGGTACGAAGTATATCTAGATGGTAACAGCCGGGTATACATGTCCATCGCCTGTAATGCTCCCTTCATTAACAATCATCCGAGACCTGACATGCTGCTAATACGCGGGAACAGACCAAGACTTCCACCACCGGAGCAGAATACGTAAATCTGGGTATAAATAAGACAAGGCGCCATGACTCCTGCTTCCATCCGTTCCCGCCATTCCCATAAGCCCAGCAAATAACACCGCTATCTCCGACACCATATGGCCACAACCGGCCGTTACTTATGCAATGAAGGGCATTGCACCGCGGTATCTGCCCGCGAGGCCTTCATAACGGAGCTTTGGACTTGGTGTCGCACCTCCTGTATAACCACTGAAAAGACCTGGCTCGGTTGGGCTTCCAGCAGCCACTGCCAGGTCTGAGGCAGGGGCAGGGTAGCCGCTAGATGCGCCCAGAGGCCCGTCAGTCGCGTTGCCAGTCATTGTCGATGACCCAGCTGGTAGTGCGCTTGCCATGGCACTCGGGACTGGAGGCGGCCAGATGTCCAATGCAGTCGTGAGAGGTATAACCGTCAGCATGATCCCACCTGGGTGGACACTGACGTCCGGCGAGCCCGGTGCCGGTAGCGGAACGGTGAACTGGCGCTGAGGGCCATTCTCCCGAGACACCTTCCCGTCAGCACTCCATAGGCTCAGAGCCCAGGGCCCTCCACAAAAGCGAGCGCCGCCGCCAGCGCAAGTCATGTTGCAGCGAGTGTCGTCCAGAAGCATCGAATCCAGCAGAGCATCGCCGCAGAAGCACTGGAACCCGTCCTCGGTTCCTGCTATGCTGAAGTTTTTGGCTCTGCAAAGACCGATGCACTCGTCATTCGTCATGCCCGCGGCAACAGCAGCTACGACAGAATAGTTCTTCAGAGATCGGTTGGGATCGTCCCTGTAGCATCCGGCATAGGACCACCCGCCGGTGGCCGGATGGAAAGAAGGCGAGCTTGTGACAAAGGTTGTTAGGCTGGCTGCCGACACCGATGCTTGCTCAGGAGAGGTGCCGGTTGCTTGATCTGATGCAACTGAGGCCTGCGACGAGGGACACATGGTAACCGTGCTTGGTTGCGGAGCGCAGAACCAGCTGTGAGAACAATGATAGCAGGGCCAACCGTACCCACAAGGCGCTGGCTGTGCAGGCGTCTGTGGTGAAGGACAGAACCATCCATCCGGGCAGTCGTCGCAGCTGTATCCTTTTCCGGGACATGGGCCTTGCCCACCAGCCGCAGGAGAAAGACTGGCAGTCGCAGGCAAAGGACTTCCGGATATGGGTGCCGGGCCGCCAGTGACAGATGGGGTTCCTGATGTGCCTCCGGATGGACCACCCAGCGGGCCGCCAGACGGACCGCCTGGTGAAGATTGACCAGCAGTCCCAGATGGCAGACCTCCGGATACGGGCAGTGGACCGCTTGATCCAGTTGGGCCTCCTGGTGCGGCTGGGCTTGTAGGTGCAGGGACGCTGGAGGCTGGGCAGTTGCTCGGCAAGGGACACACTGGACAATTGCAAGTCTGCGAGCCGGGGTTACTAGGGTCTGAGAATTGGCTGCAAATATTGTCAGTCATGATTCTTCCCATGCACAAGGTCTTACTAACGATGTCGCCCCTGGACATTGCGTAACCAAGCTTGTCTGGATCGATGTAGATGTGACCGAGTAGGTCAATGTCGAGACCACAAAGACCGTGGAGGCTGCGTTCGGCGATGGCAGCGGTGCAGCGGAAGCTACTGGTGAGGGAGCCGAGTTGGTGTTCGGCAACGACCCTGGTCGGCTGTTAGCTTATTCTAGGTATTTCGCGCGACGTGCTCCGCTGTGATCTCACCTGACGGACCTGCGCCCGGTAAAGGTGTTGTTGAACTCCCCGGATCGCCGCTTGAAGGAGGCGCACCAGCCGGTGCTATGCCACTGCCAGTTGCAGAAGGGCCAGCAGGTAAAGACCCAGGCTGGCCACCAGTGCCAGGTGAACCTGAGACGGGGCTCAACGGAATGGCACTGGTGGGGGACATTGGTGCGGGACCAGACACCGAAATCATTGATGGACCGGAGCCTGGCGCGGATGAAGAGACAACGCCGGGTGTAAAACCGGACACGACCCCAGAAGTGGATGCACCGCTAGGAGTTTCACTGGGAGCTGCGGCTGATCCAGCACCGGAGGGAGACACTGTCGGGTCAAGACCTGGAGAAGAGCCAGAGCCAGGCACGTTACCGGTGCCCGAGACCGAACCAGTAGCCGGTGCAGATATTTCGGAGGGGCTGCCGACAGAGACAGTCCCGGGCCCTTGAGCAGATCCGGAGACGGACGGAGACACTCCAATGGGGGTCGAGAGACCGAAAGGGACAGATGTAATAGACAGAGGTACGAGAGGAGTAGACATAGTATGAGAGCCTCCGCCGGAGCCGGGAATAGAAACGAAAGACACCAGTGTAGAACCACCCCAAGGCACGGAGGAAAAGGTAGGCGACCAACCGGGTGAATTGACATCAGGCTCAGTGGGCAGGGCAGTAGACACTGAGGGTGAGCCGGCTGCAGATGCAGAAGTTGGAAAGGGAGACACGATGCTTGGTGTGGATGCACCTTCTGAAGGCGGTCCATTGGGGACAGATGAAGGACCGGCCGTCGTGGAACCAGCGGCGGGGGCTGAAAGATTGCTCGGAACTGAGATTGTTCCAGGTGTCCCGGAAGGTACAGACATGAACGGTGTCACAGTAGGAGGCACGAAGCTAGGAGTAGGGTTGCCAGTACCAGGAAGTGGTCCAGAACCCATGGGAGATACTAACGAGGGCGTCGAGATCGCAAATGGCGAAGGGGTACCGGCTACCGACGGAGAACCGCTTCCCAGAGTAGAGGTGAGCGAGCCGGTAGAAGCTCCCGGACCAGTGGCAGGACTGGGCCCAGTCCCCAGCGTGGAGTCAACAGCTGGAGCCGAGCCGGGAACAGAATTGGGGCTGGTACCGGGCATTGAACTCAGAGCAGAGGATGCTCCCGTTCCAGCAGCAGGGCCGACATTAGAGGGTGATGTAACAGGAGGGTTCGTGCTACCTGATACTGTAACGGTCGACATGCCAGCGGGTCGGCCTTCGGAAGTCCCGATGACTGTAATCACCGACGGAGGGAATGTGGCAGCCGAGCCTGCAGCGGAAGGGGTCATGCCGGTAGAGGTAGAGCCACCCGTCACGGTTACAACAGATGGACCTGAAGACTGGGCCCCAGGTGTCCCGGTAACCGTAACCACTGACGGGGCGGCAGCTGAAGCAGACCCTCCGGCAGACGGAGACGAGTCAAGAGGAATAGAGGCACCAGGAATTGTAGCAATCGAAGGTCCGGAAGATGTGCCCCCAGGTGTCCCTGTAACGGTAATAACTGACGGTGCGAGCCCTGAAGCAGAACTTGCTGGAGATAGAGCTGGCGCTGATCGAGTTGACGAACTGGTACCCGTGGCGATGGAAATGCTGGCGGATTCGCTGCCAAACGCGCCTGTCACCGTCACAACAGAGGGCGCCAAGCTTGTAGTGGACGCTGCAGTTGGGGAGCCTGATGGAGCCGTTGCCGATGATCCCTGCGTAGACGAGACGAGAGAGCAAGGCTGAAGCACCGTCCATGTGATCCCACTGACGACCGTTTGGATCGCGCAGACCTGCCCCGAGGGAAGGGAGGACATGGTCGAAGCAGTTGACGCAGAACCTGTCAGCAGCGGTGACAGAGTCAGGCTCGAAGTGCAAGTCGTGTCGATTGTTGCTGACGAGAACTTCAGAGTGCTAGGCACAAATGTATCTGACGATGAAGCCGCCGTGAGCAATGTTTTCGTAGAAGACTCCGCACCGGTTGACGCAGACAACGGGCTGGGAGATGCTGTGGCGACTGCAGTGGTCGAGAGATCCTGAGAGACGACGGAGCCGACAACGATGGTTGCATCGTTTAGCAGTGAGCTGACTGCCGAGAGCGGAAGTTCGCTTACTAGTGATGCCACGACCCCTGAAGTTAATTGACCGATAAGAGCAGAGTTGCCTGAGCCCACGAGTCCAGTCAAGATTTGGCCAAGTGCTCCCAAAGGGTCTGCGGATGGAAGTGCCACCGAGGAGAGGCCGGGAACGAGGTCAGTCGGCACCGACAACGCCAGAGTCGTTCCAGGGAGCTCGAGGCTGACGACTGGAATACTCGCAAGAGCCTCGAAAGCGATTGAATTCACGATGGAGGGGAGCGCCGCGGACAAACTCTCAGCCAACGGTAGGCTGAGCGAAGGAATCGAGACTGTAGCCGGGTGGGATGCCGACGGCACCAGCGAGGTCAAGCTCTGCACTGGGGGCATCGAGGTTGGAATTGGCACCGGCACGATTGTTGGCACCGAGACCTGCGACGGTGCCACGACTGTGCTGAGAACTGACGTGCTGATGCTGGCAAGGGAACTGAGAGTGTTGCCGCCTTGAGAGCCTGACTGGCTTTGGCCTGCCGATGGCCAGGTGGTTGGAGACTGTGTCCCGGAGGCAACACTGGAACCCGCCGAAGCTGTGACGAGTGTGACTGAGGGTGCATTATCTGACGCACTGGCTGCCGATGGCTTGATCATGACGGAGGACAACACGCCGGGCAATCCCGGCAGGCTGAGGCTGAAGAGTTCTGCCGGATTGGTGGCTTCAGAGCGAGGAAACCCATCTCTGGGGTAGTCTGTGAGTCGTTCAAGAGCATCATCCGGGCGAGGGTAGATGCTGGAGGCTTGTGTAGCTGGGAGAAGGGAGAAGAGGAACGGGAGCAAACGAGCTGTTGAAGGCATCTTAAGGTAAGAGAATGCTGATCCTGCCAGGAGGATTAACGGTATTGCTCCAAAAACCGAGACTGTGGT
>Ga0209127_100858_pt1 | contig 10242 bp, 13 predicted proteins | sample LakSupMetagenome_FD_187469 | JGI IMG/M metagenome (GOLD analysis project Ga0209127, IMG submission 187469) | Freshwater microbial communities from Lake Superior, Canada - Sta WM archaea (SPAdes) (version 2) | ecosystem: Environmental > Aquatic > Freshwater > Lake | place: Lake Superior, Canada...
AAAACTCAAAGATCAGCCTTCGCAACCTCAGCCTTAGGCCCCTCTTTCTCCAGGTATCCGTCCTCGCTATCCTTCCTGACCGGCGTGCCCACGACCTCGACATCCCTCTCCCCGTCGAAGAACCCCTCCCTCCCGTTCTTAGCGAGATACTCCCAGCTCGTCGGCATGCCCGCCAGGCCCTCGGGGTACACCCTGGGCGGGAAGACCTTAATCCCGACAAAGTACACCGTCGCGGCCGTGACGAACGTCAGGATCCAGCCGAAGGTGTACATGTGCTTCCCCGCCGCGCTGACGGCCTTGGGCTGGTACTGGGCTACCAGGCCCGGGAGGCCCATGGACACGCCCGCCAGCCAGGCGACGACGCCGAGCCAGTTGACGCCGCCGACGAACCAGTAGAGGCCGCCCTTGGCGCCGTCGAAGAGGGAGGGGACGTGGATGTTGCCGTTGCGGGCGAAGCCGTAGTCGACTAGGATGATCTTTGGGGAGCGGAAGTTAGCTTGACTTGCTTGCGTTAGATGCGGGGAGAGAGGGTTAGTTGCAGGGGAAATAAACTTACTGCGCAGAGAGGAGCCATGAAGATGTTGTAGCTGCCGAGGAAGGACAGGAACGACGCCGCGCTGGCGATCAGCTCCCACGGCACGACGCAGATGCCCAGCACGGAGCACAGGACCTGGCCCCGGCGGATGCTGAGGAAGCGCGGGAACAAGCCCGTCATGTCGGCGCCGAAGGGGATGGAGTTGGCGCCGAAGTTGACGGCCATGGCAGAGAAGAGGAAACTCAGCGAGACCAGGAACACGGCCGTACGCGCGCCGGCGTTCCAGTGATGGTCGAGGATGGCGGCCAGCAAGTCCCAGATATTCCAGTAGGCCTTGCCCCAGGCTCCCTGCATGGAGGCCGTGGCCGCCAAGCCGAGGAAGTAGACGAGGATCTTGGAGACGAAGACGGCGGCGCCCTGGACCCAGCCGGCGTCGCGCGTCTTCTTGCAATAACGCGCCAGGTCGGGCTGGTTGATGAGCATGGGCGAGAGGGTGCCCATGATGACGTTGATGCCCGTCATGATGGACCATCCGAGGGGCTGCTTTACCTTTGCGGCGGCAGCCGAGGCGAGGTCGATAGACGCGATGCCGGTGCCGTTGGCCATACACCAGCCAAAGAGGCCGAAGGTGGCGACGGGCATGATGAAACCCTTGATTGTGAAGAGGTAGTGGATCTTGGTAGGGTGGACGAACATCTGAGGCTGTTATCAGCAACTCATCAACGTCGACGATTGCTGCGATGGGGCAAACTCACAAATGGGAACTCCATCAGCCACACCAGAAAGAAGCACAGAAGCACGGGCCCAGTGACATGTGCGGACAGCGGTAGCGTGTTCTTGAAGTCGGTCCAGCTGTGTCCGAATATGCAGCGGAAGCAGACCGCCAGCAGGTTGGCGCCATAGTAGGACTGGATGCCGTACCAGACGATGCACACGACAGCACGGATGAAGATGAAGAAGTAAGACCCGTACATGCCCATCACCGACCGCGCCAGGACGGGACTAATGACTCGGTGTTAGTCTTGCACTCGTCAGGGGCTGGCTATGGAAGCGCAAACACTCACTATCCGATGTGATACTGCACACCCGGTCTGGCCATCGCCATCACCACAAGCCCTGCAATCAGCGACCCGATGATGCACGAGATGAAGGCCTGTCGCCATGTTAAGCCGACGTTGATGAGACTGGCGGCTACGTTCCAGCCCGTGGGGCCGAAGACGGTGAAGCCCCAGTAAAGGGGCAGGTTATACCACGTCCATGTGCGCTGTTCCGGGGGCGTCGGCGCAAGGTCCTTGTTGGACCACCGCGGGTCGCCGATAACCACGCCGTCCTTGTCGACGTGGTCCGGCACCGTGATGAATTCGACAAAGGCCTGGCGGGATTGGAACGGGGCCGTTAGGCCGGCCCGGGTTGGGAGATGCACCATCGCAGCGGGTACCTCGCCGAGTGCGTGCAACTAGTGGATACCAAGAGTAGTGCCTGGTAGGATTGGATTTACCTAGGTAGTGGTGTGCTTCAATTTAGACACCGAGGGATTCGCAACCCAGAAAGTCGGGGAGGTGGTTGCCCTCATAAAGGCGACATCTGCCACAGGTCTCTGTCAGGCGTGCTCATGATGAATGCTTCGTTATCATGTTGGAGGAGGGTGGTATTCCTCCGCTGTTCCATGGTTTCGGGCGGTGAGTACCGACCGAGAAGGATCCTTCCCGCCTCTCTCAATTCCACAGAGCGTCTGCTTCCCATCATGGTCGCTGATAACGAAGGCCGGTAGAGTTCTAGTGGCCACAGATAGTGGCATGGTTGAGATGCCCGCTGTCAACGCCCGTGGCAGTGGCAGAAATCCCTGGCTAACGGGCGCCAAGGTCCCCTAACAGCCTTACAAAGAACTAAAAGGAGTGGCAACTCCACCGTGCCACCGAACTACTGCCGGTTCTTACTTGCTTGGGAACGGACAGAGATAAGAGAAATGTGATGGATCACGCTTATCTTTGCACCGCGAGAGGCCAGAGAGGATGATTAAGCCATCCCTTCAGTTTTCGGCTCGTAATGAGCCGATGTCACACGCGTCTCCAAGTCTCCAACACCCGGCCAGAACCCCGGCTTTAACACATGGCGATCGGTTCCCGGTTCCGACCATGGGGTAGTTAGGCCCGTGTCAGTGGGCCGGTGGTTGCTGTGCCGCCTCTGCTCCTCTCCTGCACGCCCTGGAGCGCCTACACCGGAGTGAACTCACCGACGTGATGTCGCGTCCGTCTGCTCCCCGTCTTACATCTTTCCACCTCACACCCCGTCCATCGGCTCGATTCATCCCATTTACTTCTTCCACAAATCCCGATTCTCAAGCTTTCTGGACCGTGCTGGGCCATAAGTCCCGTCATCTTACCAGTTGCCGATCCCGAGCAGACGCCAATAGTGGACGCTGGAGTCTAGATCAGCACTCTACCCCTGGCGCTGACAATGGATGAATCCACGCCGACGCACGCCCGTCCGGGGATGGAAGCGCCGAAGAATATCGGTAGGAGCCCCACCGACACGACTCAGTCGGGACCTTCGGGAGGTCGCAGAGGCAGAGTAGCACTCGCCTGCCAGAGGTGTAAGCGCAGAAAGCAGAGAGTAAGTGGAGTTCCCTTCAGCTCAGACCGGCCAGGCGCGCGCACAGCCGCATCGCGTATGGATACTCCTACTAGGTCTAGGCTCTGATGCTGACCGTACCGGTAGTGCGACGGCGCCCAACCGGCCTGCAAGGGCTGCCAGAAGGCCGACGTGGACTGCGTCTACGAGCGGGTCATCCGGCCTCGGTACCCCGGCGGAAAGTCACTGTAGGCCAACCTCCGTCCCCCGGAGTAGCACCGGGATGACTAATATGCCGTCACAGGTACATCAGTGCGCTGGAGGAGCGGATCGCGTTCCTCGAAGCGCGCATGCCAGAGTATGGACAGGACCATTTCGAGAATGGACCGGCTGGCACGCCCAGCCCAGGGGCTACCGACGCTCCCGTATCCAGTAGAAAGCGAGCTGCTCGGCGCCAGTCCCCTGATCTGTCCGAGGACGATGACACTTCGCTCATAGACGGCGTTGCCTACCTGTCCCTGTGTGCGTCCGGCACGACGGACACTGCCCCTGAGCCCTTCTACCTCGGGTCCAGCTCAGGGGCAACCATAGCACGGATGATCCAGTCATCCATATTCCGCACCTCAAAGCTGTCACTGTCCGGCCCCTCGTCGTCGGGGACACAGGACGTACTGCGCCCAACGTCGACACCAGTCCCGCAGTCACCGGTCTACGAGGAGACACCGCGTTGCGAATTCCCTCCTCGGGCCCAAGCACAGGCTCTCTTTGGCGTCTTTTTCGACAGGTTGCATACCAGGTGGCCGATCCTCGACCGCAAGCTGTACTACAGTCTTTTCGAGCAGCAGTACAACCAAGGCGCGCTTCCACTCCTGCAGAGGAGCATCCTGCACTTGATCTATGCCATCTCGTCTCGGTTTCTGCAACTGATGAAGAAGAACCACCACGTCGACCCCCAGACACATTTCGCCGCCGCCATAGAGCCGATGGACTACATCCTCGAGCAGCACAATCTAGCCACAGTGCAATTCCTCGTTCTCCTCGCCATCCATGGACAGCGCTCCCCCTACGGCGCCGGAGCCTGGTCGCAAATCCGCTACGCCCTCACCACCTGCGTCGAGCTAGGCCTGCACCGCGTGCGCACCATGAACTCCCCCACCAACACCGCGCGCGAACTCGAGATACGCCGCCGCGTCTTCTGGGCCTGCTACTGCCAGGACCGCACCACCTCCCTCTTGCTGGGCCGCACCTTCGGCATCGCAGACCGCGACATCAACGTCGAGCTGCCCTCCGCCTCGGCCGAGTTCTGGGATCTCACCTCGCCCGGCACCCCACCCGAGGCGCCAGACGGCCAGACGGTGTGGTCCAATATCCTGCCCTTCATCCACATCGTCAAGCTCCGCAAGCTGCAGTCCAAGATCCACCGCACCGTCTTCCGCGTCGACAAGGACATCCTGACCCCGTCGGCCCAGCGCGCCAAGCTTGACAAGAAGGTGGCCTCGATCTGCGCGGAGCTCGACGCTTGGGCGTCGGCCATCCCCAACCCGCCGCGCGACTCCAAGTGCATAACCTGGATGTACGACCCGGAAAACACGTACCACCACGACTCACGCGACTTTTTTACTCTACAGTACCACAAGACCGTCCTCTCACTGTACACCGCCCTGCTCCCCACGCTCGCCACCTCGGACGCGCGCTTCACCTCGTGCGCCCGGAGCGCGAGCCGGGTGTGCACCGCGTACAAGCGGCTCAACCAGCAGAAGACGCTGAGCTATACCATCACGGCGCTGCACTCGTGCTTCATCGCGGGGCTGACGCTGGTCTACTGCCTCTGGCGCGACGCGGCGCTCTTCTCCTACCAGGCCCTCGAGGCCGTGCGCGCCTGCTCGCTGTGCCTGACCATCTTCGGCGAGAAGTGGCCCGGCGCCGTCAAGTACCGCGACATCTTCGACGCCCTGAGCGCGAGCCTGTTCAAGGCCATCGTCAGCCCCACCAGGGAGGGCACCACGGCCGCCGACGCCATCGCGGTCGACGAGGAAACGGCGGCGGCGGCGGCGGCGGCGGCACCGGGAGAGGAGGGGATGAGGAGGCGGAGTCCGCTGGATATCACCATCCACGCGAGGTCGTCGCCGGAAGCGCATGTACATGCGGCGGGGGACTTTGTCGACGTCGCTGCCGAGGCTGCGGGGCGTGGTGAGAGTGGTGGTAAGGGCGGTGCGGGGGAAGGAGGAGGCTTCCACGGCGAGGGGACCACCATACCGCCCAACACGATGGTTCTCGGCGCAGTCAAAGAGGCGTTCATGGAGGTCGACGAGGAGGCGCCGGGCGGGTGGCAGGGGTGGCGCATGTTCAGCGAGATGGTGCAGCAGGGGGGCGATATCGCTGCCGCGGCCACAGCGCCGCAAGGGATGGCTGTTGACCAGACTGCGCTGCATGGTGATGATGGAGATGCGGCTATGAACTGGGATGCGGTCGAGGACGGACAGTTTGACGGGAGTGGGTATGGGGATGTTTATTATCAGACCACTGCAGATGGATATATGGATGATAGCGGTGGCCGGGGATGGGGTGGGGGAATGTGACGGGGTGTTTGTTTTGGCGCGAAAGGGAATAACGGACAGGGCGTTGTTCAACTTGTTTGATGAGGTTTGCTTCTATATTACCGCTTATACTGCGCTGGAAACATACAAAACACGCAACATCTAAGCCAACTCCCCCTTGCGATACGGATACTGCCCCCTAAACGCCTCCGCAATCTCCGTCCTCGTCGCCACCCACACCCCCTCCTTCTTGCTGATATACTCGACAAACTCCTGCAGCGCCTTGAACCTGCCCGGCCGTCCAATAATCCGGCAGTGCAGCCCTATAGTCATCATCTTTGGCGCCCCCTCCTCGCCCTCCTCGTACAACACGTCAAAGGCGTTCCGGATATGCGTCAGGAACCCGCTAGGGTCGCTGAACCCCGTCGTGACGTGGAACTTGAAGTCGTTGCAGTCGTAGCTATACGGCAGCATGAGCAGGCCTTTGGCCGCGGGATCGCCCTTCTCCGAGGGCAGGTCGGTCCAGTACGGCACGTCGTCGGCATACGTGTCGCTCAGCCAGGAGAGCTCCTCGCCCATCTCCTTGTAGACCTGCGGGACGAGCACACGCGACTGCGGCGAGGGCCGGCCGTAGTACCAACCCTTGGGCGCGTAGCCGGTCAGCTTCTTGAGGCTGGTGATGGCCTTGCGGATGAAGTCCTTCTCCTTCTCGACCGAGAAGTCGTGGTAGTCTAGCCACCGGTAGGCGCTGTTTTCTCCCCGTTAACACCCTTCTCCCTTCCCGTCTCCTCGGCCTCCTACGGGGTTCGGCAGAACTCACTGTGAAGCAACATCGTGCCCCTCCTCGACACACCTCTTCGCGACGTCCGGGTTCTCCTCCACCGCCTGCGCGACTGCATACAGCGTGAACTTCATGCCGTACCGCTGGAACAGCCGGAACAGCCGCCACCAACCCGCCCGGCTGCCGTACTCGTACTCGCTCTCTGTGTTGTAGTTGCGCTCGTTCACGCGCGGCGCGCTGCCCGGGTTCTCGCGCAGGTTGGTCTCCGAGACGCCGTCGCCACTGAGGACGCTACGCTCGCCGCCCTGGAAGGGAACAACACTTGGTCAGCGAAATGCGAGGTGTGCACTGTGGCGGGGAGCAGCTTACTTCTTCATAGTTGATGACGAAGGAGACGGCAATCTTGGCGTTGTTGGGCCATTGCAGCTTCAGGCCTTTCTCGCCGTAACCTTTAAAGTCGCGGTCGAAGCCGTAGTCCGGGTGGGCGGAGTATACCTCTGGCATTGTGATGTGATCTGCTCGGCGATGTGTGCTTCTGGATCACTGCTGTAGTTTTAGGATATATGTATCTCTAACTGAACAGAGCAAGAGTAGAGAATACCTCCCAAGCATTAACCAAACCAAACATCATGATGCTCCCAGGGGCATCACGGCATGATATCCTAGGCATGGGAGAGACTCCCGCCGTCCTCCTTTTTCGGAGCATCATCAATCGGTCACGTATTCTTATCGCCGGAGTCATTAGCTCGATAGCATGTCACTTTGGACTGGACCCTGAACCGCCTCCAACGGCCATCGGCTTCTGCAGGTTCATGCAGTAGCTTCCCTTCTTGGAATTCCAGGACCCCGTCGGCTTCCAGGGTGCCGCCGGTTCGGAGGCGATGCCGCGGTGCGGGTGGATCTGGGCCGGAATGCGAATCCTACCCTAACCCAACGAGGAGCGCGGGGTGGTGGGGATGAGCGGAGTGGTGTCAGATAAGCGCGATAACTCCTATTGGGAGTCAATTTGGCGATGGGAAGCTTAGAATATGTATGACATCAGATTAGGTGGATTGCGGATGGCGACGTATGGACCCGTCTCTTGGTGGTGATGCTTTGCCGGTTACCCTTGAGCCCCTGTCCAGACGCGCTCGAAATCGGCCAGACCAGAGCAGGAAGGACTTCACAGGAAGGTACGTAAAGCGGGTCAAACCCATACTAGATGTACCTTAAGAATGTGGTATCGAATGCTGACCATATATGCAGATAGTTGAAGCGGCAGACCCTAGACTTCCGCCGTCGTCCCCTTGCTCTTCTCGCCGCCAACCGACGCGTCCGACTCGGACCGCACCTGGGACGTCTCCTCCGCCGGTGGTTTCGGCGTCTTCGCCTTCAAGCTCGTGTTTCCTATTCCCGCACACATGACGAACGCGGAACCAACACAAGCCGCGTAGAATATGAAGATGTAGTGCAGCCCCCTCATATACACCGTGAGCACCAGCTCCTTCTCGTCGCTAGTCAAGCCGAGCTTGTCCAGCCCATAGGCAGAGGACGTGAGGCCTGATATCGTTTCTTTGGAGATGAATGGTAGGCCGGATAGCTGCGAACTCAGGGTGTTGGAGAGGATTGCGCCCGAAACTGTGTCAACATGATTAGCGGAATGGACACGGCGAGATAGAGGGACGCGACGTACTGATGAGGCCAAAGGCGCCGCCAATGGTCCGGATGAAGTTGCGCAGGCCCGTACAGACGGCTCTATCTTCGCTTCTCGAGTTGGCGAGGAGTCCGACAAGTGCTGGTTTCATGTTAGCTAGAACAGGTCGCTGTGGTTATTTCAGCTCGCACTTACTTGGCTGCAGTGTCAGCCCGACTCCCAAGCCTTCGACGATGAGAACGCCGATGACAACTCCTATATGCGTCGTCTGGCTGAACATGCACTTCAAACCGGTACCGAGTGTCCACATGCCGAAGCCCACTGCCACGCAAGGCATGTACCGTCCTACCCTCGACATGAACTGCCCCGATCCGATGGAGCATGCCGAGGTCGAGATGATCAGGGGCAATATCAGAGCACCAGACTCCAGGGCGCTGTACCCAAGGACCGACTGGAAGTAAATAGGCACTAGCACCAGTTAGTGGCCGCTAGATAACTTAGGCGGCGATGTCTTACTATAGAAGAAGTTCCCGTAAAAGCCGATACCCATCATGAGGGACTGGCCGTACATGTACGGGCAGTGTTTGGCTTGGAACAAGCGCACTAAAAATGTCAGTCCACGTCAATCAATAACAGCCGCAGGTGCTCCTACATGGCATGATAGGCACCGGTGCCAGCTTCCACTCGTATAACACAAAGGCGACAGCAAGAAAACCTCCCACCGTGATCATGCCGATGAACTGCCCAGACGACCATGCGTACATATCGCCTCCGCCAGATAGCGGAATCTGTGCACCATTAGTACTTCACCAATTCCCCAAAGGGAGCACTGTAACCCACAAGAATGAGCAAAACAGCAGCCAGGTTGAGCGCAATGCCGCCGTAGTCAATCATCTTGACCTTGGCCACATAATTGCCCCTCTCATGCTTCACAGGCAGGAAGAAGAGGATCGCAATGGCAGCAGGCACCGCCAGCATGGGTATCAGCCAGAAGATCCATCTCCAGCTCAGCTTCTCGACCAGCGCGCCGCCGAGAAACGGCCCGGTTCCGTTGGCTAGGGCTATGACAGCGCCCAGAATACCTGCCGTCGCCGTAAGCCACCTTTGTCCGACAGCCTAGGTTCAGTCTGGGAGGGGAAAACGTACCCTGATACTTCCCCCTATTCTCCAGCGTCGTGATATCACTAACAATAATCATAACAATGCTATTAATCCCGCCCCCTCCCACACCGGCGACAGCCCTAAACGCAAACAGCTGCTCCTTCGTCTTCGCAAAGCCTGACAAGACATCGCCTAGGGCGATCAGGCCGAGGCAGAGCAGGAGGCAGTTCTTCCTGCCGAAGATGTCCGAGAGCCGGCCGTTGATGAGCTGGAAGGCGGTGCTCGCGATCAGGAACGAGGCGCCGATCCACGACGTCGCGGCCCCCGTGTCGAGCTCGGCCGAGACCGCGGGGATGGTCGTTGAAACGCCCGTCTGGTCGATGAAGGACACGAAGAGCGCCACGCTGAGGGCCGGGACGGCGACGAGGAGCGTCTTCTTGGGCATCAGCATGCGCTGGTTGCCTATGCTGGCCGCTATGCTCTGGGCGTCGTCGCAGTTGGAGGAGGAGGAGGAGGAGGAGGAGGAGGACCCTGGCCGGACGGCGGCGGTCGGTGTGACGACTGTGACGGCATCGTTGTCAGGGCCCTTGTCCGCGTCGTGTGCGGGCAAAGCTTGAGGCCTGTCCGTCATTGGTGATGGTGCCGGAGAGAGGAGAGGTGTGAGCGGGAAGCCGATAAGGGCAGCATCACCGGACAGATTGGGTATGCCGTTCCTGTTGAAGGAGGACTAGAAGAGCTATCTTGGGATGTGTCCGGAAGACGGGTTTACGCTCTTTCGGCAGGTTTCCCGATTTCTGTTCGGCATAGAAGGTGGACAAACTCTTGTTCGGGCCGGACATGGCGAGTCTTTGCCTCTCTGTCTCACGATCAAGATCCACAGGTAGCGTTGAGGTGTGGTGATCGCTGCAAATCGGCAAGTTTTAAGCCGACCCCTGGTACGCCTTGGCCCACGGAGACGCCGATTAGGCGCTGAGGGGACGGGCCGCTTTCTCTCTTGCATTCCTCTCCGTTTCTGGCGGATCTTGTTACCCGCTTGGTTTTGCTAAGGATGCGAATTGACACTTTGGCATGCTGAAGTGCCGGT
>Ga0209127_100859_pt1 | contig 10238 bp, 17 predicted proteins | sample LakSupMetagenome_FD_187469 | JGI IMG/M metagenome (GOLD analysis project Ga0209127, IMG submission 187469) | Freshwater microbial communities from Lake Superior, Canada - Sta WM archaea (SPAdes) (version 2) | ecosystem: Environmental > Aquatic > Freshwater > Lake | place: Lake Superior, Canada...
TAGCTGAAGAAACCGTACCGCCACCGACCAAGAAGGACGACTCGCTCGTTCAGCGTGAAGAGACCCGGCAGTGTCCTCTGCAGATAAGGTGAGACGCTGTAGAGCTCACCGGCAAAGTGCCTTCGCCGCTCAACCACCCAGTTTGTCGGAGAGTGGAAGCGGTGGTAGTCGCCAGGTGCGAGGTAGACAACGGCATAGTACAGCGAATGACGGCGTTCTTCAGAAAGAAGGTCGTACCATGGTTTCTCACCCAGGGCCAGATCTGCGCCAACCTCGGCCACAGACACGGCTGACGGCTTAACGGACTGATCTTCCAGATCAGAGTACTTCTTGAACTTGGAACCTCCGGAGAACAAGTCCGGAAGAGTGTACGTAATGCCGTTGACGCGTGCGAATTCCTCGTCCTTCTTCACGAGCTCCTCGTCCTGCGTCAGCTCCTCAGGACGGACAGAAGCATTACCCTCGTCATCCGACTGGCTGGCGCTTGAGATGCTCGGGGTGGGGGTCCGCTGGCCGAGCAGGGCGTCGACAGTATAGGTCATGCCCTTAACCTGCTCGATGTCACCACCCGCGATCCGGCCAAACTGAAGAACGCGTCCATCCGCCGGAGAAACAAGCGCGTTGGGGTTGGGGTCCAGGGGTCGGACGCCGGGTTTCAGAGTTCGGTAAAAGAACGCAGCCAGGTTTGGGTAGACATGGAGGTCTGGCTCTGCAACTTCATCCAGGCTGTTCTCGACGTTAGTATAGCACTGTACAAACTTCACCATGATTACTCACTTGACGCCAAAAATGAAGGAGTACAACTTGAAGCCCGGCACCCGTAGATAATATGGGATCTCCAGCTCATTGAACTTGCCCCAGAGTCTCGACAGAGCCTTGAGCGGAAGAGCGGACATTATCCGTACTTGCCTACGGTCCAGTTAGCTCTGCAGGCGTTGACATGTACAAGGGATCTTTACCATGGCCCTTCTGGTCTAATCCTGGGACGCTTCTTTGGTTTCCCTTCTGCATCCTGGGCCTCGAATTCTTGCTTCTCACTTTCCCGCTTGCTGATTCTGTAAAACTGCACAAGACCTAGGAAGCCAATGCCTAGGCCGACGGGGATGTGAAACCATTGGATCTTGGAATCATTGAGGGCTGTCCGGAGTCGAGACGAGAAGCGTGGGCGCTGTTGGGATTTTTGGGAAAACAGCCGTCGGTTGGCGGGATGGGGATAGGCCTGAGGTCTGTAAGACGTCAAGGCAACAGGTCTCTGAGAGAGAGTTGACTTGAAGAAAAGAGTGTCAACTGGAGTCCGGCACCCGAGGATGCGGGACCGCGCCGAGATAAGCGACATGACGGCTATGGCATCTGTAAACAGCCCAACTACATGCGATGCACTGCTTAGAACCAACTTTATACAGCGGAAGCCTCGTGTGAAGGCCGAGTACCTTACTCAGTACGACCAGCTCCAGAGTGGAGAGGAGTTGAAAGTGAAATTCGTTCTGGAATTTCCACTCAATCCTGGAATGACGCAAGTTGCAGAGCTACCCCGGTCTCCGCCTACCCCTGGTCCAAGCTCCCGGAACCGTGTACGTACTCGTGCACGGACCAACACCACCATGACACCTTTGCATCTTTGAAAGACAGCTGTTCTTGGGTGCGCTGAACAAGACAGCCGTCGTCGTCTACCTCCATGTAAACCCTTTTGTCTCGCGACCCGAATCATCTTCTCCTAGAAATAACATCGTTCTACGTTATATTACAGGTTGGCGTACGACTCTCAGAGCGCTTTGTGACGACTGACGACCCAGTATTCACCTTCGTCTCTCCTCCGACTTTGCCGTTCTTTTGCTTATACATTCATAAACTTGGGCATCTGCCAGGGCTCGATAATATCATGCGTACCTACAACGACCATTGACCCCACCAGGAAGGTGTCAACTCACCGCCATTACCGGGTTCAGCCTGCAGTCTTGATGAGATACACCTACAATGGCGGAGACCAGCGCTACACCTGCCCAGGCTGACACGCCGTCCGGCTTCAATCTGCAGGTTGTGTCGCCGTCAGCGAGCGTGAGCCGACCACTGGTGTTTCCAGGCATACCAGCCTCGACAACCGTTCGCCAGCTGAAGGAGAAGATTCGCGATGCTGTGGCGTCGAGGCCAGGAGACGACCAACAACGCTTGATACACCGAGGGCGACTGTTGGCCAGAGACGACGAGACGTTAGAGAACGTCCTAGGAGCGGAGGCTGTGGGTTCTGTCTCATTTCTTCCTTAGAAGCTGCATCCACTGACCTTTCCATCTTTCAGCTTCGGTCCGGCGAGCAGCAAACGCTCCACCTTGTCCTGAGAGAAATATCCGATCACCACCCGGGCCCGAGCCAAACGACACCCGTCCGTGGGCACAGCCCTGCGCCCGGCACACTTCCCGGAGCCCAACAGCGAGCCCAACAAGCACCGCGTCCACAGCAACCTCCGCTTATCCATCATCCTCACCAACACATCCATGCCGGCCATGCCTATCCTCCCGGCAACCGCCCTCTTACGGCGCCGATAATCCAGATGCCTCCCTTCATCGGTATGCCTCCCATGCCGTTCCAGTACAACGGTCCCTTCCATCCCCCAGGAGCCGCGGATCCGACAGTCCACGAACAACTTGCGAACGAGGCTCACCGAATGATGGCGAATATAATGAATCCGAACCCGCAACAAGCGGCCACCCCCGTTGGCGGCGCGCGTGCTTCTTCCAATCCACCTCCACACGGTCGAGTTCCAACCCAGACCGCATCACGGCTAACTCAGCACCTCGCTCAGCATGCGCAGCAGCAGGAGGCCTTGGCCAACCACGCGGAGCAGATCACAAACCTGCTCAACAACCCCGTGACGAACCAGCCCAACCGGCCAGCAGCCTCTCAGCAATTTGCGAACCAGGCTGCGCATCCGTTGCACCATGGACAGCGGCTCATGGCGCAACAACTCGTTGACCAGGGTCAGAGGGAGCGCGCTGCGGCTGGGCTTCACGGCGTGCAGGACAACGGACCCGCGAACCTTCAAGGTCAGGCTTGGAATATGAGCGGGCGGAACAGTCCAGTCGTTGGCCAGCCCGTCAATGTGACTCGGGAAGTGGTGACCCAAAACGGGAATGTGATCAGGTGGACTACGACAGTCAACGGTCACGTCAATGGGCACACGGTGCATATACCCAATGTCAATACCCCCATCCAACCGATAGCTCCAGGAGTCACAACGTCCGTCTTCCAAATCCCGTCTCGCCAAGGCAGCAGGACAGCGACCCCAGACCCTTCTCAGAGGGCACAGAATGCCGGGAGCGGTTCCGTTCCAACTTCAGCGCAGCCCGCAGCTCGAAGCCAGCCATCGCAGGAGCAGCCCGAAGTCTACATCGCCATGTCGCCTACTGGGCCCCAGGCGCTGCTCTTAACTAACAGCGGCGCCTACTACTCGCCCCAAGTAATGCAGCAAGCAGCTATGTACCCCCCGCTACCCTCGTTCTACGATCCAAGAGGCTACCTCGCACCAGGCCGAAACCCAACAAGCCTCCGCGAGAGATCCGTCCGCCAGAGGCGCCGCGCCCAAAACCAACCTCAACAGGGAGGCGCCCAACCACCCGCCGCCAACAACCAAGTCAACCAGGCGATCGACCTGCACCAACACCGGGGCCCGCCAAACGTCGGCGCCGCCGCGGTACTGGCCGCCATGTGGCCGCACGTCTGGCTGCTCGTTAGGCTCGCGGCGTTCGTGTGGTGGTTCACAGCCACGGACTCGAGCTGGTCGCGGTGGGTCACCGTCGTGCTCATCGCCATCGGTGTCTTCGCCGTCAACACGGGCCTGTTCAACAATATCGCACACCAGGCCTGGGACCCGTTCCGCCGGCATCTCGAGGGCCTACTCCTGCCCGGGGCGCGCGTCATGCCACCACCACCACCAGCACCACCGAACAACGCCGACCGGCAGGAAGGAGGAGACGCGGCGGCGGCGGCGCCAGATCCCAACCGCCGCGGTCCTGTACCTCAACCGGCAGGAGGACAACCACACCAGCAGCAGCAGCAGCAGCCGGCAGGGCACAACCCGAACCCAGCCGAGACGGCAGCCCGGCTGGTTGCCAGGCGGCAGCAACACAACGCCAACTGGGTGATGGACCAGATCCGCAGGGTGGAGCGCGCGGGCCTGCTGTTCCTGGCTAGCATCGCGCCGGGCGTGGCGGAGCGGCACATCGCGCACCTCGAGGCGCAGGAGCGGGAGGCGGCGCAGGAGAGGGCGAGGCGGGAGGCCGAGGCTGCCGCTGAGGCGGCGAGGGCGCAGAGCGGGGCACAGGCACAGGCCGAGGGGCGGGCCGGGGCAGCTGCTGAGGGGACGGGGGGAGGAGAGGAAGAGGGACTGCCCGAGGGGCGGGAGCCGGCACAGGGACAGGAGGGGCCGTTGATTGAGGTCTGAGGGGAAGCTTTGTGATCGCAAGGCTGGGACTGTGGATATGTTTCGCTTCTGTATGATGAGTAGATGATTGTTCGGACATAAACCTTGCTGGCGGCCTGTTGACGGCCTCTTAGGACTTGAGTTGGGGGACTGGTCAGGATTCTAGCTTCGAAGCAAGTCCAAGATAGGGTTCTTCGAAACTGCATTTGAAGCGTTGCTTAACGACACACATGGGCGAGATTGTGTAACGGATTCCATGGCGTCACCTACACAATGTACACTGTATCTCTGCCTTTCGATCTTGTACAGCGCCTATATAGTTCGCTCGCTACTGAGCCTTCGGCATGAATGTGTACGATCATTAGATGAAAGCTATCAAGAGTGCAAATGCAGTTTCGTTGTTCAATCAGTCGTCCTATCATCAATCGGAGCATCATAGCTCCTGCTTCATAGGGCCATGTCCCGTATTGGCATCCCTCAAGCCACGATCCTGCCGATATGTACCTCCTGATCCAGAGCCGTGCCGCTTTCAATCAGACACATTCATAGAGGTATCTCGACATTTTATGAAATCTCCACGAGTTCAAAGAGAGAACGCCTCAAGCTGTCGAAAAGATCCGGCAACTCGATACTCCCACAACCGCGAAAACAAACCATGCCCCATGAAAGGGGCCTCCGAGCACCAACACCATACACCGCACTTGAGCGCGTTTCCCTTAAACGACCCAGACGCCCAGCACCGAGGGTATCACCTAAAGTGAGCATGGACAAGGTCTCCAATCAGTGCAAAGACCGAAACGGACCAGGTGTAGGAGGGCGCCGGACCTCGACCTTGTCGCCAGCAGTCGACCCAGCCCGCGAGGCGACACTGCGCGATCCCACGCTGCGGGGCGGACCGCTCGTGCGAAGCGAGGCGGCGCTCTCTCCGTCCAAGCTGATATGCGCGTCCTTGCTGATGACGGTGTGGTCGAGGTCGTCACCCTCCTGGCCGTCGCCCCAGCGCCGGCGCCTCGAGAAGATGCGCAGGATGACGGGCTTCTCGCCCGCGGGCTTCCAGGTCCAGTACTCCTTCTGGTCGTAGTCCTTGGGGACCAGGGAGCCGCGGGATACCCACATCGTGAAGCCGATCATGAGGTTGAGGCCGGTGTAGGTGAAGAGACCACTTGGGAGGGATTAGTACCGGGCCATACTGGGTGGTGAGTGGGCGAGTGACTTACGCAATGAGACCGTAGGCGACACTGTAGCTGAAGGGAATGAAAGTCATGGTGACGAAGGAGGGAATGGCGTCGCCGATGTAGGCCCAGTTGATAGAGACGACCTGACGAATCATCAAGCAGCCGACCTATTCATCACTGTGAGCTGTACTCCGGTGGTCAACATCCATGGAATGACTTACGATGATGAGGGTACAACCAGTGGCCCAAGGCGGAATAGAAGCAAAGATCGGGGCGAAGAAGATGGAGATGAGGAAGCAGATGCCTGTGACAATACCAGCAAGCCCGGTTCTTCCTCCCTCAGCGATACCAGCACCACTCTCCACAAACACGGTGACGGGAGAGCAGCCGACAAGAGCACCGAGGGATATCATCACAGCGTCGGTGCAATACGCAACGGTCGCACGGGGGAAGTCTCCTTGGCGGTCGTTGGTCCTGTGGCAGAAGCGGGCCATCGAGTACAGGGTAGCCGTGCAGTCGATGATGTCGACGTAGAGAAAGGTGAAGAGCGCAAGGGCGAAGTTAACGCCATTGGCTCCCCTCAAATCCCACTGCAGGGCGTTCAAGGTCTTCTGGATCGGATGGAATGCGACGACGTGCTTGAAGTACTCGAACCTGTTGTTGCCTTCGTCCGTGTATGGGAAGTAGGTGACTGGCGTGTTCCGGCTATTCAGACGGTTAGGAACTACGCTTGAGAGACAGTAAGCGAGATGGATCCCGATGACTCACGGCCAGGAGAGAATAGAGACAAAGGCGATGCCGATGATGATGGCCGACTTGACTCGGAAGGCCATCAAGAATGTAGTGAGAAGGCCGCCACAAACGATTCCCAGCCACATCTTGTGCAGAAGGTCAGCAAAGCCCCCAATTGCCGAACAGATGGGGTCATTGCACTTTACCTTCGGGTTCGTCATGACAATGCCCGGTGGGCATTCGCCGTTCTCGTCCAGAGTCTCGGGAGGGCATCCGCCGATTGCCATTGGGGTCGCGATAGCACCCGTGACAATGCCTATGCCGGATGCATACGACATGCCGATGAGGGTAAGAAACAGGCCGATGCCCACGCCGCTGGCGGTCTTGATGGTACCGGGGATGATCTTGACCAGCCAGTGGCGCATGCCCGTGAGGGCCAGCAGGACAAAGATCCAGCCCTCGACGAAGACTGCAGTTAACGCAAGGCGGTAAGAGACGAGACCGAAGCCGTTGACACCGACGACTTGGTAGGTGAAGTAGGCATTCAGACCCATGCCAGGACTGTGCCCTTGTCAGCAATTTGCAGGGAAGGGGATCAGCCATGAGACGACAACTTACGCCAAGCCAACAGGCAGGTTTGTCAGAAAGCCGAAGAGAATGCAGGCGGTGCCAGACAGAGCACAGGTCGCGGTTATGAGATCCAGCTTGACAACTTCGAGAGCCTGATTAGCGGAGATAGTACTGGCTAAATTGGTATTTGGTAGGCCTTACTGCTCTTGCAGGCGTCAAACTCGACCTGGTTGGTACACTTGGTGAGAGCTGGGTCCGCCCTGTGGCATACACAAGTACCGCCTGTATCAGAGAGGATCGACGACTGCGAGAAGTTAGGGAGATACTGTGAATCATGCCTCTCGAGAGCCTCACATTGACGGCAATGATGTATGCCATGGTAGCAAAGGTGGTGAGACCGGCTCGGATCTCGGTCATGAAGTTGGCATCGGGAATCTCGTCGACCTATAAGTGCGGCACCCCATTAGACATGACGAACAAGAAGGGGTGACTTATGGCAAGGTTGGGTTAGTTTAGAAACGTACATGGCCGCTACCCTTGAGGCGGAAGACTCGCCCGAATGTAGAGCGGTTGATTCTATCATTGATGTTGCGTAGGTATTCCACAGTTCCAGTCCACCTCTTCTTCAGGGTCTCTGTGCGGCTCAGCTCAGCTGGCTGGGAGTCGAATCGCTGCATCTCGATCTCTTCACCGCCTAATATCTCGTTAGTTGACGACATAGCGGGTTCGAAATAGCACCGGTAGGAGCGAGTGCGGTTCTTGGCGGTATGGAAAGAGCGCTGCGTGATGGGAGGAAGGACGGACGAGGAACGGTGTGCACCGAAAACGCCAGGAAGACAGAAATGGTAGTCGAGAATGTGGAAGGAGGGCGAGCGTTGAGCACCTGGCTGGCTCTTGTGTCACCCAATCTAGGAAGATAAAGGTAATGACGGCAGAGCCAGAGAGGCCAAAGCAAGTCGCGGCTCGCCGTGAAATGACGATAAGGCAACTGCGCCTGGAGCCGGCTGGGAAGGTGAGAGGGGGAACGAGATTGGTAGGGATCGAGAGGGTGTTTTCATGTCTATCCAATGCGAAATGCGAGTGGCAAGTGAAGGAAAGAGACACAATAGGCAATACCCAAGGGGGTTTCAAGATGACCATGTATGAGAGTCCCGTTACTTGCCTTCCATTTCGGCGACGACAGAGCGTGGTGAGACGGAGGAATACCTGGTACCTGTGTACTGAAGCCGCGAATGAAGCCGGCAGCTCAGGTCAGGTAAATCGATGATTGTCCTTGAGAGCTCGGGTCAGGCAAATCACCGGCAGCTCCAAATCTGTCGGTGAGGTCGCTGCAGAGAGGAAGGACTTGATGATAGCGAGAGGGTCGAGAAACGCTGTGTTCGAGTTGGCTGCCAGATTATATTGAAAGCATAAATATATGCGCCTTGCGGAGTTGCTTTTCTTGAGCGGCGACGAGGCTAGGCTCATTTACCTTTCACATTGTACTCAAAAGGTACAGGTCCCTTTCTTTGGCCGTCAACCACCAGTGAAGCGCCAGAGATCAGTCAGTGAACTATCCTAACCATCAACAACGCTAAGGAGGGAATGTGAATTCATACCAGCAACTTACCGGCAACTTTTTATTCCTGGTGACTCGAGGCATGGGTACCTGGTGGCTTCTTTGTCGCTGATGTGGCTGTTGGATGTATATTGCTCTCCCATGTCGTCAACGGCTAACTTGGCATTTCGAAGGCTTCACCCAGGGATTGGAGAATAACCTGAAACCTGGGCCGTCCTCGCCTTGGTCAGTCAAGGAGCTTCGGTCGATGCCGAAAGCGGGAATCATGTCTCGGAATCGTGGTACGCGACTAAGCCAGCCACTCTGGACAGCTCGCAGAAAGACGTCCACAGGACCGCTCAAGTCTCGTTCCCAAGCTTACACGCGTCTAGGTCAGACAACAGCACAGGGTGCCATTGACGACCACTTCGACTCTAAATCTCCCACTAGCGTGGCCACTTACTGTTTGGCCACTTGCCACCAGGTCTGTCATACACGCCACGGAGCATGCGCCTGGCTCTCAAGGAGTCCGATGTAAACAAGAGCTGGTAGAACTTACACTTCTGCAAGCAAATGGGAGGATCAATGTCCTGTTGAGGTCGGTAGCGGGGACTTTAAGGTTCCGTTGCCGGTTCTTCCAGTCCAGTGGCACGAGGTAATGCCAGAAACATTGCAAATTGGTGTAGGGCCCTTGCCCATCTGCAAGTAACACAATGATGGAAATTGAACAATGAGAGCGGTGCTTGTGGTAGGCTAGAGCGTCACCGCCTCCAGGGTGGCTGCAGGAGGACACTCTATGCCTGTCTTGCACGCAGGACCTGCCGGTGTAGTAAAATGCTCTTGCTTGGCTCACTCCGGAATAGACGAGATCTTCCTGTGGTGACCATGACATTCGGAGGTCGTGCTGCCTCGCAAATCTGCAGCAGCCTGTCTCCTATCTCTCCTTGTTCACACGTCCAACCCAACGGAAGCCTTGACAGGCGCGAGACAGTCGGAGGGGAATTCGCTGTACGGTACACTGTGCTCGTGCCGTGCCGACATTGGGTATCTTGTCCACATTGCTTGTTGGAATACCCCCCTGTCTCCGTACGAAAAGCTGACCGACTGCTAGCGTTGCGATTCCTCTGTCAGAGACGATGAATCTAGATCGTCCTTTATTAGCCAGGAAGGGGCTGATGATCAACACGATGAAACGGCGCATGTGCACGTAAGACACAATACGGTTAGGCCCAGAAAGGATGAAAGACATCTCCCCTACCTTATAGTACCAGTGATAGCTTCTGGGACCGAGCCGTCGGGCATCGAGTCCCGGCTTCCCGGGCTAAAAGAGGCTGGCCCGATTGCCGCCCCATCAAAAGTGTGAAGCTGCGATGTGTCCTGAGGTCCTGCATTGGCTCCTCCAACTCACCATTTCCAGTCCGCCAAGGGGGCAATGTGCGATGTCGTCGAAAGGTTGCAAGAACAAATGCCGAGTTCAGACCAATGAGGGCCTTGAGAAACTCGCTTGAATGGGTTGCGCAGAAAAAGCATGGGTCTCGCCGCTAGCCCAGCCTTAGTTTCCCAGTTAGCGGCGAAGATCACCCGCTTCACGGTTCTAGTGATGGATCCCTTGCAGGGGTTGGGTGCGCTAAAACCTTCCCGTTCATCAGCCCCCAGGCTCGAACTTGAACACGGCCGAAGCCGACAGCTTTCCGATATCCCTTGTCGTATTCATAAAAGATTCCGACCGCTGCTACCCTCATAACGTTCTCCTAGGAGCGTAGGTCAAAGGCAAGAGTGCTACCAGGTCGTACATTGACGGGACGAGGA
>Ga0209127_100860_pt1 | contig 10236 bp, 4 predicted proteins | sample LakSupMetagenome_FD_187469 | JGI IMG/M metagenome (GOLD analysis project Ga0209127, IMG submission 187469) | Freshwater microbial communities from Lake Superior, Canada - Sta WM archaea (SPAdes) (version 2) | ecosystem: Environmental > Aquatic > Freshwater > Lake | place: Lake Superior, Canada...
GCCTTGACGAAGGCGGGCTCGACAGCTCAGGTGAGAGAAAAAAACCCTCGGATAGCTCCGTGGCCAAAGCCAACCTTCTGCGCCCGTCGCTACAGCGACACCGCGTCTCTGGACAGGCGGTCAAAGCGAACAGTGTACTGAACTCGTCTAGATACAAGTTGCGAGCAGCGCGCGACGGCTCAAGCATCAATCAGCGCCAGGGAGGCGGACCCTACCGTCTCACCAACAATTGGACCGAGGTCCAGCTGGCCCCTCGACTGCATTCCGATGTCCATACACATCCAGCGCTGTTGCCGAGAAGCAGAAGAGGGACAAAGATAGGGTGAGATACCAGTTATGCGCGGCTTCCCTCTCCATTGGCTCATCTCGCGTGTCCAGGAGTTCTTCATTTCGGTCTTGGAGTCCTCGGCAACGAAGCGGGACGCCAAGGCATATCTCAAGACCTTCGGCTCATCAAGCGGTGCCACTAGGCCGAACGCTGCCAGTGCCCTGCGGGACAGCTTCACCTCCGTCAGCAAGACACCTCGCTTCATACAGCCCTCCACGAAACTTGAGGTCCTCCCCGAGGTTGACGAAGCGCCCCATGTCGCCATCGTCAAGTTCAGGCGACCGCAGCTATGGGACGATGACATCCTAGCCGGCGTCACCAAGACCCTGACGCAGCTGAGGACGCTCGGGCTCTACAGCGTCATTGTCGTCGACTGTGATCTGGATCACACTGGTAGCCTCAATTGGAGGAAGGCCATCACCCACGAGATCGACCGCATCGCCAGAGCCATCGGCCAGCATGGCATGCCAGGAGCCAAAGTGGTCGACTCTGCGCTATCTGTTGGCACCGGACCCGAAGTATCTGTGTCTCCGTTCACTAACAGTCGACTCTACGTGGACTTCGAGCCCGCACTCACCAGTCCGCTAAAGTCTGGGTACATGGTCATTGTCCCATGCGCAGCGCAGTCTCAAGAGCTCGGCTACGTATCGGCGGACCCCAATGAAGTGGTCCTGACACTAGCCAAGTTTCTTTCCGGTTTGCAAATGCCACGAGAGTCCGTTGAGGATATACCAGGGGAAGAAACCAGCGTCCAATTACCGCGGAGGGCCACCGTAGACCGAATCATTGTCGTGGATCCAATCGGTGGGATCCCAGCCCGAGACAGGCCAAATGGAGCTCACGTCTTCATCAACATGGAGGACGAGTACGACACCGCCAAGGAAGGACTCGATCTCGTTAATGGAGATGCTGTTGAGCCGACTAAGCAGAAGCATCTAGACAACCTAAGACTAGCAAGAGACTGCTTAGCCGTACTACCTTCCACCGCCTCAGCAGTCATCACCACACCAGCAGAAGCAGCAAACCTCTCCGCCAAAAGGGAAGAGAGTGCGGATCTCACGGACCTAGTAGGCAACGTTGGCACCAGGCGGAAGCAAAACCCCCTAATCCACAACCTCCTCACCGACCGACCGATCTACTCCTCCTCCCTACCGCTCGGCAGAATCAAGAAAAACTCCAAAGACTCCATCTCCCGCCTCCCGCCCGTATCGACAACAACCCTCGCCAAGCGCGGCCTCCCGGTGACCATCTACCCGGACCCGCGGCAGACGCCGTGGCAGCCGCCCAGGCCGGGCTCGCCCCGCCTCCGGCTGACGGACACGTGCGTCGACCTCCCGCGGCTGATCCACCTCATCGACGACTCGTTCAACCGCAAGCTCGACGCGGCGCACTACCTCGACCGCGTCAACGACAGCCTGGCCGGCATCATCATCGCCGGGGAGTACGAGGGCGGCGCCATCCTGACCTGGGAGCGGCCCTTCGGCCTGGACGAGGAGGCGGCCTACGCCCAGGGCCGGATGGTGCCGTACCTGGACAAGTTCGCCGTCCTCAAGCGGTCCCAGGGCGCGGGCGGGGTGGCGGACATTGTGTTCAATGCCATGGTGCGGGATTGCTTCCCCGACGGGGTGTGCTGGCGGAGCAGGAAGGATAATCCGGTGAATAAGTGGTATTTCGAGCGGAGCAGGGGGAGCTGGAAGTTGATGGATAGTAACTGGGCTATGTTCTGGACTACGCCGGAAGCCCCGCTGGAGGAGGGTAGGATCAGGGATTACGAGAGTGTCTGTAGGAATGTGGTGCCGAGCTGGTTGGACAAGGGGAAGGCGGCTGACTGAAGATTGGAGCGATTTGGGTTGGACACATTCAACTGCAATCATTTCACTGGCTGTAGGTGAAAATGGTCAAGATGATCATGATGCTTCAACATGGAGACAGACCGCTTCTTGAGAGACCGGTCTAGGCAACGTTGAACTTCAGGTGCTGCTACTTGTATCACTCGCCAGATCCACGGAGGCTCCAGGAAGCACATGGAGAAGAATCAGGACATCGCATATCTCAGCCACTCGCTCGAGCTACTAACCAATGTCGTACGTCCATGCACTCACATCGACATCTGCATATTCCCAGGATAACACGAAGTCTTGTCAAACTGGCGTAGCACAACTGGACTCGACTCGCCCGCAACCACTCTTCATCTACGGCACGCCCTGCGCTAAAGCAGCGCTGCTAAACACAGATCCTGACCGTAGTACCCTGTCAACAGATCCCTGGGATTCTGATTACTTCGTGAGCGAACTATTGGATGATTGACTACATCTCTGCAGTAAATGTAATGTATAGGGTAGGTCGACAACGATACCCAGGTGGAGGAGCGTGACTAATCAGCCCCCCACGTCTGCCCTGTTCCACATTTGACCTCAGCCTTGCGGGAAGCTCTGAGCTGCATCATCATCCAGCCGAACGAACAACTGAGCTACGCTAAGCTTCCATCGTGTGTGCGTCGTATTTCTCTACGGAAACTTTGACACGGCAAACATGGCGAACGGGTAAGCTACCACATACTCTACCAGTCCAAAATCCCCGTCCGACTTCAGCAATGGTGGCTAACTCGTGTCCCGTCCTCTAGCTGGAGCATCTTCATCGGCCTCGCTGTAGTCGCGGCCATGTGCGCGGCAGCCTGGATCTTCTCCCCCAAGGGCGAAAACCAAGTGTAAGTTTCTACCTCTGCCGACCTCTACTCTTCAACCCTCGACTGGATAACTGATTCTTGTCGCGGACACAGACTCTGGCGCTCGTCCCTCATCCTCTCCTTCGTCAGCTGCTACCTCATGTGGGCCATCACCTTCCTCGCCCAGCTACACCCCCTCATCGAACCCCGACGGTCCGACCTGCGTCCGGAGTATATCCACCACTAATCATTCCTCCGGAGTCCGCGAGAGAACGGGGAAGTCGTTGGGAGCGGGGATATGTCGGATTTGTACGATTACGGAGCTGCGCAAATGCCTCGATTACTTCGCGCGTTTATGTTAAGTGGCGTTGGGGGATATCAAATTCGAAGGGTCTCATTATTAGGAAGAGCGTTAGCTGGAGAGAGGTGACGGGCTGTTATTGGGGACGTGGAAGGAACGGTTGTCGAACGGCTCCCAATGGCATAGCTGCCTGTCATCAGGGTTAACGAGTGGAGGATTAGCGGAGGACAGATGGCGTCAGTTACGTGAGTCTCGGACTTCACGGAAGGAGACATGCCAGCGCCAACATAGATTAGGTAGCTGGTGTAATACAACGGGCCGCGTCACGCAACGGAGCCATACTCCTATAAACATAAATTCTATCCAAGTCCAGTATCAGGTCACCCCACAGCTAGCCGTCCAGCCCACTCCCAGCAGTACTTGACCGCATCCCAGAGCGCCCGTCCATCCTCCGCCACGCCGCCCTCGCCGACGCCGTCGACACCTTGCAGGCCAGCCGCCCACATGACAGCACGCCCGGCCGCCCATCGCGAAGCCGCGCCGACAGTAGCCAGCAGCGCGGCAACGCCATATCCACAGTCCAGCAGTATCTTGAGTGCCTCCACGTTATTCGCCACCACCGCCCATCCCAGCGACCTCGCCGCGGCGGGGACGTCGTACTCCCATATCACCATCAGTATGGGGAACAGCTTCGTGGAGCTGGACACCAGCAGCGCCGTGCTGACCGAGTTCGGGCGCGAGTACCGCGGCAGCAGACCCAGCATGACGAGTGGGGAGTAAGGGCTGCAGCTCAGGAACCGGATCGAGAGGTGGAACGTGAGGGTCGTCGTCGTGCACAGCAGCACTGCAAACCCACCTCTTGTTAGCTCTTGTTCCTCTCGGACTCCCATTTACCGACAGGGGGGAAGAGAGGATAAAAACTCACAAAAGAACAGATACTGCCACCCGATCCCCATAGCACTCAACCTCCCAAACCCCGCCTCCGCGCCGCCACCCCGGCCGGCGGCCGCAGCAGCGGCCTCGGGAACGACAGCCTGCTTCTCGATGCGCGCCCACGTCAGGTACACGTCAAACAGCAGCAGCAGGACGCCGAGCCGCACGATGCTCGGCGCGAACTCGTCGTCGTCGCGCATGAGCGTGTTGTGCAGCAGGTGGCGGTACACCTGCGGCTTGATCAGGACGAGGTCGATGAAGAGCACCACGAAGTCGTGCTCGACGTACTTGTCGCAGAAGCGACCGCAGTTGCGGCACACCGTCAGCCGGATGTTGTGCCCGCCCGCCTTGTCGCCCGCGCCCTCGCGCCAGAGCGTCTTGACCGGGTGCCGGCATTCGATGCAGATCGGCATATTTACTTTACTTTTATCGGGGTATCATGGTTTGGGTTGAAGGAGGAAAGGCCGATCGTGGGAAAGCTGCAAGGCTCGAGCGGTTGATGATGGTGAGTGGGGGGTCACGGTTCGAGGTCCCGTAACTTTATTTGGTGGAGCGCTGCGGCCATCCGAGTGCCAAGCAGTTCTAAGAGACTAATAAGACGGCCTCACGTTCTGGGGTCAAGACAGCAACCAAGGTACACATCAAAGGGTGTCCGCATGAGAGACACCGAGCACTACGAGCCTCAAAGCACACGATACAAGCATGGCATACCCATTCATTACACCAAAACCCGAATCCAATCCAAACCAAGAGGTATCTGCAGAACACCCGTACCCAAGCAAGACAAACGTACAAAAACAAAAGAACAGACACCCATCCCAGCGTGTCCTCTCCAGCGCAAAGGCAACACCGCAGCCTATTTCACATCCGCCGGCGTCAGCGCCTGCACCATACTCGTGCCCTCGCTGAACCTCGTCTTGAAGATACGGTTCGCATTCTGGAACATGCCGTCCTTTAGACTGACGACGATGAACTGCGACCCCTTGAAGCGCGTCTTGATCAGCCGCCCGATGTTCTGCGTGTGCGACAGGTCCAGCGCGGCGTCCACCTCGTCGAGGATGTACATGGGCGCCGGCTTGAACTGCAGCAGCGCCATGATGAGCGAGAGGGCGATGAGCGACCTAATATGCTGTCAGCATCATCTTTCTCGCCTCGGTACAACACATCAAAATGGTGGAGTGGGGAAGAAACTAACCTCTGCCCACCGCTCAACTCGGTCAGACTCTGTTTCCACACCTTGCCCAGGCAGACCTTGACCTCCAGCCCGTCGCTGATGGTCTTCCCCTCGGGCGGGTCCAGCTTGGCGAAGCTCCCGGGAAGCAGCTCGTTGAAGATCTGCCCAAAGTCGGCGTTGACCTTGGTCCACGTCTCGTGCAGCGCCTTCTTCTTGTAGTCGTCGAGGCTGACGATGGTCTCCTCGATCTTGCGCTTGTCCCTCACCACCGTCTTCATCATGTGCTTGAGCGCCGCCTCCTTCTTCTCGTTCTGCTCGATCGACGACATGACCTTGTAGTTGACCTTCTTCCTCATCCCCTGGCTGCGCTCCCGCAGCTTGTGCAGCGTCGACTTGCACTCGCCCATGTTCTGCCGCTCGAAGTCGTACGCCGTCCCCGGCCGCCCGAACTGCTCCCGCGCGTCGGCGATCCACTCGTGCTCCCTCTCGAGGTGCGCGGCCGCCTGCGCCGCGCTCTGCTGCTCCTTGTGGAACCGCTCGACCTGGTGGCCCAGCTTCTGCATCTCGAGCGCCTCCTCGGCGATGCGCGCGTTCTTGGACCGCGTCGCATCCTCGAGCGCCCGCAGCTCCGAGTCGAAGACGTGCAGCTTCTGCCGCTCCTCGTCCAGCGCCGCGCTGGCGGCGTCGTGCGTCTCCCCGAGCGCCGCCTGCTGCCGGACGAGGTCCGCGATCTCGTCCTGCTGCGCCCGGATGGCCAGGTCGATCTCCTGCACCTGTTCCCTGGCGGCCGCGAGGTCGCCGGATACCTGCTCCGAGTCGAGCTGGGCGCCCTGGAGCTCCTTCTGCAGCGCCTTGTTGGCGGCCGTCATCTTGACCAGCGTGGCGCGGAGCTTGTCCAGCGACGTCTGGAGCTCGATCAGCTTGCCGTCCTTGTTGTTGTCGAAGTCCTTCATGTCCTTCTCGATGCGCTTGACGTCGGCGCTGGCCTCGGCCTGCCGCTTCTTGGCCTCGGCGGTCTCGGTCCTGAGCTGCGCGATGGTGGACTTCATGTTCTCGACCTCCTGGATGATGGAAGACGACGAGTTGCCGCTGATCTGCTCCTCGGCGAGCTTGATCTCGTGCGCTTTCAGGTCGAGCTCTTGCTTGATCTTGCGAGCCTGGTCGAGCTTGGACTTCTCCCTTGCGATCGTGCCCTGGAGTTGGTGGAGCGACGCCTCGGCCTCCTTCAGCTGCCTGGTGATCTCGTTGAGCTTCTGCAGAGTGACCAGCACACCGCTCGAGTTTGGCGAACTTCCACCGGACAAGGTGCCGGAGGGGTCGTACGCGTCGCCCTCGAGCGTGATACTCCTCATCCGCACGTTCGGGTCGAAAGTAACCCTCTTGGCCGTATCGGCATCGGCACAGATGAGCGTGTTGCCGAAGACGAAGTCCATGGCAGCCGAGACCTCTTGGTCGTAGCCGACGAGGCTGAGCGCGAGATCCACCTTGCCGGGCGCAATCTTCTGTGCTGTGGCAATTGTCTGTGCCGAAGCGCGGAAAGCGGCAATCTTGTTGAGCGGGATGATGGTCACCCGCTTGCGCAGCCTGCCGCCCTGCAATAACTGCGTGCCCGTTACCTCCGTGTCGACGACGACATTGTACAGCCGGCCACCCGCGCATATCTCCAGCGCCGTGCCTGCTGCAGTGTGCTCCTTGTCCAGGGTGAACAGCTGCGCTACCAGACCTTTGACCTTGGATCGGTCGAAGTTTGGCGTCGGATCCGAGTAGTTGAAGTCAATGTTCGCGACCTTCCGCTTCAGCGCGTCGGATTCCTGTCGTAGACCCCGGATCTTCTGTTGCAGCGCGCTCTCCTCCTTATACATCGCCTCCTCAGTACCGGGCTGGAATCCAAGCTTGCCGAGCTCCTCATCGAGCTTCTGCGCTTGCGACTTCAGCCCCTCGAGGTCCTTTAGCAGGCCGGCATTCTGCTCTTTGGCCTTTTTTGCCCTCGGCTCCTCCTCCTTTATGCGCTTCTCGAGATGCGCAATCTTGATCTTGGCCTGCTCCTGCTCGGTGACGGCAGCTGTGGCCCTGTTCCGGGCGTCTTGTAGCTGGCCCTGGTATCCGTTCTCCTGGCCCTCCTTGGACGCGACACCGGTCTGCAGGGTCTGCAGCAGCTCCTCCTTGGACTCGGCGTCCCGGCTCATCTTCTCGAGGTCTTCCTTGGATGCGTCGTATTTCGCCTTGATCTTCTCGTAAGCAGTCGTGCTCTTCTTCAGAGCGGCTTCGAGCTCCGCAACGTTCTTCTCGCCCGCCAGCCGCCGCTCCTGTTCTTCGGCCATGCTGGTCTTCTTCAGGTCCATCACGGTTGCTAGCCGGACGAGTTCGTTGCTGTGCTTCTTGACCGCATCCTCGAGCGCCTGCGCTTTCCCGCCCTTCCGCAACTCCTTGTCGCGCTGGGCCTTGACTCTCTGCACGTCCTCCTCGAGATGTGATATTTCGCTCTTCAGCCTCACGGCCGAGTCCTCCAGGTCCTTTTGCCGCTGCTTCTTCGCTTCGAGATCTGCGGCCGACTGCTTCAGCTTTTCCTGCGCCCTGACATAGTCGTGCGCCACCACGACCCTCGTCAGCCTCTCGAGATCGTTCTGCATCTGCTGATAGTCCAGAAATGCCCTCTTATCCGTCCTCAGCTTCTCGAGCGCGGGCTCGATCTCCTCGCGCAGCAGGTCCTGTATCTCGCGCAGCTTCATGTCCTTCTTGGCCATGGTCTTGAGCGCCTTGTCGCGCCTGTCCTCGAACATGCGCGTGCCCGCCGCCTCCTCGATCATGGCCAGGATCTCGACGGCCTTCATGTTGAGCACTTTGGTGATGCGGCCCTGCATGATGAGGAAGTTGGGGTTGTTGATGTTGAGCTGCACGCTCTGGAAGAGGTTCTGCACCGTCTGCTGCTGCGCGCGGTGGCCGTTGATGAGGTACTTGCTCGTGCCGCCCAGCACGATCTGCCGCGTCACCGAGATGGTGGCGTAGTCGTCGAAGCCGATGGGCGACGTCGACTTGTCGCGGTTGTCGAAGACGATCGTGACCGATGCCTTGGTGACGCCCGCCTGGCCGCGCTTGTAGATTAGGTCCTGCAGGTTCTGGGCGCGGACCGTGGACATGTTTGTTATGCCGAGGACGAAGCAGATGGCGTCGAGGATGTTGGACTTGCCCGAGCCGTTGAGGCCCGTGATGGAGTTGAACGACTCGTCCCTGCATGGTAATTAGCTTATTTCTGCGCCGCAAAGTGCGCTTGAAGCGGTCGGTTACTTACCATCCTGAGATCACCGTCCGCACGGCGTATGATTTGAAGCCCTGAGCGCAAAGTTAGCGGAGCTGTCAGATGGTAATGTGGTCGATAGAGCGCGTACATCGATGATCACTTCGGTGACCCTCATATTGGCGGTTTAGGTTACGTCTCTCGTCCGGTGTCGTCGTGGTCAACCGGCTGTCGGGAGGGTTGTTGGAGTTGCGACGGAACGCGGTTGCTGTCGCGTTTTGCTGAAGTGGTTTATTGATTGTTTACTTGGGATAGGCGCACACTGTGGGGTAACGGGCGGGGATAATGTAGGGTCGCCTGTGCTACAAGGGCTTAGTCATCGTCACCTTCGACAGAGCTGCAAGTCGGAAGCTTTGGAGTGAAGAGAAACACACCCTGAGCGAACGAAGAGAGTCGTGCCCTCGTCAAAGTATCTTGCGATAGCTCATATTCCCCTATGTTCTTCTGTTCCTGAAGACTGATCAGCCAGGAAAAGCCGTGGTAGCGGTCCTATCCGTTCCATGTCTCCCCTATCTAACATGGCGAACGGTTCCTGACTGAACGTATCCAGGGATAGAATGATGAGCGTATATGAGACCGCACCCATGGGAACCTTGCCTCTGAGAACGACGGGAGTTCTGGACGATGTTGACGTGAAATGTCACGCTAGAGGCTGTCTTGTCTCGGGGTGACCTTTGGGACGGGGTGGGACGGAGCATCAGCTTCGATTGGTCGATGGTCGACCCCGTAAGCGAACGCCGCAACGGACTGGTGCCACCGTCCTCGATTGATACGTAGCCCGTCTTGTAATCAAGCACCCGCTTTGCTTGCTGGTCAACCTTAAACGCACTTCTGGCTTGTGATCAAACGTGGCCGGATTTCCAGACTCTGATGTCTTCTGCAGCTCTGTCAGTCTCGACAGGAGAATTGGCCAGCGTTAATGACCGTCCGAGGACAACAACGGCCCATTCCGTCATCCGCTGAGGCTGGCTCCCTTGTTCGCGTTGATACGGAACATCGAATTCCGCAAGTTGTCCTGACGATCCCCGACAGACCATCGTCTGTCGATTGATGAAACCCACCTTTCAATGCCGATAAGCCTTGTCTGATGCTTCCTCTATCGACACCGAGCCGCCATCGCCGCTTAGCCGCGCCGAGGTCGACGTCCCCCTGGGTGCCGTCATAATGCCGGAGCTACCCTCGAACCCGGGCATACAACGCACGATATCCTCGTCTGGTCTCGCACCGGAGTCTTCGGCCAGGTCGTCTACCGTGCGCCCTCGCAATCGCCGACAGCAGGCGTCCAATGCAGCATCCCTGCTGTCCACACCCAATGGCTCTCCCAGTCGCGGAGCAAGTCCCATACCCAGTGCGCGGATAGGCTCCGTGACGGGGCGGAACGACGCACGCTCTGGCAGTCCGGCTGCCTTTGGTCCCGGAAGTGGCAATCTGCTCGGACAGGGAGTGACATCGTGGGCGGCGCCGAAATGGTCTTCCCTCCAAGGTCTTGCGAGTTCCTTCCTCGGAACCATAGGCGGCGGCGATGGAGCTGGCGATGACA
>Ga0209127_100861_pt1 | contig 10203 bp, 9 predicted proteins | sample LakSupMetagenome_FD_187469 | JGI IMG/M metagenome (GOLD analysis project Ga0209127, IMG submission 187469) | Freshwater microbial communities from Lake Superior, Canada - Sta WM archaea (SPAdes) (version 2) | ecosystem: Environmental > Aquatic > Freshwater > Lake | place: Lake Superior, Canada...
TCGATACCTTGGTTAGTGCTGGCCCGGGGCAGCAATCAATCGCCGCCAAGGACCGGCGATTCACCCGGCCAATCGCGGTACAAGGGATGCGTGTGTCCGGTGCTTGCGTGATGTTCACCGTGTCGTTGCCAAGTGAGATTATTGCGCCATGCTGTTCTTGCGATTGCAGGCTATATGGTCCCCTTTGCAACGCCATCATCTTGCTTGATGAATACTTCACAGCTTCAAGGTCAGAGCAGTGAGGCTAATATCACCCTACACACATAGCTGGAACCATGTACACATATGAGGAGAAGTTCATCAATACAAGCAAGAGGTTTCATTCTGAAGTAAATCCGTAAACTGTTACGTTCCGATTTGTGGTAAAACAAAACTTTCTCTCTCGAGTGTGTTTGCAATCCGGTAGGTCGCAACTGGTGCCAAAACCAATGCCATTCCTGGACATCCAAAGCTGGTTATAGCGTGGTGAGCTCTGGTGTGCCTGCGGCTCTCGGAGCTGAGAATCGAGTCTCGACAAAGCACTTGACAAGTCCATCCTGCCTCTTCTCTTGCATGTAGTAGCCCTTTGCAATGTCGTCAATCTTGAAGCGATGGGTCAACATAATCCTAGGGTCGACTGTTCCATTCTCGATCATCTCTCGGAGTTCCTCCCAGTCTGTACCGTGTTAGTCTCTCTCTGGCGCAAAGGGGCCATCTCCTTGACTCACATTTCTGGACAGGTGCTTGACCACAACCGACCAGGGTGATACCAAGCTCCATCAGTGCTCCGACATTGAAGTGGTTGGTGACTGGAGAAAGTGTTAGTAAGTGATGTGCATGTGGGCAGAGGAAAGGGCACCTTACATCCAACGTAGTCGCCGATGATACCGGCACGTCCAAATTTCTTCGTTGAATAGAGACACTCGTTGATCATCTCACTGGTGTCTTGCTCCGCGCCAATTCCAAGCTCCAGCTTATGCGTCCATCCCTTGCCATACTCGCCACCAGTTGCATCGATACTGACATCAACACCTCCCGGCACCATCTCATGGACCTTGGTGGGCACAGACTCATCACTCTTCAGCTTTGTATAGTTGATCGTTTCCAGGCCGGGAATCTTGGACTTGGCGTACTCGGTACGCCAGTTGTTGTCGATGCCAATTACGCGCTTGGCGCCCTTGTGGAAAGCCCAGAAGCAGGCCATGAAGCCGATAGGCCCAAGACCCCAAATGGCGACATTGTCCCCTTCCTTCACACCAGTGTACGTCACGCTGTGGTACGAAGTAGGCAGGACGTCAGAGATATACAGCCCTGCGTGCAGTCAGTATGGAGGAACATGCCTTCGGCAAGAATATGACCAACCCTTTTCATCGGGAATCGAGTCCGGAAGTGTCAGGAGGTTGTCGTCGGCCAGGGGAACACGCACGTATTCAGCCTGTCCGCCTGCATAGCCACCGACGAAGTGGGAGTATCCGAAGATGCCGCCCATCCTCGAGCCATAGAGCTTCGAGTGCAGCTTCGAGGCGTTGGTCTTCTCGCAAGCCGTGGTAAGCTTCTTTTTGCAGTACTCGCACTCGCCGCAAGAGATGCAGAAGCTGTTGACGACACGCTGACCGGGCTTCAGGTCCTTGACAGCTGGGCCCACCTTCTCGACAACGCCGCAGAATTCGTGGCCGAGGATGTCGCCCTTCTCAGTCTGGACAATTACGCCGTGCATGAGGTGCACATCGCTGCCACAGATAGTTGTGCCCGTAATCTTGACAATGGCATCATGGTCATCGATGATCTTGGGCTTGCTTGTCTCAACTGGTTTTCGTGTCAGCATAGTCATGAGGGTGGACGGGTGGCGGAAGGAAGTCACCCACCAACACGAACGTCGTTCTAGCCCATCCAAACCAGCGCCTTCATCTTCTCTCCGCTCTCGTCAGCATACTTACCACCGCCACGATCCGGGTTGGAGATGTCAGTGTGAGCAGCCCTGTCCCGGTCGTCATGACCGATGACTCTCTCGGCTTGCTTGCCCGCGTAGTTCTGTGCCATGTTCACCAAGGACGCTGGTAGACTATGATATTGCACAAAGATGATATTGGGTTAGCCGCCTCGTGAACTTAGAGTATGTGTTAGGTAGGAGATTGTATCAGCAGTCGCACGTTGGCGGGTGATGCAGATACTCAAGGTAACTTAAAGTGCGTGTGAGATCGGGCAATGCCACACTTCTACGTCATGGTTAGGAGGGGAAGCCTTGACCACACACAGTTGCGCTTCCCATGCGGCACAATTGATACCACGCAAACGTCAGCATGTGTATGCGTGAGCCTAAAATGACGTGCATTCTCAGACATTTTCACACTCATTGTACACATGTTCTCGCATCCACTGCGGTGCATTGCTTCCCGACAGTGTGAACACCGAGCAAATGGTTTCCTGTATGTGAGCGATGTCCACCGTTCGGTCTCGACCGCTCGTCTAAGATTTGCCAGTGTCTCTAGAAGTCCCCAATGGCCGTGTCGCAGCAGAAGTAGACAGGGTCCTACTCGGAAACAGAAAGCCTCTTGATGGGACACATAGGATGTACAGCTTCGGCTATCCAGACATCCAGGAAGAACACACGCAGCTGGCCGTCTTCGAATAGGGCATGGTTGCAACACTTACGCATGTCGAGGGGTACGGGCGTCTAGATGCAATGGCCGGGATCACCGTGACGCACGAGGCACCGCGCACTTGGCTCAGGCCCGCAATAAGAGATGTCATTTCGACATTACTAGACAAGCGACGATCTCTGACCTCTGATATCTCTGCGTCCAGGTCCAGCCCGAGCCAAGCTTTTACCTCTCCATGTCATGTGTGCTAACACTTGGCAGCGAACCTCATTTCATCCTTGGAGTACCTACGCAGTGCTCCTACAGGCTACGACATGTCTGTCTCAATCCAAGCGAGTCGTATTGAAGAGGCGGTTGCCAGTGTCGGTGGTGCCCTTGCCGGTGAACTTGTTGTCCGATAGACGCAGGGCGACGACACTCAATGTCCTGTCACGACCAAGCGCCTGCCAGAGGGGACTCTCGCCGGAAACGGCTCCAGACTGCACGACGCCAGCGACGACGACGATCCTCTCAGGGGCAGCCCCCAGCGCCTCCAGGCGTCCCAGGAACTCCATGACCGTCGTGCCATTGTTGACAACAGAGTCCACCAAGACGATGTTACTCTGGCCCCGAACATGCTCAAGTCTGATGTCGTCCGCCGCTTTGGCGTGCACGAACATAGCCCGAGGAAACGCCGCACTGACTCCGAAGGCCATTGGCTCGCCACCCCGAAGAAGTGCCACGACTGTGGTGCGATCCTCGTTGCGGAGACGGTATCCGGTCGTGCAACTGCCCTGGACGTGCGGCATGGGATACTCATCCAGGCCCACTATGTCAGTGACGAACTCGGTCGCAAGGTATTGTCCAATACGCAAGTGGGCTTCACGCAGGACTGGACCTGCAATCGACGCATCGCGAGTGGGGGTCATGAGGATCTTGGCTGATGTGCGGTCTGTGGCGTGTAGAAGCCGGTTTCGACCAATGCCGGGTCGCAAGAGCCAGTCGATGGTGTCTTTATGGTTGAGGTAGACTATGGGAAGCTCCACGGTGTTCAGGAGCGGCTTTAAGTCACCAGTGTCTGGCAACATAGTTTGCCGAGGTCGAAAGCCGTTCTTGATGCAGGTCGACAAGGCAGCGCCCATGGTCTTGCTCCTGGTATCCTCGGGGCACACAACCACAATCGCCTCATCTGCCTTGGTCAACATTGGGAGGTCGAGTGGGCTGTCTCCAAAGGCGGATACGCGTACATCGTAGGCGAAGTGCAAGTGGTCCACCAAGCCAGCCTTGACGCCAGCGGTCACCACGAAACCATCCGAGATCCTGCCACCACCGATAACCTTGACCGTCTTGGACAGGCCTGCACGTGCCACAATCACATCCCAAAGACGGCCCAAGCCCGAGGTGACGACAACTGTACCGACGTGCGGTTTGTCAGCTGCCAGCTTGAGCAACGTGATGAAGTTTGGGTCGATCTGCACTTGACTTTGCACTTTGTCGCAGAGCCAGTTAAAGTCCTGATCGGCAGAAACTTCCTCATACAATAACGCCGCCTGTCGAAAGGCATTGTAAGAATAGCCCAGAGGACCGCTGAAGACATCCTTGACCGTGACGGCGCTTGCCTGGCCCTCGCCATTTTGACCGGGCCGTACTAACTCCCAGAACAACCGACCGGTGTCCTTGATTGTGAGAGTCCTATCAGCATCCAGGAGCAAGACGCTGTGGAGCTGGCCCTTGCTGGGCAGCAAGAACTCGTCCATTTCCCTCTTGGCTCGAGCCAAGTTGAGCTCCGGTGTGTGCTCGAGGAAGTCTTCGAGAAGAAGCCTGACTCTGTCCTGCAGCGCATAGTCCGGACTCCCAGAAACAAGAGAGAACAAAATGTCCCTCTCCGCACAGAGACGACGTAGCTCGCGTTTCTCCGTATCACGCCATTTGCGAAGAACATCTGGCGCCATCCACTCTCCTCGACAACGTCCCGTGTCTTCGCGGCGGTAATGGTCGATGCTATCAATAGGGATATTGAGATAGAGAATGTGCGTGTATGTAGCCAGGTCGGCGGGCGTCGCGACATGGTCTCCATTACCGCCATCAGTCGGGTCGGTCTTCCAGAACATGAAGTGGCCGGTAACGATCCCAGCCCGGTTGTGGGTGGCACACCCGCGTCCGATCTTGCGGATGGCTTGCTCGCGGTAGGAGGTCTGGTCATCCCTAGAAAGCTGCTGGAAGCTCTCGAGACCACCCGGAACAACACTGTCGAGGACCTCGGAGCCCTCGAACAGGAGATACTGCTTCTGAGACAGGGTCTGCTGCAGCTGCTTGAGGAGGTATGTCTTGCCGCATCCCGAGATGCCATATAGTCCGACAACAACGGGCTTCTTGCCTGAGGGATTTGCCATGTCTGCTGCAACTTTTGCAACTGCTGTGATCCAACACTGCAGTGACCCAAGGAAAGGCTTCCTCAACGACGAAGTGCTGAAGTTGATGTAAGATGAGAGGAGACTGGATGGAGAAGCAGTGAAGGTGAAGCGGCAGTGAAAAGAGATGTCCGAATTTAAGGAAAGATGGGAGACGATGGTGCTCTACCTTAGCATACTTCCGGCAAACGCGCAGAAACACTCGACGACCTTCTTAGCAAGGAGGTCAAACGGCATTCAACGGTTGAAAAATGACAACCCACATTGGTATGCGCCCGTGTCGCACAATCACCTATGCCGGAGGCCTACTGCCAGAGATTGATGTGGCTTGGCCAGGAACTTCTGAAAAAGCAAAAGCAGGATCACCAAGGCAGACGCAGTCTTTCCCAAGCGAAAGCTGAATCTCAATAAAACCAGCTCCCTGCGAATCGGGCAAGAGATCTTCAAGCCATCAATCACAACGCATTTCGTTGACTTTTCCCTTCCTCTGCAATCAGCTTGTTTCTTGTCGTTCTCGCCGTTTCCTCCGGTCTTTCACCAACCGCAAACCGCACAGCTCGGCCTTGCCACTCAAAGCAATAATCCTGGACAAATGAAACAACCCATGCTTAACACCCTTCTCCGACGGTGGCACCGCATGCTGGGCCTCCCGCGTCAATCACCGCTATCCTGGCACCGCCACCGCCTCCGCGAAGAACTCCACGAGCGCAAGACAGCCAGCACACGCATCCACAGACTGAGCGAGACCGCAGACGTCCTCTTCACCATCAGCAGAGCGCGTTACGACGGTGTCAACTCTTGGAAGTTGCCGCCTTTCGTCGCGTCCCGGCATCTATTGGTTTATGCCTACATGCTGGCCAAGTACACTCTGCGCTGGGGCTTTTATCGAACGGCCGCTGTGTGCTGCGGGGCTCCGACGCCGCGAGCCGTGTGCGAGGTGGTCAACCCGGCCAAAGACAGCAAGTTGGACGAGGTATCGGCCCGTCACGGTATCGACGTTGTGCGGTTCCGCAGGGCGGGCAGGCGGCTAAGGTGGGTGTGGCCACTTCTGCCTTAAGACTTCGCCAAATGGGACAGAGCAAGAGGCTCGGGATGTGAAGGCTCTGTAAGGTGCCGGAGGCTTGGATAGCGAGAATGGGGCCACGTAGCTTGCTGTAGAGGAAGATGTGGAGGAAGACGTTTACTGTACTGTGACATGGACCCAAACTAGGATGTATATGAGCGGCCAACAGACTGGGTACCTTGAATGTTGGCTTGCAAGTCGACGTGAATGTGCTTCTGAGGTGGGACATGTCACTTGTCGGCGAACCCTCGAGTTCCGCAAATGGGACGGCAAACGCCAACTCGTCCTGTATTTTCGTTCAAGGCAATCGGTACTGTGTTGTCGAACCAGCTTCTCTGGACCCGACTGCCACCGACTCGCCAACCCAAACATTGCTCCCCTCCACAACGACTACTCAGCTGTCGACGACTTCTGCTTCATCAAGTCCAGCGGTAACCACAGCTCCTCTGGAAACAAACACTCAACAACCGACAGGATCCGTGGCGTCCCCCAAGTGGCGGCCCAGTGCTTGTGCAGAGCTTTGATGGCTTCGCTCTCGTGGGCTGCTATGCCGAGCCGGACCATGGACGGGCACTCGGCAACCTCTACAGCGACGAGGCCAAGACGTGTGTGAGCCATGCCTCCTCGGCAGCTTGCCCCAGGCCGGGATTCGTCCGAGAATGCTGGTACGGCGACGCCTCGGACAGCAACGCCAGCCAGCAGAAGCCAGAGGCCGGCAGCTGCGGCTTCCCTTGCCCGGGTGATCCCAGCCAATACTGCGGCGCTGGCAATCGCTTAGCGCTCTATCACAGGTAGAGTCCAGCGCCCGCGTCTGGACCACTGTAGCCGCCCGGCGTGGACGGTGCTTTGTGGGATGGCTGCATGACCGAGACGTCCGACAGAATTTTTGAGCGATTCGGCCGTGGAGGTGCAAAGAGGCCTCAATATACGGATGAGCCCATGTAGGCGGTACCTAAGTCTAGGCAATAATGACATAGAGACTCGTAACAGTAACCAAGCTCGGGCAGGCATTCAGGGTTGGCGAGAACTGTTCTGCATCCACGCCAGCTCGAGCATCAACCGGTACAGGTATATCCCGTGATGCACCGGGGTCATGGCCCTGAAGTACCACTCCCGGCCGGCCTCGGCGATGCGACGGCTGATGCGCTGACCCTCCGCATTGGTAGCAAGGAACATCATCAGCTCCGGCAGCTCGTCCATGCTCTGGCTGACGGGGACGTAGTGCAGCCACGGCACGAGGCGCTCGTCGTGCCACTCGCGGAAGATGCTCACCTTGAGGGGCACGCTCCGCGAGGCCAGGAACCGGTAGAAGCGCCCACTGTAGCTGTTCCCGTCAATGTCGATCACGTAGCGGTATTGGTACGGCTCCAGTTCCGAGTCCATGGGCCGCGGCAGGCCAAAGAACCGCCGCTGTTCCTCGCAGACGGACTCGTCGGCGCATCCGATGACCCGTGTCACAGCGACGTTGAAGTGGTCGTTGAAGCGGCGGGAGCTGTACGAGAGGTAGTCGTCGGTCTCGTAGCGCGGCCTGTACAGGTACGTGAAGTTGTGCTCCTGCTTGTTCAGGCCCAGGGTGGCCAGCCTCTGACGGTGTCCGTTGCGCCAGTTGTCGCGCGACCAGTAGCCGCCTGTCGACGAGCCCGTCCAGTAAGCAGCATTCCTCTTACGACTCCAGGCTCTGTCCTGCGACTGCTTGTAGAGGCTGGACTTCAGCCCGTAGTGCGTGGAGGGATACAGGATGTCGGCAAACGGATGAGGGGCGGCTTGCGATAGGATGGGGACGTCGTTCTTCATGCGCATCATCGTTGCCGGACACATGAGAAAGCCGTGCTGCCCATTGTAGTCCGGGTGCCTGCACAGGTCCTTGGAAGCAGCGACGTCCTCAACGAAAGGCAGCCCGTGCGTGTTGACTGGCTCCAGCGGGTTTGTTGAAGCGTTGCCCCGGACATGACACGCCTCGGCCACAGCAGCCTGGAGCGGCCTTCGCGACAGATTCTCCCACACGGCGCGAGCATCGTCTGCCTGTTCGTGGGCCAGCAGCACCGAAGGCTCGTCCAGGGAGTTGATGAGGAAGTCGACGTCTGGCGCAAGCTGCCGCGCGTCGCCCAGGATAGCTGTCAGCGGGCTCGCAAAATGCCGACAGCCCTCGCCAAACTTCCCGCCGGCGAACGTGCACCTCTGAACATATTGGTTGTGCAGCATTCCCGCATTGTCGGCCGTCGCTCCGCGCATCCGGCGCTCGATCTCGGCGGCGGCGAGGTTGTGGTAGCGATGGACGCCCTCGGCGATGGTGTCGAAGTCGTCGATGATGGGCGACCCGTGCTTCAGGGCGTACTCGACCCACTGGCGGAACCCGGGCGGCGGCTGCCTGCCATAGCGACGCGTGTACTCGGTCTCGGCCTCGTCGACGGTCTTGGACTGGCGTTGCAGGAGGGCTTGAAACTGCTCCTGTGCTCTCCTGTGCAGTATGGCCACCGGGTGTTTGCTCGGTGGGCCCTGCGGTTCATCTTCGCGGCTGTAGGTTGGGGACACGAGGAAGTCGAGGTCGAGGGTGCGCAGGTCGATCCAGAGTTCGTGGACGAGGGAGAGGGAGACGGCGAGAGTCAACGCTAATAGCGTTATCCTCTTGTAGGAGAGTCGTCGATGGAGTCGCATGGCGGGCGAGTTCGAGCTCGGCGTCTCAGCAGCATTGTAGAAAGCGAACAAGGCGGTGCGGTTGAAGCCTGGTCCTCGAGGAGCGATGATGTCTGGTGATCCTTGTCAAATTCGCGTTCCTTCGAATCCTTCCCCGCAGCACGGATTCCGCGTCGACCCACCCCCTTGGCTGACTCATCACACCACCTTGTGTCAACATCGTCATTCTTCGGTCGAGACTGAGGAACCGCACAGCTTCCGCTCATCTTACACCTGGACTCTGCCCGTTCTAGCTCTCCGTGGAACCGGCAGCGTACCTTAAGTAGGCACTGGCAGGTCAATAGCCTGCCTGAACTTCCCGTCCAGATGGAAATGGACGATTGAGACAACTCAGCGCACGTCGGAACACGATGGCTGATGCCGAGCCGCCGTCCTACTCCACAGTCATTGGCACCGCCGATCAAACGGCCAACCTCCGCACCGCCAAGCTTCCTCACTTCTACCTGGACGGCACACTCATCTTCCCCTCCGCCCCGCCTTCCAGGGCGAGCTACGAGCTCAACAGCCCGCCGTGCGAGGCCAAGAGCGCCTCGTACGAAGTGCGCAAGATCGTCTACAAGCTCTCGACGCAGGGCACCATCTCGGGCACGGTGCGCTCGCGCGTCGACCGCATCTACGGGTTCCGCCCCTTCCGCATGCCTTCCTTCCTCATCAATGGTAGGCGCCATGTCCTGATTGACGGACTCGGCAATGGCCAGGTCGACCAGGTCGAGATGGTTCCCGCATGGCATGGCGATGCGGAGTGGACGGCTGAGGGTTTCTTCAAGGTGAAGCAAAGGCCCGGGGACCGGTTCAGGAAGCACCGTTCGGTGAGCTGGTTCGACCCGAATGGCAGAGAGCTTGCCTCTGAGGAGAGGGTTGAGCGCGATGCCGACGGCAGGGTCAAGGGATCGCCAAGCCTCCAGCTTCTGGTGGAGTTGGAGGAGCGGATGGTCGACCTGCTGATTGCCTGCTGGTGTGCAAGGCTCTGGAAGGAGTCGCTGAATGAGATCTTTCACTGAGCTGGTGTAAGCAGGCCCCGACTGCTTGATCCTGTCGATGCCACTCGACAGGAAGGTCTCGGCACTACGCTGGATGCCTGGGATGAGCCTGGGTTCCTGGCATGACCGCCTGGAAATGTCGTGTAGAGATGGTTCCTTGAGGACACCGTTTGATCATACTCTATGACAATAGCCCAGTTTCCTCATACAATCGATGTACAGTTGACGTCTCTAGTCTATGGCCATCAGAAAGAATGAAGGCTATGCCTAGTGGTCAGTTCCCCCTGGCGAGGTATCTGTCTCAGTCCTGCCAGCATCCCGTCTCACGGGCCAACTCCAGCACTCCCGAGACCACCATGTCCACATCCGGGGTCTTGATCGGTATCCTGTGGTCTCCATCCCACTCGACCAGCCTCGCTGTTTCCTCCTTGCAGTACAACGATATCAGCTTGTTGTGCCGATCGAGTCCCGGATCTTGAAGCCCATGCACATGCAGT
>Ga0209127_100862_pt1 | contig 10188 bp, 7 predicted proteins | sample LakSupMetagenome_FD_187469 | JGI IMG/M metagenome (GOLD analysis project Ga0209127, IMG submission 187469) | Freshwater microbial communities from Lake Superior, Canada - Sta WM archaea (SPAdes) (version 2) | ecosystem: Environmental > Aquatic > Freshwater > Lake | place: Lake Superior, Canada...
CTGCTTGATATTGCTTGGATTGGCGATATGCGCTGGTGGCCATTGGAAGGACTTGAGGAACTCCTGTGTCGGCGCGTCGACATCATGCGGGAGCTCGATAGTGAGATGAGGTATGGCGCATGAGGTATAGTCCGCGGCGCTCAAGGACTTCAAGAGCCTGATCAGGCTGCCTGATGCTCCGGAAGATGCGTGGACGAGGATGTCGACATGGAACTTATTCCAGGCTATCATGCCCGTCAGTATGTCAAACCTTGCTCATAGGAGTGCAGTGTCCCTTACCACCGAGTGCCGAGCTGTCGAGCTTCGTCATATAAGCCAGGTGCTTCTGCGAGTCCTGAGGTAGGTCGATCACGGGGACTCCCATGCCCTTTGCTTGCATTCTTACTGCTTCAAGAAAGTAGCTATTCTCGATAGCAGAGGCATCCACTACGACAGCTTGCGGATGCATGTAGGAGTGAATGTGGTCTGGGACTACTGTTAGAGCTATCACCGCATGAACAGACAGAGTATGCCACGTACACAATGCACGAGTAGCAGCAATAGCTAACCGCGCCTCTGTCGATATAGCACAGTGGTCTGGTCTGGCATCTACGCCGGCATTAGTTAGTCTCAGCTCATCTCCGGACTTGTACTGGTGAGCCGCAACGAGGGCTGTTTACCGTGAAAGATGACATGACAGGACTCGTCCACCCCATTGACTGCTCGCAATTCGTCTATATCAATCCCGCTCCTGCTCATCAACGCAAAATGCACGTAGTTCCTCAGCTCCGAGCCCATCTGACAAGCTATCGGGAGCAGGGCAGCAGCGCTCTTCAAGCTCGAAGCGGTGAAGAGGATGTTCTTGTTCATCAGAAATCCCCCTCTTGTGCTTGATATCGCATATAACGAGTCTGCAAGTTCCATGAACTTGACAGGGCCACTGTAGCTTTGCGCCGTGGCCGTTGCCTCGTGTGCGCCATGTCTGGTCGGAGGCGGTTTAGACTTCTTCGGCGGCGACTGGAAGGGGTCAATTAGGTCGCCCTCTCCATGCGTATACACCGGCCTTCGACGATCGCGTATGGGCAAGTCGGTCGGAATGTTGTGGACGAAGAGGTAGATGACCAAGCCAATCGCGATGGCCAAGGCCAAGCGCTTGAGGGTCTTTCGAGGGGACGGCCGCGAGGGAGCCCAGTGCTGCTGAGTCCGTATCGTAGGGAGCACAGCGGGCTTGTGGTCGTCGTCTTTCTTTCCGAGTTCCTCGTCGCTGAGGAAAAGCGAGCTCAGTCTCCCCCAGAGTCGCATTTTCCCGGAGGAACAAGGAAAGCTTGCTTCTCGCGACCACGGCAGGTCTCGTGAGCTATAGCGGAGGGGACAGCAATCCGTTCGTCATCTCAGCATAATTGTGATGACCAGAAGAAACGGAAACCTTGCGCCCGGCTCGACGTGCCGTGCAGATTCACGACCGGGGACTAGAAATTGGAAAGGAGCTGAGATCAGATGAGAGGAAACGTGGTCCACAAGTCACAACCCTGCAGCGGATCGAAACTCTAATCAACGGCCGCTAAGCTTGACAGAGCCGCTAGCGCCAAGGACCCATGTCTACCCCGGGACTACCTGTCAGCTTGGCGTTTTTGTTGTTGGTGCTACGTGTAAAAAGATAAGAGTGATAACGTTAACAAGAAATGTTTAATATAATAACTGCTTTAAAGAGAGATAAAACATCTTCTTGCTAAGCTCTGTTGTTTTAAATATAAAAATAAGACATCACCGGAGCTTACAAAGCACTATGGTTCGACGCTATTATCAAAACCACACGAAATCATTAGCCAGTACGCGGTTCTACTGCGGCCGCGTGGTTCTACACACGGCAAATAGTTCCTTTGTACAGTCTTGTTTACAGATGCTCAGGCACGACTGTAAGGCACTTGTCATTTGACTCTCCTGACTTCTTGTTAGACCTTCTCTTTCCGTCGTTCGGCTCATTCTTTCTCCCCGACTTCCGGCTTCGACCTCGATTTCTCTTTGCTCGAAATCATTTGAGAGCCCCGCAGGGTATACACACCGTTCCGGGACCTCGTTTTTCTTGACATTCTTAAATATCTGACTTTTTCAATACAAACTCTCTCGGACCATAACGTGAAAGGCTCTTCATGACTATGTTATCGATTACTCCAGATAGACCAACATGGCCACAGATTTCGAGGAAAAACTTTTCGCCTCTGCCAGTCCCTGTGGCCGAAGCAACCCCAGCATCCACTCCAGTCCATCCAAGCCGTCATTGTCCGGTGTGATGTTGAGAGAAGAGTCTCCAGCCTTCGGCTCAGGAGGTTTAGTCGAAGTCGAAGTCGGAGTCGGAGTCGAAGTCGAAGCCTTCCTCCTCGGTAGTCACATCCTCCCCCTCCTGCGATCCGATGGGCCACTTGTCCAAATTCTTCCGCTGCTTATCCGAAACACGGAACCGGGCCTCGAATGCCTCTCGAACCATTTTCCGGGTCCTATACTGGAAAATCCTGCGGTGGGAGACAACAAAAAAGGCCACATTGTATGCCGAGTTTTGGTCCTTGACCTCCGAAGCGAACTCGTCTAGGAGGAATAGATATGTCAGCCTGAAAGCAGAGTCTCGCGCCAGACTCTTCAACCCTTGGATCTCTCTTCTCTCCTCCGGATCCCAATCGCTCTTGCCACTTCTCATGTCGCGCATAATGTCTCGCAACTTGCGTCCTGCGAGAACATCAATAGGGAGAGACTGGAGGGTTTTGCAAAGAACCCGGTAGTCGGAGAGCTGAGTTGGCATGCGGCGGAAATACTGTCGAAGCCCATTGCGTACCGCGTGATTGATGATGTCGGGAAAGGGTGTGTTGTTGGGGATGAGCAAAGGGGCTGTGGGCTGGCCAGAGCTACTCTCATCCTCCTTGTTCTTCAGCTTGGCAGCATCTGCCCGTCCAACTTGCGCGGTGAACAAAGCGCCGCCCCACGGTTCCTTTACTTCCCACTTCGCATACAAGTCGTCGGGTAATGCCCGCTTCTCCCCAGCCTCGACAATCCTTAGTTTCGTTCCACCATCGTACGTCACAATCGCATTGCGGCCACCATTTTGCTTCACCGTTCCTATAATCTTTGCCATCAGACATGCCAATTTGCAGAGCTCTTTCTGGTTGGTCATTTCCCACTGACGAATCTCCTTTGTCATATCTCGGAGCTGGACGTTATCGAATACACCGTTTCGGTGATAGCCAACAACCAGGTTGGGAGTTTGCGACATCCAAAGCTGAGAAAAGACCTCAGCCATATCTATCTTACGACTGGCAGCTCGGGTCTTGATCTCGAGGGTCGACGACGGATCCACCGCCTTGCCGCCGGTTTCAACGAGAGTTGGTGCCGAGTCGTTGGCATAGTTATCCAACTCGGAAATGGATAGTCCTTTCAACGCATCCGAAAGATTGTCGGTCAGCCCCGTCGGGCTTCTGTTGTCGACGTACCCGTCAGTCTCGTGCCGCACAATGCAGTTGATGCCGCCGAAGTCATAGCCAACAATCCTGTGATGAGCAGTACTTCCGCTCTGCTTCTTGGTGTAAGCTTTCTCGAAGCTGTGACCATAGCCTCTGAAGCCCTGGATGATGTCTGTCGGCCTGGCTTCCACGCGCGTGAATAGTGCAGTCTTACTCCCGGCAGTTTCGACTTGGATCTGGAAGGCGTCGTTGGAGGATCCTTGGACGAAGCGTAGAAGCTTACGGATGTTGCTCCTATCCGTGACGAGGTCGATGTCTCCAATCTGGAAGTCGCGCTCCTCGACATATAGGGCGCGGAATAGAGGCTCAAGAGGAAAGCGGGGGTTGCGGGCTGCGTTTTGATCAATGTACACCATTCCCGTGTCCGCTGTCAGTTTTGGAGGCACTGATGGCGGAGCCCAGAGAGGCGGACATCCTTGGGAACAGGTTAGAACCAACAAAGTTCAATGAACTGTTACAAGAAGCACCTTACCAGGAACCCGGATGGTGGACACGGGCTTCTCAAGCCAATTGTAGGAAGCGAGGTGGTGAAACCCAGTTATTTTACCATTGCGAGATGGGAGGTCAGCCAGATCTGATCGGGTTATTTCGGCGATAATCTGAGAAGCCATATTGCAAGTTCAGCAAGTCGTACAATGCAATCGCCAAGACAACGAAAGCTTGAGGAGCATGTGTTGAGCGATCTGGACCTGGCGGGGTTGAACAGCATAGAACGCTGGTTATGTCAGACTTAAACTAGCTCTCGCGGTCATGTTATTGTGTACGAATCTTCTAGTGGGTGTGTTACACAGCTTGTGAAGCCCACCAGTCAAGGACTTCAGCTACTGTCTCGGGTCCTACCAGCATGAAGCCGCGCAGTCGTCCTTCTAATCACGAAGTATCTCCGTCATTCATGGTCGGCCTCCGTACGTGGACCTATCATCAGCACACACCTGTCTCTGCGGACAGCCCGCATGGTGATAGAGACCGGCTCCAACAACTAGTGAGTGGGCATCACGGCGAGGGGCCATTGGCCCAAGCTCAAGCAACAGAAAGAACGCAGCAACGCCACGATCACGTCGGTTCGGAGCCCAGAACATGATTTCTCCCGAATGAGGCGGGTTGCATGTGTGCGGAGCTGGCACTTAAATCAATATCCGGCGTCTGTTTCAGGAGACCCCGACCTCGTTTTCCAGTTGGACACGGGAGCAACCAATAACTCAGTCTCCATATCAGCGCAATTCTATCCTGACAACACCATCTCCGCCGGACGACAAAAAAGGTCTCGACCCCAAAAGACCACATGTCACGAGTCCGGTGTTACAACTCTTCACTTTATGAAATATAGGAAGCGGACATAAGCCCGAGCCGGTTACAAAGAATGATCTCAATCCGAGTACAACTAGCGAAGTGGGAAGTATCTGGATCGAAGAAATTGCAGCCGCCTCTGCCCTCTCATACCCTACAAGCTTCTTGTCCGCCATACCTCTGCAGCCTTGAACGTCTGGGTTCTTCTCAATAGAGCCTCGTTTAGCTCCGGGTGTCTAAGTCACTCACCGCGGAACGCAAACCCGATCACAATGGGAACACCCTCGGTGGTCCCCCTTGCTTGCGCAAACTGGGTTCCTGGCTCTGTGATCTGCAAAGAGAAGGGCAAATTCGCTTGCGGAAACTGCAACTTGGTTCTGGTGTGTTCATCATTAGGCTCCTTGCAGAGGGCTGTTAGTCATTTGCTGACTTGACGCAGTATTGCGGAAAGGAATGCCAAACGGCGCACTGGGTTACGCACAAGATCGATTGCAAATCTCTCGTCAGCAAACCAAGCTGGCGCCCTGCCTGGGACCGAGAGGGCCAGGACCCTGCTTGGGCCGAAGGGGCTTCCCGGCGCAATATCCACAACCCGTTTGGCGAACATGTGTACCTATGGGGCAATGTCCCGGCTCTTGACGTCCTACGGCTGCCGGATAACGAAGGAATCACCTATGATGAGAAGATCGAATTGTTGTTTGCTGGTCAGTGAACGTTGTTTGAGCTTAGTTGAGGTTGGCCAATCTGACACCACAATGCAGCTTCCGGAGATCTGCGAAACGTCGTCAAGACCATCAATGATCTTCCGGCCACGGTCACTCAACCTGTTCATGTCACGATCAACGACCGAGAATTTTCAGTTGTTGCCCGAAATGCCATCCTTCTGCTCTTCGCCCTGAACACTCCGAACATCGCTACCGCGGATAGCATTGACCCGTTTGATACTGCAGAGGCGCTGACGCATCTCTGGTATTCCGCCTTCATTCCCGGCAAGGTACTATCGTCAATACAGGATGTTATCAAGGACTTGATCTCAGATGTCTGCCTCAAGATCGCATGCAAGGATCCCACTACTTTCCTGGGAAAGACCTGGCATTTTCCGTCAGGAAGAAGTCTACGCCTGGTTCTCAACAAGGAACAGTGGCTCATGCTGGAGAAGATGCTTGACATCTCCCAAGACCTCACCTACGAAAAGGCCAGCAAGATTCGACATGCTGTTGTTCTGGCGCCTGAAAGAGCGGACTATCGAGATCGATGGGACTTCAAGGAGCCTACGCCGTTCACCCGCATCGCGAAGCATCGATTCCGCGAGGATGGCTTGCTCCTACCATTTGGACACCCTCGTGCCGGGTTCGACACGCCGAACATGTAAGCCTCAAGCCGTATCTCGTCGGTGGTCGACTATAATAGTAACACCTACAAGAACTCTCTTTCAGAACTCCAAGACTTGGCTTATGGATGACAAGCTGGATCCCTTAGACGGGTGGCCAATCTGGGACGTCCTTCACCGTTCGTCGCCCGCTAAAGAAGACCGCTATGGCAAGTCATTTGCCTACATCCGTGACGTTCTGAAGCTGTTTCTAGATCGTCTAGCGACAGCGAATGTCAGCTTTGAGTTGTACTGCCTCGACGCCAGAGAGCTCAAGAACTCTCTCGGCTGGAACAAGTACGCGAGGATCGAGGTACGTCTCTCTACACAGGCTAGTAAAAGCCGGCATCCAACTTCTCCCAGGTCTCCAACATATCCGACGACTGCCACATTGGATGTCGCGAGACGCTCGCTAGCCTTTCGGCCTTACTTCAGCCGCCTGAGCGTAATCCACATGCTACCATCGTCACTCTTTTTCTTAACGCAGTCATGGAAATGGTCAAGGTAGTTGGCGCTGACGAAATGTCAAACGCTGCCAAGATCCTAGAGTATCTAACTCCCAATGGCCTTGCTACCTTCATGAAGCCGCAGGGTGCGGAGATGATGAGGATATGGGATGCACGCACCTTTTTCTTCGACGTAGACAGGTTCTTCAAATTGTAAGTCGAGGAAGGGTGGTGCATAGTTTGAGTGACCCCTGACAGCCCTACCAGATACAGCCGCCATCGCGACTTCGACCGCATCTCGGCCGACCTGGGAGTGGCTGAGAAGGAATCCAACACCATCGTTGAGAAGTGGCCAATGCGCCTGAAGCTTCAGCCGGGACAGGAAGACGCGCAAGAGGAGTTCAATGTCATGCTAGGATCAAACTTCAGCGGAATGGAGCGATACGTGGAGTGGAAAAGGGTCGTGTAAACAGAGGAAGTGGGCGCTGTCTGCCTCCCTGCATGAGCTACTGTACCGAGACATCAACTACAGTGCATGAGGAAGAGGCGGAGAGGTCTATACAATTTGATGATCCGAGGCGGAGCGGTCCACGTACGGCATAGTACTGGGATCGACCTTTCAGAACCCCTTCGCCCTTGGTGATTGCAGTTGTATTCATGTGAGGCTTGGCTCGGCGAGGAAGCCTAATCGAGTCCTGCTTGCTAGCACATCATTCCGATGTAGGCATCGGATACAATTCTGTGGCTGCAGCCGTGGATCCGCTGCAGAATCACCAAGGATTTCCCTGAACCGCTGTAAAGCGACGGAGGCTACAGTTGGACCCTTATAGCGATGTTCTACGTGCGATGACTCGCTGCATCCATAGATCTGGTGCATAATAACCTAAACGTCCCCACCACGTAACCGGCACATGAAGCTATGCTAACTAAGGTAGTGGCTGATGTAAGCCAACAGGTAGTGCCGGTTTACGTGGTGGAGACGTCTGCCAGATAAGGTTCCTGGGCCTCGATAAGAGAGGGGTCCCATTGAACTTTTTGTTAACTGAAAATCCCAGGTCGAGGCAGAAGGGTCCAGGTCCTCAAGAAAGACGCATGGACAGTCCTTCCAATCTCTAACAACATAACTTAAATTGGCGGTATTTCGGACAAGATGGGGAAGTCACGGCAGAACAGGAAGAAGGGTAACCGCTCTGACCCGATCGCCAAGCCAGTCAAACCTCTGTCCGACCCCGAACTCATCGCTCTTCGCGAGTCCCGCATTCTGCCAGTGGTCAAGGACTTGCAGAGCCCAGAAGTCAAGAACCGCAGTGCCGCTGCTAAGGCCATTGCAAATATCGTACAAGACGCAAAGTGCAGGAAACTGCTACTTCGCGAGCAGATCGTGCATATTGTTCTCACCGAGACCCTCACCGACAACAGTATCGAGAGCCGGGCTGCGGGGTGGAATATTCTCAGAGTGTTGGTCCAGGAGGAGGAGAGCGACTTTGCCGTCCACTTGTTCAGGATCGATGTTCTCACGGCAATCGAGTATGCCGGCAAAGCTGTAGGTTCTCTGAAAAGTGACCAACTTCCATTGTGATCTCGTACTCACTAAGCCCCGCAGGTCGTGAACGCTATCGCTTCAGCCGAGGCACCGTTCGCGAAGACACCAAAAGTGCAGCAGGAACTTGTGTGGGAGGTAGCCGGCTGCCTGGTGTTTCTGATAGGCGCCCTTGCTGTTGCACGCGATGAGATTCTCCAAGCCATCGTCGCCAACCGGACAGTTCTCCGGTTCCTTTTCGTTCTCGTCACAAATGCATCCACACCTGCTGACCTGCTTGAAGAGATTCTGTCTTCTCTCATGGCACTTTCGGAGGAGAACATCGAATTCGGACAAGCTCTCATCGACGACCAAGAAACCCGCTGCTACAGCCACCTTCTGAAGCTGAAAGACTCTGGTGGCTCAAGGGGGATGCTCTCCTGCGGAGTCCTTCACAACGTCTTCTTCTCTTTGCAGTGGCAGGACTGCAGCCCCGGCGTAGACGGCGCCAGCGACGCAATGCTCGTGCCATCGATCGCCAAGGTCCTGGAGACGACTGCTTTGGCGCACACAGCCAACGGAAACCACAGCGCAGACCCAGCAGACGTCCTGCAACTAGCCTTTGAGGTCCTTGCGTCAATAGGCGCAGACTTCCAGAGCGCACTTGAGAGGGGAAACCAGCAGGGGAAGAAGACAAAACCCGAAGCCAAAACGGACGAGGAGCGGGGCGAGATTGAGGATGGCGATCCGATGGAGGAGGATGAACCGGATGTGCCGGCGGGAAATGACGAGGTTGGCGAGGATGAGGAAGAAGACAACGAGGAGGGAGGAGAGTCGGACGACGAAATGAACGAGGACGAGCTCCTAGAGGATATGGAGTTGGTCACAGGAGCTGACGACGACGTGCCCGAGGAATCAGGCTTAGAGGATCTTCCAACCCTTAAGGCGCTCATACAACAGGCGGTGCCGCAGTGCATCAAGTGGACTCATATATCTCTCGTTAGCGACGAGGCTATCGCCCTCCAGAACCACGCGCTGTCGGCACTCAACAACATCGCCTGGACTGTGTCATGCTTCGACTTTGCCAACGACGAGAACCCGGGCATATTCCGGGCATGGCAGCCTGTAGCCAAAAAGATCTGGTCGAGGTCGCTGGCCCCAATACTAGAGTCGGACACGGCCGACTTGAAGCTCGCTACCATCGTGACGAGCATAGCCTGGGCTATTTCCAGAAGCTTGGGAGGCAACACACCCCTGAAGGGAGACGAGCATAGGCGGTTCATGGCCCTCTACCAGGCGTCAAGGGGCCAGGGAGCGTCTATCTCCAACGCCGAACCGGAGGACGAGGATCAAGACCCCTTCCAAGGCCTTGGAGTCAAGTGCATCGGAGTGCTTGGCCAGCTGGCCCGCGACCCGGCACCCGTCGACCTGAACCGGGACATCGGCGTGTTCATGCTCACCGTGCTCTCGAGCCTCCCGGCTACTCCTGCCGCGGATGCGATTGAGGCCCTCAACCAAATCTTCGACATTTATGGAGACGAGAACGCGGCTTGCGACAAGGCCGTCTTCTGGAAGGACGACTTCCTTAAGCACTTGGAGGAGGTGACGCCCAAGGTCAAAGCCATGGTAAAAAGCATCGACAAGAGGCAGTTTGCTGAGCTGAGGGATAGGGCGGACGAGGCCATTTTGAATCTGAGGAGGTTCGTGAGTTATAAGAAGAAGCATGCGCCGAAATAGTGGCGAGGTGGGGCTTGGGTGTGTAGGCGATGAGACCCTCCCAGCATAGCTAGATCTCAATGTGGATAATCAGGCGGCGGCCGCGGTGAATTCCAGTCCGGACAAGGGATCGATGGATACTCGGTACGTACGTGTAATGACACGGCGCCGACGGTATCTTGATGTTAGCATATCACATAGCGTGCCTCGAGTGACGAACCTGGAGACGCGCACCTGGTCGCACAGCCAGGATGCAGGCAGACCGATCTATGTTGGTTAGGTTCATAAGCGAATTAGTTCATTCCTCGTTTAACTCACAGAATCAGTCGCCAGAACGCCTCTTCAGTCCACCAGAACGGCCCA
>Ga0209127_100863_pt1 | contig 10187 bp, 10 predicted proteins | sample LakSupMetagenome_FD_187469 | JGI IMG/M metagenome (GOLD analysis project Ga0209127, IMG submission 187469) | Freshwater microbial communities from Lake Superior, Canada - Sta WM archaea (SPAdes) (version 2) | ecosystem: Environmental > Aquatic > Freshwater > Lake | place: Lake Superior, Canada...
GCAATGTAGAAGCTGAGGACGGCCATGCACGACTTGAACTGGTTAACCTTAGTCACAAAGAGGCCGCCCTCATCAAATAACTATGCTACCAAGGCGTAAGCCCTCGCTGGCCTAACCCTTCCACGTCCCTCTTCTCACGGTACTCAACCGTCACTGTTCCGCCAATATCAAGTCTCTCCCTAACCAATAGTACCGTCCGGAATACAAACACCACTGCAGTCCGCGCCTCCGTGTTTCACATCACAGTCGTCGCGCGGGTCGTCGACGCATTTCTCCCCCTTGTTGCAAGGTTTGGCAATCAGTCCGCCGCACATGACCGGCTCGACGCAGAAGCTCTGCCTCGGGCGACTGGGGTCTGCGACGCAGATTTGGCCCGGCGGACAGAGTAGGGTACATGGAATGGTGTCTGCCGCGAGGGCAGAGGTGCTGGTCGCTAGGATGAGGAGGGTAGCGATGGAGTAGAAATGCATGTTGAGGGTCTGGGGGTTGACAGGAGGTTTCTGGCTTAAAGGGGGGAACTCTGTGTGCTGGAGGTGAAGTTCGTATTGTGACTAGTCTAGTGGCTAGCAGGCAGGAGGGAGGTCAAAGGTGGCTTTTCAAGTGTCTCTCGAGTGTCACATAAGGTCAGGTATATCAGGGAGTTGTTTAAGTTGTCGGGAAACAGCCATGTAAGATGGGTTATGCTGACCTAGCTGGCCAGCCGGCTGGGCTTCATAACCCACACACAACTCACAGAACCGCAGCTCTTACTAGCCGATGGACATAGGAAGCCGTTATAAGACCAGCTATTCCTTCCTGAAATGTGACCCCTTTGAGCATTTTGCGTAACCGTGGGGAGAGCAATCTCACATGGCCAAGGACCGTCGGCTGGAATGTTGACCCGTCAGCCAAGAAGACTATACACAGGCCTGAGCTGAACATGTGTCAGAAGAAATGCTGCTACTCGACCAGCCCGGTCCCGTACTCGATTCCGCAATCACTCGTGGTGCCGCTACTCATGTTGCTGGGACCCGGGGGCCGCGTGCGCATCAAATGTCGGGGAATCAACTTCGGAAGTGCCTCGAATCACGGGACCCTAGACTAAATATCACTTGCTTGTCTCACGCATCCGTTCTAGGTATCTGAAATCGCTGTAAAAAGTTCAGTTATCACACCATCAGTAGGTCTGTCTAGGGAAAACCGTCGCCGCAGCCCGGAGGAAAAAGTAAGCACCTACCTCAACAAATCTTACCCCATCAGAATATCTCCCAAGGACTCACCGTACCAGAAGACCCCTCCACCGCCATCTCACTTTCACTCCTCGAGCCTCTGCGCCTCACCAGCCTCATACTGCTCGCGAAAGAACGCGCGCCACTCCTCATCCCGATCAAACACCTTCTTCACATCGCGAAAGAAACCCGAAAGAACAACCCGCTTCTCCCGGCCGTTAACTCCGTCAATCTTGTTGACCAGCCCGCTCCGCTCGACCAGCTCGTCCGGGACCTTAAGGCACCACTTCAGGAACATCCTCCGGAAGCACGTCTCGAAGTCGTCCCTGTCCACGCCGCCGTCGCGACCGAAGCAGCGGCACCAGTCCTTCCGCTCCTCCTCCTCGCAGGCCTCGCACCGCAGGCCCAGGCCCCCCTCCTCCACGCCCTGGAGTTGCGTGTCCTCGATGGAGTACGTGTGGACCTGGTCCCAGTACGCCGACGCCAGGTCCACGAACGGGCCGCGGACCATGAAGGGAACGGCGTGCTCCGCCGGGTCGAAGCCCGCGGCCAGCGGGGAGGGGGACGCGTCGCTGGTGGGCAGCGAGACGCGGTAGAGGTACTGGAGGACGACGCACTTGAACCGGGTCGCCCAGAGGCGCGGGGCGTCCCCTTCGCCGCCGAGGCGCGCGTGGCCGACGAGGGCCGCCCAGAAGTCGAGGACGGTGGCGATGAAGAAGGGGCGCCGCGAGCATAGGGCGAGGGCCATGCCGATCGTCAGCGAGCGGCTGCCCTCCGGGATCGAGTCGTAGTCCGGGCAGGAGGGCGCGGCATTGATGCGCTGTGTGTACGGGTCGCACATCCAGTGGGCGTACGTGGCCTGCGAGTTAGCGGGGCCGGGGGGCGGGAACTTACCTGGCCATTCGAGGAGGACGGAGGCCGGCGGAGCGTCGAGGTACAGCCTGTAGGCCTCGTTCACTCGGACGAGGAGCTGCAACAGGTCCGTACTGCAACAAGGGGAATCCAGGATGATTCCTTGGAAGACTGACCGCTCGAATTGAGGGCGAGAGAAGACGTGGGATGCCATCTTGTTGTTGTTGTTGGTGATTGTGTTACCTGTGAGCGTTCAGAGAAATCAGAATGTCAGAGGCTGAGTGTGGCAGGAAGGAGTAGGGAGGCAGTGGTTAGGAGGGAGAGGCTCAAGATATAGTCCGAGGCACGACCATTTGATGCAGGATGCTGAAAGTCTGCACAATGGATCTGTAGCTTCCTGTATGCAGCACAACAATGGTCATAAAGCACTTGTTACTTCGGACAATGTTGCTTGTACCGTCGACAAGGCCCGGACGAGATGCCCTTTGTTCCTCTGGACAAGTAGGCATAACAAGCAACGACTCGAGGGACGCTTTGCACAAAGAAGAACCCCAAGTCTGCGCAGGATTGTCAATAGATGCACCAAATCGGGTATGTAGATGATCTAGCCAAACCTATTACCAACGCACGAAGGACCAGCCTGCTTGAGTGCCTCTATTCCTTTGTCAACGTGATCTACAACTCATTCGTCAGCTGGCGGTGGCTCCCTTGCTGTCTTGCAAAACGAACAAGCTCCCATCCCACCCAAAATTCCTCGTCAGCCTGCTCCCGTATCTCCTGGCCATGGCGAACGGCATCTTGCCTCTCGGGTGTGGCTGGTGAAACTGAATCCTACTCTGGCTCTCCACGTCCAGCCTCTGGGACTGCCACAGAGACGAGTACAGCTTGACGGCCGCGAACAGCCCGGTCGATGCCATGGCGTGCACGAAGTCGTGCCACGAGAGCTCTCCCGGGGAGGAGGCCACTCCCGGGTTGAAAAACAGGGCCCGGAACACCTTGAGCGAGCGTGTGTCGATGGGGATGGATGCCCGTTGGGGTTGTTCTTCTCGAGGCGCATTATCCGCGGCTGAGAAAGCCTGCTCTTCTCTCGCCACGCCCCTTGTCATGATCTTGGCCTTCTTGTCGGGCTCTTCGGTTTCAGTGGTAGAATGAAAGAAGTAGCACGTAGCGGGTTGGTAGATAGCCTCAGCCTCGTAGTCCTCGGACCGTTGGCTCTTTGCTGCTGTGCTACCGTCATCGTTTCACTCTGGTGTCCGCTGGACGACACGCTGCTCGAATAAGGCGGCACCAAGAGCAGTTCCAGCTTGGCTAATACCAGCTTGTCAACAGCCGCCCAGAACTCGTCAACGTTCTGCTCCGCCCGCCTCAACGCTTCCACATTCTCCTTGTCCGGCGCTTGTCGCCCGGGTAGTAGAAACGCTTGTTGGACAGGTCACCTAGCCTGGCAATGGGTAAGACGTTCTCGCGTCCTTGAGTATGAGCCCAGGGTTAGGGAGCTAATACGGGCGGACCATCGTTTGTGCTCCTCTTCAAAGCCATCCAATAGGTCCACTAATGCGGCGGAATATCCTCGGGCCCACGGTTGGAATAGTTTGAGTTGGTTTAGGCATTGCGAGATGATAGCGAGGCTGCCAATATGGTCCGCTACCCGCGCAGACGCGAGGTCGGCTGCCTGCAGCTCAGCCTGCAACAAGCGCTCCAGCTCGTCCACTATCACGGTCATGTCAGCCAGGAAGAGGGTATCGCTATCTTCCCACAGCGTCCGGAGCAGCCACATGAGTTCTTCTTCCACCATGTTGAGATTGACCCCAGGCTTAATTGTGACAAAGATGCGGGACGTGGTAGCATTGGGAGGGGGCTCTCGAGCGAGAGCCCGCGCATTGGAGGCGAGGAAGTTGCGGTGGTGCGCAGTCGGAATAGAGGGTGCTGGGCCGCCTGTTCGACATAATAGCGGAACGTGAGAACGCCCGTCACAAGATCTGACGGCAGATTCCCAGCTGGCGAGATCTGGGACGCGTATTTGGCGTGAAGCAAGCGTAGCTGATTGGGTTGCCTGTGCAGCTCCGAGAAGACTTCGAAGTCGATATAGGCCTGAACAACAAGAGTGCTAGCGATGCGGGCCCAGAAGATGTTCTTGCGCAAGGGCTCGAGGGCCGGGCGGAATTTGCCTCTGGTGTCCCCCAGCATTTCCTGACGGTGCTCCTTGGCGTCGCTGATGACGTCGCTGAGGTACGCTGGATCCTCCAGGAGTGCCAAAATATGGTCTTTGGCCGCTGCTGCCTTGGCTTCGAGGAGGGACTCAATCTATCGAAATCAGGGCGCGCAGGAAATCCGTAGGGAGCTTCGGCCGCCATGACGGCGAGTGACTCGAAGCCCATTGGCCTCGGCCTCTGTCTTCACATGAGGCTCGGCTGAGGAGGAAAGGTGCTGGACGTCAGGGAGTACGCCGGGATGTCGTGAATAATTGCGCGGCAGCACTGGACGAGAACGTCTAACACACGTTCCTGGATCTCGAGCACAGGTAGCCCCTCGCCGGGGATAAACTGTCTCATGGTATGCATCCACTCGAAGGCATCCGAATGGTCCTCCCACGCGACGAGTTCGCCGTAACTGTGGGCGTCGGTGGCGCCGTGCAGGATCATAGCGTGCTCGTTGAGAAAGATAGGCACCAGGGCTTCCGACACCCTGCCCAGACTTGTAGCCTCCATGTCGGCTGAAGCAAAGAGGGAAGGGTGGTGTCGACCCAGGGCGTTGATCAGCCAGAGAAGGTTCTTGGACTTAGACAAGTCTTCCTGGTTGATGTAAGCCGTCATGTAGTTCTCGCGGTATCGAATGCCGGCTTCCCGTTGCCTCTCCCATAGAAGTCTGGCCGATGCATTGCTGGCATGCATCCAGAAGGACCTTCAGCTTCTGTTGCCTCGACTTCTTGATCCATCACTTCTGGATGACTGCCTCGTGGCGCGCCAAGATGTCTCCTAGCAAGCCGTAGCTCGCGTGGATCTTCGCCGACCTGTCTGCGGCTTCCTTGCGCACGTCTATTGGCGAATGGTACTTGGGAATCGGCATGCCGCCAGGGCAAAATGGGCCGGGTCATTGAGGTCGATACCGTCGAGGTCAAGGTCCGGTCCAGCAATGTCGGGCAACCTCAGTTGCCGCATGAGCGATGATATGTCCATAGCTAAGTATATTGATAGCCCAAATGGCGGCGTGATTTCCTACATTATGAGGTCTTATTTGGACCTGTACCTGCATTAGCGCCCAAGACCCTGAGACACAGGTACGTACCGGGGATTTCACAACACGACCTGAAGAACAAAACCGCCTACCAGCGCCTTCTGGGAAATCTCTGGTCATCTAGCAAGTAAATCTTCTGTCATCTTATGCTATCACTGTCATCTCAGATATCGATGCATCAACCGACCGAGCATCCCGCTAAAACCGGGTGGCATCGAAAGGAGACATGGAAACTGCGCATTTGCTGACCAAGGCCATAGAGACAACAAATTGTGAAGTATTCAAGGCTTGTGTATTACAAGTATATACTGAAAGAGTGGACTGCAAAGTCCAAGGTATATACAAAACGGACAAATGAATGCTGCTCTTGACGAGCTTAGGCACGGCAGAGCTTGCTGTTCTGCGACGGCAGGTTGCCGTAGATGTTCTCCGACATCTTCCAGTCCTCGGACCCCACGATCTGGTGGGCGTAGAAGACGCCGAGGGGATCGTACTTCTGCTTGAGGCTGTAGAGACGGTCGTACTTGGATCCCCAGAACGACTGCTGGAAGTTGGGCTCGATGTAGTCCGCCTCGGACAGGTAGGCGCCGGCGCCGGGGCTCACGTCCCTCCAGCGCTGGGCCCAGTCGAACGTCATCTTGTCGCCGGCCGCCTGGATCTGGGCGGGCGTAGAGCCGGCGTCCCAGATGGTGGCCATGATGGCGTGGAAGGTGGTCTCGCGCCAGGCCGGGTTGACGGCGTTGTCCGGATACGTGCCGTGGGCGTCGCCCGAGAGGGTGGCGCCGACGATGAACCCTCCGTCCTCAACGACGGAGCGGAAGGCGTTGAAGGTGGCGTTGAACTTGGCGGCGTCGTTGAAGTTGGCGCGCGGGAAGAGGCGGCTCGCCTGGCGGATGTTGGGGGTGCCCCAGGACTCGAGCGGGAAACCGGCCTTCCAGGCGTCGTAGAAGTTGTCGAACTGCTGGTAGGTCGGAGTGAGAGTGATGCCGAGCTGAGCCAGCTTGGCCATCCAGGGGGCGACCGAAGCCTGGAGTTGCGCCGTGTTCTTGTTAGGGGCGAACCAGGGAGCCATGTTGAGCATGAACTGATCGCCGCCCAAGGGAATCATGCTCCAGTACATGTACTGGCTGTCGTCAGTGTACTTGGTGAAGTCCTGGAACCAGGCACGGATAGCCTCCCAGAATGCAGTTGCGTTGACGGTGGGGCCGGTCATGAGCGTGAAGCTCATGATAGCGACAGGGAGCTTGGGGTAAGCCTTGACGACGACCGAGGTGACGACGCCAAAGGTAGAGCCACCGCCGCCACGCAGAGCCCAGAACAGGTCAGAGTTGCTGTTGGCGTTGGCGGTCACGAAGCGGCCATCTGCAGTGACAACTTCGAAAGAGAGAGCCTGATCGGCACCCATGCCGTAAAGGGACGACAGAGGCGAGTGGCCACCACCGGCAATGTATCCACCCATGACACCGACAGTCTAAAGAACAACTTAGCAGATGTCGCGACAGTTATTGAAGCTCAAATCAAGCCAATGACTAACCTGTCCCTCGCCACCAACGATGGTGACGCCATACTGCTTCGCAGCAGCGTAGACCTCATAAGCCTGAACGCCGGATCCGAGCTTGATGGCAGGGCCGGTGTAGGTCGAATCGGAGTACCGCTGGATGTAGTTGATGCTCTTCAACTTGTGAGTCCAGATGGACAGAGCACCGGCACCGGTCGACTTGGCATTGAAGTCATGGCCCGTGTTCTTGATCACGAGACGCAGGTTGAGGTTGCGAGCGAAGTTGATGGCCAACTGAATCTGGTACACTGCCGTGACAGCAACAGCGTACGCGGGATGCCCGCCGAGAGTGCACGAATCGCTCGACGACAGCGATGGCGGCAGGCACGTGTTACCCTCGTACAGCACCGCATTGATGGCAGTAGGATCCTCCGTTCTATGACGTTTGTCAGCGAGTTTACCTTTTTATTTCTTGACCAAAGGATGGTTTCAAAACTCACGAAAGGTATGAGTTGTTGGACCAGTTGCTGTCAATGACGGCACACTTGGCAGCATTGTAGTTGCCAAAGTCGTCGTAGCAAGGAGAGGCATAGGGCTTGGTCTTGATCAGAGCCCCCCCAGTCAGGAGGTTGAACACCTTCCACACCAGGTCGCTGGGCCACAACAAGTCACCCGGATAGGTCTTGCAACCATCGAAGAGTCCACGCTTGGCTTTGGAAGCTTCTGGCGTATCGAAGCCAAAGAGGGTGATGTTGGACAGCTGCAGACTGGTGAGATTGGCGAGCACGTCGTCGGTCAGCTGGGCAGTTTCCGCCGTGAACAGGTCCACAGGAGCCGCACTGGAGTCGGCAGAGACAACGTCTATCGCTGGGGCTACCGTTGCCTCATCGGCCGCTGATCCTTCGTTAGTAACTGCTTGGGCTGGTTTCTGGAGGCTAAGACCCCATTACGGTCTCTTACTTACGAATGACCTGATCATCGACGACAAGCGTCTGGCCAGAGGCAAGCTCCAAGAGCGGAAGCAGCAAAGCTGCCGCGAACTGAGTCCTCATGGTCCTTGGCGCTGACGACGGCGGAGGAGGGATGAAGGGCAGGGATGGAGCGGATGATCAACACATCGGGATGCGGGCGAGGCGGCGCTGATCCTTATATAACTACTCCGCGAGCACCCTGGCCTAGATGCGACCCCGCCCCATGATGGACCCATATCGCATAGTACGACATCGCGATATGCGTCCTTGTCACTAGTCTACACGTGTACGTAGTAGTTTCCTATCTTTGAGAAAGACGTGGATAGAACGGCGATAGACGCTAGGGAAAGCCCTCAGATTCAAGCCGTTTACGGGAGGTTGAAGCCAGGTCCCGCCGGGTCGGATCAGGTTGGGTGTGGGATTGTCTCCACAGGCTCGACCCCTTTCTGTCGCGACTTGCATTAGCATCGACGACTACTCCTAATTACTCGCGACTACTGGCTTGACTTTTCTCGACGGCGTTGTCCATCGCGTTCGGTGACTGGATGATCTCTTTACCGATTACAGCAATAGTCTTTGTGCCTTCATGCGGTCGCCACTGCTACATACACCTTTTTTCTTTTTGGCCTTGTCATGATTTGTAAACGAGCTTGCCCTGATAGGCGAGCATAGACGCGCACATAAATATGGAGCGAGTAGCTGGAGATGAGAAGCGAGAGATGAGAGAAACTCCATAGCACTAAGGCAATGTCCTGCATCTCGCAGTGGGGGCTTGGGGCGAATGTGCCCTGATTCGGTTCGGACCCTGATGGTGCTTCGAGACACCGACGATGAGCGATGCTCTTTCGTACGCAAAAAAACGGCCGCAATACAACATTTTCTCCATCGTTGGTCCTGTCTCAGTCTCAGAATCAACTGCGGGTTTACTACTCCACGGATGTCGCAGTCACAGGGCTATACGTAGTCGGCGTCATTGATGCTTCTCTCTGCTTATGTTTTTCTCAGATCTCACATTTTTTTTGGTCCAACTGTACGCGTTTTCTGCCCGGATCTCATTACCAAGAACGATCGCTCAATTACCGAGGGCAGGGCAGGTGACATTTTGGGCTCCCCTCACCCCTATTTACTACCTTGTTGTGCCTGGTTCGAGGCTGATCCTGTTCGAGCTTAGCGGCCCAATGGACGAGTCGACCACATGGCGAGCAGGGATGGCAGATGTGAGTTGCACATGGCGAGCCTGGTCTCGTCGCATCCACAACGACGCGCTAGCGCCACATGGCGTCGGCCGAGTTAACCGTCCTCAGAGATCTTGGCTCGGTTAGAACTAACAAGCCAATTATGTTCGGCGACGGAGAAGTCAACCCCTGAGTTTTTGTCGCGGGTGGACCCGAGACGCTGGCCCTGGATTCTCGAATCTCGACAACAGGCAACCCCGACATCATCCCGGGAAAATGACTGGTGCTTCTGCTGCTAGCTAGTGATGCTGGAGTCATGCACGACCCGCGGCAGATCAATCGATTTTCGTGTTGAATTGGACCATGGATCCTCCGGTGGTTTCCCACGTGCGTAACCTGCTATCGCCCGCTGCCGTCGCTCCATAGGGCTTGTTGGAAGGATTCGCACCATCTCCGGCAGCAGTGATAGTAAAAGACATATAGTGGAACAGCTAGGTATCCACGTCAGCAACAGTCGCGGCTACTAGTGATAGTGCCGGACATCCTACGGATCCACGGCCAGAAGAGCACCGGAGCTCACGGCATGATGCGATTGAGCTCCTCTTCCTCCCTGCATGAAGGTGTTGCTCGCAGGACTACTGGAAAACAGGACGACCACAGAGCCTTGGACGAACTGGTTATTTGCTTAAAGATGGGACAAGCAAGGCCCCGTTTGTCGTCAGCGAAATAACTGGTTAACGCAATCACCACGAACTGGTACCGTATTTAATGTCGCCCCTCGCTTGTTGAGCTTCGACATGAAGCTTCAAAGACCTGAGACCCGGTACGCAAAGATCACCACAGGTTGGAGGATGCCGTCCGAGCGTACATATGCAGAACGATAGTCGAATGCAGACTCCGCTTTCTGCTGCCGGCAACTTGTTTAATCCACGTGGCATCCTGGGGGCCAAGATATCCATCTAGGACTCACCTGGACTGCTAATCCAATCTGCAATATGTGTAGACGAGATGACGACGGAGAAAGCCGTGAGCACTCGACAACTTGAAGAGATGCTCTCTTCCAGGGTTGATGGCCGTAATGGTTACATCTGTTTCTGCCTGTCCGTATTTTGAGTCGACTGCTTCACCCCTCATGCTTCCTCCCTTTCAGCTCAACTTTATGTATGCAGGGGCAGATCACCATACAAATGGCAATCTTGTCACTGACTGTTATGATTTTGGAGCGACCACCTTCTGCGCCAGGCCCCGG
>Ga0209127_100864_pt1 | contig 10182 bp, 5 predicted proteins | sample LakSupMetagenome_FD_187469 | JGI IMG/M metagenome (GOLD analysis project Ga0209127, IMG submission 187469) | Freshwater microbial communities from Lake Superior, Canada - Sta WM archaea (SPAdes) (version 2) | ecosystem: Environmental > Aquatic > Freshwater > Lake | place: Lake Superior, Canada...
ATAATCCCTTTGTTACTACCTACGTTAACAACACTTTGTGATTTGATTGTGAATGGGTTGCTGGTAGTTACCATTACCCGAGATCCAACGTGCATCTGTTGGGCTCCCACTTACTAAACGGATCGGTGACTGGCAGACGGGTGCCAGATGAGAGAATCACTACTCCAGTGAAGTTGAAGATATGTGACTTCCTATTGTCCACTTGACTGGTTGTCCACTTGACTGGGGACCGGCCAATACAAAAGACGACAAGTCGGTTCTTATTAACGCACTTTATCTACCTCGTCACTTCGTACACCTCTCCGTCCACCTCTTTCAGTAACCGAGGAACCCGATGCTCAACCGTCCCTCCGTCTGAAGTGGTCATCTCAGCTAAATTTTTACGGTAGCACGAGGTACCTGGTCAACGTCTAATCTATCAATCCTTAACTCATCAGTCAACTGCCGCCGATGATCGCATCTGTCGATTCATTTTTTCACAGTTGCACTTTGCCGAATCCAATCTGTGCTTGGTTCGAGACAGTCTTGGACGGTCAAGTTGAGAGGTACGTACATCTTACATAAGCCGCTGTTTGCGGTCCTCTGAGTCGACATCGACATATTGGGCGCTAAACCCGATTCAGCAGCGACGACTCCTCGGGCACCTGCCTTTGCAACGTCGTCAACCTGCGAAAAAGGTGTGAGCCAAGGGTCCTGTTCCCAGCCGCATCTTGACTTCCGTCCTCTTTCAAATCATCTCTCCCGACCTCACCCTCCCATCCCTCTCCCTTGCCACTTAGCAGCCGGACGACGACGGAGGCATCTACGCCCGTCAGTCAAGATTCTCCTTGAAGGGAAGAAAGAGGGTTAGTTAACACCTCAGCCCATCGCAGCTGCACTGGGCCTCTCAAAGTCTCCAAAACCCTTGCACCACCTCCCCCATCCCGACCACCACCACCTGCCGCGTTCTCCGCCGTATCGGCCCGGTGCCATCGTCTTCTGCCAGCCTACCGACACGGAGACCAAACGTAGCTGACTGTGCGTCTAGCAATTCTATCTTAGAATCGTCCCATTATCACATAATATCGTCACCCCTCGACCTACCTCAGCATACGGTGACCTGGACGTCTCTGCGCGCGCACTTCGGTCGTCTCTCCCATTAGATACCCGAGAACACACAAGCCTGTATGATGGCCAGTGAGGCACCTCAAGAGCGACCCAATGAAGCTTCTGTGACCTCGGGCGAGCCTGTGAGTGTCCAGCTGTGTCCCCGCGCACATGCATCCGTTCATCCTAGCGACTAACCATGCCTTTCCGCCCGCAGACCATCAAGATCGATTCCGACCCTCAACATGTCGACTCCGACCACCCGGACGTGAACGGCGAAACCGCCACTCCCGGCACGGACGAGATCGAGAACAAGCAAATTGCAGACATTGTCGACGATCTGGTAAACTCGGCTGAAGTGAGCATTAGCGGAGGATCTGATACCGAAGCTTCGCGATCGAAGCTCCACCCCGACGACAAAGGCCATAGCCGGACCTCGTCATCAGTCAAGAAACCCCACTCGTTCAAGGCAGTCTCCGTCAACAAGACCTTCCTTGCTGCGAAGGGTTCCTCTTCCAATGCGCCCTCCAAGACGGGCGACAAATCGGCTGTCGCGTCTGGTACATCGACTCCGGGAACCACATCTCTTGCCGCGGCCAGACCGCGCCTGGTTGTCAAGTCCACCTCTGGCCTGGTCACCAAGTCTTCTACCGGAGTCAACGGATCCAAGGGCACGGCTCCAGATCCAAACGCTGTGTGGAACAAGAATAGACGTAAGGCTACCGTCCGCAGGCCCCCAGCTTCATATCCGTGCATCTTTCTAACCATGTCACTAGCCGTCCCTCCGCCGGAGCCTAAGAAGTATACCGATGAGGAGCTGAAGAAGTATGGCATTCACATGGCCACGCGTCTCCACACTGATGACACCAAGGGCCAGGCAAACTGGGCAGATATTGACGACGACGACGATGACTGGGCGCCTGAGTCCATCACCTGGAAAGATGGGACTAAGATCACCATCCCCCATGCTGAGGAACATGCGCCTGCGCCTACACCGGCGGCACCATCGCCCGCGCCAGTCACAGCTACAGCGCCGGTCCAGCAGATGGCCGCGAAAGAGGTGGAGAAGCCGAGATCGCCAGCACCGACCATACTGAGTTCCAAACCCAGTCTACCCAGCGGCAAAGGCATCGTCTTCTCCAAGGGTGCTCCCGAGAAGCCGACATTGGTCGCGAAACCCCCGGCACCCCCGACCCCCGTCAAGTCGCCATGGGCGCCAATTCCCAAGGTTGACAGGGCCTCTCCCGTTGTCGCTGAACCTCTCACGTCGCACCAAGGCCCCGCGAAATTCGGTCCTAGAGAGGTTTCCGCCTCCAAGAGCGCCACTCCTCCACCGCCGAAAGAGATCGCAGCAGATGATTTCAGCCGATCTCCATGGCGCGATGGTCCTGGTGCTACGAACAGGGAGCTCTTCAACTCCCAGAGCGGACGTTACGAACCCGTCATGGACCGCCGGGGCTCTGTCCGAACCGACCCTCACTCTAGGCCGGCCGCTGTCCTGCAACGAGCATCACAACACGAGACTCAGGGCCCTGCTGAGCCGTCGGCAGCCTTCCAGACTAGCCGAGTCAGCGAGCAGCACAACCCCTACGGTCGGCGCCGAGGATCCTCCATTGTTAGTGGGGGCAGCGGTTCTTACATGCACCTCAAGGGACAGCATGAGCATCCTCTAGGCCCGCCTGAAGTGCTTTCGGCTCGCAGGGAATCCTTCACCGCAGTTACTGATGGTCCACGGTCTCCGGTTAGGAACTTCTCTCCATCTGCTCAGCATCCAGGCCAGCGCCCCCTCGCCAACCAGACCTGGCAACCGCACATCTCACCGGCTTCAGTCCACTCTGTGCCGCAATCTCAGCCTACAGCCGCACCCCTACCTGCTGAACCTCAGCCAGGTGTTCCGGCCGGTAGGTCGATTGAGGAGGATCTTGCCCTCCAGAAACGCCTCATGCACGAGAAGCGCGAGCTGGCGAAGAAGCGCCGGCAAGAGGAGGAAGCCCGCGAAGAGGCGGCCAGGCGGGAGAGAATCCGTCTGAAGCTGGAGGCATTGGGCCCGGCACCGGAGTCCAGAAGCGCTAAGAAGGCTGCTACGAAGGAAGAGAGCCCGGCCGAGCCGCAGACTCAGCAAAATGAGACGCCTGTGCCACAAATTCAGAAGCATCCAGTTCCCGACACCCAGTCGGCGGAGCCTACAGCAACGGCGCCACCTGTGCGAGGAACCCCGCCGGATACTTCAATCAACGGGGTGCGGGAGCAACCAAAACCCGCAAAGATACCCGGCCAGGACAATATCAACGCGCGGTCTCAGTCCCAGGGACCTCAGAACGTCGGCGGATGGCCCACTGGTCCTCGCCAGCAACAACAGTTCTCCCAGCAAAACGTCTGGGGCTCACCCTACAACGACAGCCGCAGTCTCGGAAACGGTGCTTTCAACCCGGAACTTGCAGTCAAGCCTGTTCCCGGGCCGATCGCCCCGCCGAGCACTGGCCGCATTCCGTCGGGTCCTGCCGCAAGGCCTGCCCCCATTGGTCCTCCTGGTCAGCTGCCTCGTCGACCGGCTGGGGCCCAGCAACGCAACCAGATGCAGAGTGCTTGGGCAGCTGCGGTCCAAGCCGACGATGTTACCACTACTCAACAGCTGCGGGAAAAACATGCTCAAGAAGCCAAGAGGCTCCAGGCCCAGGGCCTCGATTTCGCCGCAGTCCAGGCTACCATAAAAGAGACATGGCGGCCCACCAAGGTGGATGATGAGGGCAGACGGAAGAATGAAGAACAGGCGCAGCATGCCTACCACCAGGCCAAAGCTCCCGGCTGGGGCCAACCTGCCGATTTAGCAGCCGAAACAGCTCAAGGACAGGTTCCCGTTTCTGTTCTCGCGTCTTCCGAGTATGTGCAGCAGAACGCCGCTGTCGGTTCATCCTCCGACATGTCGTCTAGTTCGATCTTCGGCACTGCCGCGCAACAGACCAAGGGCTCGAGATTCTTCCCTTCGACCTCGCGCGACGCTCGTCAGGAGGCAGCCGCTGGAACGGATAATCGGGGTCGGTCGTCCTCGCCTTCCCCTCCGCCTCCCGACATGGCCGGTCATCCTGCCTTTGACGGCGATGTCGCCCATCCGCACGTGTCGCTGCCACCGGTAAGGCCCGTCGTTCGTCTTCCGCCTATGCAGGTGGCACCGGCTCCTATTGCACCCCCGCAGCAGCAAGGTCAAGGGCCGAACTTCGGATGGGCTGCACCAGCTCCTTACAAGGGTCCTGAACCTGCCTCTGCGTCCTCCGGGCAACGACAGAACTGGCAAGCCCGGATCGACAGCCTCCTCGGCGTCAACCCTTCGTCGCATGCGAAGTCGGTCCAGGTCGACTCGGCTAGCCGCCGGTCGCTGGAGCACCCGCAGTACGCTCAGAATGCTACTGTGTCGCTTCCGCGCGGACTGCACAGGATTTGGCCTTCGGACGGCGAAGACTCGCCCACGACAAAGGACCAGGCAGAGACGTGTTTCGAGGAGCAGGAAATGGGATCCCTGCCTCCGGTCAAGCTGCCCAAGCTCACACCCCAGGCGGCCTGGCATCCGTCAGCGCCACCGAAGCCCCTGCCAAAGAAGCTTTGGCCCAGCGTGTCCAGCGCCGAAGAGCTGAGGTTCCAAAGCGATTATTCTGCCAACGGAGCCGTCATCTACATCTTGGCTCCTGGCATGAGCGCCCGCAGGATTGTCACCCTGCCCTTGTCACGGAACCGCAGCAACCCTCGCAACCGAGGCGGACGCGGTGGCCGCCATCCTTCACAGCAGCAACGTGGAGGGAAAGTCCGCGAGTCGTCTGCCTCGTACTCGAGCGACCAGATGCCGCCATCGATTGGATCACCGGGGCAGCCTGCAACCCGCGGCGGACGTGGTGGTTTCCCAAGGCGCGACTGGTCTCGACAGAATGGCCCGGCCCCGATCTTGACCTAGGTTCGTTCCGGACTGCTCTTGCCGACGCGGTGTTAGGTCGGATCCGTGGTAGTTCCCCCCTTCCACGACAAGCCCTACACTTCACCTTGAGCAACCTCAGGTGGCTTATTGGACCTAGTCTTTACATCATTACGGAGAGACGTCCTGCAGACGTCTATGTGGTCTGTCCTGGCTCGCTCATCAGAGTCCGGACAACGTGTATAATTCTTCTCTTTCCTTCAGCAGCATATTTCTCGGTCGGATCTGTTATTTCGCGGGCGCGCATGACCAAGGATGTCATGTCATGGGGAGCCATGTGACTGCTGATGTGTCGTTCACCCCATGAGCGCTTCTGGCTGTCCATGTCTACGGACCGAATACGGTGTGCATAAGTGCGGCCTCGGACTAGGGAAAACGCGATTCTGCCGCGGATTTGTGCCGCAAAAATTGATGCTTTTGAGCGACTAGCTGCGAGATGGGAACGCTCGGACAACCCGGATGGGTCATGGGGCCTGCATCGCAGTGCTCCTGAATGAGGTCGAGAGGGGAACGTGGCAAATAACTGGCAAAATATCTTATTGGCGGGCTCGGTCAAGGTCAACAAGTCTGTGGTGGAAAGGGCGTGCTTTTGACTGTTGACCTTAAAGACCAGTCTGCGCGGGCCTCGCTGCGCACACCCCGTAGTACATTAGTTGGTAGATTACATTCGATCTGCCGGTCGCTGCACGAGAGAAATACAGAGAGGAATGATCGTTGCTGTGTTTCTGCGCTGTCGTGGTTCTGTGAAGCTGTGATGCTATTGTTCAGAAAGGACCTCAAGTGATTGAATGCGATCTCCGACTGCTTCGGGATTAAAGATATTAGGGTCACTCTTGGTAGAACAGTCACATCATTATTGTCGTCAGAATCCCTCTGGTTCGAGTAAGTCAATTCTCGGTTGGTCAAGCCGTCCGAACTGCCCAGCGTCTCCCTAGTAGCGTGATCGGTTCACTGCCAGGTAGAATCCTCATCATCCGTCGCAGGTTCAGCAGGTCTCTTAGGTACTCATCCCCAAGCTCTCCATCGAAGACGGCATATCATACGTAGATCCCAACCACCTTTTCATATATCCGACCACCTCCCTACATCCTCACTTGTACACTTTCTCCTCGTACCCCTCCATAACCCTCTCCTCGACCCCATCCCTCATCCGTCCCAGCACAGCCCCTAGCCTCCTAACCCCCTCGACAACATCCCCTTCCTCCTCCCACGAGAAAGTCAGCCTCAAATTCCTCCCAAATCTCGGACTCCTGGCGTCCCCGGGCACCTCAAACATCTCCCCTTCAGCCACGATCAGATTCTCCTCCCTCTTCGCCCGCTCGGCAACCTCCTTCGCCCCCGGCCCGTCCTCAGGCAACGTCAACCAAACAAAATACCCCCCATACACCCCGCCGCCCATCTCCTGACTACTCTCCCCCTTAACCCCGACCCCATACCCCGCCAACAGCCCCCTCACAGCCTCGAGCATCAATCCGTGCCTCCTCCTCAGCGCCGGCCTGACTTTGTCGGTGACGTGCCGATCCACCTCGCCCCGCCTCAACATCTCGGCGACGACCATGGCGGCGAACTGGCTCGGCGCCCCGCCGCTGCGCGTGCTCCCCGTCTGGCTCAGCCCGCGGGAGAGGTCGGGCGCGCCCTCGGCCCACCCCGTCCGCATCCCCGGGCCGATGAGCTTGCTGAAGGTGCCGTTGCTGACGGCGTGGCCGAACCATTTTCCTTTGGGGTCGTGGGCCGAGGGGCCGAGGGAGAGGTCGATGTCGACTAGTCGCGGGAGCGGGGTGCCGGTCGGTAGCGGGAGGGGAGATGCGGACGACAGAGATGGGGTGGTGGTGGTGGTGGTGACGACGGGCCACTGCAGGAAGTCGTAGACGTCGTCGCAGATGACGAGGGCGTCGTGCCTGCGCGCGAGGTCGACGAGGGCGCGGCGCCGGGGTAGGGACATGGTCGTGCCCGAGGGGTTGGCGCAGGTGGGGACCACGTAGATGATGTGCTTGTAGGCCTTGCGGGTTGGGGATAGGAGTTTGTAGACCTGGAGTTTCTTGTTTAGCTGTGACACCCCCATTGACCTGGAGCAAGTAGGTGGATAGTCGAACTTACCGGTTTGTCAGGCCATTCCTGCTTTTCGAACTTGAATATCTCCCTCTCTAGCTCTACCCGAACGAACAAGTTAGCGCCCCAATCCAGTTCCCCCATTTCCATCTCCCACAACCCCTTTTCTAAGACCGACCAAAACTCACCTTCAACATCCGGCCCCTCCCCATCCTCCCCAAACCCCCTCAACCGGCCCAACCCCCCGTAAAACCCGGCATCCTCGAAGATCGGCCCGGCGAGGAAGTAGCACGGCGCCACCATCCACACCGCCCGCGTGTACCCGGGGTCCGTGAACCCCTGCAGGAGGCAGGCCAAGTTCTGGCTCGCCCCGCCGGTTACGCATATCCTGTCCACGTCGGGAGAGACGCGGTAATAGAGGGACAGCCAGCGCGAGAGCTCCTCGCGGAGGGGAAGGTAGCCAGGGTCCGGGCCGTACTGTAGGCCCGGGATAAAGGTGGCCGGGTCGGTGAGGGCGGTCTGGGCGGAGGAGAGGAGGGAGGGGGCGGGAAGGAGGGAGGGGGAGGGCCAGCCACGGAGGAGGTTAATTTGTTTCTTAGGGGGGGAAGGCATCGTGTGTGCGTGCTTTAGGACCATTTGGGTTTGGCGGAGGGACGGTGTGAAGATGTGCGAAGGGGAACGGGATGGTGTCGAGAGATGCCGTGTTAGTCTGCGGAACGGGAATGGCATCGGACGGTGTGGGAGGTTAGACGTCCGGATGTGGTGATGTCACGGGCGGAATGCGAGCCGGAGTTGTGAGAATGCGGAGGGGTGGGTGGGGCCTAGAGGCCGCAGCGGCTCCGGACCGGACGGATGGCGTCGCGGAACCTCGAGGTGTCAAATCTCAGGCGACATGTTCAGACTCGGTCTACTCCGATGTACATCCATCTTGCCATGTGATTACTTACTTTTCGAGATTATCCTGGTTTCAGGGAATATATCACCACCAATCCAAGGTTGCCTTGCATGCATGTTGCATATCATGAGCCGAGAATTAGCCATTTCGGCGCGGCGATGCGAGATCATCATGGCGCTCACTTATATAAGTTGGTCCCCGCGCACTCACACCCTGGGCACACCGTGCTCAATGGCATTTTGCTGGGATGTAATTCGTCAAGGGAAGTCAATCTAGACATCATGGCGACAGCTACGACAACTCTGACAGAGGCATCTGAGGTCAACCTTCAAGCCACCACTACAGTCCCAGATACATCACCACCGAACGACAACTTCGACATCCAAGATGGCGCCGAACCCTCGACCACACAGAAACTAGACGGTCCAACCATCCTGAAGCTGCTAAGCGCTGGCTTCTCCTTCTTCGTCGCCGGCGTCAACGACGGCAGCATCGGCGCCCTGATCCCCTACGTGATCCGCAGCTACGGCATCACGACGGCCGTCGTCTCGTCGCTGTACGCCGCTTCCCTGACAGGCTGGGTCTTCGCGGCAGCCACCAACACCCACCTCTCCGAGCGTCTGGGTCTCGGCGCGATGCTGGCGCTAGGCGCCGCCACGCAGACCTTGGCGCAGGCGTTGCGCAGTTGGCCTACCCCGCCGTTCGGGCTGTATGTGACCACCTTCTTCCTGACGAGCGTCGGCCAGGCGTTCCAGGATAGCCATGCCAATACGTATGTTGCGTCGAGGCAGGGGACCACGGCGGTGCATCGGTGGCTTGGGTTTATCCATGCCATGTACATGGCAGGCTGTCTGGTCGGACCGTTTGCTGGTAACGGTATTGCGAGTTCTGTCAGGGGTGAGAGCGGCGAAAGCAGGTGGTATCTGTTCTATACGGTGCCGCTTGCCCTGGGGGTCGCGAATCTTGCTCTGGTAGCCGTTGCGTTCAGGGACTCCATGGGGTTCGTGAAGAAGAAGGCGCAGGTCACTGTTCCTGGACAGGCGGAAGGAGAAGGACAAGAGAAGAGGAGTGCAAAGGAGCTTATCAAGGCCACGCTCACGGAAAGGAGTGTGTGGCTGTTGAGTCTGTTTTTCTTCTTCTACTTGGGCACCGTGGTTACTGCTGGTGGGTGGGTGGTCGAGTACCTGGTTGACGCCCGTGGTGGCACTCTGGCACAGATGGGATATGTGCCGGCCGGCTTCAGCGGAGGGTGTCTGCTCGGACGAGTTCTGCTACCGGAGCCGACGCATCGGCTCGGTGAGAGGCGGATGATTCTGCTGTACTGCGTGCTGTGTATGGCGTGCCAGATCGTGTTCTGGCTGTAAGTTTACCGTGATCTTTCAGACAAGACACAGCTGACGAGACTACAGAGTTCCGAATATCGTAGCAGCATCAGTTGCCATCAGCTTTCTGGGCTTCTTTTCCGGGCCGTTCTTTGCCACGGTGAGTACTGTCCCTCTAGCAATCTAGCCTCACGCTCACTGACTCAACAGGCCATATCCGTCGGCACCAGAATATTTCCAGCGAGTATCAGCACGACAGCGGTTTCGTTTGTCTTTGTGTTTGCGCAGATGGGCGGCTCACTGTTTCCCATTGTGACTGGAGTGCTAGGTGCTCATGTCGGAGTGAAGGTCTTGCAGCCCATGTTGGTCGGACTGATCGCCGCCACGGGTATCAGCTGGCTGTTGGTACCGCAGCCTCAGTCGAAGACCGAGTAGCTGGAAGATGTCTCTCGCCATGACCACAGTCGCGTGAATCATGTCCCTAACTGTTGCGAGGTTCATCATGGAATGGAATGGTGCAAGGCCTCGTGGACTTACTCACCCATGGTAACTCGAGATGAGACGTTTTAGCATATTCGATAGCTAGGAGTAAACCATACCGTACTGACTTACTCGTATGGCTCCAGACCTTGATTAAAACCGAAAGTGAAGTACCGTATGGTCGTGTCCGTGGGGCGCGCCAAGCCCACTCTCAAGCTGCATGATGCAAGGGATGAACGGTGCCAAGCTACGCGTTGCTGGGCAACCCTCTCAACTTAAACATACAGCATCAAGCAGCCCCTCCATCTCCTGCGCTTGACACTTCACTACACCTGAACTCCATACCATACATAATCTCCGGAACTAGGCTCGAATATTTCTACTGATAT
>Ga0209127_100865_pt1 | contig 10179 bp, 3 predicted proteins | sample LakSupMetagenome_FD_187469 | JGI IMG/M metagenome (GOLD analysis project Ga0209127, IMG submission 187469) | Freshwater microbial communities from Lake Superior, Canada - Sta WM archaea (SPAdes) (version 2) | ecosystem: Environmental > Aquatic > Freshwater > Lake | place: Lake Superior, Canada...
TGGATCGGACGAGGCTGCGGAGGTTTGGGGTCGAGAGGGGCGGGGGCTTGTGGTGGATGTGGATGGCAAGGTGCTTTTTGGAGGGGTTTTCGACTTTTGGGAGTTTTGACTCGGTGGTGAAGGGGGAGAGGGAGGGGAAGAGGGAGTGATGAGAGGGAAGGGCAGGGGAGGTGATGGGTGAGGGAGGAATGAGGGCGAAGGGAGACTGATAAGACGATGAATCTTGCAGATAATGGCTTGTCCAGGAGTAGATTGGGTAATAAACAAGAAGTGGAGTGTGAGATATAAAGTAGAGGGTGACAGATCGAAAGACGAATGTGAGAATATCATCACATATGCGTCTTCGACTTCGGAACAACACGCGTATACGACGTATCAATTGAAGCAAAAATCGAAGGGAGACAGATCCGGGGGCGCGTCAGTTCAAGCCTATGTGCAAGAGAAGGAAAAAAGTCGAGAAAAAAAGGGTGTCGGCCGCGGCGTCTTACTTCGGGATTCGAACTTGCGTTCTCCTCCCCTTAAGGGTCGTTAAGGACTTCCCCGGAGGTCGAAGTGCGGATGCACCACTTACCACTGCGCCACGACTACTATTAGCAGGTGATCAGGCTGCTCGACGGGATATCGATCCCGGGTTTTGATATATATGGCTTGTGCCGGGACATGACGCGTGTGAAGCTAGTGACCTCTATCGATAAGATTCTGAGAAGTCTGAGAGTCAGGTGTGCCAGTCGCTTAATGGGATGTACGGGCGGGTGGCCTTTTCCTAATAGCAGAATTCACTGCTTTGACAGACAGGCCCGCACACAAGTGTGCTCTGAGTCGATGTCAACTAACCGATTCGAGGTCATTCTCAATAACTATTCCATTTCACATATCGATCGTTTGGTTTCAGATCTCAAAATGCCAACTCATTTATCGTCTATCAGGTTCCCAGATATAAAGGCGCAGCCCGTCCTGCGCCAGAACCTTCGACCCTTCCTCTACCCACACACCAAGCACTCACACACTTTCAAGATTCTACCATTCAGCAAACTCTGATACAACACCAAGAACATTCACAATGGCCGGGAGCTCTTCCTCGTCAAGACACAAGTCTTCGAAGTCCCACGGGAGCAAGCGACACAGGCACCACAGTAGTCGTCCATCGCCCCAGGAAGAGTCACAACAGGCCGAGGCTATCCAGAACCCGGCCCAGTTCACACCAGAACAAAACCAGTCATACCGCGAATCGGCCGATGATGTCGCTGCTCAGCCGCACTACGACCACTCCACTGAGTATATCATGCAAGACCAAGACTACGGCTATGGGTGTCCTCCATCCTTTCCACTCGGATACGTGAGCCCGTCCGAGTTTCTGCCACGAGAACCAAGTGACCAGGAAGCCGACTCGACTGAAGAAGAGGCGGTAACCTCTGGCAGGAGCAAGGGCAAGGGCAAGGGAAAGGGGAAGGAGAAGGCATTTGCCAAACGCCCACTCGCAGATAGCCCGGGCTCTTCTTCGGCTCACAGCGGCGGGCAAGGACCAAGTGAGCGTGGAAACCCAACTGAAGGACAATCGACAATGGGCTCCCAGCTAGGGTTTTCTGGAGCACAAGAACAAGGAGAAGGAGCCCAGCCGGGGTATTCAAATCCCCAGCAATACCAAGAGGACGTCCAATATACGACTGGGCCTTCCTACCAGGATCAATCCCAAGCAGTACTCCAGGGCTCTCAGCCATGGCCTTCTGGAGGACAGGGGTCCCAGCGGGGGTATTCAGCTCAACTGCAGGACCAACAAGGCGTACAATATCCGGCAGAGCCTTCATACCAAGATCAATCCCAAGCAGTACTCCAGGGGGGAACAGGGACTGGGCCGGCCTCGCAACCGCAATATAATCTGGCTACCGGGCCAACAGTCTTAACGGGTCAGAATAGGTGTGGCCGCTGTAGGTCTCACAATGTTGCGGAATGCGTGCGAGATGAGACCGATGAATTTTCTTGCAGGCGCTGCAGCGAGCGAGATGATGCCTGTTCATTTGGCAGAGGGCACAGCCGGCGTTACACGTGCACTGAATGCTGCAAAAGGAACTTGCAGGATTGTTGCGTTGGCTTGACGAAGGGAGACTGCGGGCGATGCAAACGACGTGGCCTGCTGTGTCATTATCCGCGCCGTCGCCGGCCTCACAGATGCACAGAATGCTTCAGAAACAAAATTTTCAACTGCGACAGGGCTTATGGATCGAAACCATGCACGTGGTGCAAGACGAAGTTCCAGCAAGGGCACCTTCGGGACCCCGATGACGACAAAGAAGCGGGCTGCGAGATCGAGGCATTCACGGGAGCGTCCAGGTGCAGTAACTGTGTGCGCTATGGCATAATGGAGTGCGAGCGGAAGCTTGGGCCCGGTTGTCCTCTTTGTGAGAGATTAGGACTTCACTGCGATTACAGGCCAGGAAGAAAGTCATAGTGATTGATGCCTGGAGGACGACATGTATCGCTAGGAAGACGGAAGGACGAGGAGGAGGACGATGCGGCACGCAGATCGGCAAGGGATTTCAGTAGCTTACCAAACAGCAAGTGGTTTCGATAGGTTATACGCAATGCATGCTTTACATCTACGCGGGAATCTTCTCTTTGCCATTAGTTTCTCGTCCCAAGTTGCACAACCAGACGTGATCTCGTATTTGGCGCCACTCCCTATCTTCAGCTGCAGAGTCGGGTGGCAAAACCGCCAATATTTATCGTGCGGCTCGAGCCTTCATTACCTTACCCTCCCCTGCAACTTGATTCGTAAGTTAAAACCGTTAGGTCTAATCCCATCGCTCAAATCCCCTTACAAGCACACCGGCGTACGCCAAACTGACCAGGGTAAGATCCCTAAAGGATAGATCACAAACCAGGCTCAACAGTAGTACTAAGTTCACTTCAAGTTTACTACAATCATTTAACAACTATATCCAAAACCAACACCAATTGTGAACACAATAAACAGAGAGAGCAAAAGCAAACTGAGATCAAATATGAGAAAATATCCACACATAAAATGAGAGAGACCCAGAGAGAAACCAGCCAAAACAAAATCTAAAAGACACTGTACTGTACAAAGGGAAATCCACCACCACCTTCTCTAGGCGCAAGTACCCTACGCCGCAACCGGAACCCCAACCCTCGCAGCGGCCGCCCCCTTCTTATTCTCCCCCTTCTTCTTCGTCCTGAATATCTTGGCCAGCAGCATCGCCTTCCTGAGCGGCGAGTTGACCCTCTTTATCTTTGGCGGGCTCGGCGGGGTATTCTCATCTACCACGCCGCCACCACCAATGCCACCAGTCCCCACGATCCCACCACCGCTTCCCGTAATCCCAGCAGAACCACGAGCATCACCCGCCAGGCAACGAGTACAACCCCCAAGCGACGCGGCAGCCAGCACCGCCACGTGGCCCCTGAGCGTTGGGTGCGCGACGAGATCGTCCAGTCGCACCCCTTCTGCTGACGATGGGGAGAGAGAAGAGGAGGACCACCCGTCTTCCTGGCCGAATATCCACGCCAGCTGCGCGAGGTGGACGATATCCCCGCCCAAATCAAAGAAGGAGGTGGAAGGGTCAAGCGTCTTGTCATCCGGTAGCAGCAGCACCTGTCTCCACGCGCCCGCCACCAGGGCAGCGAGCTCGAGCTGCTGGGCGGATAAGAGGGAGAGCAGAGAGAAACTAGACTCCGCGGTATCGGTTGTGTACTTGTCGCCGAACGGCAGCACACCGTCAAACTCGGTGGTGCTCGTATCGGGCAGTGTCACCTCCGGGGTCGAAGCAAAACTCGTTGCCGACTCGCACAGCAGGTCCAGCGCGCTCTGGGCGAAGTCTCGAGGGACGGGTCCGTCGGCGGTGTAGCTGAGGGTTATCTCGACCATGTTGTCGTCCTCGCCGTCAGAGAGAGGTTGGGAGACGATATTGATATCCGAGAAATCCCCCTGGTCGGTGGCGGACGCGCAGCCGACGGTGTAGTCGGCGCCGCCGATGCGCACCGTCTCGTTTGGGTCGAGGTTCTGGTGCTGCACCGCCGTGGTGAAGTAGGTCCACCCGGGCCAGTCGGTGCAGTGCCTCACGATGTCGCGGAAGCCGAGGACCTCGTGGGGCATGTTGTCTAGCTGTTGGGTTTGGATCTGGGAGAAGAGTTGCTTCGCTGTTGTTGGTTGGTTGGAGGAGGTGGGGAATTGAACGCGCACGGGGAGGAGGTTGACGCAGGGGCCGACCATGTTGGCTACACCCGGGACGTCGGCATTGCGGCCGCTGATGGTGTGCCCGAAGACGACGTCCGGGTTGGAGGTGAGTCGGGCGAGGACGTAGGCCCACGCTGCTTTGATTACCGTGGCTGTCGTTGTGTGGCCGTGGTCGACGGGCGGGAGGTGAACTGTCCGTTGAAGGTGGGTGGTCTGTCCGCGCGCGGCGGCCCGGTAGTCGGGCCCGTTGCGGCGGACGATCTCGGTCATGCGGGATCCCTTGAGGAGCTCGGTCCAGTGCTGGTAGTGCCCCGATGTCAGCTCCCCGGCCGAGGCGCGGAGGTAGTTGGCGAACGATGGCGGGGTCTGGATGTGTTGGCCCTGGTATGCCTCCTGCAGGGCCTCGAAGATCCTCGGTAGTGACACCCCGTCGTATTGGGCGTGGGAGAGGCGAAGGAGGAGCCGGTGTTTGTTGCTGGGACGATGGCGGATGACTGTGAATGCCACAAACGGCTCGCCGATACGCGGCCTCGGGGCGCGTTGTTGCAGGTCGGCCGTGTAGTCTTGGATCGACTCGTGTTCGTGTTCGAGGTTGACCGCGTCGAATGCGGGTCGTAGCGTTCGCAAGACGACCTGGAGGAAGCGGCCACCCGAAGGGACAAACACGGTGCGAAGGATATCCAGATCTTGCACGAGCTGCATGCACGCGCGTCTGAGGCACACGAGGTCCAGTGGCCCCTCCCCGTCGAGGAAGAAGTAGTTGAGCATGAATTGCGACTCCAGAAGCGCGCCCGAAACAGCCAGGGACTGGAAGTCGGTAGCAGGCAGCACATCCGCCAGCCCGCCTCGGAAGACGCATACCTGGGGGACGATGCTGGTCTGCAGGAAAGCGTCGACGTTGGAGGCTGCCAAGAGAGAGAACCGCTCGTACTGGTCCTGCGCGTTGGGGTCCTTTCCAAGTGCCTGTTCCTTCAATAACTCCATCTCGGAAGCGTGGACGCAGGCCGCCATGTCCTCGAAGACGGGATGCTGGAAGACATCGGCGACGGTGAGGGCCATGCCCTGGTCACGCGCTTCGCTGACCAGCTTCATGGCCGTTATGCTGTCCCCAGTTGTAAAGAAGTTGTCCTTGGCGCCGATGCTGTCCTGCGGGATGTGCAGTACCGCGCTCCACAGAGACAAAAGCGTGGCTTCGGAGCTGTCAGCTGTCAAGGACTTGGACCAGGCATTGGCAGGGGACCCGTCACACGTCGGCGTCGAGTCTGTGCTGTCGCGACTTGTCACCCCATTGCCTGAAGTCTTGATCCGGAGGCCCTCCGAAGCTGTCGTCGACTTCTTCCCCTTTTCCTCGTCGTACTCCCCAACCGACTGCGCCGGCGAGTCCAGGAAGCTCTCCAACACGGTCGCCATGAACTCGGCCATCTCGTTCGCCTGCTCGTCGCTGACATGGTCATCCCAGTACCGGAACACGGCGCCCTCTTCGTTCTTGGACGTCTCAATGTTCACCGTCACGGCGTACTCGCTCGGGTCGTGCCCGGCCCGCATCTCAAAAGTGATCGTATCCTCCCCCTCACCCTCCCCTTCCTCCTCACTCTTCGAGTGGTTCTGCGTCGAGATCGACGTGTTGTAGAGCGCCCTCCCGCCCATCCCCAGGGCGTGCTGCACATTCGCCAGCGAGCAGCGCTGGTACTGCGTGCTCTCGAGGTGCTGCTCCTGCGTGGTCCGGAAGACGTCCTCGAGCGTCTGCGCCCGCGAGATCCGCACCCGGCAGCAGAGCATGTTGATCAGCGTGCCCACCGTGCTGCGGATCCCCTCCACGGGCGCGTCTCTGTCGGCCGTGAGGTAGCCGAAGCACACGTCGTCGGAGCCCGTGTACCGGCGCAGCACAAAGGCCCACGCGGCGTGCATGATGTTGGCGAGGGTGACCTGCGTCTGTTCGGACAGTCTGCGGAGTTCGGCGAAGCGGTCGAAGCGCAGGATGGTGGAGCGCAGCGCCCTGGCTGCGGGTTCGGATCGGGTCAGCTTGGGGAAGTGGCATGGTTCGAGACCTTTGAGATAGCGCATCCAGTATCGGGTATCTGAGTTCGCAGGCTGGCTCTGGATGAACTTGATGTAGTTGCTGAACAGAGGTCCGGGACCAGGGTCGAGACTGCCGTTGTAGGCCCCTATGAGGTCTCCAATGACGATGGACAGGGACCCCCCGTCGACGGCGACGTGGTTGACCTCCAGCTTCATGAAAACCTTGCCGCTGTTCGTAGTGCAGATGGCGACCTGGTGCGGAAGCAGCGGCTGCCCGGTACGGTTGGCCATGGTGACTTGGGCGAGCATACGTTCGGCATCCTCGTCGCTGCTCTCGAGGAGGACGGCCCCGCTGTCGACTTCCTTCAGCACGACTTGGTCGAAGACGCTGCCCGAGTGGACGCTCTCGATGAACACTGTCCTGAGAGAAGCGTGGCGATCAACGACCATTTGCCACGCCTGTCGAATTCTTGACGCAAGTAAAGTCGCGCCGGAGCCCGTGTGGCCAACATTGTAGATGGCGTGGAAGATGTAGGCGTTCGGGTTGCGCAGCTGGCTGATGAGCATACCCTCCTGGACGGGGGTGCAAGGATAGATATCCTCCACGGCGGTCGAGGGCTGCGCGATGCCGACGCGAGGAAGCGTAGACCTGACCAGAGATGCAAGGTCGTCGTACGTCAGCGGCAATAGCGGGTAGTCGCTCAGCGTGGGCTCCGCAGGTCGCTGCATCAGCCCCGTGACCATTGTCTCGAGGGTGGCTTTGCAGGCGGAGATCCACTGGCGGACGCTGCCCGCGCGAGCGAGGCCGCCGTCATATATGAAGCTGAAGTGAAGCTTGTTGTTAACTACGACGGCGGAAATCTCAAAGAGAGCTAGACGCTTCGTTTCTGGGCCGACGTCTGCGGTGGCCATGGGGTCGGAGCCGGTGTGACTGTCATCGAGCTCGAATGGGGAGATGAGCGCTTCCCTCTCTTCGTGGTTGTGGTCACCTCCGCCAACCCCTCCTCCGAGGTAGTTGAAGAGCACCTCCATCGGCGGCGACGGCGCTGCGCCGCTCAGGTACTTGTGCGCGAAGTAGGGCCTGCCGTTGGCGGGGATGGCGCGTCGTATGTCCTTGGCTCGCCGCACGGTATCGAGAAGGTCGTCGGCGTGTACGGGAACGACCAGGGGGCGAATGGTAGTGAACCACCCGACTGTGCCGGACAGATCCACGTTGGAATCACCCGGGACCTCGCGACCATGGCTCTCCGTGTGAAGTGAGGGCACGTCCCGATCTGGGAAGGTACGGGCGAACGAGGACGCCACCGCGCCTAAGAAGAGATCCATTGGTTCGGACTTGAAAGCCTTGTGGCAGTCCACGAGAGCTTTCTTGCTGATATCCTCGCCCAGCTCGAAGGACTCGGTGACAGTGCTGCCATAGGTGAGCGGCCCTGCCAAAACCCAGTAGTCCATGTTAGGCGGCGTTTCTTCGAATGGCAGGAGCGTCTTCGCGTCGATGGTCTTGTTGTGTGACAACTGCAGGTCAAGCCAGGAACGGAAGGAGAGAGGAGTATCTGTCAGGGGAGTCCCCGTCTCCAGGATGTGACTCAGGTCTCGCAGGATAATACGCCACGAGACAATGTCCACGACGAGGTGGTGGGCAACCATGTACACCACGGTGCTGTCCAACTCAGCCACCTTGAACAGGTCGACGGCAAACACAGGGCCATCTTCGATGGAAAGACCGGTCTGAGAGGCCTCCATGAGGGGAACCATCTCTTCGCGGGATGTCAAGTGGTGCTCAAGACAACGGAAAGCTGATGACCCCATCTTGGCAACTCTCTGTTCCCAACCAGCGTCTGCTCGCCTGGCAAAACGTGCCCGGAGCATCGAGTGGCGCAGGACAATCGATTCCATGGCCCGCTTGATAGTCGCGACAGAAGTCCGTCCGGAAACACTGAGCATGTTGCTCTGGTTGAAACGGGCGTTTCCGGAATGGTTGGCTGCCATCTGCATATACATTGTCTGGACTGGAGACAGTGGGAATGGCTCGTCAGTCTCGTCGCCAGCAGCAGACTCGTTCGTTAGAGCAGCAAGAGACCTGGCAAGCTGGGCAAGGTGAACGACGGACTTCGACCGCAGCACGTCTTGGATGCTCACGCCCAGACCAGCTGTGCGGGCACGCGAGACCACTCCCATGGCTCGGATGGAGTCGCCGCCTGTAAATGACCATGTGTTAGCTTATACCGAAACAAGCACGGAAATACCGCTGGTGTGTCATGCTTACCAAGACTCAGGAACGGCTTGTTCGACTTGATCTTCTCAAAAGAAACCTGCAGCTCCCTTGCCCAAATTTCTTTCATCGTCTTCGCCGTCCCGCTAACTTGAACGTCCTCCTCCTCCTCCTCAATAAGCCCCAGATTCCTCGCGATCTGCTCATAGGCATCTTCGTCGAGGCTCTCAACCCAACTCGCCACCCTCTTTCTATCCAGCTTCCCCGAAACAACGACTGGCATGCTGGTCAAGACAATCCAAGCAGCCGGGACCATATATATCGGGAGGACATCGGCCAGATGACTCTTAATCTCAGCAATCTCAACGCGAGCCCTGGCTAGCTGTTCCGGCGCGCCCTCGAGCGGCGTGCACGCGCTCTCCTCGGCAACAGCAGATCCACTGCTGCTGCTCGCGAGCGTGACGATTCCGACCAGCTGCTTCCTGCATGGCCCCGTCCTGGGCTGCACCACGAGCCCGTGGCCGACGCGGCGGTGGTCCGAAAGCCTGCTCTCGATTTCTCCGAGCTCGATCCGCTGGCCGTTGACCTTGCACTGGCCGTCCTTCCGGCCGAGGAACTCGAGCGCGCCGTCGGCGCGGTAGCGGACCAGGTCACCGGTGCGGTAGATCCGGGTCGGACCGGAGAGGCCGGCGAGGCTCTTGGCCCAGGCTGGGCTGTCGATGAATACCTTGGCTGTCTTCTCCCCATCGCCCATATAGCCCTGAGCCAAGATTGGTCCGCTAACGGCCAGCTCGCCGACGGCTCCCACGGGTGCCAGTTGACTCTCCCGGCCGTCTCCAGCCTGCAAGACCCACGTCCGCGCAGGGGGAGTGGCCCGCCCGATGATGCTGGGGTCCCTCTCCGTCGACACCCTGGGGTTGACAATGCAGAGCACGCACGCCTCCGTGGGCCCGTACCCGTTCATCAGCTCGACGCGCCCGGCCCAGCGGGCGATGGTCTGGGAGACCATCGCCTCGCCGCCGCACACAAGCGTCTTGAGCCCCGCCGCCGGGCTGCTGCTGCCGCAGACGAGGTCCGGGTCGAGGAGGTTGGCCACCGAGGGGGTCAAAAAAGCCCACGTCGCCCCCAGGCGGGCGATGGCGCCGCCGAGGTCCTGGAGGCGCTCGTCGCCGCTGGGCACGCAGGTGGCGGCACCCAGGGTGAGGGGGGTGAGGACCTCCATTAGAGCGACGTCGAAGGTGAGGGAGGCAAAGTGCAGCGCTCTGGACGAATTATCCATGTGGGTTGCGCGGGCGAATCCGCGCGAGCTGCTGCAGAACTCGCGGTGCGCTACCACTACGCCTTTGGGCTTGCCGGTGCTCCCAGAGGTGAAGAGCACATCTAGGGCGGAAGGTTAGGGCCATGGCTTAAGGTAGGGACTAGGGTTCACGGGGCGTCAAGACTTACATGCAGTACTGGCGGGGCGCGCAGAAGGGGTAAAGTCGGCTGCCTCAGGGGGGAGATTCTTCAGTACGTCGCCGTCCACCGATAGGCGGACGTCGACAATCCCGGCAAACCGCGACTCGTGCTGGGGGCTGCAGATGATAAGAAGAGGTGCCAGTTCCTCCAGCATCTCCTTTTGTCGGGCCAGTGGATGAGCTGGATCGAACGGAACAAAGGCTCCGCCAGCCATGAGTACACCCATCAAGACGACCACTCCCCAGGCCGAGCGTTCGAGACACACCGGTACCAGTGTCTCCTCGGATACGCCTAGCTG
>Ga0209127_100866_pt1 | contig 10170 bp, 10 predicted proteins | sample LakSupMetagenome_FD_187469 | JGI IMG/M metagenome (GOLD analysis project Ga0209127, IMG submission 187469) | Freshwater microbial communities from Lake Superior, Canada - Sta WM archaea (SPAdes) (version 2) | ecosystem: Environmental > Aquatic > Freshwater > Lake | place: Lake Superior, Canada...
GGGCCCCCGCCCCCCGTCATCAGCAGCGCCGGCGCCGGCAAGCGGCCCTTCACCGTCAAGGACTCCACCTTCGTCGGCCCCGGCGCCGCCCTGGGCCGCAGCTGCGACGTGCAGCACAACGCGTGCGCCGACGCCGCCAACGCCGGCCAGCTGTCCGAGGGGGAAGGCGGCGGGGTCTCGGCCTGCGACCGGCAGAACGACGAGTGCCACGCTTTCATCTCCTCCTCCCCCGGCACCGTAGCGGCCCGGTCCGTACGGTCAACTCGCGCTGCTCTGGACCTGGGCTCCTGCGCCGACACCACCATCCTTTTCGAGGAGGGACTCGACGGCCGCGATAAGCCCGCCTTTATCGCGGCTAATCGGGAGGATTTCGACCACGGGTCTGCCCTGAATATCGGTGTCATAGCCGGGTTTATATGCCAGCGCCTCGAGTCGTCGTGCAAGGCGGGCGCCGACGCGACGGCTGCCTGTGCGGCGGCTAGTGCTGCTGCTGTTGCTGCGCCGCAGGACCAGGCTGCTGCTGATGCGTTTAATGGTGTTATGGGCGGTGGAGGAGCGGCGGCGGTGGTAGCGAGTTCTACCGTTGTCGATGATGTGGCGACGGAGTTGGCTGCTACGGCGAGCGCGGCGCTGCAGACTGGTGTTGTGGTGCAGACTATCACTTCTTGTACGTGAGGCTGGTTGGAGAGGAGAGGGATAGGGGTGGGGGTTTGTGCGGGATATGTGTTACGATAATGAGATCAGGAGTTGTGGATTGTATGGTTTGGAGTACCCGGCGAGTCGGAATCCGAGAATATGTGAGATTCTTTCCGGTCAAGTCGTTGGTTTCTGTGCGATAACGATCGGCGCTGCGATGAAAGGAGATAGCACTGATATGTACTGTCACTCGGTTAGCAGACGTCAAGAACACAAGTACATCCCAAAGATATCCTCGTAACCAGGAGGCTAAACACAACCCGGTAACCTCAGGCATCACTTTTGCAAGGGCCAGCATGACTGAAAGCGACAACAGGGGGTATTGATTACTGGTTACTCTCCGCAACAGGGCCTTTCTTAGCCAAATGTACTATGTCATCAAGAAGTCTTCCATCTCGTGACATGTCACGGTTCACCCTTCAGCCGGATGGTCCGTTGGTCCTGGTGACCCTGCCCTGGAACCCGGTTCCAAACATGCTGCCTTCCCAGCACGCAACGTAACAGATGCGGCAGCTGTTGTATGCCGCTCGCCGACAGATAATCTTAAGTTCACGGCCAGCACTTCGTGACCTGACTCTCTCACCTATACAGCGTCCGGGCTCAGGCCTGCAGTGGGTCGAAGGGATAGTAACGTAGGCGCCCAACCACAAGGGCCTACCTGTCTTGGCCATACGGTGCTCCAGCTCCAGGCCTTGCCCCCCGCAACTCGACAGACGCTGCTCACAGCTGCAAGCTCATCGACGGTGTCCTGCTCGTGGGCCCACGCAAATGAGCCGCGGAGCCCTTAAACAGGCTCTGCCAGATATAGGCCTCGCTGAGCAACAACTCTATGTCCTTCTCTGTCCAGTTCCGCGTCGGCAAGGACTGCAGGAACATCATAATCTCCTGGAAGTCCATCTTGACGAGTTTGTCGGACCACTTCACCAGAAAGGCGGCGCACACGTAGAGATGGAACTCTGAGAAGCCGTTCTCCTCAGCCTAGCACCACTTTTTAGCATTCAAACGTCAGTAAAACGGCTGAGCAAGACAGAATGCAGCATACCATGTACGTGTCCCACATTCTAATGGTGTTCTTGACGCTTATCTCGCGCATGAGAAGGCAGTTCATCCACCTGAAGCTGAACTGTATGAACTCGACGTTCTCGTGCTCCAGATGCTTCGCAAGCCCCTGGTCTATACGCGCCGTAAGATCCCTCAGGGCGGCGACCTGCCGTTGGATCCCCGGCTGGGCCACGATGTAGTGGTCCTGGATGCCGTCAAGCAGCTTCGTCAGACACCAGAAGGAGTCGGCTTCGACCGCGTCGAGCACCGCCTTAGGGAGCTGTCCGGGGTCCATCCCGCTCTCGATGTCCGGGTCCGTGATGTAGGTGCCCAGAAAGACCTGCCAAAAGGGGGTCACCAGGTCGTTGATTCCCTGGACATACCCGCTGGCGGGATGGCGCACGGCCCAGACGTATAGTATGCGTTCTAGTGACCGCTGCGTAGCCTCGTAGCCGTACAGTTCGATGTGCGGATTCGTCCGCGGCACGTCGATGCTGATCTGGTGCCATACCGCCTCATCCAACCCCCTCGCTTTCCCGGCTGTCCCAGCAGTGTTCCCTCCTCTTTCGAAAGCCTGCCGTACTCCGTCCAGATACTCTTTTCTCTTCCGTTCCAAAGTCGCGACCCGTCTCTCACTGCTAGTGGGGAGGTAACTTAGCAGCAGCTGCCATGTCATGGCTCTGACTTCCTCAGGTACTCCAGACCATGCCAGAGCCCTGAGATCCGGGAGCGAGATGGTTGAAGACTGTAGTATCCTTTTGAACTTGTTTATCCTTGATATCCTAGAGCTGATGGCGTCTGCCTCCTTTGGGGTGGCGTTGGTGGGCGTGGCGGGGTGGTTGATGAGGTGGAGGGCGTTTGCAGGGTCTTTTAGAATGTCCTTGTACTGAGGTCGTAATATCTTGCCTTCACTCTTCTTCGGTAAAGGGTATGCTGGCGCCGGCCGCTCTATGGCTATGTCTGCGCTGTTCGAGTAACGTCGCTCGTGGAGACCGTAGCCGTGGTCTAGGGCGGGAGACAGCATCCCCCCAGTGTCTGTGTAAGAGATGTTCTGCGCCACGGCTTCGGGTCTGCTTTGTGAAGCCGCTATCCGTTTCGATCTCCTCTTCATGTTCGATAAACTCGGCAGCCCAAAGTCGTCTCCATCGTCATCGTCGTAGCCGTAGGCATCGTCCCCGTCATCCACGTTCCAATCGTCGTTGGTGTTCGACAGGAAGTTCATGTACGTCTTCAGGGGAGGCGACGATATGCCATGGGATCGGGCAGGAGGCGAGGTCGTTGCGGCTCGGGAATGGGCAGCGGATGGTGGCGTTCTTGGCCTGGAACTGGAGCCAGAGAGGTTCCTGGACGGTTCGTCAGCAGCATGACAACCTCGCAATGGTCTGGGCCAAGCGCACAGAGACTCAAACTTTAGCAGATCGGCATGCGAGTACGATGCGCCGACCACGATGCCTGATTCTCGCGCGGGCTTCTTTCCGGCCATACTGGCGTCCCTGTGTGCTGCCCTGAAGAAGGGTGATGTTGACCTGGGGCATCTGTGTCAGTTTGATTGCGACTGCAACTATGCTATGCGCTGCATGCTTACTCTGATCTGTCTAGCATTCGTTGATGTAGATGTTAGTCTTCACCTAGAGTCTCTGCCATGGACGAAACCCTTCAGGCCTCGTGTGTGGAGGAGTGGTGGGCACGTACCGACCTGGACCATCTCCTGAGTCCACAAGTGATGTCAGTTGGCAAGTTCCCATTGACGGCGGTGGGAACTCCTGAACGTACCTGCGAGGGCAGTGGCTTCTTGCCGCTCCCAGAAGACGACGAGAACATTATGAGAACCCAGTAAAACTAGCTTTCAGTCGCATCATGAAGGCTGGAGTTCCAAGGACAAAGGCAACGAGCTCGAGACTTGCGAGTCCGAGGCTGAGATGGGCTGGTGCTCCAGCATTCGGCATCCACAGCTGCCTCCCCGCCGTGGCACTCATTGCGGGGAGAATGTGTCGTACCCCTGGTCCAATGACCCATGAGGCCTTACGTAAGGGTACAGTACCTTCGCCTCTTGTGCTGGCATAATGTGGCATAATTTTGCATTGTTTCCACAGCAACACCCCTCAGAGAAAACAAACACTTGTGCGCTGGCACCCATGCTTGCGATTGATTGCACAACGGGAAGCTTGCGCATTTTCCTGGTTTTGTCCCGCCTTCTCCGCACCGTTTTATTCTGTGACGGACTTCATCAACATACACCAAGACATCCCTTGACGCCTTTTTAACTCCAAGACCAACCTGACATGACACGCGGTACCCGGACAAGATGATAGACCTGGACAACCTACGCACAGCGTCGCTGTACATCAACAACCAGCTCTTGTCCCGTGGCCTGCTCCGCGATGGCCAAAATATTGACTTCGTTCACCCGGGCGATACCCATGGGCAGCTCGCCGATACCATGGGCAAGATCATGGGCGTCGTCAACGACCTGATTCTGCGCCGCGACGTGAGTATGCGCGCGGGTGATCTGCAAGCGGGATTGCTAACAGACGCGCAGCGCGATGCCGACCACCGCGAGTCCCTCTCAACGACCCTGCGCGCACTGCGTGCCGAATCTCTACGGCAAGCAAACGACATCCAGCAGTTACGCGACAAGCAAACAGAGGCCCAGCGCAAAGCCAGCCTGGCCGAGGCGGCCGAAACATCGATGCGCGCACAGCTAAAGGCCGCCGAATCCACCATCCACAAGCTTAAGGATGAAGCTGCGCGCATGAAGACGCTCGTCGCACAGACACGGGCGGCGTGCGCAACCGAAGTGCGCAAGCGCGACAGACAGATCGACGGGCTCAAGAAGGCCGTCTCCGACACCGGAAGGACTAGAGGCGCGACCAAGAATCCCGGCATCACGACCATCAGTGTTACTGGGGAGATCGGCCGGGAGAGCAGTGAAAAGGGCACACCGCGTGGTGTGACGGAGAGCGACGCATATGACCTGCGGATGGAAACCAATTCCTTCCTCGCCGAGCTGGCTAAGGGCCTGAGTGCGGAGAACGAGACGCTCCTTGAGCTTGTCAGGCGAACCACGCAGAACTTGAAGGAAATGAGCGGCTGGGATAAGGACGAGGGTGCGCAGACGACTGCCACCGACGGTCATGCTCTGGCCCTTCCGGTGAATCCCGATGAAATGGCGCATGATATCGACGCGATCTTGGACCATCTTCGGACCATCCTGACAAACCCGTCATTTGTGCCCATTGAGGAGGTCGTAGTACGTGACGAGGAAATCAGCAGACTGCGCGACGGCTGGGAGAAGATGGAGACGAGGTGGGCGGAAGCGGTCCATCTTATGGACGGCTGGCGGAAGAGGATGCAGGCGGATGGGCGGCCGGTCAATGTCGAAGAGCTGAAAATGGGCCTGCGGCTGAGTCCAGTGCGTATAAGAAATGTCGCTGAGACCGCCAGCAGTCTTGGTCTACGACTAGCCGCTGTCAGGGAAGAGACGGAGGAGCCGAGCATAATGCACTCGCCCAGCCCTGCTGACTCTCTGCACCTCATTCCGGCACCTCAGTACGAGGAGGAGCTAGACGAGAGTGATGCCGAGTCCAGCATCTTCGAAGACGACGTTGATGTCAATGATCTCGACGTCGAGGAGCCAAACGTGGAGGTGCTTCAGCAATCCGTCATGTTCAGCTCCCCACCACTGCCAACTCCTCCGCAATTGAGTCCGTTGAAGGACTCTTATTCAGCTGGGAACAGAGGTCAAGCAGAGCCAATACCGTTCAAGGCACGGCAGGGACGTGGTGATTTCACGACCATCGTGGAGGAGAACACTTTTGACTTGGCGCAAGAAGCCGGAGCTCCTGAGCCACCGCCACATCTCATCAAGCCTCAGTCACCAAAGAAGCCCGTCGATCGATCGAGACCCGCTTCCCGTGCAGAGACACCACCGACATCAGTGGACATATCAGACTCCAAGTCCACGCCAGACAGTGAGGTAATCGCGAAACCATCCAAGGAAGATACTAGCGGGAAAAAGCCAGCCCCAACATCGATCAGAAGCCAACGCACCGGAACAGCAGCCGTTGGACGCCCACCTCGCGCACAGCCACCAGCTCCACCAACCACCTCAAGACCATCAACAAGACCTCCTCCCGCCCGGCCAACAAGCAACCGAACAAACAACACGAGACAAAAGGCTCAACCTCAACTCCCCCAATCACACTCAACAGAAACATCCCCCACCCAACCCCCTCCCCGCTCAACCCACAAACCCTCCGGGAACCGCATAACAAGCGCCACATCCACCAGCTCCACCACCTCCTCCGCCCTTTCAACAACATCCTCCTCCCGCTCCCCAGCCAAGAGCGGCGGTCCCGGCGGCTCTTCCCGCCTCCCCCTCCCGCGAGCAACCAACAACATCCTCCCGGCCCCGCAGCAGAGCCCCCTCACGACGGCCACCATAGCGGCCAAGCTCGCCGCCTCCGAACGGGAGGCCGACGCCGCGAGGGTCAGGGCCAAGCTCAAGGCCGCGAGGCTGGCGCGGACGGGGAGGGGGGCGGTTGGCGGGGGTAACAACCCTGTCTTGCCTCCTCCTCCTAGTAGCGGTAACACGGAGGGGGATAACGGGTCTGCGGCGGGGGAGCCGGTCAAGAGGGATAGGGAACGGGAGGAAGGAAGAGCTGTTGATGCGGATGGAGAAGGTCGGACGGTGGAGGGGAGGATGAAAGAGGGAGTGGAGGTGCGAGAGATAGGAGGGAAGAGAGATGATGCAGACGGTGTTGATCTGGCGGTGCCGGTGGAGAGGCCGCGGAAGAGGGAGAGGAGGACGAGTAAGGCGGCTTCGAGGAGGAGGAGCACGCTTAATCCGTGGGAGCTGCAAAGTCTGATCCAGGGGGATGTCGGGGCCGCGGCTGCTGCCGGTGCTATTGCTGAGGGGTCCTGATATGGTTTGGCATGTTACGAGCTTTCTGGAGACGGCGGGCAAGAGATACAAATAGGGACAGGCTTAGGAGTCGGTCGGGACTTCCGGAGAATATTGGTACGGCTGTTACTGGGGTCTAATGTCGGTACGCAGGGGCGCTTAGACAGTAAAGGTTTTCATATCCTTATTTGCCTTGAATCAGAACTAGTGTTTCTTGCTGGTTTCCCAGATCACCTACTGACCACCCACATCATCGTTGTTGGGTTCCTGCGAATTAGGAGGCAGACGCTGGTTCACTATGCCTCACATCTTTCAGGGCGTGCTGGCTGCAGATGTGTACTTCCTCAAACTACTCTCCATCGTCACCATCACCGTTGCGCCAAAGAGACACACTCAATATTTGTCCCAGATCAAGGCCATCAATGTTGGTAAGTAGCAGAGCTTCCTGCTATGGTTGTGGTGGAAGTGCCCACGTCTGCGCATTGGATACGAAGTAGGACCTGGCAATGCTACTGGGCCTAACGCATAGCTGGGGGCAGGACAGTCAGGAAGTTGGCCTCTTTCCCATCGAGCAACCACTTTACCGACGCACTCACCAGCTGCAGAACCTTCATAAGTAACCTGCTTCTGGGGCTACCTTCTGAAGCTTCTCAGCTTGTCGTTAAGCTGATGCCTACGAGGCATACCGAGGCAATAGGTAGCCATATTCGGCACCAGTCGCGAGGACGACCGCTTGCGGGAAATAGGAGGAACCCTTACACAATCGCGCCTAGGGGACGTCGTACAACGCGACGTTACTCCACATGGCATATAGTAGCCGAGAACTTTTCATATGGTGTTGTACGATCATGTCGTGCACCGCGAAGTCGTGCGTCTCGAGACGAACCAAGCTTATATATCGGGCGCAACGCAGCAGCTTCGCCGCAGAGAGTAATCCCCCGAAAGGACGACCGAGCATGTCGTACTTCTGAAGAGACGCCGCGTCTGGATGACCAGGGAGTCATACTACGATTAGGACTCGAAGGGAGTGAGGGCAGGTGTTTTGATCCATTGGCTAATGCTATTCGTCATTGTGTAACCAATCCGGTGAGTAATAGGTGGCTTGTCTGCCTTGCCCGGTCGGTGAGGACACGAATGTAACTAACGTAATCAACAAGTTTCTCCTAGTTTCGATGGTCCTATCAAGGACAGGAATCTGCCCCGAGCCTCAGGCCGAATGAGTCGAAGGCCTTCGAATTCGGTTGTCTAAGTTTAAACCCAGGACTCCGGTTGAATCGGGTGACTGGGGTCTCATACACGCCCCCTTTGTGGGAGAGTTTGGCGAACAGACACGATTGGAGGCTCTCAGATAGATGCATTGCCGTTGTGGCACTTGCAGACGGGCCGTTGTCAGACAAGCAGGACACCCTCACGAGTTCGAGTACCAGAGGCATGGTGGTCGCCGAGAGGGTCTGTACGACTTCAGAGGCAACCCAGGACCCAGGACGTCGTCGTTGCGACGTTGATGACAGATGCCGGGCCCCGACGATTACTTGCATAGTTAGGAGGAGCGTGACTGGTTGGGTCGTCTTTGGCAGGCGCATGCGAGGCTGATGCCGTCGTGCGGCGCGGAAGAGGTGCAGATGGAGGCCGAGGCCGAGGCCGTAGCCGGTGGACGATTGGGTGGCCGGTTAGAGATGCCCCGCTAGCTGAGAGAGGGCCAAGCTTTGGTGAGGTGACTTGAGGTGAGATATCCACTAGATCTCTCGCCGAACATCAGGACGAACACAGCATGCGGCGGTGTCTCACGAGTCAAGCGTCAGTTCGCTATTGCTGTCGATGTCAAAAGATGGAGGAGCACTGTGTGGCTGGGGATTAGGCAAACAACGGCACTAACCGGACCTGGCAACATCTTGCAAGACGGGACGGAGCCGGGACCTTGTCCTCCGGAGGGCTTGCATGAGAGTGACGTTGAAAATAGAAGAAGTCGTCGGCGGCGTTCAAAATCACGAGCTTCCGGGGAATATCAGAGCCTGGTGACGTGCGCACTTGGTGTTCCATTCCGAGGGTAGCGGGAGCGAAGTACGACCACCTTCGCACTGGTTGAAGCCTTTCGAACTGCTGCCTGGGGGTGTTTCCGTCTGCGCCTTGCATGTCGACCGGGCTTCCGTCCAACTCCAAGGCTTGTCCGGACGGGCCAGGGAAACATGCATCATCATCAGTAGCATCTCGAACAAAGAAGTGGCTCTATCTCTGCCGGCGACTCCGCGACTCTGTCACGGGGAGCTCTCGTCATTCGTCGTTGAAGTCACAATGTAGCATCGTTCTGTTTCCTAGCCTGTCCGGTTTCTGAACGACGGAGCCGTCGGTCAGCCACGATCGGGGCGCAGGCTAAAACGGAGGACAAGGTCGGGATTGGAACCAATGAGAATGCGGCATGGGTCGATTGCCGACCTAGTACAAGGGCAGCTGACAGGGGTTCAGGAACAGGTACAACCACCAGCGATTGGCCTGCTCCCGAGACAATGTCGCAAATCCCCCACGACATCTCGACTGAGAGTATCCCCGTTTGTTCTCGTGAGATTTCGTCATCTTATTGCAGCGATGGGATGACGGGGGGTGAAACATACTGCTAACGTGGTTTTGTTTTTAATTTTGTTATGGTACATTACTTACCTTGTGTTGTCACTCTTCTACTACAGTAGCAGGTATTATTTCGGCCGCGAAGATATCGATGCTCGCACGGGTCTTGACTAGAATAACACTCCGGAGCTGCTCGGCCATCCGGGTACAAAGGATACGGCAATTGTCGGCGGCCTTGCTTCGTTGGGTGATTTCGGTGAGCGTATACTAGACGCCGCGCAACCTGCCCGTCGTCTTGACAACAGGACGACACCCTCCTCCCGACGTCGTCACGCGCCCTCCATGACGGCATCGTCGTTGGCACACGGGTTGTTGTTTTGTCCGAGTTGTGCGCGGCCCATGTCTTTGCGATTGGCGAATGTGTATGAACTCGCAGGACCAGAACCGTGCTGTATCTACGCAGCTCGTCATCCGCTGCTTCCGTACAGTGGTGTTAGAATGGTTGAGCGTTCTGGTGATGATCCTGCGATACATTGTCTTGCGTGTCTTGTGCAAGATTGCGTGGTTACCTGATTGCCCAAGGCTCTCTCGGTGAGCCAGTCGTATGTCCCCGGATGCTCAGCCCCGCGCTGGACCCAAGCAGCAACACTGCAATCGCAAGCCTACAGTAAGAGTATCTGTCAACTTCAACAAATCTGTTGTGATTCATGTCTGTGTTCGTCGCAAGCCATTGCAGTTGTGCTTCGCGGGAGAGACACGACTCGTCGGCGAGTGGAGGCACACTCGTCCAGATCGGGCCATGACTATTCCCAGAGGCTCGGTCTTGGAGGGAGGCCACGGACTGGCGATCATCCTGTCTTAGACCTGCATGCGAACCACCACATCAGGTACATGCACCATCATTGGGCCAGGTACGGATGCACATCGCGCATCGCACCTTGCACATGCATGCCAGATGCCTGGAACCA
>Ga0209127_100867_pt1 | contig 10166 bp, 12 predicted proteins | sample LakSupMetagenome_FD_187469 | JGI IMG/M metagenome (GOLD analysis project Ga0209127, IMG submission 187469) | Freshwater microbial communities from Lake Superior, Canada - Sta WM archaea (SPAdes) (version 2) | ecosystem: Environmental > Aquatic > Freshwater > Lake | place: Lake Superior, Canada...
GTTAGCTCCAGCGGCCGCGAGGACGCAATATCTTAGTCGCGGAATCAGAGGCCCCAACTTTGATCAAAACACCGTTGACAACACGAAAGCATGTAATATCCCAAATGCAAGCCACACCACCATCTCTATCACTGACCGACTGCTATAATTGCTATAAGCATAGCCCATCGTATAGCGAGACCGCAGAACGCCACATTTCCAAGCACAAAGCGGCTTAGCAAACCTACCAAACTCCCGGGAGACACTCTTGCCGCAGTGCTGCCACTTCTACCTCCTCTTCTTTGTCCTGGCCTTGCAGAGTAACAGCTCCCAATACACGTTGCCCACACTGTCACGGCATCCCTCGCCAGAAATTCCCACGTCCATCCGACGGAAGCGCCTCCTGAACCAGTCACCGTTGAAAGCCCCGCTGACCGTTAGCAGATCGTCAACCGTCAACGGTGCAGGCAAACACTCCCTCCCCCTTCTGCAGGCAAACATTTTGGGTGGCTGCAGACAAACGCGTCTTCGGCAGCTCTGAGACTTCATAACCACCGGGAGGCTAGCTAGCCAGATGAAGCAACCATACTTGACCCGTCGGAAGGTGGATGAGACGCCGCGACGGCGCTCATGTGATACTGGACGGGAGACACGACCACTCGACTGGTGTTTGCGACAGGTGGTCCCGGCGGGGCCCTTACCGGCGGCAGGCAATGCTCTTTCTCGACGAAGACTTCGCGCAGGAAGGAGATGAAGGCGTGGACCTCGCCCAAGGTGCTCATGGGGCCTAGGCTGGCTCTGACGACGCTGCCGGGTGAGAGGATGGAGTTAGTAACTGTCCCAAGAGGTGTTTGGTGCCGTTGGTGAGGGGGACGACTTACCCGGTCGGCAGCTGGCGGATCACGCTCGTCACGTCGGCGCCGCAGTAGTGCCCTGCGGATCGGGCGCGGTCGAGCTCCCATTGCTCGTAGCGGAGGGCGGTGAAGAGGCCGCCCGGGCAGCATATTCCTATGGTGGGACGGTCTGTTAGATGCAAAGAACACGAGAGGTACGTCAACGGCTTAGGGTCGAGGCCCGCTTACCTCCAGAGCGTATGTAGATCCTCCTCTCATTCGCCATGCCCTCAACAGTCGAGTACGGGACATAAGTCCCATCCTGCCTGAAGACGTTAAACGCGATCGTAGCGCCCTGCCTCGTGGGGTCGCCAAACGCATCGTCGTCGTCGCAGTAGACGTGGCACACCGGCTGGCCGTTGGGGTGTCGGAGGCGCGCCATACCGGCGTGCAGGGCGCGGACCAGGCCCGTCGTGTGGCGCGAGATATTTGCCATGGACCCGTACAGACGCCTGTGGACCTCGATCGCCTCGCCCAGCGCCAGGATGCTGTGGAAGGGTAGGGTGCCGTCCTCCAGCCCCTCGTGGAGGGCGTGGGACCCCCCTTCCTGGCCGCCGTCGCCGCTCGGCTCGAGGGCCTTGGACCTGTGCCACGCGCTGCCGATCGTGCCGACCATGTGCACCGTGCCTCCGCCAAAGTACTTGCGCAGGGCGAGGATGTGGCCCGAGTCCTTGCGCACGATCAGGGCGCCTAAGTCTGGGAAGCCGAAGATCTTGTACAAGGAGACGCAGGTGAAGTCGGGTGCTGCGTGTGGGTCGGCGAATATGTGGTCCAGAGGGCTTGTCATGGCCAGCGCGGCCGCGTCGAGTAGACTGTACGTGTTTTGTAGAGCCTGTGACTCTCTCAGCTGTCTCAGCCATTTCAGTGGCAGTCGTCGTCCGTTGAGATTCGACTGCCCGGGATATGCCAGCAAGCCGAGACCGGTCAGATTCCGGCGATTGACAAGCCTGGTATTCGCGGGGTCCTCGAGCCAGAGAGTCACGTCCTCGTCCGTCTCGAAGCACTGATGGTCACCGTTGGTAAGCTCCCGCACACCAACGAGGCTGGTATGGGCATCCTTGTGGTAGCCGTACCAGAAGGTGCCCGTCTTCGTCTTCTCGGCCAAGTCCCGGAACGCGTCGGCCACCAGCTTGATGCCTGCCGTCGCGTTTGCTACGAAAACCAGGTCGTAGTGTTCCGGGTCGGCCCCGAAGAAGCGGAGAGTCCGTTCCCTGATGTCGTCCACCATGTCTCCCGATATCTTGGCTGGCTCGTTGGCCGAATGAGGATTACCATAGAGATCAGACATCATCTTGCTAGCGAAGGCCTCGATGGTTGACTTGGCGTATATCGTAGCACCGCTGTGATCCAGATATATCCCTGTTGTCTTGTTAACATCTCATATGATGTGACTCTATACTTAGATCGACACTTACCATTGCTCATATGAGGGTATTCCTCTTGTCGTATGGCTTCCACCGGCTTGCTGTAGCCGATTGCGTGTGCGTCCCGGGCCCCCTTACACTGAACACGATGGGAGTCTGATGGATATTGTTGCGGAAGGTCGGTGCCATTGTGTTCTGCTACCAGAGAAGGGCGATGGGCTTCGTTTGAGACTGGGTGTAGAACTGTAAGCATGCTGGTAGCAGGAGAAGCCTAGCACGTTCTCACCTGTTCTTCGGACATACTGTTTGCTTGTGTAAGACACATCGCAAGCGCTGTCACGTCCGTCAAAACTGGCATAGGACCTCACGGAACGCTTCTTCTTCTGACCGTGAGTGAGAGCAAGGAATTTGAGTCTAAACATGTTGAAGAGTCGATAAGACTGGAAGAGCAGTGTCTGCTAGAGATCCTTTCGATCTGACCTGGGTGCTGGCTGGCCTTAAGACCAACCCGGGACCAGGGATGAGGTGGCAGGGTAGCTGTGCTTATACTCCTACTTAGGAAGTGCGCAACATGAGGGATGTAACATAGGCTAGGGGTGTGTCCTTCTGGAACGCAGATATAGAAGCACCCACACTCCATTGGATTCTATAGGGTGGGAAGGGAGGATACCCAGCGGAATGCTGCCACAGAAGTGGACAAGCTCAACAATGCAGCAGTACCGATCGGTACGTCCCTACATGCGAGATGTGAACGCATTCCTGGGTGGGACAAAGCCTCCATCCAGCTCGCCAAACCTCCCTCGACAAGTATTGTCCCCAGATACCGAGCAGAGGGCTCCATCGACGGCTATTCGTCCGTGCGGTGCCAGTCCCATTTAGCCATGCGCCCCAAAATGTTTTGGAATGCAAGAAGCGGTCCCGAAGCGGTATGGAATTGACGCGGGACGGATATGAGAACAGACTCTGGTCCGGTCCTCTGGGAATGCCGCCATTGGCGATGTTGCAGATCGGGAGCCACGCCAACAGGGATGAACATTTTTGGGGTATCGTAAAGGGCAAGAGACGTCTCATCCTAAGAGCTCAAGAGCTGAATCTGGCCGCTAAAAGTCCAGCATGGAGAGGAGCAGACCAAGGGCATCATGTTGGGAATCCATGAGCATGTGCATCCCTCGAGAGCATTCAGCCCGCCCACTCGGGCAGGAACTCTTGGCGAACGACGATTGAGTGCTGATTCCCGCACCATGCCGAGCTGACTCGATGGTGCCGAAGATGCAGGAAGGATTTCTTCGCGGTCAAATGCCGGCTGCCGGTTGAAATAGCTGACTACTATACCAGCTGCACAATTCAGCCCCGGCGAATCGCCAGAGCGGATTCGGGCTCTGCGCCTTGCTGCATTGCTGCATTGCTGCACGCCACGCCCTCGATGGTCTCTGAAGACACGCAGCCCGTTCACCTCCGCCCACTTGGAGACTGATATCGTGCCCATGGCCAATAGACACGATGCTTCTTGCGCAACAGCTTCGGCGCGAAAATGTCCAGTTTGGGGAATGATGACCTGGCAGGGACCAGGCGATCTTCGCGTGGCCGCTCACTCGGTCACTCCGCATCCGCTGCAACCCAGCTCCGGCTCAACTGGAGATCTTTTCCACAACATTCTTCTGCAACTCCTCCTGCCAGCACATCAGCTTTTCAAAGCCGCAGCAACCTACCTAACGTGGAATACGTCTCGGACTCTCTACAAACTCGTGTTCATCCCGCCGGGATTATAGCGCTAGTTGTCGTGTGCGTGGCAGCAACGCCTATGACGTTGTACTGACATGCATAACGGTGCGCTCAAGCGCTGACATACAACCACTCTGCATTTTCAAATCGGTCCTATCGCAACTATTCTCCATGTTATGAATTCCGGGCGGCAGAAATACACCTCGTTGCAACGAGTTTCTTCAGGATTGGGCTAGCGTCGAGCGCCTTGCGCTAGACCTGAAGTCTGGACAAGGACACATACGGTACAATACACTCAGCGTGCACGTCACAACGGCCCCGGCAGCAAGGTGATTTAGTACAGCCACTAACTAGGGAGCTTTCCAAGGTCTACCCCTTTCTAACAGAGCCCTGAGTTAGTCCTGATCAACTAATACCACAGACACACAAGACATGTATAGGACTATGGCGGCTACACATTACTTGTGCCCATTAGCCAGTTCATATAATCTGATCTTATTCTCTCCGTATGAACGCGTGGCCTGGGTCTGCGCGTTACATGGGAGATGATGCGACCCGGGAGCCAAAAGCCCAGATTTCAGTCTCCAATCCACGCGGGAAAAAGAGGTATCCTCACGATGCAGCACCAGTTGGGCCTGGGCGCTTTTTCGCTCGACGCCCGCGGCACGCCGGAATGAGACAGGCAGCAATCGCCCCGATGACAATCAGCGGTATGCCGATGACAAGGAAGAAGAACAGCGAGCGGCTGATGCCTCCGCCCCAGCTGTCCCGCGGCTCCCGCTCGGGATCCGACCCGGGAACCCATCGAGTGATCCTCTCGCCGTCGTCGAGCGCCGGCGGCCGAGGGCTCAGCGTCGGCATATCTGTAGTCTGCCACGAGATATGCCACGCGGGGACCATCGCCTTGCTAAGCGTCGTCGTCGAGACGAAGCTATGGCCGCTGGAGCTGGTCGTGCTGATGAAGGCCTGTTCGCAAGAAGGTGATGGGTCATCTTCGGTGCCTTGGCGTAGCATCGAGTAGCCCGGTGCGCAGCAGTAGGCCGTCGAGACATAGGAAACAGAGGGCGCCGTCGCCGTCGCCGTCGCCGCGCTGGAGAGGGCTGGGGTCGTCTTCCCTAGCCACCATGCCGGCCAGCCCTGTGGACATACTGCAGGACTGAAGGAGAACTGGCTACCAGCGGGGGCGAGGCAGGCGGTATAGCGCGGATTGGACGTATCGGGAAGGAGGCGGGTACTGGAGGTCGAGGTTCCGTAGGCGCTGTAGTAGCTCACGGTCGTCGTCAGGAGCGAAGACGCAGAGCAGCTGGGGGGCTGGGCGAAAGGAGTAGTGAAGGCGAGGATGGGTACGGCGGCAGTCGGCGATGAGGTGAAGGATGTTGGAGTGGTTGCTGACGCTGAGAGAGCCATTCCCGTTATCAAGGTTTGGTCTGGGACGTGGTAGTGTAGAGTCTATCAAGTGAAGCTACTGTGAAGCTACTGTTACGCAATACCGGCCAGGACGTCGAAAAAAGGACGAAGATTGGAGGTGCAGATGCATGCAAAGATTCTTGTCGGGCGTGGTTGACTTTTCCCAGGTTCCTCCTGTTGGCGCCCGGCAATTTGAACCATGATTTCGGGGTGAATGGATTGATTTGAGACGCTGCGGCACGGCCGCCCACCCAGCCGCTCTACACAGTAAGTCAAGATTACCACCTACACGTACACTTGGGCCTCTTTCCAACACCTACTCCACGCCTCAACAGCCTCATTTCAACGCTGCGATGGCGAAGAATGGCACGATCGTTGACGTCTCTAGCTTGTCACGTCAGGCTTTTGTTATCTCCTTGGCTAGGGAAGAACAAGTAACCACATTGAATATTCGCACGCACACACTGAAGTCAAAAGAAGGTCCCGTACCAAGCAGTGCAGGCTATAATAGCCCATGCATAAGCACCCCGGCGGTCGGGGTTAATTGTGGGACACAATGGCCGACCAACGGACCGCTCATTGCGCAATCTGCATCGGCGAGCCGCTCGTAAGTGTGTTGGCGTAATGGTTGTAGGCAGAAAGCGGACAGATTCCTCCAGCTGATCTTCTAACGTGAGCAGAGCTACCGGCCTCGCCGCCGACGTCGACGAGCTTTGCGGGAAGCTTACTCATACGTACACCGCCCCGTACTATCTGGGGCACGGGCACGGCCCCTTCCGTTACCGCAGCGCGCCCGCGCTGGGTGGAAGCTTGGCGAGTCTCCACTTGTCATCTCCCGGTTTTCAGAGTCTTTCAACCTGATTGTCAGGCTATCGTATACGAGAGACTCACGGTTCAATATCCGTAAGGTAAGGTAGTCATCCATGGGATCCAGGGATATACTGGGGCTGATGAGCGGCATAGCGTATCTTACGTATGGCTGCAGTTTGCCATGAGCTGAGTGCTGAACCGCGGCAGGGCTTAGCTTAGCCCTAACACTGTTTTAGTCCCATGCCATCGCCTTAGCTGAAGCTTATCAGCAGCTGACACCAACCCACGACGTCGGAGTCGAAGTCGAGCTTCAGCAGCGTCAGGAGCCTTGTTCGTACGTAGCAGTCCGTACCATGTCTATGGTCTGACAAGAACACTTCTACGGCTTCGGCGGGAGAAGCACAGTGCTCCATGACGTGCACTGTGACCTCAAGAGGCTGTGTCGGCGTAGAGTGTTCAGCTCAACCCGGGTTCGCCGGGACCTGTCATTGTGAAGATGCAGCTCCAAGTTTCCATTACTCAGCCTATCAAATACCTGAAGTTAAGTTGACCATGTCTTTGTGCCGCCAACCAAGCAACACCAAATATCGGATGATCAGAGTCGCTGTCCAGGCCCTGCGGTTGATGTCTCTTGCAAGAACATCCCATCAGTTGGGTCCCTTTTACATCTCCGCACCCTTTCAACCTTTATCGCACGCCTCAAACGCCGTGTGAAATATGCAGATGTTGGTCCAAAAGCACCCCTCATCGAAAGAGCAAAAGTCGAGCAAACCGATCCGATGTCGGTTGCTGCATTTGCCCTCCAGGTGATCTTGTAATATCCGGACCGAGGTATCACAGCATGAACATGATCGCGGCCGCAAACGAGACCAGACCGAAGGCGTGGCTTACGCTCTGCACATTATTGCCAGCAGAGACAGTAACCGGGGTGTTGCTGGCGACGGGCGGCTTCGTGGACTGGGGAACGTTGCCCGTGGGGTGCGGCACCGTCGTGTTCCCCGAGGGCTGCGGGACCCCCGTGCTAGTAACGGGAGGTGCTGCCGAGCAATCGGAGGATGTTGGGATGACGGGGCTGGCGCCGTCGATCTTGGCGAAGTTGGCACAGCTGATGCGCGTCTTGTTGGGGTAGTGGACCACAAAGCTCCGATTGCCGAAGAACGCGCCGATGCCCTCAGCAGTCGAGGCGAACTGGTCATAGTACGTGACCACGAAGGGATCCGACGTGATCTTGCCATGCTTGCCGCTCAGGTCGCCAACCTGGCAGGTCTGGGGAAACTTGGGATCGCATGGGGGATCTTCGCCGCGGAGGAACGGGTCCAGATGGGCGAGCGTCTTGGTGCAGTTTCCATCGCTGGGGACAGGATCAACGTGGATATGGTATGCTGCAGCCAAGCATTAGTCACTGCTGTCACACCTCGGGAGAAGACCAAGTGGATCGGATATCTCGACTTACTGAAGGGACCGCCCTCCTTGGGGAGGTTGCTGAACTGGACCTTGAACCAGACACCAATGCCGTCAGGGCTAGAAGTGGCCGTGATGCTACCCTGAACGTTGCCTCCATTGGGAAAGGCGGCCTTGTCGAAGGCGGTGTCAGGGAGTGTGGCAGCGTAGTAGGTTCCAACGGCATTGTTCACGACAACGGTGGCGTTCCCGAGATCCTGCAGCCTTCGTTAGCACTGTCCACGCGGAGAGGGTTGCAGTTCCAGTACTTACGCCAGTCTTGATGGATTGCGCCGCAACGAGAGAAGCGGCAGCTGCCGTCAGCAGCGAAAGGATGCTTGAGGTACGCATATTGAATGCTCCCGGGGTTGTTGACTTTCTGCAAGGAAACGAGGGGCGCAGAAAGCGAGGAGGATGGAGACGGAGGTTAGGAAGAATTTGGCTTCTCGAAGGTCTGTGTAACAGGATGATGAGGTGAGAGTTCTTGGCAGGGACAGCCTGCGACTTTATTCTGATCCTCTGGAGGTCCGGAACCTTACAGAAGGTGCGATTTACACGCGGGTCCTAGGTACCTTAGTAGTACCGGTAGTGGTTGCTCTTGAGGTTCCGAACTACTTCGATGGGGAAGGAACGCAGCCTTAGATAGTGCAAAGAATGTGAACGTGCAGGTGGGAGGTAGAGCACTTTAAAATAAGATCTCAGAAACAGGGATGCATGGAATCACAGTGTGGAGGAGCTCTTCCCCGTCATTGGGGAGTGACGCAGTTGGTGGATGGCTGGCTGATGCAGGTACCTAGATAGGGAAGTTTGTGCTACTGTCAACGGAGTATTCACCACCTGTTCCCTTGCGAGTATGCTACACAAAAGCGGCATGTCTTTGTCCTTGCGAAATTACAGCAGATTGATCTGTACCTTGCAGCAGCTGCCGTCTTTTCTGAGGTGTGACGAGATGCGGAGACTCTGTGCAATATACAGCATTATGGACCTATGGTCCGCAAAGGGATGTTGGCCAGGCGATCTTGACGATCCACGCATTCCTGCTGCAACCCAAGAAGAATATCTGTCAACGGCCCATCCGCTTTCGAACTTCTAACACTGAATCACATCCCCCCTCACCTTCGGGCCCTCATGAATAATGACTCTGGAAAGGATGCGCCCAAGGCTGACTGAAAGAGGAAATCACCAACAGACGGGGCACATATCTCATTGGGCCTCCCCCTGCGCCAATCCCTTTAGGGCGAGCAGGGTTTCACTTGCCAAGGCAGTGCGTCCATTGCGGTCTGTCCTCCTCGGGATCTCGCCTTCCATGCCACCCACAGATCTCTCCTTGCCAAGACATCTAACATCTAACGAATCGGGACGTTTCTCATGCCCTCCCGGGCTACCTTACCCTGCTGAGCTCTCGTTATGTGTACTGCGCTTTGTCGGAAACTGAAAGCTGCATCGTGAGAAAAAGCCGCTCTGAAGAGGGTGAGAACGGAGAACGGCAGGGGTGCTATTCTGTTCATGGCATGGCCAATATAAGGTAATGCCTGCATGGATGCTTGCGCCGCTCATCGCCCACCAGGCAAGTCAGGATGCAGCCCTTTGCTGGATGCTGTTGCTCCGTGCAGTGGTCTTGTTGCCCATGTGGTTCCAATCACCTCTTGGGCCATGGCAGGGTTCTCGCCTCCCTGAACTAACGGTGATCAGCACAAGGAAGGAGCGCGCTTAGGCTCCTCAGCACCAATCATCGGTGGGCCATGTTTCAACGTGAGCACAGCATTCCAATCCTATGTCTAGACACACAATCGGATCTCTCGTCTCACGGTAGGCACGGATCCTGTTCAGGAAGCTGCTTGACACGGCAGTGGCCGTAGGTGTTAGGATTGCTGTCTTGTGCGATGTGTTGGGCAGGGATACCAGAAATGCTTGACTCGCAAGCTGTTGACATGGAAGCCAAGCTCATGCAAGACGGTGAGCGCCCCCCGTTGCAATATGGCGGCTAAATGTACCCCAGTGCAGTCGACGCACTTAACCACAAGCATGACGCTGTGATCTTCACTGTCACTGCAGGGAAGGCAAGTCTGCCTTTGGGACCACCGTCGTGAGATTCCTCGCCGCGCAACTCGGAAGACGATGCCGAGCTTACCTCCTGCCAACTTGTAAAAACCGGTCGTTGGTTATCGCCATAGTTCTGCATGCCCCAACATGTTTCAAACAAGCAGTCAGCTTCTTATTAGTGAAACTTGTCGACTGTGCGCTGCTCTGAACCTTGATTCCGGGACCGACACACCGCAACAAGCGACGGATGTCTTGGCATCCGATGGAACGGGACATCTTAAAGTCCAGACACCTAGGCGCACCCGACGCTGGATATCGAGGGACCAACCTTGGGTCTTGTTGGGTCGCTCTGGTCTCCCGTGTAGCAAAATGTCTGTTTGTATCGCACACAAGTTGTTGCGCGTATGACAACTGGGCAATGGAGAGCGTCGCACAGGCACTGCTCGCACAAGAACACGCGCTCCGGAAGTAAAACGAGCGTCCTGAGCAATGAATGGTGTTGCGCCGC
>Ga0209127_100868_pt1 | contig 10157 bp, 10 predicted proteins | sample LakSupMetagenome_FD_187469 | JGI IMG/M metagenome (GOLD analysis project Ga0209127, IMG submission 187469) | Freshwater microbial communities from Lake Superior, Canada - Sta WM archaea (SPAdes) (version 2) | ecosystem: Environmental > Aquatic > Freshwater > Lake | place: Lake Superior, Canada...
TCTTCTATGGTGTCGGAGATGTTGCGTCGGGCAATCCAACCCCCAGCTGCGAGCCTTGGCGAGAGCCATGTGTTGTGTCACAGCTTGGGCACCAGCACGACCGGTTGGATTGCCTCATAGGTTGCCAAGGTCGCGACATCTCGAGGGCTTATACGCAATGGAGGCCTTCCTCCGTCGTGGAACATGCCTTTCGGATTCGTCAGACTTAGCCTCCAGACTCACATCTGAACATCAGCTCAGGCTCGTCCGGGCGTCAATGAACATGTTCCGCATCAGGGATGCTAAGTACCGCAAGCAACACAAACCCCGGGAGTGCGAGCGTGTTTCGACTTTAAGTATTTTGGCAGGACTACAGAGAGTTGTGCAGGACTCTAGGAGAACCGTGACTGCTGCTTCACCACGATCGCAGCTCGAGCATGTTCCCAGGAGATTGCTTTAGAGGACTACTTTGACCGGCTTCTCAACCCCTCGAGATAGACGGCGCTTTCCAACCCTTTGACCATGCCACACCTACCAAGAATAGACCAGCTCTGAAAAAATCTTCCCTCGAAGGACCTCCGTTACAAAGCCAACGCAGCCAGGAGCCTCGTAGCCGCCCTTTCCTATGGCTGGCGCTGCCTTATCACCTTCAGAGCCTACGCCCCGCGCCATGTCACCTGTCCGGCAGCACCTTGTCCCCCAACCAGTGCCATCCACCTATATCCTTCGATCGCATCTCTACGCAGGGTCCGTAGTAAAAACTGCTGAGGGCTGGTGGGTGCTATTTCAGTCGTGACTCGTCAATCTTGAAGGTATGTCTCGTGTCGACAACAGCGGTCGTAGCATCTAGAGAACGAAGAAGAAGGCCATAGATCATTCTGCGATGTGGCATTTTATCCGTACCTTCGACTTCTGTTTTCGTCTCGACAATGCGCCCTTCGAGTTGACATGGGGAAACGTGGTTAAATGTGCCTAGTGGCGATGGACGCTTAAAGCCGACGACGGCGCAACCGCGAAAACTCCCTTCTTAAACAAAGTTCATATCTAAGAGTCGAGAAGTCTGGTAGGTGGCAAGGACACGCGAGAGCATAACATCCTGACAATCAAACCCGACAGTGGAAAACCTCATAAATCATGGTAAAAACTTCCTCCCCCCTCACCATCAAATTCTCCGTCTGACAGCTCACACCAGGCCTCCCCAGCGCGCACCCTAGCCCGCTACCAGCACGACGCCTCCCTGCGCGAGCTGTCCGCCTCCATAACAGCCTGGCACCCCCTGACCACCATCCCGGAGCCGGACCGCGCCCTCTTCAAGCCCGTCCTCGACAACAACAAAAATAACACCGCCTGCGCCGCCGTCGCCGTCGCCCTCTCGGAGACCATCTTCCACCCCCAGGGCGGCGGCCAGCCCTCGGACCGCGGCACCATCACCTCCCGGTCTGACCCGGCCCTCCGGCTCGAGGTCAGCCTCGTCCGCAAGCTCCCCTCGGGCCAGATCCTCCACGCCGGTAGTCTCGCGGGGGGGGAAGCCTGCTCCCGGCCCAACCCCGACACCACCCAGTTATTCGAACCGGGCCACCCCGTCCTCCTCAGGCTCGACTCCGCCGCCCGCGACCACCACTCCCGCCTCCACACGGCAGGCCACCTGATCGGCCTCGCCGTGCGCGCCGTCGAAGCCCGAGGTCTGATCGGTCCCGTGACCGAGCTGAAAGCCAACCACGCCCCGGGCTCCGCGTGGGTCGAGTTCGGCGGCAGCATCGCCAGCGAGCTCAAGGCGGACATCCAGGCCAAGGTGGACGAGTACGTGGCCGCCAACCTGGCCGTGGCGGTGAGGTGGTGGGACGCGGCGACGGTCGGCGAAAAGTGCAGGAGCGGGCTCGACGGGGTGGCGGACTTGCCTGAGGGGGAGAACTTGTTTAGAGTCGTCGAGGTGGTGGGGTTGGGGGCTTATCCGTGTGGCGGGACGCATCTGCCTTCTACGCGGGATGTGGGGAGGGTGGTGGTTAGGAGGGTTAGTAGGGCGAAGGGGAGGAGTAAGGTCAGTTATGAGGTTGAGCCGGGCAAGTGGGAGTGAGATTGGGGCCTTCTGTGGTGGTGGCAGCAGGGTTTGAACTTGTGTTAGATGTTAGTCTGGGTTGGAAATACAGGCGGGAGCAGGTTAGCCGTGATAGACATGAGACAGTCCGGAGACACATGAGATGGAACTCCAGCAACTGAAGTAGTAGCTTTGATGTCATATACACGCGCTTCATGCTATGTACAAAAGGGCAGGGCAGACAACACCTTCGCTCCAAGCCGCTCGCCTTCTATAGACAGGCGAAAAGAGGTAAGCTATATATTCTCCCCAGCATCACCATCGTCAACAATCAAATTCCTTACCCTTACGCCCCCGCTCTCGACATAATACCTCCTTGTTATCCCAACCTGGTCCGCCATGGCAAGCTGGTGATACGCCAAATCCCCGCCACCGACCATAACCATGGCGATCGGATTCCGCCTCAACACCCCGCTAGGCGTCCGCTGCGGCTCCTCCAGCAGCGGACGGACGATATGGCCGCGACCGCCGGCAACCTCCGTGTATCCCCTGTAGTCGGGCCCCAGCTCCTCCTCGTCCGACACGACGACGACAAGCTGCAGGGAGCGGAAATCCGGCACAAAGGCGGGGACGTTGGCCATCTTCTCGCCGAACGAGCACCCGCCGCGCCGCACGACGATGACCTGGTGGTCGCGCGGCGCCTCCTCTGGGAGGGGCTCGGGCCCGCACGCGTCGCCGGCCGCGTACACCGTCGTCCAGGGGAAGGCGCTCGCCGGCGCGGCGCCGAAGTCGGGCACGTGCAGGCCCGGCGGTACGTCGATGGCGGGGAGGGGGGCCGCGCCGGGACCGGTGGGCATGACTGCCGTCTGGTTGATGACGAGGTTGTACGGCAGATCGACCGGGAGGGCGGCCATGCCCGGGCCGGGGGTTGCGGCTGGCGGGAGTTGGAGGTCGAGGGAGGATATGACCTGTTTCAGGATGGACTTGACGAGAGAGCCGAGCTCGTTCACGCGAGATGTCGTGGAGTGGTTGACAGAGTCGTTGAGGGACTCTATGGCGAGAGCGGCTACAGAGTCGGTCTCGGATGTGTAATCGGGCTGATACCCGCTGGCAGCCTCATCTTGGGTGCTATTGTGTCCCTTCGACACGTCGATGCGGTGCAGATGCTGCAGCTTGACGATGACAGGATCCCGCACGAGGCTGAATCTCTGGTCCGAGACGTCAGCGAGGATGGATCGGTCCATGACTACATATTCGTCCCGGCCGAGGGGGGCGCCGTTCACCTTGGTCAGGCGCCAGGACGGATCATCGCCCTCTTCAAGGCCGAAAGTCATCTTCAGGCCAGAGAGACTCGTGACCCGGACACGTTCTGAATTCAGCCGTTCCAAGTTTTGTGACCCGAGCATGAAGTTGAAGGCGCTGCCGCCAGCCGCTTGCGCTCCGGTATTAGCGAACTCGAGCGTCATCTCCACTGGGCTGTACACCTTGGAGCACACGCCGTCAACAGGGAGCAGTTCTGGCGGGAGAGTCCAGGGGAAGAGAGTGTGATTGGATTTTGCACCGAGTTGGCCGCCGGATGGGCTGCCAGGAAGAGTAGCCTGGACGTCGTGGCTGGGTGTTAAGTGGAGGTCTAAGAGCCGAGCGGCGTGATAGATGTCCGGCCGTGCAGCAGTGGCAGAATATGTGAGAGGGTGGGGTTCAGGAGGCAGTGGACAGGTAGTGGTGAACAGCCCTTCCTCCTCCTCCTCGTCGTCCTCGTACGCGGCAAGCTCCTTGGTCCGCGCTTCTGTCGGGGAGCGGCGTCTGACCGGCTTCTTGGGCGTGTGTAGTCTCCGGGGTATAATGAGGGGATGGCCCTCGGTGGTGAAGACATACGCCGAATCCAGCGAGTTCAATGGGTGCTTGTCGTCAAAGAGCAGATACATGTACTTCGCAGTCTCTCCGAGAAAGAAGCTTTCCATGCGATCTGACTTCTCGCCGTCGAGCACATTCTGCAGTCCGGCCCAACCACAGGGGGTCCAGCAACGCCTGGTGATGTCGCGCAGAACCATCTCGCCGACGTACAGATACCATGGGTCCTTGGTCGCGCGGTACAGATGGTACGTGGACTCGATGAACTCTGGGCGGAGCGGCCACCAGCCAAGCCCACCTTCAACGCCCTTGTCTCTCAGCGACCATCGCTCAGGCAGCGCCGCGTACCTCGTCCAAATGGCAGTGTAGAGCAGGTTGGTCTCGATCGCCTCCTCAACCTCGCCGGCAATTGTAAGCAGACCAGCATAGAATGCGCCTAGGCTGTCGATCCAGTTCGAGGCAAAAGAGCCCGTCCAGAGATTAACATTAACGTAGTGAGGGTGGTCTTTAGTGGTATACAAGTGGCGCTTTACCGCCGCATGGGCGTGATGCCACGCCGCAAGGAAGGTATCAGGCGAGTTCTCCTCGTCACTCAATGGCGGAAAGAGACTGTTGGGGTCCAGCCAGTGCTCTCCAATGTCTGTCCTGTACGATGTACGGTTGGGTAAGTCATGACCGGATAGCAGAATGTGCGTCTTGAGCGCATACTCGAAGAAGCTATCGGCGCCGGCGCCTATCACGGAGTAGGACCCAATCCACTGGCCGTGCTCGGCGTCCACCCCGGCCCCGATGAGGCCGATCTGGCTCTTCCGGGACCAGACCGCCCAGAAGGCTCGCTTGGCAAGCTGCTCGAAGCGCGCGTCACCGGTCAGGCGGCTCAGCACGGTGAACTCCAGCACTAGCGAGCCCGCCCCGGCGCTGCATGTCTCCGTAATCTCAGGGGCTCCGTCGCCGGGCACAAAGGAGTCGTACACTTCATGCAGGGGCGAGTTGGCGTAGAAGGGTATGCCGTGCCTGAGATTAACTCGAGGGTAGGGCATCCCGGTGGTGGTGTAGAACGCCGGCAGGAGCCTCTGGGCCAGATCGAGGGCCAGACGAAGCAGTTGGCCATCGTATCTGAGCCCGTTCGGCCAGGCAATTGGGCGATCTTCAAGAGATCCACCGCTGCCCTTGGGCGGCTTGTAGCCGGTGATTGGCAGCTCGCCGATGGCAAACAGATGCGCGCTCAGGAGGCCCCCAACACCGCGAATGACCGTTTCAAAGACCTGCACTTTGCTGTCCACGTCGAACCCCCTGCCGCGCAGGCCTTGTCCTGACGGCCCAGGGCGCCCGTCGCCGTATTGTTCCACCAACGCAGCCACGCCGTCCTGGAAGTCTCGCAGGGCTTTCGGTCCCGTGTCGCGAGCGTCAGGAGGTGCCGACGCAAGGATGGCGAGTGTGGACAAGCTGTCGATGAGTGTCAGGGAGTAGTTGCCCAGGACGTCATTGAGCGCCACGTTGTTTGGGTTCTGGGCATCTCGACTGAGGGGCGTGCATGTAACCGGTCGTAGCTGGAAGTGACAAAAGGTGTTAGAACGTAGTCGCAAAAGGGTTGTGGGGCGCAGTGAAGCCTTGCGAGGCCCTTGTGCAACGTACCTCGTCCTCGGGAAATGCAATGGCCATGTAGTTGTCATAACCATGGTAAAACATGTCGACGGTTTCCTGCCGAAGCTGGGCGATGCGGTCGGGCCGCATCGCCAGCACGCTCGCCGGCCATGACAAGAATAGAAGCAGAGCCAAAAGAAGCCAAGCGTTGCCCCGGAGCCATGCGCGGTGGTGCGAGAGGCGGCGCGCCTCGTCCTCGTGTTCGAAGCTCGCGATGCGACGCCCGGAGCCGTGTCCAACCGATGAGCACCGGCCCATTATGGCTAGTGGCATCCATGGATCACCGGATCCTAAAATTGGAATGCCGCATGTGTCGCATGTGGTCGGGGACAAGGAGATTGGCGCCAGCACGAACAGATCGCTTCTTTCAGCTGGTGTTTGCAGATGCAGGCTGCGGCAGACTATAGTCCATCTCACGATAAAGTTGCGATGTTGTCATCTTTTGGACGATGCCCCAATTCTTTCAAGCCACCTTTCCCACATCGTGGCGGGGCAGACATAGCTCCACTTTGGGGTTAGCGCGTCCTTGGCAGCTACGTACCTTAATAATTCGAGAACGTGGGGCAATCGTGGCTTCGTGCGGGAACAAGCGATCAAAAGAGTGCTGACGGGAAACGGTTGGGGCGCCGGCGTTCGCGACAGAAACGACTTTTGCTCCGGTAAGGCTGGAGGTAAGGGATGCGCAGATTCAACGGGGAAGTACGGAGGGAAGGTTATTTTTACTTTAGCCAATGCTTCTCATCTCGATCCCTACCTACACTACACTACAGCTGCAGACGATGGCGTTGCCTCAGCCTCCACATCGACGGCACCATGTGCGTCCTGCAACTGCCAACGACCACCGTTTGGGCCATCTGAAACAGTTTGGGGGCCGTACCTGTCACGCATCTTCGCCGCTCCGTCTTTACGATCCCATGGACAAGTCTCTTGGATGGCAGAGATGTCGGAGACAGCCTGCTTGTCGCCGAGCAGACAGGTGAGAAGGATTTTGAATCGTCAAGCTCAGAACGACAGGGCGCCATCTCGATGAACAGGCTCGTCGAGCGGCCCAATTCCGCTTTACCATTGCGCCTCCCCGTGCTTATCTGGAGCTGCGGGACACCTCTAGCCTTTTCTTAAACAAGCAACAAGTCCCAGGTACCCCGGCACTGGGTACACGTGAAGTCGGCGAAGCGGAAGGGCGAAGGCGCACTGACTGCGTACGGCGCAGAAAGGTAGCATCCAAATCCTGCGAATGCACGCGCTAGACCGGATACTGGGACCAAAATGCGAGTCTGGACTTCCGGCAGGGGCTAGTCTACTAGTACTCGATATTCCCGGTGTTTGACATCATGCAATCGTGATGCGAAGGAGCTCGAAGGATCTGCTCGACCATTATTAAAGCTTTGAGAGATTCGTCGCCAATGTTGTCGAGCAGAGTCCAGTGTCCAGGGTCGCGTTAGGGCGCGCCCCGGCGGGGCGAAGATCTAGGACACCGTCCCGGGGTTCGGCCTTCCTGAGAATTTGCCGAGACGTGATCACAGGTTGTCAGTCTCGTCGCAGGCCATGGTAGTAGGCGACGATCAGGTGCATGACTGTGGCACCGATCTCCAGCAATGTCCATGGTTGGCCAGATGCTGGGATACTCGTTCCGGCCCACTGATCTGACCTTGCATGGTCTGGATATACGCACGTATCTCGGCTGCTGTCAGTTCATGAACTTTGGTCCAACCAAAGTTCCCGATCAAGACTTGTAGATCAGTGCAGACGGACCCCTTGTTTGAAGCACGTCACCCATAGCTATTTCCCGCGGTCACTCCTGACCGACAAGGTCGAGGTTGCGAGTCTGCATCACGATTCCGATTAGAGCTCAGTTTTACGCTAGGAATTGTTTGCTGGCCTATAAGGACTGGAGGCCCAGTCTACCAGAAGATCAGAGCTGAAACTGTGGTCGACTACGCTGTGGCACAGGATGCACTGGACAAGCCCCTTTTTGCGACCCGGCGGATGCGAAGATGCATGACCTGCTATCGACCTTCCCAGATAGTCATGGTATGCTTGTCTAGACTATCTCTTCTTGACACTCACAGGGGTCTTGCGAATGCCTACAGTCGATCGCATCTAGCAGTCTGGCTCAATCTCAGAGGCATCTCATGTCTAAAGAAGGTGGAAGCTACGCCAAGCCCCCATGGAGTCGGAAGGAAGACGGGATGGCTTTTGGCCTTAACGGTGCCACGTTGCGTCGCGGCTACACTTTCTCCTGCTCTCCCGGCTACACTTTCTCTTGCTTCCCAGCTCATATGCTGGAGCGCCCTAGCTTGATAGCGGGATGCTTTTCACTACGGTTCAGGGGCACGAGGGGATTTGGAACCCCAAGGAAAACCGACCTCCCTTTAAACAAGCTTACTCTTGCCGGCAATCATGGACAAAGAGCCAGCTAGGTGTGATCATTTAGTAATTACGGGAAGGTGCAGGTGGTCGTCTGTCATTGGAGGACCGTACCAGATATGCTTGTTTCGAGACCAAATCAGTTGTGCTGGTGGCCGCTCGACAGATCACACCGCCATAACAACTGAGGAACACTGGGATGAACTCGCTTCAACAACTTGTTCGTGACTTCAAGACGAGGTCCGCCTCAGTTCTCCGAAGCCGACGCTGCACTTCGGTCCCGGGATTTCTAAGACCGGTCCCTACGGGACGCATAAAGCCATAGCCGGGAGCGCATAAACGCCTCGCGAGAAGCCCATTTGACGCGAAAGCGCTCCATAGCAAACTCTCTCAGCATTGACTGCCTTGACGCGCCGATATTGAAGCAATCTCGCCCGAACCAGACTGTCGGTGAAGTGTTGCCCCCCCTCCCCCTTCTTCGTCGAAAAGCAAAGTCAATCTCTTTAGTTCTGGGCTTGCTTCCCTGCAGCGGGCGGCAGGCGGCTCAATCGCCGTCGAATTTAGGCCACCGGGACGAAGGCGCCGCCCCCCAGCAATATCAAGGGGGGGAAAAAGCCTATTTGCCGGATCCTGTTCGACCAGGGAAGATGCTTGGTGGTTCGTCCCGGCCAAGCACACCACGAACCCTTCCAACGGTCTTGGACCTTCACCCCTTGTTTCTCTCAAAAAATGGCCCCCTAAAAAAAGGAAATACCTTAGGGCTGGAGAAGAAACGGTGATGAGCGGAAAACAAGCGCAGTGTATCCTGCATCCTGCGCGGGCATGCCCGCTCCATCCTTATGGTCCTTGGACGGTTAGGGCACTTTTTGTACCATTGCAATTGGACGGGGGCCGTAGGCGCAGGTGTCTGGAAGACTGACAAGGTGTCGAGCGGTAACCCCGTTGCACATCGGACGCTGAAAAAGAGCAAACGAGCCTGTATCCGAGCACTGGGGGTTTGTCAATCTCTCCTGCAACTCCATCAAACGGAAAGAACTTGTCGAGATTTGAAATGACTCCCAGCGTTCACACGCGCCTTCGCCGCCCCTCTCGTCTGAGAGTGGTCATGTCCTTCTTTCTTTGCTCAACTCTTCCTTAGTTTCTGGCTGCTGTACCACCCCTTTTTCGTGTTTCAACATCTGCAGCCCCGCCAAATCTCCTCGGACACGACTCCCAGTGTAACCACGCACACAATCCCTCCGTATTGAACCCCCAGTAACACTTGCTAGCGAACTATGTGCCACGCCTAATCCCAGAACACGCTTTGTTACCCAAAGTGTGACGCAGGGTGTCAGAAGTGGCTTGGTGCAGAAGGCGTCTCGTCACGGGAACAGACACGTGTGTGTGTGTTGGCTCCCCCCACCCTCCTCCCTTGAACCACTCACCCGCATAGCCCGGGCCGAAGGGGGGCTGAGGCAGTGCTTCCGCCCTTCTTCACTTGCCGAACCGAACCACTAACCCTGCCATCTCTTGACAACCAAAAGATATTTTTGTCCCCACTGCCGGGTGCTGCTTTGCTTTGCTTGCGTGCGTTTGCATGCGTGTTTGCATAAATTAGTACGAGACCGGTAGAAAGGTGTGCTTGAGGCAGTGCTATGTACAGCGCCTCTGGACAGCATCGACGAGAAGCAAGGAATACGGTCAGATCCCCTGGAGAACGGGGTCATGACGTCGAAGTGGTGCATTTTCTTCCTTTGTCAGTTATTCGCTTAGACTCCCCTTCGTCATCAATGTGCACGCCTGCGGCGTGTCCAGGGGGGTGGTGGGTTTGTTGCTGCCTGTGTGTCTTGTCTCGCCTTGTCAGGCTTGTCTGCCTTGCCTGCCTGCTGACGGTTTGGACTCTCTGGGAAAATGGCTGCGTTGTACGGTACGCCTTCGATATTGGGTTCGCTAATCGCTAATTGGGCGTCGTCTAAGAAGGCGACGGCATGCAGAATTGAAGATCTGTTTCCGCACCCGGGACACGCATGGCACTTGTGTCACTGTGCACGGGGTTGCGTACACAAAGCGTTACTTCTGATACTGCGCAGATCGCCCTTGACTCAGAGGCTATTTCCTTCGTCGACACGTTTTACGGTAGCGAAGTACCGGGTTTGACTTCTGATGGATGGATGACATGCAATGTGGTATCTCCGTCTAGCAATTGCGACGTAAACTGTTAAGCTAGAAATGACTGTAAAGAGGTTGGCCGTGGCGACAACGCTCTATGACTCTCGACCGGATATAGTTTAAGAAAATAAAA
>Ga0209127_100869_pt1 | contig 10154 bp, 7 predicted proteins | sample LakSupMetagenome_FD_187469 | JGI IMG/M metagenome (GOLD analysis project Ga0209127, IMG submission 187469) | Freshwater microbial communities from Lake Superior, Canada - Sta WM archaea (SPAdes) (version 2) | ecosystem: Environmental > Aquatic > Freshwater > Lake | place: Lake Superior, Canada...
CTCATCAGTGGGGGATGGTCGTAGCGACGAAGGATCAAGACTGGTCATTTCAGGCGCATCTTCACGATCCACTTTTGCGCTTGGAAATGAAAGGGATCCCGACCTCTGTTCGTACATACGCAATGGTGCCCGACGGGAATTAGTCTGCCACCTTGTTTGTTGTTTGGTGTAATAAGTCGCCCAGCAGCAAAAGGGGACCGCCCGCCGCAAAATAGCTCAACCCCGGGTCGGAAGCCAAGGTGAAAAGTCCGATCGATACACCGAACATGTGGTGATGGAATTATGTATGCCATCTGCCAGCCTTTCCCGCCAGCCTACGAGATCTTGCAAAGCGACCGGATCCGACCGCCGGCCGATAGATCGTCGATTTCATCCGTGTGGTGTCTTATGCTTTTGTATCATGTTATGTGGTTATGTGGGCTTGGTTCATGCGCAACATCTCTTTCCGAATCGCTGGAACGCCGCCTGAATTCGACTGGGTTCCATCTCTTCCTTCCCGTGAGCCGACCTGACAATGTGTTCATCGCATATCTCCGATTCTTAACGCGGTCCCGTCAGACGGGAGTGCACATGTAGCCTAGCGACCATTCGAGACACGTATTGTCTCTTGACACTTTTGCAGAAGAGTGGTATCATTCTTAACGACAGTAAGTGCTCCAAGCGCTAAACTGCAAAGACCAGACAGGCAGGCGACACTCAAAACGAAGCTGCTGTTGTTGCTGACATTACTCCCCGACTAGCACTGGAAGTGCGAATGACAGACGACCACTCCCTCACCTCTACACTCCGCTCCAGAAACAAAGCGAAAGTATTGTACAATAGCCTCCCAAAACAAAGGGATAAATGCGGTCGTCTCGTGAGAAGAGAAAGAAAGTCAGACGCCGCCCTCCCGTTGATGGTTTTTTTCGTCGTGCCCCGAAACCCAAAAAGCGCCGTCCAATTCTGCATGTCATACAGCCACATGAAAACAAAACAAAATAAATCAGCTCATAACACGGGAATCAAGGTTGGGGCGGGCTCAGAAAGGCCTCCCGCTCTCCCTCCACCCGTTCCCGCTCGTGGGCGTGACGCCGCTCCTCGGCGTCACCACCCCGAACCGCTTCTCGCCGTACTTGGACATGCGCTCCTCGCTGTAGTCGCGGTCGCGGTTCTCCCTCTCGTCCCGCCGCCCCCCCGCCTGCGTGTAGTACTCGAGGTCCGGGTACACGCTCTCGCTGTAGTACCTCTCCGGGGCGACCTCGCGCCTGCCCCTCGAGACCGGCACGCTCTCCGTCTCGGGCGGCGGGATGCGGTTGAAGAAGTCGAACCCCGTGTTCCGGAAATCGTTGACGTTGGAGTCCCGCGTCGTGGGTCTCGTCGTCATCGTCGTAGACGTCGCGACACCGCCGAGGTTGCTAGCGAGCAGCCTAGGCGCCGTGGCGGGCCTATCTCCCCGGCGCGAGGGGGGAGGCGTGATGGTCCTAGCCGTGGACGGCCGCCGCCCGACGTACGTCCCCGACCCCTCGACGGCGATCTCCTTGACGATGCCGTCGATCTCCCGCTGTATGTCACTCACGCGCATGATGCCGTTGGCCGTCATGGTCTCCTCCTCGCTGGCCCGGGGGCTCTGGCTCCGGAGCTCGTGCGCCACGTCGCGGCGCAGGCGGATGTCGTACTTCTTCGCGCCCCCGCGCCCGCGCCCGCTCCGGCTGCCGCCCCGCCGGCCCCCGCGACTGCTGCCGCGGGCGAGCTTTGCTCCCGGGGATTTGGGACTGCTGCTGCTGAATTTGGCGGATAAGGGCCAGCCGAGGGACTTCTTGTCGCCGCTGGTGCCGCCGCCTTCGACGTCACCCGATTTGGTGGGCGCGCCTGAGGAGCGGCCCATCCAGCCGCCGCGCTCGCGGGCGCGGAAGAAGGGTCGTAGCGCCGGTGCCGAGGCTGTTATCAGGGCTAGGTTGGTCTCGATGGCGGAGACGACGAAGCCGATGTTGAAGGTCGGGTCGGTGGAGGTTACCAGGCCGAAGAGGCCTTGTACGAGAATGACGAGGCGGACGACGGACGTTATTGTCACACTGGACGCATTGTCAGTGAGGGCTTATACCAGGCATGAGTGATAAACAAAACGTACATGAAGCCCAGGAGGAAGACGAAGATTAGGGCAACCTTGGTCCGTCGTGGGATCTTGAGGTCGACAAAGATCCATAGGGGTAAGCCCAGGACCAGTAGGTCGGTTACGATGTTGAAGCAGGAGGTGAAGGTATATAAGACGCGCCGGTCAACGCAGCGGCCATTGGAGACGGTGAGGTCCCAGTTAAAGGATATCGGGAGACACTGTAGCGTAACGGCGAAGAAAACGGCGACCATCTGGAGGATGTTGACGATGTTGAGCCCAATCACAAACCGGCGCACGCCGTCCTTCTGGCCGAACAGTCGTAGCAGGAATATGAGCACAGACGACTTGACCAGCGCTAGGATGGGGTTGTACAGGACTTGTACCGCAAAGAGCCATATCCGGGCCTCGGTCCCGTCTTGGTTCTTTGGTATGTCGGCGCCATGGATGCCGATGAAGTTTGTTTTTATGACTGTCCGGTCAGTGAGGTCCTCCCAGCATATGGGCAATGTGATGGCTTACAGAAATAGCTGATTATGGTCTCCGCTATCGAGAGGAACATGGCTATGCATATGAGCCAGTCGTCTGGATCCCTGTTAGCACTCTGCGAACTTCTGCCAGCTCGTCACTTGCCAATACATACCCCATCCGAACTGTCGTATTGCTATCCTTCCTGCCGCCCGAATCATGACAACGACTAGGGCGATAGCCGGAAAAACAAATATTATAGCGATAGCAAAGATCTGAAGGCTTGTCGCTTTCGGATATGGTTGACCAGAGGCCAGTATCGCGTTTGTGTCGACAGGGCCAGAGGCACTCATGTCGCTGAAAGGTGTTCTGTAGTCCATTCTGTCGTCTCCAGTAGAGGTGTCGAAACACAATCCATCAGTATTCCTCACATAGGTCGCAGAGAAACAAATGACAGGCACTACCGGGGAAAGAGAGGAGAGAATCAAGAACAGAGTGCGAGAAGATGTCTCGGCGGAGGATGAGGGAGGGGGATAAGTAATAAGATATAGACGTGAGATCGCGAGACGGGATGTGGATATCAAGACGATCTCGTCAGAGTCGAACGACGAACGAGAAGGCAGTCGGTCGTGATGACGGTGAGCGCCGAGCCGTGTCTGTAGTCAGGGAGGATGTATGTTACCACGAGTTGGGCAAGGTGACTCCAAGGGAAGAAAGGAAGAATACAAAGAGAACGTGGAGATGTAGATCTCTAGTCGGTGTCTCGCAAGTTCTCCTAGTCAAACCCGCATGTGTAGGTCCGATCCGGATAAATCTGCTTCGTGTGTCAAGATGCCATGCAGGCGATCCCAACGGGAGGGGATGCCATGGAGGCACTGGCAGGACAGAGTGAAGCAGCACCACAGTCTGACTGGTACGTTCCTTCGGCAGCCAAGGGAAAGACACTTGTTGCTCCTCAAGGAGCTCTCTTGTCTTTGAATAGAGCTAACTCGCACTTGCAAGTCCCGTGTGCGCAAGCAGCATGGGCACAGGCTGGATGAGATGATGTCAAAGCCAAAGACGGGGTGTGGTGTGGCACACCTTGCCTCGACGTACGACTGTTGGGATGCATAACTCGGTCGCCAGATCCTCGGGCACTACAAGACGGTGGACCTCGCCGGAGTTCACGCGAGTCGAATGACAGACAGACAGTACCCTCAACGTCGTCCGGAGAGCCCGAGACGTCGAATCGAAGAGACGGCCCGGATAAAGTATGAAGGCTCGCATGTCAGAGGCGATCGCGACTGTGACCAAGGCCAGGAGTGTATCTTGCTGCCATCCGGAGAGATGCTGGAGTCGATTTCGAAGGCGGCACATCAAGGATTTGTCAAATCAGTGACTGACCCGTCGCACCTCTCGCCTCTGTCCTCGTTGGCCGTACCAACTGGTAGCCCTGCTCGGGTAGAGGGGAACTCCAAGCACGAACGTATGTCCAAGACGATCAAACAGGCGATTTCTGAGCGGCACTCGTCATGGTCCGTCATGCAAATCCAAGCCGCACGGACAACGGTCGTCCATCTACGAGGCAGACGCGATGATAGAAAACCTGGGGTACAGATGTACACGGGCCCGGCGAAGGCAACCAGCAAGTCCCAGTGTGCCTCGAGTGCCTCGTCCCCACCGCAGGACAGTGGCAAACGGAATGATGGAGGACTTGCAGGACTTCAAACGTGCGAAATGATGCGGCTCAAAGGTCTTGGGACAGGGGGTGCTTGACTTGACGTTTGAATAGGCCCAAAGCGGCAGGGTGGTCGGTGCGTCCCGAGTCAGCTGAGGGCTGTGATTGGCACATCTGACGGGCGGGCCGTTGACAGACTGGGGTCCAGGAAAGAATTATCGACGACAAGGGACGAGCTCAACATCGGGCTTCTGTCGCAGGGAAAGGCCAACAGACGAATCAGTGTGTAAGTCTAGCTGCTGTGGTATAGCGCTGTGCAGACAGTTGGCCTGCCTAGCTCCACGGTGTTGATTTAGACACGGGCGGTATTCGTATCTCATCCTCGAATGTCACCGCGCATTATGATTCGAGCATAAACGATTCTGACCTAGATTCTAGAGTCTAGACTTAGTGGCGGTCCAGAACGCACTGACCCGTCACTACCGGCAACTACTGTGGCGTCTCTGCGTCAGGCGTCACGCGGTTCATCATATATCGGTCCTGCAGAAGTCGATAGTTCGTCCTCAAACACTAGCTGAAGCCAGTGGCCGATGTTCGTAGTGGGGTCTGGGGCCGGCCCGCAAACCTGCATGACCGGCGCAACTAACCTGTAGGTACCGCGTAACGGGAGAGGCCGCCGAGGTAGTATCCAGCGGGGGCCCGCGTGGCAACCTTGGCCGGACATGAGGTCCGGCGTTGCGGCGACGCTGGGCACTAACGAACGCTACCGATTTCAGCTCATGTCGGACACGCCGTTTGGGGGCCGGTAGATGGACGACTTGGCTGTACACGAGCTGAACATCGTGTGATCGAGCACGTCGTCGAGGTTATAAATTGGACGGCACCGGACATGCCTGGTAGGTAGGTTCCAACAATCACTCGGCAACAGTCGCAGAACTCCCAACTCAATACTTACTCCATATCGGCATTCATATCCCTAAAGAGATTCTCCTGCAACCCGTGAGTTTTCCCTTCCCCTTTTTCCCTTGCACTGCACCGCACTGACCACCACCACAGCACCGTCAATAAAATGTTCTCCAACACCGCTCGCAACCTCCGCCTCGACGGCAGCCTCCTCCGCTGCGAGCTGCAGCAGAACGGCGGCGGCAACTGGGTCGGCGCCGAGGTCGACCTCAACAACCACTTCGACAACAACGGCTTCGGCAAGATCTGCTCGGGCGGCCGGGGCTTCTGGGCCACGCTCGACCACTCCAAGACGCGGCTCGACGGCCACACCTTTTACGGCGCCTGCTCTGCGGGGCCGAACTACCCGGGCACGTACTACGACTTCAAGCTCGATCTCGATAGGTACTTCAAGAACCGGGACGGGCGGCTGGTCTTCATCGAGTAGTAGTAGAGATGGGGGATGGGAAAGGGGCATCGGATGAAAGACGCAAAGCGAATGAAGAGTTACATTTTTTTTTTGTTGATAGGTAAACCCATGTGATTTTCCTGCTATTATGTCTATGCCGCTCTCTATCCCGTCGTGGCTGTCGTTTTTCCTGCCGATATCCTCAAACGCTGAATCGAGGTGGTCCGTCGTTGAGATGTGCACCCCTGAAACACCAGAAATCCAAATCACATGGCCCTTGCTCTCCCCCATCTTCCATCACCCTTCCATGCAAGCTCTTCCCCAGAAGATCGCCCACCAACACACAGGGGGCCTTCCTTGACATCCAGTCCTCCGTTCATCTGGTCTCGTCTGTGCGATTGATGCATCGTCCCTCTGCTTCTCTCGATCTCCAAAATCCGTACGTCGACAGCTTCTAGATCGATCCGAATTTGTCTTCCTGCAGCGGCATCCGAACAGACTCAACATCTGGTAGATAGATGGGCGGCGGGCCGGGGGGCAAGAACCCTGCCTCACAAGTCAGAGTAGTTTATCCATGGGCCACCCATCATCCCGACTCTTGTCGGGTAATGGTACGGCTCTATCTTCTCTTTCACACCTGAATCACAACAAGGGGACTACCTTGTCGATACTTCCGGGGATATGCCTTCTGGAATATTTCCGCATCCAGCACCGGGTTCCTCATCTCAACTTTCGCGATGCTCGATGATGTGCCGTAACCCCAGGCCGCCAGGATAGCCGACATGAGAGAGTACAGATATGTTCGGATGGAATGGTATCCGGTTCCCAGTCTCGTAGTTAACCTGCCTCCACCCCTAGTTAATCTCCTAGTTCTTGACGATTTCTTTCACAAGCGGCATGGGGTCAGTCAAAGTTCTAGCGAGGCACGATGTGCCCCGGAATATAGCTGTTTATTAATCTGAAGGTGTCTAGTTACACGGCCGACCACACCTCACCGTCAAGCTGGTGGTGGCTATAGACCATCTATCCCCTCTACTATCCTGTCTTAGTCAACGAAGGGAATCCTGCAGCGATACCAGCACCACGTATCGCCCCGGCTCTGGAAGTCAAGGCAAGAAATGCTGGAGCCTTGTTCCCCTTGACGACATCTCTGCCATCCAACATTTAGCCCACGTCAATGGCTCAGCCGCTCTATGGTTTCTAAACCATAGGAAGAGCAAGCGAGTGTCTTCCCTTCCATGATCCTTTTTTGTGGTTATGTCAAGTTTCCTCCTCTTTTTTTTTGGTTGATCTCTCCTTGTCTTTGTCTTTGTCAGTGGTCGTCTTGACTGGCAGCAAGTGGCTGGGCGTGCCACACAAGATCCATGATATCCCAAGGCGGACGGGAGTCTTGCCCGTGCCACAAGGTGGCACACTGGTGAGATGGCTGGTTCTCCTAACCCTAGTCATTAGCCATCAAGAGCATTGCTCCTGCATCAAACTGTCGTTCGGAATAGAGCATTTTGGGATAGTCACGATCGACTCCAGCTGAGTTTGAAGACCAACGATTTGGATGACGCCGGGGGGGTGTAGCGCACCACGTTGGGAGGCGCAGGCCTTGAAAGGCGAACTTCAGCCCGCAGCGGCGGCTCTGACCGATGTCTGCTGTCGCTTAGGCGGATTCGTATATTCCTAGCGATTGTCAGTTTATCATACTATAACTCATCAAGGAGATATATCATCTTGTAGCTGTCGCTGCAGAGAAGCAAGCCGTTCTCAGCCGAGGACCAAGGCGATTTCCAGGACATACTTCAGTGGCAGTGCGTTTCTTCTGCGCAGGGATGCCATTCGGAGCCTTCTTCTTGCTGGGCTTTTGAGGTTTGACCTCTCCGGGTTCGAAGACATCATCCGGCAGATCGATCCTGGGAGACGGGTCAGCGACTTCCAAGCTACCTCTGGGCGCGAGGCGAGAGAGAGAAAGACATACGCTCGAAGGTGGGTGATGCTGATGCTGTTGTACTCAGGCTTGCACTCCTTCCACCCATAGCAGAGATCCTTAAACTCGTCGACTTGGTAACTGAGATCGAGTGATTTGGCGCCTGTGGATGAGTATTGAGAGGTTAAGACGGAGCTCGGACCAGAACCTAGATGCAAGCGCATAAAAAGCCAAGAGCGAGCAGGAAGGGCGACTTACCTTGAGCCAACACCAGGCCGATGTAGTGGCTGGTTGTGAACACCTCCGTCCCTTCCTTCTTCACGTCTTCAGTCTTCACAGTACAGTCACTAGGGTCTTCCGTCTTGACAACTTCGTTCTGCCTCGGATCTCCATTCTGAACGACCCCGTGGCTCGACACTCCATTCTCGACGATGTTGGGCTTGACGTCCTCGCTCGGTGGATGTGTCGGGATGTCTTGAGGATTCACTGTGCCGAGCGCTTCCTCCTTCACCTGTTGGTTAGTCTGGGGTTCCTGCGCCACCTGCCCTTGCACTGCTTGATGACCGTCTGCAATCGGCGCGGAAGCTTGATGGCCTCCGCTCTGGGGTTCCTCTTTCACAGCTTGGTCCTCCGTCTTTGCCTTAGGATCCACCACCGCCGTCTTCTTCACGACGTGCTGAAGGGAGCCGTTCTGGGCTGCTTCGATCTCGGCCTCGTTCTTGCACAGGTGAGTCCTCTCATACCCCTTGTTGAACGGGCGCGCCAGGGCAATGCTCGGATGTCGTTCGAGACCCTGGACGAGCAAACGCACTTTGGACTCAACGTAGCCGGACCATACCTTGTGAGCCTCCTTGCTGGTGCTGCACGTTGTGACGGCCAGATAGTATTTGTACCCCTTGGTGAAAAAGGTGTGCTTCACGAAGAGTTCCTTCCACGGTTTCTTGCCCATCATGATCAGGTCCGTTGTCTCGGCCCCTTGCTTGAGCTCTTCCTTGATCACCGTCATGGCCGACTGTGTGACGTTGAATGTCGCGCACATGGACGGATAAGCCGGCGTGATGATGGGCATCAGATGGTATCGGTCACCTGCGTAGAGCTTGGGGTTCCACACTCGGACCTGTAGCGGCCCATCCTCGATATGCTTGAGCATGACCGGGTCGGGCCACGGCCACCTTGTCATGATATGGAAGAACTTGTTCACTATAACCGAGCCGGCGGCCCTGGGGTAGAGCTGACAGACCCTGGCAACGAGCATGGCCCACGCAACACCTCCCGGATAGCCCATGATGTTGGCGTAGATAGCTCGGCGTTGCGCCCATAGCTTGATTGCCCGCAAAGCCAGACGGAACGTGGTAGGCTCCGGCACTAGGGCGAGGATCTCGTCCGTCACTCTCGTACCGTTGACAGACCGCAGCTCCCCGTCGTCCAGGCCTCTGAGAAGGCTGTTGTCCTTGAGATTCCAGTCCTTGTCGGCTGGCAGCTGCTTAAGGGTCGCAATGCGGGAAAAGATCAGATCGATGCTGATACCGGAATACTCGAATTTGATAATGGGGACGAAGGCGTCCCTGACAACGGCCATGTCGGCAATGGCCCCAGAGGGCGCCATGTCGAGGAGCAGTTGAGGAAAATGCTCGAAGTAGTCCTCGCGGTTGACGTATTTCGGGACGACGACGAGCGTGTCGATATCCGAACCAGGGCCGAACACCCCCAGGCGGAAACTTCCGTAGGTGAACACTCGGCCCCGGGCATCTCGTATGAGCACCTCGTTCTTCGGCTCCTTGATTCGTGCGATCTTCTTCACGAAGGCATCGGTGATCTTCTGGAGAGAGGCGAGGACTTGGTATCTAGCGTCACCTATTCGTCAGCACCTTCTTGCTGCTCGATACACAACAAGTGATCGTATTAGAAACCTACCGCTTCTGTGTCTCGGCAGCGCTCTCGAAGCAGCCTTGGGCGTGTAGCTCCTTGATCAGCTCATCGGTGGACCGCTTGTCGGCTTCGGTCGGAAAGGCCGTGCTTATCGGTGCCGTCAGCCCGTATTGCCGCTCCGAGTCCATGTTGATGTATGCGATCTAAATAATGCCGTACAGGTCCGCTGGAATAATGAGCGAGTCGAGAATAATGACCGTCAGGCCAGGTCGTAGCAAGAAAATAAAAGCCTACCCCCCGGTGCAAAGCGCCAGGCGACAACGAGCGAGATGGCGCAAGACTACCGATCTGAAGGCATGCCGGAAGTTTGGCGTAAGACAAATGGTGTCTCCCGCAATATTAACGCCTGAATTCTGCTGAGATAGCTCCGCCGATAGCTGATGATGGCGAAGAGCAGTCTGGCGCTGTTGAGAAGCTGTCTGAAATCGAGAGGTCCAGGCTTGAAGTTGGACAAACGAGATGTCGAGCGTCAACAAATCCAATGTGGGCCCGAGACTCGATAGTCGATTGGCGAGAAAGCAGTTCCTCAGGCGGCAACTTCCGTATGCGCCCGTCCGCACTATTCACCACCACCATCTAAGTTTCACACAACTCGAAGTCTTCTCAAGTCCGTATTAGATAAGGTAGGCGGGGGTACAGTAGCACTGAGTGGACTGGGACTATATTATATGAGAGTGAGCGGCTACTTCTAACATTGTTGTAGGGCACTTTTCTCTACAGCATGCTGTCATCTCGTACCCCATAC
>Ga0209127_100870_pt1 | contig 10147 bp, 4 predicted proteins | sample LakSupMetagenome_FD_187469 | JGI IMG/M metagenome (GOLD analysis project Ga0209127, IMG submission 187469) | Freshwater microbial communities from Lake Superior, Canada - Sta WM archaea (SPAdes) (version 2) | ecosystem: Environmental > Aquatic > Freshwater > Lake | place: Lake Superior, Canada...
TCTACAACCCTACCATGTCTACAAGGGGCGCCGTAGAAGTCATGTCAAAAGCGCCCAAGAAGCGGCACATCGACGACAACCCGGCTCTCACCATGGACCAGACCCTGGGCATATCCGGCGACTCCATCGTGGTACCCGGCAGCCAGCTGCACGGCAACAGGAAGGGAGGCGTGACGGCCTCGGGCAAGTCGCGAGACCCGATGAGGCCGCAGGTGCAGCAGATTACGCCGTTTATGAGGAGTCAGCCGGACGAGAAGCATATCGCGGACAACATCCCGCTGAGTCGCATGCTTCACGAGGACCCGAGAGAAGCGTTGCTGAAATACGCCGATGTCGCGAAGAAAGATCCTCTGTTTACTAATGCGTGGAAGTCCACTCAGCCTGTGACGCAGTATGCCGAGCTAAGTGACGAGGAGGGGGAGGAGGGGCCCGACAAAAAGAAGATCAAACGTTAGACTAGTTGTACGTGTAGTGTGTTTTGATGAGAGAAAATACGTGATTCGGTTCAGTGGCCATCTCGCGGCCATATCGCGGCCATATCGCGGCCATATCGCATGTGCTCAGTACATTATACCAGCCTACCAGAGCCGCCAGCTGGCAGAGGCTGGCAGATGGGAGTCGCGTCCAGCGGAAACTTGCCAAGGCAAAGAGGTGGGGTAGAGTGGGACCCTTAGGCAAGCGCACGGACCGCCGTGCTCAAATTTACTGTGGCCACCAGAAATCATACCAGCTGCCCACTCAAGGCAACCTAGTGTTTCCAAGGGGCAGAATCTCTTCACCTTTTGACGTTCTCCCATCAAATCCCAAGGGCGACTGCGCGCATCAAAAATTCGCCAACCCCATCCGCGACCATCGATAACCATCTTGAAAAGGCTGACAAAGTTTCGGACACGCGATTTTCTCGCGCTTCGCACCCGGCGAACGGCATCCACGCGCCACCCACAGCCTTGCAACACGGTTTTTACTCTTTTGCTGTAGTTGAGGCCAACCACCACCACTTTTGACTTCGTCAGTCTCCCTTGTCACAGCTGGCACTGCAACTTCCCCCCCAACAGCAGCAGGCCACGACCCCACATAAATCCACGACAGCACGTCTATCTGTCCGCGCCGGCTGAACACACCGTGACCTACTACCCGCCGGTCATCGACCACGAAACTTGTGTTCCACCGTCGACGCGACTTTTCCCATCCGTACCGGCGCACCGACCGGCTCCGCATCGCGACGCAGCCAACCTTATCTCAACCTCATCATTCTGTCTAGCCTATCATTCGTTCACCCCGTCCTTCGGCTGCCCCCTGCGTCCGATTACGCGACACAGCTTCATCACGACCCATCCCTACCCGCATCCTCCCCGGTTGAGCGTTCAGTCTTTTGGCGACAACCTCGCAGTTGCATTTCCGTTCTTTGATCGGTTGATCCGTTCAGTCATCACTACGACTTTATTGATACTGGACATGCGCCAATAACTACCGCCATCATCTCGAGACACGACCTGTACGTGGGACATTGTCAAGCCAACCGGTCATCATGGCTAGTGTCCAGATGCCCCAGGCTGCGCAGCCGCCCAGCTCGGCCATCCCTCAGGGGTTGACCAAGCATCAGATTGAGGAGACTTTACAGGTAGGCCCCCAACATCACTATTCGAGGCAACCTGGCCAGGATACACCTCCACGTCTAGCCCTCCACGCTCGTGTCTATACTACATGTCTTCCCATGCTAACTCTGCACTCTCAGAAATTCCACCAGATGAAACAACAAGGCGTGCCACCGACAGACCCGGATTTCATGAGGACGCAGCAGCTGCTCCGAAGCCTGCAGCAACAACAGAACTTCCGCAAGCAGCAACAGATGCAGCAACAGCATCTGCAACAGCAGCAGCATGCGCGACAACAACAGGCACAACAACAGGCCCAGCAGCAGTCCATGGCGCAGAATGGAGCTAATGGAATGGTCAATGGCGGACAACCAGGCCATCCGTCTCAGCAAGTCCCAACGCCCCCTGGCCACACTCCCGCATCAACAGCCCTCGGTGCCTCCGCCCTGCCAGCGATATCTGCCCCCGGCGCGCCTACAACATCGACTGCCGAGTCCACTCCGACCAGCGCGGCCTCGACATTCCTCCCCCAGCAACTGGCTCTCTTGAGGAACCAAATCGCTGCGTTCAAGTTGCTCGGCAAGAATGTTGGCGTGCCGCTTCAGATGCAGCAGGCGTTGTTTGCCCAGAGAGCGCGTCGGGAAGCGTCCATAGCAGACCAAGCATCCGCGCCGTCGACGACACCCACAGCGCAGAAGGGAACGCCCAAAGATGCCCAGGCTCAGCTTGATGGTGCCGTTGGCGCTGCTTCTGAAGAGGCGTCTGCTCCCGCCACGCAGTTCCATACGTTCAAGACTGTCAAGTCGCCCTACGAGGCGGGCCAGATCCGCTCGAGCATCAACTACTTCGAGCATGCCAAGAGGCAAAACCGGCTCATGCTTCCTGGCGTCTTCCCGACAGGAATAGACTTCGAGCAGCTGCGGGCGGAGCGTGAGCGTGCCGTCTTCAATCGCATGAGCGCCAGGTATGCGGAGCTTAAGTCGCTTCCGGGCAATCTGGCGTACTGGGATACCAAGAACGACGAGGTCATCCCTGATGATACGCTGAAGCGGAAGGCTATCATCGAGATGAAGTGTCTGGCCCTCTATTCCAAGCAGCGCGCTCTAAGGGACAGGATCGGCCGGCAGATGATGCACTACGATAACCTTGCCATGACGACGAACCGATCTGCTTACCGGCGGATGAAGAAGCAGACTGTACGGGAGGCACGTATCACCGAGAAGCTCGAGAAGGAGCAGCGCGACGCCAGGAAGAACCGCGAGCGGAAGAAGCACGTCGACTTCATCCAGGCCGTGCAAACCCATAGGATGGAGATGCAGTCCTCGGCACAGGCGCAGAGAAATAAGACGCAGAAGCTCGGGCGACTCATGTATCAGCAGCACTTCAACATCGAGAAGGAGGAGCAGAAGAGGGTCGAGAGGACAGCCAAACAACGTCTGCAGGCGCTCAAGGCCAACGACGAAGAGGCTTATCTCAAGCTGCTCGACCAGGCCAAGGATACCCGTATCACCCATCTCCTTCGTCAGACCGACGGATTCTTGCACCAACTCGCCGCGTCGGTCAAGGCGCAGCAGCGACAGGCTAACGAACGTTATGCGGATGGCGCCGTGGAGGAGCCCGAGGAGGAGAGCGAGGCGGACGAGGACGACGAGGAGAGCAGCCGCAAGATCGATTACTACGCCGTGGCGCATCGCGTCAAGGAAGAAGTCACGAAGCAGGCCGATATGCTGGTGGGCGGTACACTGAAGGAGTACCAAATCAAGGGTCTCCAGTGGATGTTGTCGCTGTACAACAACAACCTGAACGGTATCTTGGCCGACGAGATGGGTCTCGGAAAGACGATTCAGACCATCAGCTTAATAACGTATCTCGTCGAGAAGAAGCAGCAGAACGGCCCTTATCTGGTCATTGTCCCTCTCAGCACACTTACGAACTGGAACCTGGAGTTCGACAAGTGGGCGCCGAGCCTCACCAAGGTGGTGTACAAGGGTCCGCCTAATTCGCGGAAAGTGCAGCAGGAGAAGATCCGGCAGGGCAAGTTCCAGGTGCTTCTTACCACATACGAATACATCATCAAGGACCGTCCTATCCTCAGCAAGATCAAGTGGTTCCACATGATCGTTGACGAGGGTCACCGTATGAAGAACGCCAACTCGAAACTGAGTGCCACCATCTCTCAGTACTACAGCACGCGCTTCCGTCTCATCTTGACCGGTACCCCGCTGCAGAACAACATGGCCGAGCTGTGGGCCATGCTCAACTTCGTCCTCCCCAACATCTTCAAGTCGGTCAAGACGTTCGACGAGTGGTTCAACACCCCGTTCGCAAATACCGGTGGACAGGACAAGATGGAGCTCACTGAAGAAGAGCAGATTCTCGTCATTCGGCGCCTGCACAAGGTGTTGCGTCCATTCCTGCTGCGTCGTCTGAAGAAGGATGTCGAGAAGGACCTGCCGGACAAGACGGAGAAGGTCATCAAGTGCAAGTTCTCGGCACTCCAGGCTCGGCTCTACAAGCAGATGGTCTCCCATCAAAAGATCCTCGTCAATGATGGCAAAGGTGGCAAGACTGGAGCTCGCGGCCTGAGCAACATGATCATGCAGCTGCGGAAGCTATGCAATCACCCGTTCGTCTTTGACGTAGTGGAGAATCAGATGAATCCGACCAGCACGAGTAACGATCTGTTGTGGAGGACAGCAGGCAAGTTCGAGCTGCTGGACCGCATTCTCCCCAAGTACAAGGCAACGGGCCATCGTATCTTGATGTTCTTCCAGATGACGGCCATCATGGACATCATGGAGGACTTCCTCCGGTATCGCGGAATTCAGTACATGCGTCTCGACGGTACGACCAAGTCAGAAGACCGTTCTGAGCTGCTCCGCGACTTCAACCGGCCCGACTCGCCTTATTTCATATTCCTGCTGTCGACGCGTGCTGGTGGCCTGGGTCTGAACTTGCAGACAGCCGACACCGTCATCATTTACGATTCGGATTGGAATCCTCACCAGGATCTCCAAGCCCAGGATCGTGCCCATCGTATCGGCCAGAAGAACGAAGTGCGCATTCTCCGACTCATCAGCTCCTCGTCCGTCGAGGAGAAGATCCTGGAGCGGGCCAGGTTCAAGCTTGACATGGACGGCAAGGTCATCCAGGCCGGTCGCTTCGACAACAAGTCGTCCGAGACGGACCGTGATGCCATGCTGCGCACGCTTCTGGAGACGGCAGATATGGCGGAGACTCAGGAGCAGGAGGAGATGGACGATGAAGAGCTCAACATGATCCTGGCCCGAAACGAGGATGAACTCCAGACGTTCGCGGAACTCGACAAGCAACGGTACAAGGACCCTATATACGGCACCGCACCCGGCTGCAAGGCTGTGCCACGTCTCATGACGGAGGCCGAGCTGCCTGAAATCTACCTCTCGGATGGTAATCCCGTCGAAGAGGAGGAAGAGGTCGTTCTTGGACGGGGTGCCCGTGAGCGTACCAAGGTCCGCTACGACGACGGTCTCACCGAAGAGCAGTGGCTCATGGCCGTCGACGACGACGAAGACTCGCCGGAAGCCGCTGCGGCCCGTAAGGCAGCGCGCAAGGAACGGCGGGAGCAGAACCGGCTCAGGCGGATGGCAGCCGGAGGCGGTGCGTCGATGGAGAACTCGCCCTCGGCCAGCCGCGCCAGTACAGAGGAAGTCGAGACGCCGGTCAAGCCCAAGCGTGGCCGGAAGCCGGGCAGCAAGAACATCGAGAAGCGCAAGGCTGAAGATGGCGATGACGAGCCACCGGCGAAGAAGAGGCGCGGGCCGCAGGGACGTCCGAAGGCTGTCCAAGCTAATGGCGCTGGTATGCCGCCCGAGGTGCGCGCTTCTCTCGACAACAGCATGCGCAGAATCTTCGACGGCCTCATGAAGATGGAGGTAGAGGCAATTCCCGTGCCTAATGAGGACAACAAGGACGATGAGGACGATGAGCCCGACAGTCGTCTCATCATTGGACCGTTCGTCAAGCTTCCCTCGAAACGTGACTATGGCGACTACTATGTCCTCATCCAGAATCCCATCTGCATGCGAGACATTGAGAAGAAGATGAAGAAGGGCGAGTACCGGAAGCTGAGCGACATGCGGAGAGATTTCCAGCTCCTGTGCAACAACTGCAGGACTTACAATGAGGACGGCAGCATTCTATACAAGGACGCCAATACGATGGAGGTTAGTACACACCATATCAAGTTGACTCGAGTGAAAGTGCGGTACTGACAGTTCGTTCCCCAAGGCCTTCTTCAACCAGCAGTACGAGAAGGAGCTCAGCGAGCACCCGGAGCTGGCCGAGCTGGAGGACGGTGGCTCGGCGACCAAGAACACGTCTGCCGCGCCGTCCACCGGGACTGGCACGCCCCAGCCGACGTCAAACGGCCCGACGCGGATAAAGTTGGTGTCGAACTCGAACGGCGCGAGCCAGGCGAACGGAGGTAGCAGTGGTGTCCAGAGCGACGAAGAGTAGCAGTCTCCGACGCCTAGGAGGAGCACGAGGCGCAGAATGATCAAGCAGGAGGGCGAGCCGATGGAAGTGTGTTGAGAGGGGGCGGCGCAATTTACTGTTCCGGCGCATAAGGCGTTGAAGAGACATAACGGAGTTGACCTGCTGTTTAGCGGTTACTTTGATTCTTCTGGCAAAGGGAGAAAGATGCCATCGGCGAAGACACGAGCATGGAATTGTCTTTTGAGGGGGCGTCGTTCTAGGGTTTGGACGTGAAATGGAGTGGAACGGATGAGACGACGGCAAGAGTGCAGAGATTCGGCCTTGTATAAATGACTCTGCGGTGCTTTAGGGCCATCGGACAAGAGGCTCCTGTTTGGGCCGGATCAACGGTGACTTCACCGCTGCGTTGCGGAGGATGACAGCCGTGAAGATGTGTCTAGTGTCTAGAATACTGTATTGTAGTACCCGTGAATATGCTTCCTTGATCCGAGCTTTCCATCCCATCTGCCGTGTATGATATTTGGGAAATGGCCCCTCAACATCCGCGTGTCTCGACATGTCACAGCTACACCCGCGCACGATATGGCAGCAAAAGAACTACACATACGTATCCGAGAGGTCATTACAATGCTTCAAGGATCAGGTAAATCTACGTCTACGGTATACTTTTGGAGAAAAGCTGAAATGATTTCTCATTAGGTTTTCCGAGAATGAGGAGTCTCTGAAAAGGAAAAGGTAACCATGGTAAGATGAGGTACGTAGCCTGACTGACATCCATGCTTCGCAGTCTGGCGGGCATCAGGGTGCGGCTGCTCCTGTATCGCTCCAGAAATGCATAAAACTGTGACAGCCCTCTTTTCTGACTCGACTAGCAAAAGGCGAGCCGACTCAACTGGCAAAAGCTGAGTGCCCGTGAGAGCTTCACGATGACCAACCCCGGGATCGAACCGGGGACCTTGTCGGAGTATATTCACTTGGTTGTGAACGACACGTGATAACCACTACACCAGTCGGCCAGTTGATGCGAAGACCTGGTGTTATTGACTCTGATCTGCGACAGTGATGCCGCGCCACCGCCGGCACCCTTGGTTTTCCCTTGGCGCTCAGGGGCTGGAACTTTTATCGCATTGGGCGGGGCCGCGTTATCCTGCGCCTCGACTCCTACGAAGCTGAGCTCATCAGTTAAGGAACAATTGACGACGGTCGACCACCCCATTGCTTTGTGACGCTTGCGACATTCCTTGCTGGTACCGGGCTCCCACACATCGTCTACACAAACACACCCCATTTCCATATCGTGACCATGGCAGGCCGCTTCGTGCGAGCGTCGAAGTATCGTAAGCTTTCCCCAAACTCCAAAAGTTGAGCTCCAGCTTTGCGCCAGGTGGCTGACTGAGTGCTTCTCGCATGCGCGCAGGACATGTGTTTGGCAAACCAACGAGGAAAGAGTTCTGCTACGATAACCTGCACATCAGCCGAAATGCCTGGGATACCAACCTCGTAAAGGTAGGCAGTTTCCTCGTCTGTCCACTAACCTGCCGCAGCTAGCTACGAAGCTGACACGTGCCCTCGGCATCTAGGCGAACCCCGAGTACCTCTCTGTCAATTGGGAATCGAGCGGCGGAGGTGCCTTCGCCGTCATCCCGTTGAACGAGAAGGGCAAGGTTCCCGACCAAATACCGCTCTTCCGCGGCCACACTGCTGCCGTCCTCGACACCGACTGGAACCCGTTCAACGACCGTATCATCGCCTCCGGCGCCGACGATGGCAAGGTGTTCCTATGGCACGTGCCCGAGGGGTTCACGCTTCACATAGATGCGGAGGAGATCGAGGACGTGGCGCCCGTGTCGAAGCTGACGGGACATTCAAGGTGGGTTGCCACGGACACCCGGCGCAAGAGACAATTACTGATCTCGGTCACAGAAAAGTAGGCCAAGTCCTCTTCAACCCTGCCGCAGAGAACATCCTCGCCTCGGCCTCGGGCGACTTCACCATCAAGCTGTGGGACGTCGGCACGGGCCAGTCGCACCTGACGCTCAAGCACGCCGACATCGTGCAGAGCCTGTCGTGGAGCGCCGACGGCGGCCTGATGGTGACCACGTCGCGGGACAAGAAGCTGCGCGTCTGGGACGTGCGCCAGGAGAAGCCCGTCCACGAGTACCCGGGCCACGAAGGCGCGAAGAACAGTCGCGCCGTCTGGATGGGCGAGCACAACCGCATCGCGACGACCGGCTTCTCGCGCATGAGCGACCGTCAAATCGGCCTGTGGGAACCCGGGCGCAAGGACCCCATTGGCGGGTTCACCATGTTGGATTCGATCTCAGGTGTCTGCATGCCGTTCTGGGATGATGGATCGAACTGTTTGTATCTGGCTGGCAAGGGCGACGGCAATATCCGCTACTTCGAGTACGAGAACGACAAGTTCGAGTTCCTGTCCGAGTACAAGTCGGGCGAGCCGCAGAGGGGTATCGCCTTCCTGCCGCGGCGCGGTATCAATGTGTGTTCTACCCGCTAAACCGCTACCATCTCCCCAGTTACTGACAGCCAACACCAGGTCCACGAGAACGAAGTAATGCGCGCCTACAAGACCGTCAACGACAGCCACATCGAGCCCATCTCCTTCACCGTGCCCCGGCGCGCCGAAACCTTCCAGTCCGACATCTACCCGCCGGCCGTCGGCACCAAGCCCGCCTTCTCCGCGCTCGACTGGCTCAACGGCAAGACCGGCCTCCCGCCCAAGATCGACCTCGAGAGCGTCTACGAGGGCAACGCGCCAGTCGAGGTGGCGTCCGACTACAAGCCGACACCGGTCCCCAAACCCTCTGCCGCGGCGCCGGCGCCGAAGAAGGAAGAGCCGAAGCATACCCCGCAGGCGGCGGCCGCCGTGTCGCGCGCCCCCCCGCCGTCGACCGCGGACCAGAAGGCCTCCATCTCTGCCATGGCGGACAAGTACAAGGCCGACGAGTCCTCCTCCGAAGACGACGACGCCGAGACTTCGTCCTTCGAGGAGATCCCCAAGCCCGTGCAGCGCACCACCTCGGTCCCCGCCGCGCAACAGCCCGCCAAGCCGACCCCGGCCGTCCAACCGCCCAGGGCGACCGCCGCCGCGACCTCCCCGGTCAAGTCCCCCGCCGCCGCGAGATTCCCCGACCCTGCGCCACAGCCCCAGGCCAAACCTACCTCCCAAACTCCCGCGGCCTCCGCATCGAGCCTCGAGTCCAGCCTCGAGACGATCAAGCAGCTCCTCGAGCAGCAGACGAGGATAATAAGCACGCAGAGCGAGCGCATCGGGCAGCTCGCGGCCGAGGTGGAGACGCTGAAGAAGAGGGTGGGCAACGGGCCGGCCGCGACGCAGGACCAGAGCGAGAGGATCCGGCAGCTCGAGCTGGAGCTTGAGGCTGCCAGGTCGTGATGCTGTTCCGTTAGGGGTCTGATGTGTTAAGGGGTGCTGGGGACGGAGTCGGGGAGTGTGGAGTTGGCGAGCCGGTGCTATGAGATGTAGCTGGGAATTGAGCAGGCGGTTTGCGTGTCGTTTTTGGGGTTTGAATTCTGCGCGCGGAAGTGATGATTTGAAATGACCGTATCTCTTGGTCCGATGGGTTGAAATCTCTAGGTAAGGAACAGGATGGACACAAGGTTCTCTTGCCCTTGTTTCTCCTTTATTGTCTGATCTTGATCTTTCCAGACATAAGGGGGATTGCTGGTGGCTGATGGCAACACTCGGGTGGTCCATTCTACTGTCATACCAAAAGTTGCTCTTAGAGACGACAAAGCAATTCTTGATGGTCTCCTTGTTCGAGATGTGACAACCACACTGTCCCACTCCTTAGGCCACCGCGTCTTTGATACTTTCCCCCGTCGGTCGACTGGTGTCTTTGTCCTAAGGAGCTGCTTCAGGGCCTTGCCGTCATGATATATGTCTCCCGAGACGGCATACTAGACGTCTCTACACGTCTCCTCCTACTGACAGGTCACTCTGCCACCACCTCCCTGCCTTCTATTCACAACGAGAAACCTCTACTCGCAAAGTCAACTCATAACATCTCCCGTCCCACCGCAGGTTCGTATCCTCCCCA
>Ga0209127_100871_pt1 | contig 10139 bp, 6 predicted proteins | sample LakSupMetagenome_FD_187469 | JGI IMG/M metagenome (GOLD analysis project Ga0209127, IMG submission 187469) | Freshwater microbial communities from Lake Superior, Canada - Sta WM archaea (SPAdes) (version 2) | ecosystem: Environmental > Aquatic > Freshwater > Lake | place: Lake Superior, Canada...
TCGTACTGGTAGATGTACACGAGGCCGATGAGGATGAAGACGTCGGCGAGCATCGCTGCGGGGCCGAGCTTGGAGATGTTGCGGATGAAGGACAGCGGCACGATGAGAGCGGCCTGGATGGCGATCAGGCCCTTGATGCCCGGGACCTTCGCCTGGTCGCTGGTGACCGCTTGGAAAAACGAGTACCAGTTGTCTGCGACGAACACGAGGCCAGCGCACACGAAGCCGAGCTGCGACAGGGCTATCGAGCCGAGAATGATGGCTCGCATCTTCGGGCCAACAATCTCTCTACCCAGATCGCCGTAGCTGCCGCCGTATCTCGCCCGGCATTGGAGCAGCAGGTGGAATGCTATCATCGAGACGACAGCCACAACGAGCATTGTGGCGGAGGAGAAGAGGATGCCGCCGTTCTTGAAGGCCTTGGGCAGGAACATGATGCCCGTGCCGATGAACGCTTTTAGGGTTGTGAAGAAGGTCTTGGTGGTTCCTGCGTCGCCCTTCTTAGCGGCTCTCGACGTCCTCCTGCGACCTAGGAGCGGTCGTCTTTCCGCTGGCAGCACGCGAGCCTCCGCCTCCTCCTCCTCTTCCTCCTCGGCCTCGATGGCTTCCTCGTCCGAGTCCGCCAGGTCTTCTCCGGCAAAGGCTCCATAGAGGTCCAGAAACTCCACAAAGTCTCTGGTGATGGGTATGTTGCGCTGGCTCAGCCGACGGTATCTCTGCATGATATATTGTCGCCGGAACCCCTGTGGCTGCTGCAGCGCATCAATGGGTGGCACTTGCTCATGCTCGTCGGCCTCCCTGGGTGCAGGGTGGGAAAACGTCTTGGACCGTTGCAACCCTAACGGCCCTGCACTGAGCTTGAAGAGGTCGCGATGGATATCACCGCCTTGCAGTTTAAGGGACGACTCCTCCTCCGAACCCGGCTGCGTGGCCGACGATTGTGAGGCCGGGGTCCCAGAACTGGACGGCTCGCCAAGGCCGTCGAAGCCAAGACCGTATCCGGCAGGCAGGTGCTCCGCGATCACCTCCCGCTGGCGGCTGTATCCTGAAGATGGAGATTCTGACATTATAACATGCTTCCACCCGACTCCGAAGTGCTGAGATGATTTCTCGACGGCCTTGATTGAAGGGGAAGAAGAGATTTTGTACGCTGCCGGACTCTTATTACGTACAGGTCAGATGACACTGTGGGGTTCTTCCCCAGGTTCTGGAACAGACGCTAAACGTCATCGTTCCCGATGATTCGGTACGTACCTTGATTGATCCCTTTCCGGATGCGATACAATAGCAACAAGGATTCGATTCCGATCACTACTATGATTGCACATCCGTTCCTACACCGCGTGCCGCTCGTCTAGCATCTGTCAGCCAGCCACATCCAGGTGAGTTCCGTAACCTCTACCTGCCTCATGCACGTCGACCAAACCGACACTGCCAGAAGGCACGCCTCACACACCCCACCAAGGCATGACTACTGAGGCGTCTCATATTCGCGAGGGCCCTCGGTGCAGTACAGAACGACGACCGAATCTTGGTCGAAGCCAAGTTCCTCCCGCTTGTCCCGAACCGCCCGTCGAAGCGCCGCCAGCGTAGAAGCACCACAAGGGCCAGCTTCAACTCCCAAGGCCTGCAAGTCCCGGACGGCTCGATGAGCTTCTGCATCTGTGACAACCACGCTCGCATCGACGCCGGACTTGAGAACGGGCCAAGCCGCCGTCGAGACGGTGCCGCAGTTCATGCCACACATGATGGTATCCTTCGTCGGAATCGGGGATATGGCGCAAGCCTCGAGCGATGTCTTCAGAGACGCTGCAGTGACGGGCTCGACGGTTATCACCTTCGCCATTCCAGCCGTCCGCGTCGAGTCCTTGAAATGTTGTGTTACCGCCTGGGCGATGGAGCCGACGCCCACGGGGACGAAGGCGTGGGTGGCAGAGCTCGTTCCCGTCTGCTCGAGGACCTGCTCGTCTGACTCGCTCAGCATCGTACTGTAGCCCTCGACCACCCACTGCGATGCATCATCAGCTGGAAGGAACAACTGACATTCAGCGAGAGATGCATGGTCTGACCTGCGGGATCACTTCATAGCCCTCCCAGCCAAAGTCCATGACGAGCAGAGACCCGGCTTTCGCGGCTTCCTCTTTGGCAGCAGCGACGCTATCGTCATAATGTCCATTCACGACAACAACCTCGGCCCCTTCCCCCTTTATTCTCGCCCGTGTAGTGACAGGCATGAAGGAAGGCACGAATATCTTGGCCGGGACGCCCAGGTACTTGGCCATACGAGCAACTGCTCGGCCCCAATTGCCCTCAGTGCACGTCACCAGGGAGACTCCACGAGTTCTGGCCTCTGAACCCAGCAGTTCCAGCGAAGGCCCATGGCTGTCGACCAGTATACCAAGCTTGTCGGCAACGGCTCGATAGACGCCGTAGGAGGCCCCCAGGATCTTGAATGACGGCAGCCCGAACCGGTCAGACTCGTCCTTCAGCAACACATGACCGACACCAAGTTCGGCGGCCAGTTGAGGTAACGACTGCAGCCGCGTCCTGCCATAACTTGGGAGCGTCCGGTGGAAGTCGAGCACAGCTGCTTCAGACGATGCTTCGGCTCCGGGATGGGTTTTGCCGCACCACTTCCAGTTGCTCGCGGCGCTGTTCAAGAGAATGAGGTCAGACATAGCTATAAGCCATCACCGTCTTCTTGGGAAGACGCCTTGCGTAAGCGGCACACGTTGATACCTGCGTCTACTTGTTCCTAATCAGGAGTCCGCACGCGCAGGAGCAGGAGCTATTCCCCCACATTTGCCCGTCTGAGTCACCCGCCGATGAAAGCTAGAAAGGCGGGGCATTCCAGCGGCCGATGCTGCTGCGCCCTACCGAGCTCGGAGCACTCCACAGCCAAGGCATAGCGGTTCCGAGTAACCTCTTTAGGCTCGCCGTCGCCGGGAACCTGTTAGGACTGGCCGGACCACCGCATTAGCAAGCCAGAGAACCCCTTTGTCCACCGCAGGCAATATGATTTCGATCTGCATGCCACTGGGTTCCATTTCCTAGAGTAAGCAGGGCGTGATCAGTGAATCTGCGTCGGATATCTGATCTCACACTTGATGAGACGTCTGCATAGCAGCCGAAAGGTGACGGAGCGTCTACTCAGCCGAGCAGCGCCCCCGGAATTACGAAGACAGACCCGAACGGTGAGAAGGATGCCCAGGACCGAATGCCATGAAGCACACTATTGGATGCCAAGGTCAAAGTACGTGACTACGGCTGTACACTACGCCCTATGTCGTTGAGCCGTTTGTTTGGCGTCCCGGTTGGGAGTCAGATTCCCCGGCTAGAGTTCGAACCACGCCGTCCGCGTAATGTGACTCAGACTAGCAACCATTGAATCCGGCCACAATGAACCAAACCAATCCCGGAAGATCTAACCACACCATGGTCCACGTTTGGGATTCCTGGTTACCGGGCATCCCTGGACGTAAGCTAGCAGCTATTGATTCCCCCGTCTTACCAGCAGCGACATGTAGATATAAGAACTGCTCCCTTTGGCCTGGGAGGAGACGTTTGCTATCCAATCCATCACCACTGTCAAACACTCACTGAGCTCTCCAGCCTCAGCTTTTTCACCTCCTCTACACTAGAGCATCCAAGTGAACTAGACCTTCCACATCTCCATTGGCCTATACACTCTACCCTCTTTCCAGCGCTCCCACCACCACCCCACAACTACAGCAACAATGGTCTGGTCCCCCCTCCTCGAAGTGGGCAAGTACCACGCCCCTCCCACGCCCAACCCTCCCGTCGTCGTCGGCTCCCCCCGGTACTACCAGGTCACCGGCCTGAAGCCCCCAAAGGCTGCCAAGCAGCCGAGCACCAGGACGCAGCAGGTGCAACAAGCACCGACCGCCAGCGGAGACGACTTCTCCGACACCATGTCCGTCGACTCCCTGGAGAAGCCCATCCTCGAGCAGCACAGGAGCCACAAGTCGAGTAGCCTAGCCAAGAAGCTCGGGCTGAAGAAGTAGAACTTGGGGGAGAGGATCGTGTTTGTTTGTTTTGATGAGTGCGTCTTTTCTTGTCAACTCGATGACCCATGAGTGAAGTGAACCGCGTAGCTGAGACGGTAGCGCAACCAGATCTCGGGTGGTTCCAACCTTGGAATGGCGCATCGGATATACGGGCCCCGTAAAATACCAGGAATCGGCTCAGGGACGGGAACGGCGTTGATGGATCTGCTTTTGGAGCGTCATGATGTCCGAGCATGGTTGAAAATGCCGGGTTGGTGATGATGGTGCTCGACTGGCGATGCACATACCTCCATAACTTAGTTTGCAGAAACCAGTCGATTTATCAAATAAACGCTCGACAAAGCATTGAGTTGCAGTGCCGGTTCTACCTAGAGTGCACACATCGTCTACCCCTTTCATGACGGCCCTGGCGTCCTTGAGGAGAGTCCCAAGTGCCGGAATCTCTGCTAAGCTGACGGTGTGGTGGGTTTCCAAGACCTCACAAACCGGTGTCAAGGGAATAGACCGAGATTGCCGGGGCACGACCGAGACCTGTCCTCGGGCTTGTGTTGAACCTGCCTGTCTATGATACTTAGAGGGTCAGTGGTCCAATACTACCGGTAAGCATTGCTCAGCCACGGTGTGTGCCTGCCGGCTTGCAGGAAATGGAAGCGCTATCTACTTCCAGTTCGACGGCTGGGCAGACTCGAGAGTGCCCGACGGGGGCAACGCCCGGAATGATTGCACCACATCAGCCGCTGTGTGGAAGATCGGATCCATCAACCAATCCTCCGTTCCAGAGCCCTCCGTTCTAGAGGCTGTGCCAGGCCCGACACCGTCCCAGTGCATCCGGTGCCGGCCTCGAACGCAGATATTAAGCGATGACACGTCAATCCCATCAGCAACACCGGACAGCATGTCCATCGTGACGGCATCATTTCGAAAAGGTCACTTGACACACAGCACGCATGCTATACACCCACTGGTCATGCTCCCTCTTTGTAGCAACGTCTAACGCCGGCGATCAGCACATCTAACCATCAGAACCGGTCCCACGCAAAGCTTGATATCAGCACAACACGGTAGCTACACGTGCCTGAAGGATTCGGCTCCAGTCAACTTTGTGCTTGACTCCCACATACCCTCGAGTGTCGGGTATCCTGTGCTAGCTCACACAAAACCTGGCTGAAAGATACGGCACCTTACAAGGGGGCATATAACGCGTGAGAGTAATACCTTGGTTATGATAAGCATCAGAAGATAAACCTCTGGTAGCCATGACCCGCGCCAGAAGAAGAAGTCTCGACGCTGGTCGCCGGTCGACGGCCCTCAAAACTCACCCGCCGGCCAGCGATCTGGACACTGACATCCAGCGCACTTGTGCTGCGGCCCGAGCAGTACTTACCCTCATGTGAGTTGTGCGAACGACCGTCTAGACTAATGTCAGACGCTTGCCATGCGCATTCTATGCCACCCATTCCAGGCCGAGAGTCATGCAGCCGCGCCTCACAGACAGTTCGATGCCACAGCTTCGGTGAAGAGGAGAAGCTCTGGGATTTGGGTTAGAAGAAGCTTGTCGGACTCGACTCGACTCGGGCTGCCGTGAATTCTGGGGAAGTCCCCCGTCTTCAGCGAAAATGGCACCTTCTATCGCCGAGCACGGCCAGTGGTCTCCGATCCGTTGTACCGGCACTGGTAGGGTTGAAGGCCGTCTGATGTCAGACGTCTGCAGCAGCCAGCAGCGGGAGGATCAAAAGCTTGTCTCGACTGACTCTGTGCGACGCCTCTCATTCGTAGATCTGTTGTTGATTTATCCCGATTTCAATCTGCCGATCGTCATCGGCAACGCACTTGCATTCCAGTGCCGTGGAGACCTTATGCGCGCGCGTTGCCGGGGCCCTGGGCGACGCGGGAATGTTTTGACGATCATCTTAGGCTTGACGATCTGGAATGATATTCCCGCGCAGTGTTTGGGAACTCCTAACCGCCCGCTAGTGCTAGGTGATCGATCAGTCGCCCAGAAGGTCAGTAAAAGTCGATCAACGCGCAAAGATCGCAAGATCACTAAACGAAACGCTCGCCACGATGCCAATGTTTTCAAGAGCTTGTTCCGTAACACCTAGACGCAAGCAGTATATATAAGGTATATAAAGTGAAAGCAAAGGCACCGTGAAGTGGAGAACAACTTTTCTCTCGCCGTAGTTAAAAAGTGAGATAAGCCCGCCCTTATCCAAAGGGATAGACAACCCTAGCAAAGATCAAGTCCGAAACCTCTCCAAGCACCAAGCAAGCAAACAAAAATGATCCCTATCAGGTTGCGAGAGTCTGTTGCGACACCACACCGTCCATCATGAGAAGTCGTGAAGAGGTCCTGCCATGCACCGCACTTAAGCATTGTAGCCAACGGCGACGTGGAGGTGGAGAGGACCGGGCTTCTTGTTGATGCCCAGGCCGTCCTGCTCAGCGGTGCCGGCGATGAAAGCGTTGACGCCGGCTCCACCGGGGAAGATCTTGGAGCAGGTGCTGGCATCGTCGGCGTCGCAGACCATGCAGCCGGGAACCTCCAAGCCAGGCTGGGAGGCGGCAACGAGGGACGAGCAGTCGGCGCCGGACCACAGGTTGTTCCTCTTGCTGGCATAGTCGTACTCGGCCCAGACGCCGCCCCACTGGCCCCAGGTGGTCTTGGGAACAGAGTTCGGGGCAAAGGCGGCCCAGCCCTGGGTGTCCTCCTCGTACGCGACGGTCTTGGTCTCGCCGGGCTGGAGCATGAACGAGGTAACGCTGTCGAAGAAACCGTTGACAAGCCCGGTGCGGCCGATCTTGAGGCCGAGGACGACCTCGTAGGGCTCGTCGGCAACGTTGGTGTACTGGGCCGTGTAGTCGTACTTGTTGACGAGGCTGTTGTCCACCACCATGATGTTGCATCCGTAGTTGTCGGCAGTGCCCGTGTTGCCGACCGAGGTGATGTCGGCCAGAGTCGCGCGCTTGGATTTCCCCTGGCAGAAGGCGGGGGCCGCGGCCGAGGACGAGGCGCTGCTCGCAGCAGCAGGGGCGGCCGAAGCCGTGGTCGCGGCGGGAGCAGCAGCCGAGGATGTGGTCGTGGAGGCCGGGGTGCCGACCTTGCCCTTAGCACCCTTGTAGTAGACGGCCCTCTCGTGGACCGAACGGTGCGCATGCGAGTGGGCGTGGTGCGAAGGAGCGGCCATGGCGCCGAGGGCAGCGCCCAGAACGAAGAGGCTGGTGAGCTGCATGTTTGGAGTTTCTCGTCTAGAGTTGTACTAGTTCGTCCAGATGTTCCTTGAAAGGAGTGATGCGCTTCGCCCAAAGGTTGTCAAAACCAGCTGCTGAGGTGTCAAACCCTGAGTAATTCAAGTCGCGTCGAGGTAGTTTTTACGTCGTAGTGAGTGTGTTTTGGTTGTGATCGACAAAAGTTGCTGCGTATCCGATGTTCGTTAAAGGAATGACTGCGAGATCTGCTTGGGATCTCGCGAAAAGGAACGGATGTGCGACAAAGGAGCGTTGACGGTCGTGAAGGAGAAGAAAAAGAAGAGTTCCAGAGACAAGGGCGGAAACAGGTCTGTTGTTATAAAAGGGAGGACTGGGCTGGGGGGGCAGCGGCAGCGCCTGCGCCAGTGGAGCCGGGAGAAGCAAGGAAATGAGACCGACATTGGCTTAATTACCTAAAATGATCTAAAATTCTGAGTGGCTGCCGAAAACCCAGAGAAAACCCGTTCCTGAGACCGACCCACATTCTGCTTGTTTCGCAAGCTGAGTGGTCCGTGCCTCCCGCAATCGTGAATTGAATCCAGGCACAGCCCTGTCATTGGTTGGCCTGTGACCAGGGCCAGCACGCCTGGACCGCTTCATACCAGGGTGTGGCAGGCCCAAACTGCCAAAACCCCGGCACTCAGTCGGTAGCGCGCAGGGACAGGGCGGCAACTCGCCGACGGCAATTGCCATATCGCTCGCTGGAACCAGAATCCGCAGACTTTTCATACACACCAACAACAAGAAGCCCGGCCAATGCGCAAGCATGCCGTGGATGGACGCGGCCCAAGGGCTTCCAGACACGTGGAGTCTCTGGGTCCGGGCCACGCAAGCTCTGCAGGAAGTTGTGGAAGATGACATGCGGGTGATCGGGACTTCGACATGGGCTGCATGGCCTTTCAGTCCTTAGACCCCTCCACGAACATCAGGGCTCCTACATGATAGCCAGGATCACTGCCTTGCGTGCACATGTACGGAGCTGGTACTCCTACTGCACAGTACGTATTACAGTAAAAATAAAACAAACTGGCAGTCTGGGTCGTCGACCGACCGCGCACTTCCCAGCACGAAGCGATTGCAGTCCACCGGCGGGAGGAGTGCCATTTAGGCCACTGCACTCCTCCGGATCTACATTGCGCAAGTTGAGCCATTTTGGCGCCTCCATGCGAAGGTCCACAGTTAGGGCTGCACGACGAGCCAGAGAGACGTTACAAGCGCAAACTTCAGCGCATCAAACGAAACAACAGACACCGGGCAACGAGTCATGCTGACCAGTGTGTGTACCGTCCTGCTCGTGGACCACGGGATCAAGCAACCTCTACCTCCTGGGATACGTGGAACCAGCAGAAGGCCGGAACAGAATGCTCATGATTCAGAACTTCCATGGATGAGTCCCATACGGATTTCCGGGGCTTTGATTCGAGTCGCGCCAGCCACACACAGATACGTAATGTGGGACGTCCCTGTAGACACACCCTAAGGTATCTTATCGCAATGTCTGTCACATGCCCTCACGTCTGTCCAGATGGCTTGGCTTGACTCGCCAAATGGGAGGCGGGAGGTATTCCAACGAGCCATTTCACGTTGGATATCAGTACAACAGCTAGCTGTAACTAGAACAAAGAGGTAAAGATAGTCGAACGCACCAAGAACCTTGGAAGACAAAGACAAAGGCAGCCGGTTCATCTCATTGGCTGGAGCAGACACCTTACCCACCACGGATAAGATAAGATACGGACCTCTGAGCTTGAACGTCGGGTGCCTCAATTTTTGTTGCGCCTGTTGCTGGAGGGCCAGCGTCAATGTTCTAGCAGTCTAGAGGTCGACATCACAGCGAGCCGCCCGACAAAGTGAATACGTCAAACAGCCATTGATTACTTCGATTTCAACCAGACGTATCACGACTCAATCCGAGGAGAGTTCAAGACCGGCCAGCGCACCATCAGTGCCCGCCCTTTCTACAACAATCGTCGTCACACAAACACGCTTCCCCACCACACACACCATGCCCCTCGACACATCAGCCTACAGCCTCGCGCTCCTGCGCGTCGACGGCCGCCGCTGGAACGAGCTGCGCCGGCTGCACGCCCAGATCCGCACCCAGGCCGCCGCCGACGGCAGCAGTTACCTCGAGATGGGCCACACGAAAGTCATGTGCGTCGTGACGGGCCCCAACGAAGGCGGGCCCAAGCGCGGCCTCGCAACCGCCGCCGCGCCGTCCCGAGAGTCGCGAGACGCAGAGGTAGCCGTCAGCGTCGTGATCGCGGGCTTCAGCTCGGTGGACAGGAAGCGGCGGGGTAGGAACGACAAGTAAGTTGTCGCCATGTTCTCGACCCATGGAACTTAGGTTTAGGGACAGATGACTGACATGGAGGAGTAAAACAGACGCATAATCGAGCTCCAGTCCACAATCTCCTCCGCCCTCTCCGCTTCGCTGCACACCCACCTCTTCCCGCACAGCACGATATCCGTCTCCCTCCACGTCCTGAGCCAGGACGGCTCCCTCCTCGCGGCGCTCATCAACGCCGCCACCCTCGCCTGCGTCGACGCCGGCATCCCCATGACCGACTACATCGCCGCCTGCACGGCGGGGAGCACGAGCACCTACGCCGCCGCCGACGAGGCCGCCGACCCGCTGCTCGACCTCAACCACCAGGAGGAGCAGGAGCTGCCGAGCCTGACGGTCGCGACGCTCGGCGCCAGCGACCGGATCGCCGTGCTGGTGTGCGAGAGCAGGGTGCAGGTCAGCCGCTTGGAGGGCATGCTGGCTGTGGGCGTGGATGGGTGCAAGCAGGTTAGGGAGATACTCGACCGGGTGGTGAGGGAGAGGGGGAGGAGGATGATCGCCGAGGGGGCTGTTGACGG
>Ga0209127_100872_pt1 | contig 10128 bp, 8 predicted proteins | sample LakSupMetagenome_FD_187469 | JGI IMG/M metagenome (GOLD analysis project Ga0209127, IMG submission 187469) | Freshwater microbial communities from Lake Superior, Canada - Sta WM archaea (SPAdes) (version 2) | ecosystem: Environmental > Aquatic > Freshwater > Lake | place: Lake Superior, Canada...
GAGAACGCCCCTTTATCCCACGTGTGCCATTCCGTGTCCGGTCGACGGAGGTTGAGGTTCACGGCGTTCAAATTCCCCGACTTTCACTTGTTGCCGTTCCGCATCTTCACTGTTCATCGCGGCACTTCGAGAGTCGAGACGTCTAAGCTTAAAGTATCCCCACAACGCCGGCTCTTCTAGATCCTAACCATATTTCCCCTCGCCGCACACCGGAAGTAAACAGAGAAGCACGACATCATGGCCAAGGTCACGCCAATCCGCGAGCTGCGGCGCGCAACCAAGACGGTCATCTGTCCGGCTTGCCAGGAGAAGGGCGAGACATTTCGCGTGAGCGAGCCTTTCACAACCCAACAGTAAGTGAATCGTCTCGAGGATACTATCTGCCGGCCGTCACATGTGCCGGCCCCGGCAGTCTGGCGCCCATATGATGGCGCCAAGCGACTCAAGGTTGCCACACCCGGCACCTCCCTCACTCAAGTCATCCACACCTCACCCCAACAGCACTCCTCACTAACGAACCCGCAGAAAAGCATCCCTGGCAGCAGCCAGCGTAGTAACAGCCGGCATCCCGCTCGTCTTCTACCTCAACGGGCCGCGGGCCAACTGGCTAGCCCACTACTGCCACACCTGCGGCATCCGGCTGACCACGTACATCCAAGAAGGCGGCGCCGTCTTCCCCCTCAACAGCTCCATGCTCGAGATGCCCCGCGTAGATAGCCCCCTCAAGTCCCCGACCCCGTCGCGGACGAGCCTCCCCGCGCGGCTGGCCCGCTCGCCGCTGGGCCGGCCCCCGGCAAAGGTGGACTTCCGCTCCCTCGCCAACTTCTCGGAGCGGCACCGCTCCCTCCTCCCGGACCTCATCCTGGACGTCGACTGGAACAGGTACCTCGACGTGCCCGTCGCCTTCCGGCCGCTCGGTAGCAGCAGCAGCGGCGGCGGCAGCACCACCAAGAAGATCTACGAGGTCGAGTTCCCGGACTTCGACCTCGACGGCAGGCTCAACGCCGTCATGTTCTGGCCCTCGAGGCGGGACCCGCACTACTTCCGCCCCCTCGTCTGGACGCCCGAGCGGGCCAACCTGCGCGTCGTCGCCGCCGCCGCCGCCGCCAGGGATGAGGACGGTAACAGCAGCCCCAAGCGCGAGGTCGGGCTCGTCCAGCTCGCCCAGGCGGAGTGGGACGTCGGAATGTACTTCCCCAAGCAGCAGCAGTCACCGGCGGGGAAGGCGGCCGCGGGCCGCTACGACTTCCGCCACCAGGAGGTTGGGTCGAACCACTTCGTCTTCGCGAGGAACCACCCGCACTTCGTTTGGTCGAGCAGCGAGGGCCCGCTGCTGTGGACGGTGCAGCGGGCGGCGGACGGGCTGGGCGAGGGCGAGGCGGCGGAGGAGCGGCTGGTGCTGCTGGACTGCTACGACCGGCTGATCGCGATGGAGCACTGCAGGTACGAGGCTCGGTGGAAGGAGTGGGATAGCGTGCCGCGGGACCACGTGTTTGAGAGTCATCTAAATCTCAGGTTCTACGGGGGTCTGCCGGCGAGGATTGTGGACGAGGTTGTGGTGAGTTATGTGGCTGTGCTGGCGCAGATGAGGAGGAAGGGGGAGTGGGATATTGTTAATATTGAGACGGATTGATTGGAGAAGGGAGATGTACATCCCGGAGGGATTGGGGAGGTTACAGACGCGATACCCAGAGTCAGAGTCGACGTGGAGGTGCGGTTTGCGAGCATTGGACGCAGGACACATTCCAAGGTCTGGGAAGAAGACAGCCTGATACGGACGAGTCATGAGCGCGAATACCATGGTCCGGAACATTAATAGAGCGGTAATAGATGGTGGATCAGTAGCATTGCAATACGCACGACATCTCATAGAGTTGTCCTTTTCTCATTTTTGCTTCGGCTCCTGTACATTACCCATCAGAGTTGTTGCATTTTGTTCCGCATATGGTGGGAAGACTTACAGGCCCCGGGAATATAACTTCAAACCTCTCACAAAGCACCATACTCTCGTCTCCGAACTTGTCGCCCCCGTCCTGCTTCCCGTAGAACCAGATATGTCCCGTCCGATAGGCCTCGTAGTCACCCTCCGCCTCGGCAAGTGCGAAATCCTCCGCGACGTCCCTGAACTTGCATTTCACGAAGGACGTCGTGCGCATCACGGCGCCGGGCTTGCCTTCGCCGTCTAGGATGACGGATAGGTCGCCTGGCCCCCAGTAGAGAGGGTCGGGAATCGGCCAGGACGTCGTGGCTGTCTTTTTGCCTTCGATGGCGAGCTGGAGGAATTTGTTGGCGAGGGTTGGGTTGGTGCCGCCGAAGCTGAAGACGTCTTTTGGTGCTGGGAGAGTGGTGCTGAGCGCTGCGGAGGCGAGGGCCATGAAGGCGACGATGTCGGGCCGGGAGGGAGAAACTGCGGACATTGTGCGGTTGATGATTATCTCATGTGTTTCGTAGCTGACCGGGAAGAGATCTCGAGCACGCAGTTATGCTTGAGAAATAGCACACGAGGTAATGGACGATAAGGCGGTACACGATTTACTTAGTTTAACCTTGCGGGTATGCGTGGTGGGTACCGGCACTACCGTCATAGCGGTCTTACCCCAATCCAAGTGTCTGTCCTCCTATTGCCGGGTGACTCATTCACCGCGTTAGCATACCTTCCAACACCCTACTGCTTGATGCTAAAGACAGGACTTCAACGTCCACGCCGTAAGAGAATGTACATACGATTATAGTGCTCAAGTGATTATCGATGCAGCATCCGCGCCCTAATACTTCTAGCAATTCGAAGATGTAAACCCGTTTTCGACCTCTAGCACTCCTTGCTGACCCCAATGCCCCTATGCCGTGACCTATGAGAGTAGAGGCGAAAGGGCGATATTAAACACAAGAGGCTCCGAGCAAACAAGACAGTCCGGACCGCCTCATGACCGCTGGCTCTATACACTGCTTTCCAGACTACAGCCATCGAGATTCAATATTGAGCACCAGCGGTCCAGGCTCGCATGGCTGCGCCACGAGTTCAAGGCCGTGATGGCATGTTCAACGGTCCAGGTTTCCCTCCTGAAAGATGCAGGTTGGGGATGTTACTTGCTTGATAGTCTAGGTACCGGGAACCAACCAACTGGTTGCGATAGAGCAAGTCTAGACGTGACGATTGTAATCGCAGCAACTCTAGGTGTGACAACTCTAAGCCTGAAATGTCTAAATTGTATCAATCGCTCTTCGCATGACAACTGTATGTGCCAACGGCTCCAGTTGTGACAACTCCAAGAGTGCTTCAATAACCTCGAAGCAATGCACCTATCATGGATCTAGTTGCATGACAGTTTGGCTGCGCACGTCTTCCATAGCGCTGCCCAATCCAATACAACCTACCAATTCAAGATGCAAATATATGCGCGTGCAGTTGCATTTTTCGTCCCGCCGTTCATTTCGGGCTTGCAAATGCCGCTTGACAATTCACGTCTTGTTTGCTCACAGTTCTATCACACTCTCCCTTGTCCCGTTTTATATCGGCTGGTCTGCCTGAGGCCATCATCGGGCTTGCCCTTTGACGTGCCCTTATGCCGTCATGGCGCCCGACTCGCCCACCATTGGCCCGGTGCCTTGTGCCGTGGAGGTGGACGGCGCGACAGCCGCGAACATCACCGCGGGCATGGCCGCGACCACGACCGCCGGCTCCAGCTCATCGGGTGCGGCAGCTAATACCGCTGGAACCTTGTCCAGCTCCGGGATGGTGGCTGCGGTCTGTAGCCTCCTGGTGCTTGGTCTGTCGGCGGTGATATTTGTTTTGTTATTCAGGAAGAGGTTGTCTATTCCAACTATGAACGCGAAATCGCTCTCAAGGGACACTTGAATTGTCATCTTTATGTATTTGGCGTGCTTTTCGAGCTCGCGGTGAGAGGAGACAATACCCGTTGAAGAGATATGTGGCAGAAATGACATGGAGGGCTGTCTCAGGTAGCCTCTGCGGTGCATGAGCATGGTATCTATCTGCCCCGTATGCATCTCAAGGCACGGCGGTCAGGGACACGTAGGATGCGGGTACACTACTGATCACCCTTCTAACTCTCTTCACTTAGTCAGATGCTGTCGTTGTAAGTGGGAACATCGTCTGCCACGGCCTTGCTGCGTACATCCTCGGCCATGTGATCCTGTTGGCAGTGCTGGTCTACAGCTCATCGCAGTCTGTGGAAATTGTTGTTCGTCGGGGACGGCGCGCTGTGTCAACCCCATTCGGGGTTAGTGGCGTTACCTTGCAGGCCCTGTTTCTCTCAATCAAGCCCTATTTTGGTTAGTTTCCGAGCTAACTAACCGCTACTTGCGTTCCTCCGTGTCACGTCCGATGCGGTTGTGAGGCATAGAATCTCGGAGTACAGCCACACACCCAGGCGGAATCGAAGGACGCCTTGCACGCTACCTTTCTCCGCTCAACCCCCGCGTAGCTTAATATGCCTAAAATAGATACTAGAGCAGACGCCTTCCCTGAATCAACGAAGTTGAACCAACAACTCTTATCATGTCTTTGCTCGTCGATATCACGCAACCTAGATTGAACCAACTTCTTCACAGCTATAATTGTGACTGCGGGTCAGTACCACCTGAAAACCAATTGGAAAGCGTCAGGGAGGGACAGAACCGGCATTTATCAGCCGCGGTTGACGCATGTCAAAGTATCTCGTACTGCCTTCCGCAAGCAAACTAACTGGGGACCATGGAGACGGTGACGAGCGCAAGCCTACCGCCTTATGCCGAGGCTGTTAGCCATACAGCGGCTGACGATCTTTTGCAACCGGTCATCCTCGTACTCGACGGCCAGTCTATCTACGCCGAGTCCGACCCGACCATCAACCTCTACGAGGTTAACCGCGGCATCACCAGTCTGGGTCGGGCCACGTTGAACGTCAAGTTTACGCGGATAGATCGCAGCGCCGGGAATGCGAACCCACGGCCCAAGCACATCTACGACCTACACCACACGCCCTCCCTGGTGCGCGTGCCATCGACCCATGCCGCCGAGTATTTCATCGAGGCCCTCGCGGCACCCGCCCGCCGGCTGCTGGGCCACCTCGGGTTCCGGACGACCCACGGCATACCCAAGGACTGGGCGGCCCTGCCGGTCGACATGAGGGGCTGGTCCGAGCTGCACTACCCGCCGTTCGTGGCGGGTGCGGCTCCGGTGTTCGAGGCCCACCACCGCGAGGGGGTCTGCAGGTGGACGGATGGTGACGGCCGCGACGTGGCGGTAGAGTACGACTCGGACCGGCAGTGCCGACTGCTTGTCACGGCTCCGCTCCCGCGCGAAACGCGAGACGCGCTCGTGGCTCTGTGGTGCTGTCGCCTGTGGCAGCAGTCGGTGAACCGGCAGTGGCCGACTCTACGAACGTTGTATAGCGGTATATTCTCCGGATGGAAGACCTCTTTTGATGCTTGGTGACAGTGAGATGACCTTGGAGCTGGTGACGGTGGGCGCCGTAGGGGAGAAGTTGCATCAAAGCATGCTCACAGAGAACGACACTGGCCTAAACGAGGTCATACGAGGATTCCGTAGTGACGTATTCGAGCACCTCAAGTGTGGGAAGGTTTGTGCCCAGAAACGGGCAGACAGGCAGACGACAGTCAGACCGTAGAAACTACCCGATTCGGCTAACATCAAAATGGATTGTCATTTTCAGAGGTGATTTGCTGCAAAATGAAGGAATGTCGTTCACTGGCTCTCATCAACTTGTGAAGTATTGCTGTACCTCCGAATCATAACCACGGTCACTGAAACAAGACTGAAGTCCACTACATCATCAATCATCAACGTCCCTAGGCTCCATCGTCGCCCAGATCTTGTTGTACTCCTCCAGGCTCTGCGTCCTATACTCGGTGGGCCGCGTTATCGGCAAGAAGCTCTCCTTGTGCTCCTCAAACTCCTCGAGCCTCCTCCTCGTGGCGGGCCGGCTGGCGTTGACGCTGTAAATCTTGATGCGGTGGCAGCTGCTCGTGACGTGCAGCCCCCAGTTCCAGCTCTGGCGCACCTCCATCGGCTGCGTGTTGAGGCTGTTGTCCCAGCAGCGGACCACCAGCTGGGTCCAGCCCTCCTGGTCGCATGGGACCGACACCTTCCACGTCCGCCAGGTCCACTTGTGCTTCGGGGAGAGGTTCTCGAGCGGCACCTGGTACCACGCCCAGCCGCCGTCGGGGGATACCTCGACGCGCTCGGGCCAGCGGCCGCCGCCGGAGTACGCCCAGCCTGCGAACGGTTAGCATGCAACAAACCGTGTACCCTGGGCTGAGTGAAGGCTTACCGGTGACCTCGATGTGTCCGTTATGGACGACAACCTCCTTCTGCCAGGGGGTCATGATGGCGCTGCTGACAGGCATCTCCTGGATCTGGATACCAACTGGGGACTGTTAGCTTGCAATCTCAGAGGACATCATGAAGCCAGTACTTACGATGAGGCAGCTGGTTATGCTTGCCATACTGCTGCTGGTAGTAAAGATACTCCCTAGACTGTACCGGCGCCCGACTAGGCTGCGCGAGGGCCTTGACTCGGTAAAGCCACTTGACGCTCCGCGCGCCGATATACCCCATGACAACCGCCCTCAGCGGGAACCCGTGGATCCTCGGGAGCGGCTTGTCGTTCATCTCCCACGCCAGCAGAACCTCGTTGGCCTTGACCTTGGACCACGGCACCGAGACAACATAATTCATCAATTCGCCTCCCTTGAAGTACGTCTCGGCGCCATAGAACTCGAGGTGCTTACCGCCATCCTTCAGCCCGCCGCAGTACTTGATGACTTTCTTCAGGGACACTCCCGTCCACTTGGCCGTGCCGATGGCGCCCTCGGCCCACGGCGCGTTGATCATCTCGTCTCCTTCGCCGGCGTACTCCTGGATCTGCTCGAAGCGGCGGGTGCCGGAGCACTGGATCGTGACGAGCTTGCTGACGCGCGGGAACTTGGTCTCGTCCTGGAGGTCCGCCAGCGTCAGCCTCTGCGGGTTGTTGACGAGACCGTCGATGCGCAGGTCGAACTTGGCCGGGTCGATGTCCGGGATACCGCCGTGGTTGCGCACGAAGTGCAGCTCATTCGGGGTGACGGGCTGCTGGATAAGCAGGCCCTTGGGCGCCTCGCCGTTGTAGGGGAACTGCAGGAGGTGCAGCATGCCCGGGTGTTTCTCCTGTATTGAAGTGAGATACAGGGGTTATCTCCTTAACCTGGTGCGGGAGTAGTGCGTACCTTGAGCACCGTCCTCCAGCTCTCCTCGGGCACGTCCTCCAGCGCCCCGCCGAGAGCCTTGTGCCACAGCTTCCACCGCACGCCCTCGAGCACGGGGTTGGTGGGCGGCACGGGCGCGAGCTGGAACTCCGGGGGAGGCGGGAACTTGTACCTGCTGAAGCGCTTACGTGCCCTGGCTTTCTTCTCAGGGTAGTCCTCCCACTCGACGTAGCCCTTCCAGCCCTCGCGCTCCTCGGTCACGACAAAGTCCGGATCATCCGGCTCGGCATTTTCTTGCAGCTTCAGCTCCGTCTCGTTGGGATCTGCGGTCTGCGGCGAGTCAAGGTTGATCTTGACGTCGCTCTGGTTACGCAGACCTAGCTTGGCGGGCTCCAGGCCCTGTTCCAGGAGCCATTCATCTGGTTTCTGTCCCGATGCGAGGGTTCATATTCAGTATAGGGTAGCATAGCAAATCTAGTGCGACGGAGCTTACCTGCTCGCTCTGCTTCCGCTGATAGGCCAAATTCTCATGCACCGTGGGCGCCATGATGGAATCAATCGCACGCCTAGCAGTCTAGAGCTCGAGACGGGACGAGAAGCCAAGCCGTCGAGCACCGAGAGTGGGTGCGCCGCAGGTATTTCACATGGCAGGATATGACGCTTACACATGATAAGAGGGTTTCTCTGGCATTTCGTGAACTCCGTAAGAATGACGCTTACTGAAACCTCCTGTGGGACCGCAGCAACTCAATTCGTGCCAATCGCGATAGCTGCACCCACTTCCTTGAATTGCAAGCTTCTTCGTCTACGTCATTGGTCAATCGCAGCATTAAGCTCAAAATACAAGCAACAACTGCCGACAGCTTAAGTGCAGATCGAGAAAGTATAGAGGCAATCGAACGAGCATATTTCGTGTGAATGTAAGTGTCGTATCAGATATGCTTTCATGGTCATGCACGGCGCTTACACCTCTCATATGCTATCCGTCAAACTAGGTCCAGCACCTCATCACCACCCCCTTACCGGTCCAAGTCTCGAACCGCCTCTCCCCGCACGATATCGTCTAGTTCGGCCCACTACCAAGCTCGGTATTCGCGAATAGTTCGGCGGCCCACAACGACAACGAGCTGTCGATGCAGGAGCCCATTGCCCCCGGTATGGCGCCCGACAGCACCGTGGCGGCATGCCTAACTTGGGTATACCGTATACTAGGGTCTGAGGTACCTCAGGCCTTGATCAGTAATAAGAAAAGACTCGCTCTGGAGATTAGCCCTCACCTGGCTAAGATATCCACCTCCGAGGCCAAGGGAAGAACGGAGTGGTGCTTGCAAGGGCCTCAAAGCACAGTAGTAGTAGACCCTAAGGACAGGATCTATGACGCAGCGGGCGCTGTCCTGCTATCAACGTCCCTTATCGCTCCGCATGCACCATAGCCAGGCGGACGGTATACCTGCTTGATTGGAGTCCGAATCCTCCAGTCTGGGGTGCAGGTCAGTAGTCCGTCGATAAAAGACGCTTCCTTGTCAGCCGCTTCCATTGTCTAGCTCATCATAACCAAATATGCTTTCGTGCATGACATGCCCAAACAATACGTTCCGGTAGAATCTTGAACTAGCTGCTCAAGGTCAAACAGAGGATCTGCCCAAGTCAGCATATCCGCCTTGGCCGGATGCACAAGTCCATACAGGACAAACGCCTTGTCTGCCGTCTCGCTGAACACGTCCATTTAGATGAGTGCGGGATGCAGTTGCCGACGCCTTCCCGGCATTGATAGTGACCAGTCCTTTTAGAGGTTGTACACTTCGGCGGTGTATATATCTCCTACGAGTGATTGTCCCTCATAGTAGCTCCGGTACATGCTGTCTTCATTCACACTACTCTTCCTACTTATATCAAGGTGTATCGTAGGTCTTATCCCACATAATCAAGAGCGTGCTGCGCCTACACACCCCCTATTGAACTACATTCAACCAGAACTAGATTCCTTACTCATTTCCACGCCTTGTCAGCACACGAAATAGAATCGTAACGCTCAATCATCAACAATTCATCCACACGCATTTGCTCCTCGAGTTCATTAACCCCGCTCTCAACCTCACGCCCTAAACGACTCAACCCTATTAATCGTCGCAACAAGCGTAACGCAAACCACAACCTCGTCCGCCCCGTCCCCATCAACCCACAGAATCCCAGACCTATCCCTCGCCCTCAGCGCCTCGAACCTCGCGACCTGAACTCTCTTCCCATCGACCCCCTTGAAGAGTTCGTACACCGTCTGGCCCCCCGCCAGCCCCACGTGCACCAGGTCCCAGAAGTACGGCACGCTGTCCTTCACGAACCAGTCGGCCCTCGCGCCCACGCCCACGGGGCGGAGCTTGATGTCGTGGGTGCAGTGAGTTGAGCCGGGGGGGAAGGTTATGTCCCATTGGCCTAGGGACCAGAGGCCGCCGGAGGATAGCTCTGCTAGGGGGGTGTTGTTGTTGTCGTCGTCGGGGGAGACGGCGGCGAGGTGGGTGCGGTTGCGGGTGAGGAAGGTGGTTGAGGCGGGGGGTTTGGGAGTGAGGTGGAGGGTTGGAGGTGCGTCAGTCGCTGCGTGCTTGGCGGCTGTGTGCACTTCGGCTGGCACGTGGAGGGGTGGCTTTGCGTTGGGACCGTCATGGTCTCCTTGGGTTAGAGCTGAGAGGACGGACGAGGTGCTGATGTTGACGAAGCGGAGGCCGGGAGAGGGGGTGTCCAGCAGGTATAGGCATTTGGTTGGGTGAAGGGGTCGGCTCTCGTCGATAGGATATCTGGATGCGTCTTTTGACATCGTCACTGCCTGGAAGTGTTCGGGGACTGAAGCTTGCTTGTCGTAAGAGGGGGCCAAAAGGTTTCGGAAAGTCGGGTCTCGAATTTTATCCTGGAGAGTAGCCGTGGTCTTTT
>Ga0209127_100873_pt1 | contig 10114 bp, 7 predicted proteins | sample LakSupMetagenome_FD_187469 | JGI IMG/M metagenome (GOLD analysis project Ga0209127, IMG submission 187469) | Freshwater microbial communities from Lake Superior, Canada - Sta WM archaea (SPAdes) (version 2) | ecosystem: Environmental > Aquatic > Freshwater > Lake | place: Lake Superior, Canada...
ACAGCTTCAGCGCAGAGCTCTCGCAACGTCTGATCCATACTATCCTTCGCCATGGATGGACCCCAATGCCGACGGCTGGCAGGACGCCTATGCCAAGGCCAAGGCTTTCGTGTCCCAATTGACTCTCGCCGAGAAGGTCAACCTCACCACCGGTGTCGGGTAAGTACCGGCTGTTTTGGATGAGCCTGGTGTCCAGTCAAAGCCGAGCACTCGCTAATCTTCGGGCCCAGCTGGATGGGTGAGGCATGTGTTGGCAACGTCGGAGCGATTCCCCGACTCGGTCTCAAGAGCTTGTGCATGCAAGACTCCCCCGTCGGCATCCGTATGACCGACTACAACTCGGTCTTCCCTTCGGGCCAGACCACTGCCGCCACCTTCGACAAGACCATCATGTACCAGCGTGGCAAGGCCATGGGCCAGGAGCACAAGGGCAAGGGCATCAACGTCATCCTCGGACCGGTCGCCGGCCCCATTGGCCGCGCCCCTGAGGGAGGGCGTAACTGGGAGGGCTTCTCTCCGGATCCGGTCCTGACCGGTGTTGGCATGGCGCAGACCATCAAGGGCATTCAAGACGCCGGTGTCATTGCTTGTGCTAAGCATTACATCGCCAACGAGCAGGGTGGGCACATCAAAACGAGCATTTGAAGCAAGCGGATCGTATGCTAACTACTGCGTTATAGAGCACTTCCGCCAGGTTGGTGAGGCCCATGGATATGGGTACAATATCTCCGAGACGTTGTCCTCCAACATCGACGACAAGACGATGCACGAGCTCTACCTCTGGCCCTTTGCCGATGCTGTGCGCGCTGGAGTCGGCTCCGTCATGTGCTCGTACCAGCAGATCAACAACTCGTACGGCTGCCAGAACGCCAAGACGCTCAACGGCCTGCTCAAGGACGAGCTGGGCTTCCAGGGCTTCGTCATGAGCGATTGGCAGGCCCAGCACACGGGTGCCGCCAGCGCCGTTGCCGGCCTGGACATGACCATGCCGGGCGACACGGAGTTCAACACGGGACTGAGCTACTGGGGCACCAACCTGACCATCGCCGTGGTCAACGGAACCGTCCCGCAGTACCGCATCGATGACATGGCCATGCGCATCATGGCCGCTTTCTTCAAGGTCGGCAACACCGTGGACCAGCCTCCAACCAACTTCAACTCGTGGACCCTGGACACATACGGCCCCCAGCACGCCGCGGCCAAGGTCGGCTACCAGCAGATCAACTGGCACGTCGATGTGCGCGCCGACCACGCCAGCCTCATCCGCGACACTGCTGCCAAGGGAACTGTTCTCCTCAAGAACAACGGTGCTCTGCCGCTGAACAAGCCGAAGTTCCTGGCCGTGATTGGCGAGGACGCTGGCTCCAACCCGGCAGGACCCAACGGCTGCAGCGACCGTGGCTGCGATAACGGCACGCTCGGCATGGCCTGGGGTTCCGGCACTGCCAACTTTCCCTACCTCATCACCCCTGACAACGCCCTGCAGGCCCAGGCTCTCAAGGATGGATCCCGCTACGAGAGCATCCTGGCCAACAACCAGCCATCGGCTACCCAGGCCCTCGTCTCGCAGGCCAATGTCACCGCTATCGTCTTTGTGAATGCCGACTCTGGCGAGGGCTACATCAATGTGGACGGCAACGAGGGTGACCGCAAGAACCTGACGCTCTGGAAGAACGGCGGTCAGCTGGTGAAGAACGTCTCTAGCTGGTGCCCCAACACCATTGTCGTCATCCACTCCACGGGCCCGGTCCTTGTTACGGACTGGTACAACAGCACAAACGTCACTGCCATCCTCTGGGCGGGTGTTCCGGGCCAGGAGTCGGGCAACTCCATCACCGACATCCTGTACGGTAAAGCCAACCCGTCAGGCCGCACTCCCTTCACTTGGGGCGCAACCCGCGAGAGCTACGGTACCGACGTTATGTATGAGCCCAACAACGGCAACGGTCCTCCTCAGGACGACTTCTCCGAGGGCGTCTTTATCGACTACCGCTACTTCGACAAGGCCGGCACTCCGTTGATCTACGAGTTTGGTTACGGTCTCAGCTACACCACCTTCGAGTACAGCAACATCAAGGTGCAGAAGTCCAACGCCGGCGACTACAAGCCCACCACGGGGCAGACGAGCCCCGCGCCCACGTTCGGCAACTTCTCCAAGAACCTGGCCGACTACCTCTTCCCCGCCGACGTCACGCCCATCTGGCAGTACATCTACCCCTACGTCAACTCGACCGACGGCAAGACCGCGTCCAAGGACCCGGCCTACGGCAAGACGGCCGACGAGTTCCTCCCGCCGCACGCGACCGACTCGACGGCGCAGCCCCTGCTCCGCTCCGCCGGCAAGAGCAGCCCGGGAGGCAACCGCCAGCTGTACGACACGCTGTACACGGTCACGGCCGACATCAAGAACACGGGCAGCCTCGTCGGCAACGAGGTGCCGCAGCTGTACGTCTCGCTCGGCGGGCCCAACGACCCCAAGGTCGTCCTCCGCGACTTCGACCGCATCCGCATCGACCCTGGCCAGACGGCGCAGTTCCGCGCCACCCTGACCCGTCGCGACCTCAGCAACTGGGACGTCGTCGCCCAGGACTGGGTCGTGTCCCAGTACCCCAAGAAGGTCTACGTCGGCAGGAGCAGCAGGAAGCTCGACCTGAGCGCCGACCTCCCTTAAGGCTAGCTTTGGACCGTACTGAAAAGGCCGTGAGGGTAGCGAAAAAAAACTGGATGAAAATATCCCAATTAATAGGGTTCGTTTGTACATATTAATGCACTAGTCATAATGATAAACCTAGTCACTTCATCAGCGTGTATACTCTCTCTCCCTTCCCGTCCAGTGTCCAACATCCCACAGTCCTGGCCTGCCCCCTCACTCCACAACAATCTCCTCCCAAGGCACAACCCTAGCCCCCGCCGTCTCCAATTCAGCCTCCACCTCCCTCTCGACCTCCTCCGCCGTCTTCCCACTAACATCATACGTCGAATGAGCCCCCCTCAACACCGTCACCTCGAACCCAGCCGCCAGCGCGCCCTTGCATGTAGCTCTCACGCAGAAATCGCTCTGAATCCCCAGCGCCACAATCTTCCCCACCCCCTCTGCCCTCAACCTCTCCGCCAGAACGGGGTTACTCAAAAACGCGTCCCCTACAACTCATTAGCCCCCGAAATCTACAACACCTTCCGACACGCACTCACCAGTCCTCTTCCCAACCAGAACCTCATCCTCATCCCCCTCGCGGGGGTTAAACACCAGCCTCCACGCCTCCGAGCCCTCGACCAGCGGACCGCTGGACGGGTCCTCGGAGTGCTGCACGAAGACGAGGAGAGGGCGGGATGCGGATTGCGGCGGTGAGGCTGCCCGGAGGGTATCGAGTTGCCGGCGGGTCGAGGCGATGACCCTGTCCGCCGCGTCGAGGAGGCGGGCCGCGTGCGGGATGCGGGTCGCCAGGTCGGTGGCGAGGTCGTGCTGGATGTCGATTATGAAGAGGGCTGTGCGGGACATTTAGAATGATAATATTGGAAATAGTAGCTTTGGGACTTGGGATGGGGGAAGCTGGCGACGGGGTAGGTTTGGAAGAGGTATGGTTCGGGTTTATGAGCGATAATGGAGAGGTAAGAGTCATAACGTCGGCGTAACCTTTCACCGAGCTAGGGTATCTTCAACAAGCGTGGGAAGAACTGCTAACGTTTGTAAACGATTATATCCATCTGTCTAACATAGAATTACCAGAGCGCCAGGTCGGCCTATGCCACAGGTATCAGATCAATGACCAGGCGCCGGCCGTTCCCAATGTCACCCTCCAGCTGGCCGCTCTTGGCCTTGGTAAAGAGGGAAATACTGAGGTGCACCCCTTCAGACGCAGATCCCTCAGACGCTGTCCGCAGTAAAAGTTCGGAATGCGTAGTCGCGCCCGGGAATGGAACCTCAAGTTTCCAAGTGTAAGCCGGGTCTCCGCCGTCGACAGCCACCTGCTGCCCCGGCCCGGCTGCAATGGCATCATACGTCTCCCGCAGACCGGGCACTTCGTCCGCTGGAACCGAGACCGACACGCTGGCGACACCGAGCGCTCCACACGGATGCGCCAGATTATCCGAGTCCCCACGCGGCACCCGCAGAAGCCGCGGCGTCCGGTCCAGACACCAGAAGGGAAGCTCCCCGACTATATACGGCCGTTCGTCGCCGGAATGGAACTCAACATACGGCGCAGCAATAGCCCACTTCAATTCCGTCCCATCGGGAGTTCTCCTCCCTCCTGGCGCCGGGTCCGTATAGTCGTACCCCGTCTTTGCGGCCCTCACCCGGTCCCGCACCGCATCAAACTGCGCCTCCGGCGACCCCGCAGAGTCCTCCTCCTCCTCCTGCTGGAGCAGCGTGCAGGCAAAATCAACGATCTGGCCCTCCGCCTTCCTTGCCCAGCGATGGGACCGCCGCTTTTCCGGGTCGGCTCCCGGGACAAAAGCTATGAGCTCGAGGTAGACGCCGTCCCCGAAGACGACGAGCTTGTTCTCCGTCAGGCCGTCGGCGTGGGTTCCTCCGGGAAGGACGGTGAGGGAGTCGGTCAGCCATGAGGGGAGGTTGGAGAGGAAGGGAAGGGGGACGAGGATGACGATGTGGTCGAGCACCGGCGTGGCAAGGGGAGACATGGTGAGGAAGGGAGGAGGTGAGGATCGGGGGGAGGTGGAGGATTACGTCAGAAATCTACCCCTCACGGAAGATTGGCGAGGAAGAATCCTATTTCAACGTCAATCAAGGGGGAGGATCCCAAGACCAATTGCTCTGCGCATGTGGAACCAATTATGGCGTGATACTCTCAGGATGCGAGGTCGGGAGTGCTAGGTAGCTCGAGTTTGAAGGCCTACTTCGAGATCTACTAGATACCTACTCTTTGCATCTGCGTATGCAGAACTCCAGAGGTAATTGCCGCCGAGCGGCCTACGAGCCGGTTCGGCCACAATTAGCCCCCATTGAGGATGCAGTTCAATCTGTGCCTTAATTTAAGAGGCGGATCAGCAACGCACTTCACCCGTCAATCTGGATCTGATCTCGACAACCGAGGGGTATTCGAACACACAGACATCGGGATCTACAAACACACATATCGTCAGCAAAATGCCACTCCCCGATTCACAGAAAAATGCCCGACCGACTAGGGCATTGAACCTGGAAAGTTGCACGCAAGGATCGACGGAGATCAGAATAGAGGCCATGCAGGAGCGCGAACGGAGGGTCCACGCACGATCCGAGTTCGTGAGATGGCTACTAACCCCAAGGGGCGCCGAGTATATACATCGGGGCTAAGCGTTCCGTTGGTTGTTGTCGGGAAAATAGCCAATCTGTCAAAGCTGATAAGGAGATGTATGCGCCTTTATACCCAACGGGACTACCCAATATGGTTCCACTCCAGCGGACTCGCCAAAGCCAAGCAACCCGCTCGGTAAGGCGGCAACCGGCATTGATGAACCTCCCTCTCGCGGTCAGGTATACTGTCCATCGTCGTCCTGTCTCACCTCGCCTATCACTTGCAGACTTCCAGAAGAAACACAGCCCATTTTCCCGGCTTGGAACTCGGCCTCGACGCAACCCTGGGGTCGCGACTGGTACCTGGCCGGAAGCCTTAGTGCTGCCCTCCACATCATCATACATCTAATTATATTTGCCTGTGTATTACTATCGGAGCATTACCAGTCCAATCTCCAATTATCCTAAACTCCAACTTCTCCCGGTCCAGAAACCCCACGATGAGCGCATTTATATTCCTGGACCCCTATCACCAGGGGAGTGCGGGCGTCACCCTCATGTCGTCGTCTTCCGAGCATCGTATTCTGCGGCAACAAGGTCAAACATGAAGTGGACTTACACCGGGCTCGCGGCGCTGCTGCAGCTGGGCCTTTCGGGAATCTCGCTCGCCGCATTCGACAGCAGCGGGATCGGCTCCCTCGAGGACCTCCTAGCAGCGAGAGCAGAGCCAGCGAATGTCGAACTCTCTGCGCCACTAGAGCGACGGCAGGCCGGCGGACGGTGCGGACCCGACGGCGGCAACGCGATATGCTCGGGCAACCTATGCTGCTCGGCCTTCGGCTACTGCGGAGACGGCGACCAGTACTGCCCCCAGATCGTAGGCTGCCAGGCCCAGTTCGGCTGGTGCGAGGGCGAACCTCTCCCCTCTCCAACCTCGACCGCGGCCCCCACCTCCAGCACCACCACCCGGTCTTCCACCTCGACGCCGACGAGCACCAGCATCTCCACCCCGCCGCCCGTCACGACACCCCCCACCAGCTCGTCCACCTCCGCCTCAACCACACCACCCGCCACCTCGACCTCCCCTCCCGTCACGGGCCCCCTGCAGATCTCCCAGAACGGCATGTGCGGCAACGGCACCACCTGCGCGGGCTCCCGGTTCGGCCGGTGCTGCTCGCAGTTCTACTACTGCGGCAGCGAGGACTCCTTCTGCGGCGGCGGCTGCCAGTCGCAGTTCGGCTCGTGCGGCGTGGCGGGCGGCGTCGTCTCGACGGTCACGGTCACGAGCATCGTCACCTCCTCCATCACCATCAGCCTGGGTTCCGGGACGGTGCCCGCGGTCACGGTCACGCAGACGGTCACCTCCATCGTCTCGTCTGTGGTGACTACGACGATCGTCGGGACGACCGTCGGTCCGACGAGTTCCTCCACGCCCGTGATAACGCCCACGCCCACGACTACTACCTCGCGAACGACGACGTCCTCGGTTTCTACACCGTCTGTCTCGATCCCGGCCGGTTTGCGGTCGAGTACGGATGGAACGTGTGGTAATGGCGTTACTTGTCTTGGGTCTAGCGGCGGACAGTGCTGCTCTCAGTGGGGTTACTGTGGCGACGACAGGCAGTTCTGCGTCCCGCTGCTGGGGTGTCAGCCCGAGTTTGGTCGTTGCGATGCCGCTTAGACTCCTTTCTTCATTACGCAAAGTTTAATGTTGTGGAGTTGGAGGGCATAGAGGGGATGTGGCATACCAACAAGGTTTGAACGGATGATTGAGCTCGGAGGCTGGAGGGGTAGACGGCAGGGATTTCGGGGAACAGCCGTGTCACTGGGGGATTGGTAGCTTACCAAGTAGTATATGCCATCTGAAGAAACTGAAATCTGCTTGCTTTCCCTGGAATACAGACCTGACCTCCCAGCCACAACCACCACAGTGACTGTGGTAAGGCTGTGCTGAACAGGTGGTCCTGTGTCGCATGAACAGTGGTGATGGCGACTTGATCAGCAGTGATGAATGGTAGGATGTGAACGTTGAGGGCAACGGGCTTGAACAAGGGAAGTGGTTATTAGGTTTTGGCGATAGATTCGCTCAGAAGAGATTGGTGTATAGCATATTTCTAGTACGGCGGGAAGGTGCGAAGATGTACGGAAGGAGAAAAGGGGGCGAGGGGCGGAGGGCGCCAAGACTAGCCCCTGAGCTGAGCAACTTTGTTTTGACATCGAGCATCCTTCAGTATCAATTTCCAGTGTGGTCAGTCTGACGTCTAATTTGCTTGATTCCTGTCATGCTGGCAGTGCCAACACGAGAAAACTGTCAAGAGTTATCCCCTCGCCTCTGATGTTGTCCGTGCTCGCTGAACTACTTGACCGTGTTTATCGCACCTTCTACGGCAGGTCATGGCTCTAGCGTTCCTCGTCAAACGGCTCAGAATTTCAGTCGTGTTTGTCGCCATCTCGCCGGGAAGCTGAGACCAAGGTAACAGCTATTGTTGAGGAATGCGTCGAGGTGGGTGTCCATGGCCAGGACGAGAAAACGCACGGGTTCCGTTGTCAGCTGTGGTGTTTGACGGTAATGCTAGGGGCTTGATTGCTGTGCTCTTCGGGGTTATTGCCTCACTTTATACGTTTCCAAGGTCCGATTTGGCAGATAGGCTCTGACATAAGGTGCCGGCTCTTCTTGATCCAAGGTATGGCAAGTATCTGTCACCGAGCCAAAATTGAACTGTTTCTGAGAGTTGGTTGCTTGGAAAGCAAACGACAGGGGCGTCGTCTGCTGCTTGTCTGTACGTGTTGAGTAGTCCCAAAACGTTGCTCGAAACTTTTGAGTTCGTCAGCTTTCTCTCAGCCTCTTTTTGGGCTTTCTATTACTTTTCAAGACGCCTGTTCTCTTAACGCCCCTTTCCAATTTCCTCCCCCAGAGGCATTTTTCCTCAAAGATTTTGCGCTACTTGTTCTCTTCAGAGCCTTTCACGCTGGCTCCAAGCCTCTTCACCACTCCTCTGCTTTCTCCAGTCCCTATCCTTCGACAGCCATCTTCATCTTACTTCCCTGCCGATGGTTTGAGATGCCGGAACTCAATCCGTATCTCGCATACAAGCGAGATACGAGCCGCCTGGTGTATTGGATTGTCAAAACCTCCAACGCCATCATTGCCGCCTCGCTAGCTCTATCCGACGAGCTTAACGCGCCTAGAGGCCTCAATGCAAACGGACGCATTACGGTCGCCGAGTTCGTATCGCTTTCGAAGCTCATCGCGAAACATGTCAAACCGAGCCCGCAAGCGATTCTTCATTTGTTCGAGGCCGTGATCCAAGCTCGGACAACCCTGTTTGAGGCTTACAGCGAGCTAGCTGCGAGGAAAAGCGATCCCAAGATTGAGCGAAGCAACGCCTCTCAAAAGCACTTCATCGATGCCCTGTCCAAGGCCTTCGATGTCCTTGGAGGAGCCGGGTGCGACGAAAAGCAGGAAACGGGAACATGCTCCACCGCTACAATCGACGACGAGGCGGACCTCGACCAGCTTCTCTTATCTAAGCGGTTCGCTGCGCTCAGTATGAGCACTGTGCCGGATGCAGAGGACGAAGAGCCGAGTGACTCCGGGCCCAAGGAAGAGACCAGATCCGGACGAACCACGCGGAATCAACAGAAAAAACGGCCATCGGCCAAAGCGAAGAAAGCCAAACCAAGAAAGGCATCCGGGAACAAGAGCCAGCAGTCCACGGAGGCGGAGAGAGCCCCTGGAAGAGGTTCCCATTGAGAGTTACTGCATCATCCAAGACGAGGAAGGCATGATTTTTATGGCTGTTCGTGCACTGCATGGGACTGGGCACACATGCGAGCATACATGCAGGGGGTTTGGCGAGAGACCATGTATGCTGGCCTCAACATCGTTGTTCCTGGAGCCCTGGCGAAGATTGCAGTCAACATTGTTCAGCGCTCAGCTGCAGCCATTTTATTGATTACCCGGGACAAGACGCTTTTGAGGCCGTCATTAATGCCTACACCTTTGGGAACATGGAAAACACAAGCCTACTCTTTGGAGACGATGGCTATCTTCCATCCTAATGGTCTCCTAATCGGGCCTTATCGATGCCCGAGAGCAGCTCCTGAGCTACGCTTATCGCGACCTCGTCGACTTTATCGCGGATTTCCAGAAGACTCGGAGTGGCAAGCCGACCAAGCGCATGCTAAAGGAGGTCGGCAAGTGGGATCCATTCCTCGACCTTCACTGAGTCAGTGAGGCTGAGAGATTGCAGTGGCGGCGCAGCTACACTATCAAATGGCTTTACGCCCTTATTAACGCCCGTTCGTCCTTTGTCCTCCAGTCAAAACAGAAACGGGGAGATGGACAGACACTAGAATCGACGCAGTGGTCTCCCATGGGTCTCGCAGCGAGGGACCGCTGCCTCCTGGGCCTGGATGAGTTTGCTGGCTTTGTGACGCACCTTGCCATGCAAAAGCAGGGCTCAAGAGTTCCGCCGCATGATCCTTCCGCACCACGTCTTTCAGTTATAGTGCATGATCGACTCGTTCACCGTCTCGCGAGGATGGTCTGTGAACCCGCTGGAGGACCATGTTCTCCGGACGCCTCCTGTCATTTCTCATCTCAACGGGACATCGACCAGTTCATCAAGCCCGATGGCTTAGGATACCGTCTGGTTGTCCTGGAGGGGATCGACGTACTTAGGCGCGTTTTTGAAGAAGAAGAGACTATCCAACTCGACCACGGCCGATTCAGAGCGAGCTAGAGCCTTCTCAAGGACCTTAAGAATGAACTAAATCGCTGCCTCGGAATGTCGAAGGGACTTTACGGAATTACTACACCTCCCTCTGCTTTGTCCCCGATATCAAACGGTCTTCGGGAGTATTCGCCTTTCCTTT
>Ga0209127_100874_pt1 | contig 10110 bp, 9 predicted proteins | sample LakSupMetagenome_FD_187469 | JGI IMG/M metagenome (GOLD analysis project Ga0209127, IMG submission 187469) | Freshwater microbial communities from Lake Superior, Canada - Sta WM archaea (SPAdes) (version 2) | ecosystem: Environmental > Aquatic > Freshwater > Lake | place: Lake Superior, Canada...
CCTGGGGTTTCAAACGCAAAAAGGGAATCACCCCTCTGTTCCGGCCCAGCCTACTTCCATATTTCTGTCCGCGTGGAAGTAGCTACTGCGCCCTGGCCCTGCGGCCGAATATTTGTTTGTGGAAGCTGACGCTATACGGTAGTCCCTTAAAGTCCCTCTGCTCGAGCTGGGGCTCGAACGGGCAACCTTCCGCATCGTCTTGCGACCATGTCTGTGAGTTCGGGGCGGCTGAGCCATCTGCCGTTCCTCATAACGCGTTGTTGACTGGGTCGATATTTAACCTTAAGTACTAGCGGGTGGTGGCTGAAAAGGTGCTGGCAGGCCGGTAGTGAACAGCTGGTGAGAGAGAAGGGTGTCGGCTAGACTTACCAGTCGCGACTTTGGAGCTTCATCTGCTCGCTTCTCGCTAGCCCGGGGCAGCTCCACTCCCGGGTATCAATGCCGATTTCAACAGGACAGTAGGTTGAGTACACAAGGGAGCATGTTTTCAAACGAGCGCGTGTGTGTTTATCCAAGATGCGTTGACATCCGTCCAGAGAACTGAGCAAGTCTTACAAACAACCTCCTCCGCCCGCCACAGCCCATCTCGCAGCCGGCAACCATCCAGTATCAAAGACTGCCTCAGTCGCTGCCTCCCACTTCCGGCATCTAGCACCCACAGCTAGCAAAGTTAGCATCACACTGGCACCCATGAGCAGCATACACCCAACCCGTCAGCCTATTCGCGATGTCGCTAGCATAGCAGTGCGTCGCGATCCCGCACTCGAGCCGCGTGCTGCCGTCGATCGATCCACTGTTATAGATGCGCGCGGCCTTGTAGAACGCCTGGTCGGCCGACGTGCCGGCCTGGTTGATGCACTGCGCGAGGCCGTCGCCGGACGGGGTGCCCGCCGTGCCGTCGCGGATCATGCTCGTGATGACGCCTGTGGGGCACGGGTTCTGCACGCCGTTCTCGTTGCAGGTGGCCGCGCCGTTGTGGTCCTGCATCAGGCCCGGGTTGCGGACGCCGTAGTTGGTCGTCGGGGCGCGGACGCAGCCGCCGCTCTCCTGGATGATGACAGCGAGGATGAAGCGGTGGTCCACGCCCGTCTCGCCGGCTACTTGCTGGATGGAGTCCCAGATGGCGCCCTGGTGGGAGAGCGTGTTAGCTGGCGATCTCGGATCTTAGAAGATGGGGAGGTATGGTTGTGACCTACAATCTCGGGACCGCTGTTGTTGGGCACGCCGAATTGCGAGCATGAGCCGAACATCAGGTTCTTGTTGTTGTTGAACTGCGGCCTGGTCAGCTGGGTTACCGGATGATATGATCCCAGGGGCAAGACACATACCATGTTCTCAAAGCTAACCCACTGCGAGCGCTGAGGCCATCCTTCGTTGGCGCGACCGGCTCCCCCTGACGATTGTCAGCGATTGCGATTCTCATGTAAGTGGACACATGGATGACGCTTACAGTACATGGTGTATTTGTCCTGACCATTCCCAATGCCGTCCTGGATGTTCGAGTTGTCGAAGCGGGCAAGCGCAGAGTTCGAAACCTTCCCGCCAACAGCCCGGGCAGCCGCGAGCACGCGGGCGGCCAGGTCGCTCGTGGTCTTGGTGGCGTTGACGCTGTCGGTCGAGGGCATGTAGTTGCCGGCCTTGTGGCCATAGTAGGCCACCGAGGTAGGGTCAGCCGTGGGCTTCACCGTGAGGGAGGGCGGGAAGGGGGTGCCTTCGACGACGGAGATAGCAGCCAGGAGGGCCGAGATGAAGGTCTGGATATGGTCAGTGGGGAGTCCAGACGGTTTCTTTGATAAGGTGGAGGGAGGCTGACCAGTTTAGCCATCTTGAAGAGTCCTGCGGGGTTAGTATGCCGGTGACGGTGGTGCTGCTGTCGTGGGCGGAGGAGGTCTTGTCTGTGTGTGCTGCTGAACAGGAATCACATCTCGACGGCAAGGAGACAGGGCCCCTTTTATAGACACCTCGCACCGCCATGATGCTTGCTGATATGCCAAAGGAATGGAGACGCTCAGTCAGGCTGCCACTCGGAGACACTCATCGTCGTCGTCTCCAAAGCCCAGAATCTCACTGCCGCCACACCCAGTCGTGAATAGCATCACCTTCCTCAGAGAGATGGTGGGGTGCACACTAATGGACCGACATTGCAGTCCGAGTTGTGGTGTCGTTGAGATTGGCCTATGCTACGCTAGAGCCTTGACGGTAGTGGCGCCCCGCCCAATCCTACGGCGACATGGCGTGAGCTTCGAGTTAACGTAACATAGCCACCCGGTCTTTGGATGCAGATGCACTCCTCAGCTTCACTATCGAGGGGTGAGCTTGCAGTTACGATATTGACCTCTCGAGGCACGATGCGACGCGCCCGACGCGAGTAGAAGCAGGACGTGGTGAGGCGGTATAGCACGTGCGTCGGCTACTTACTAAATGGGCAATATCTTGCAATATTGTCAGCCGCAAGTTAGATGATGTAGGGCTGACGTGTAAGCAACACCACACTCGTGTGCCAGTTTCCATCACGAGTCCATCAAGCAACAGAGGCGATGAACTGCAAGGCTGCGAGGTGGTGTTGACAGGTGATGGTGTCCAATGTGGTAGAATCTGCAAAACTGTCAGCTGTGGCCGCCAGCCAAGGTAGGACGGTGGAAGCTTGCTTACTAACTCCAGAGGGCGCAAGTAGGGTCTCCTGCGCTTCGTTGAGCAGCAAGGGACCCTCAGCCTGCATGGTTAATTCCTCCACCTGCTACCGTGCCTGACAGTCAACTAGGGGGTTACACCGCTGCAATCGCCGAGGAAGAGCAGAATGCAACCCGTTCTGCCCCCAATTCTCCAACACCCAAGACTGCTCCGCCACGCCAGAGGAGATAAGATACGATCGAACCAATCCGCTGACGATCGCATCGGTGCGACGGGAGCTAATGCAGGTCAAAGTGGTAGCGGGAAAAGCTCAATCCGACCTCACTCGGTCGACGCACCCCTGACGATTAGTCATAGGGCGCATCTTGGTGCTACCTTGCTCCACGAAGATGTGCCTGGTCAATCTCCCCCTTCTGCGGCAAGCTGGGGTATCAAACAGCTACCTCATCAAGCCGTCCACATGGCACAACATCCGAAGAGGAAGGTTGCTCGAGAGCCGACGAGGTTCCACTCGACCGGCTATGGCCGAAAAGGGGCAGGATGAACGATGCCCAAAAGCTTATTTCATCGGGCCGGTACACGAGTGCCGGAGTAGCAACACCGCGACGCGACGAGTTTCTCTGTCGCCAACTCTAAAAGCCGGCACAGTAGCAGTCGTCGTTAAAGTCTCATTCTCTCACTTGAAGAGGAGTGGTCTGAATGTCACTCCGCGCTTATGTATTGCAGTACCGCTGTACGGATGGCCCAATGGACGGCTAGCAGGACGGCATGTGCACCCTGATGTTGAGACTTGAGGGGCACTCTGTCAGATTCTTATTGCTTGCGTGCATGCTGACATGACCGAACTTGAGTTCAGGACCTGGGTGATATGCCGGCATCAATCATCCTATGCCAGTCTTCGGAGACTCAGGCATTCAGCCCCTATCCCGGTTCCGTCTGGCGGGATTTTGACATCAAGACTAGCTTCGTTCTGCTGTTGGCGGAATTAGGTAAACTGCATGATTATTTATGAGCTTCTGTCAACGTACCATTCATCAAACACTGTCCCTCAATCCGGGAGCACCCGCACTATATCCCCCATAACCGAGCATAAGTCCAATATACAGGTCTTCAGGCTTCCGAAAAGACTCCATCAGGCAGCAGCAGAAACGTTCCGAAGTAGACGTTGTTTTCTCCCCTACCAAGTCACCTACTTCACTCCTCGTCCCACATAATCCTCATCGTAACCGGGAAAGGCCACATCGACCCCCAGTCCTCCCGCATGTAGACATAGAACCCGCCCGGCCTCGGCACCTTCTTCAGCTCCCCCTGCGGGCCCGGCACTCGGCGGACGTTCTTCCGCCGGAACAGCGCGCGGAACATCTCCGTCAGCGCGACTTGGCTGACCCCTCGTCCGAGACAGGCGTGCGGCCCTGCGCCGTAGTGGATATACCTGTCCAGCGGCCGCCGCGGGTCGACGGTCTCCGGGTCCGGGAACTGCGTCGGATCGCGGGCAGCCGAGACCTGCCACCACCGCGCAGTCAGCTTCCATGTGTGTTGTCTAAACACCGACAGCGAGTGGGAGGATGAAAGAGACACTTACAAAGCTGACGAATACCCGGTCTCCGGGCTGGACCTGCACCTCCCTCCCATCGTCCTCCCTAACCGTCCCGCCCACCGCCGCCTGCCTGTAACTCCCAAACGTCCCCGCCAGCCTGACCCCCTCCATCGCGTATCCCAGCAGCAAGCTGTCGCTCTCCTCGCTATCTTCCAGATTCGCAACCCTATGTATCTCCCCCAGATGCCCCCTCCCCTCTCCAAGATAGAAGTCCACCGCCTGCGCAAACACCTCCCCTTGATTAGGCACCATCGCCCCGGCAGTAGGCAAGATCTGGCTCCACGCGATATCAGAGGCTGAGAGCCCGGCCTTAGCCAGACCCTTGATCAGGTTGCTCCCGTAAGCAGCCAGCGGATCATTCCGCGAAGGTGAAGAAGTAAACAGCCCCCGGAGACCAAACCCAGTGACCAACTTAACATTCGCCTCAATCAACTTCCCCAGCTGCTGCGCCACCGTCCTCGCAGCCTGACGCAGCGGAAACGACTTAGCCGGATTGATATCGAAAAAGATCGCCGCGAATATAACCGCCAGCACCGCGTAGAGCTCCTGCTCGGAGTAGACCCCGCGCGGGTTCTCCGCGGTCTTGAGCGGGAGGCCGAACATCCTCGCCGCGAAGTGGACGTGCGCGATGTTGCCCACGTCGCGGACGACGTCGACGTGCGTCTGACCGGCCAGCCTGTAAGACTTCTCGACGAGGAGTTGCTCGGTCACGGACCTGTAGAAGGCCTTGATGTCCGCCTTCCAGCCGTCACGGTAGAGGAGGGAGGCCATGCATTTTCGCTGGCCCGCGTGGAGGGGCGTGTCGCCTGCTAGCATGAACTTGGAGCCGCCCTTGCCCACGAGGAAGGACAGCGCCTCGCCCCAGACGGATCGGTAGGTTTCTTGGTTTTCGAGGACGTGTCTGGCGCCGCCGTAGGAGGTGATGCTCACTCTGGGAGCGGTGAAGGATGGGCGGGACCAGTCGAAGAGGTGGGCGCGCTTGAGATCGGTTAGGATCTTGTGGTTCTCGGCAGGGATGACCATGGGGTAGTGGGCGTAGACCGAGTTGCCCTTGAAGTGGTTCGGGAAGGCGTTGAGGAAGAGCTTGTAGAAGGAGCAGCCGTGGTTGACGTTCAGGTCGTACTGCACTTCGGTAAAGCCCCAGTTTGTGAGGGAGCGGGAGTTGTAGTCGATTGTGTAGTACCTGATTGGTTAGCAGGTGCGCGGGGATGGTTGTGTTGGGGCTACTGACCGGTCACCGCGGACGAGAACGACTGCATCCGACAGAACCACGCGCGAAATGGTGTATGTCGGCGCAATGCCCACGCCAGGCACCATGGGCTTCTTAGCCTCCTCGGCCACCAGTCCCGGATACAGCTCCACGAAATCCGTGTGTCCGTACAGGTGGCGGAGCTGGTCCGCCACCTGCGGGTCGGGGTTGATATCCTCGAACTTCTCGTAGGGTTTCAGGCCGAAATGCTTCCGGAACTCGTTCAAGCCGGCCACATTCCATTTGCGGCCCTGGATTATGCCGAGGACCTCGATGGCTCGCATCGAAGCCGGCACATTGCGCGCGCCAAACGATCCGGCACAGTCCTCTATGGAGGAGGTGATGCACTCGACAAGGTCACTATCGTCAAACTCGCCGTCAGTGCCGCGCTGGAAGCCGCCAAAGACTCTGTCGGCCGGATCCTCGGGGACGCTGCGCTCGAACTTGGAGAAGCCTCCGACCAGATCCGGTGTCGAAAGTTGCTCGGCCGGCTTGCCGAAGATCTCGTAGTAGAACTCCTGAATCCACTTGTCGTCCTTTTCCGAGATGCAAGAGTGCCATCGGTAGCAGAGGTTGAACTGCCAGATATTAGTCAAGGTTTATCGGAACTCCGTGTATCGAAACTTACCTCGGCGGACACGACGTTGCCTGTCCCTCGTTCAGCACCCTTCTTGGTCCCTACGTCGACTCCGGATTCCTGTCTCGGGTCGAGTGTCCATTGAGTATCACAACGATTCAGCTATTGAGTGTGTCAGCTAGGTTGACCAGTAGAGAAACGCTAGACCCACGTTGATGATATTCCGAACATAGTCGATGAGAGTGATGTTGATGTAAAGACCAGACGTGACCAGCCGCGCCGTCTGAAACAAATCCTCGTCGTGCTTCTTCCACCCAGCCGCCTTCTTCTCCTCGTCTAGCTTGTCTGACGGAGGTGTAAAGCGGCCGCCCTCATTGATGGCAGCAAGGTTAGCTGCGACGTGGTTGTGGAAGCGATTGAACATGATCAGAATGACACTGACTCCCGGCGGCATGCCCAAGAGACGCTTGTCAGCATAGGCGTCGGGCTTCAGCTTGCCGTCCTTGAAGGTGCGAATTGAGTCCTGCATGTCCTGATTGCTTCCGTACAGGGGAGACAGATCAAGATAGGACGATGTCTTGGACTTGGACATGTCCGGATAGTCAGTCCAGAAGAGGTCTGCCATTTGTCAGGTCTGTTCACTTGTTTGCAGTCTTGCCGGTGCTGACATACCGTGGATGATGATGGCCGCCCAATACCAGAGCACGCTAGAGACATTGTTCGGATGCTTCTTGTACTGCGTCCGCTTCATCACCGAGTCGAAGATGAGGTTAGGGTCCGGGAGAGCTCCCGGCGGAACGATACTAGGCCGGACCGATCGTGCGTATGTGGTCCCTGCCGCCCCTAACTGCGGCAACATGATGTTCTATGGCCATGTTAGCGACGGACAGCTGTTGATTGATGACAGGGTGCCAGGACGGGAACCCAGCAATGGGACGAACTCTATCCGTCGGGGACAAACTTACGTTGAACGAGCCGTCTGCTCGGCGGTACATGTACTTGTCGCCAACGTATATCATGGGAGGATGATCAAGCGAGTTCCACAGCTGCGCAATAAAGTCGTCCGTGAGCTTGACACGGTTCTTGGAGCCATTGGGAAGCTTCGCCACAAGCTGGATAGTACGTTCCATGATCATGGCCTTGTCGTCACTGATTCCGTCCCCCTTGAGCTTAGCCTTGATCACCTCTAGAAGCGTTTTCACATCTGTGCTGTCAGTGATGTGCTTCACCAAATATGCGTTGGGGAACATACCCTTCAGCTTGATGACCTTTAGGTCCTCCCGCAGCCCAGTCTGCTTCTTGGCTGAATTGTAGGTGCCATCGCCATTCTGGGTCGGCAGCGGTCGCCTCGAGGCTGTGATCAGTTGGCCGAACGACCGGAATGCTTCGTCAACACCCTGCCGGTTAGTAGACACCGAATTTGCATCCTTGTGATTGTGGTTAGACATCGGGCCAGGTTGGTAGCCGTTGGTGTAGGAAGAAGCATCGTTGGTATGGCCGCTGCAGTCAGTGCCGGGTGAATGCAACTTGTTTGTTGGAGTTTCCATCGCCGCAGAGGCAATTGGCCGCAGACACCAGCGATGAAGTAGCTGTAGAGGGCAATGTGAGTAGTTAAGGGCTCGCAGACACCGTAGACACGAGGACGGGAGCGTATATCACCCTGGAACTTATCAGTGCGAGGCGCGTATAGGACCTGACCCTTATTAAAGTGCGCAGCGCCCGCCTCTCTTAAGATAGCAAGCTTCCTGCAATGCTGTTCATCAATTCGCCAGGTCACGTTGCAGTGTCTCGTGCAGATCCAGACGCGTATTGATGGCTGAAGGGATGGGCGAAATGGAAGCATAAGACGGCCCCCTCCGGGAGTCAAGGAGCCATTGAAGGTCGAGAGTAGGACTGAGACACGGCACACGTAGGACGGATGTTTGTCTGCCAATCACTTCCAGGTATGGGGTCACATAACTTGAAGCCGGCAGCCACTTGCTGATCCTGGTATCGCCAACCCTTCATGTTGACATGAAGGCACAGCTTCCGCGGCCGCGGAGGGGTATGGAATGGCCGTAACGGGCCAATAATCAGACGTGGTGGCGTACCTGGACGACATTGTCGCTATGCATGTCCTGCCCCTAGCGGAAAATCAGGGTCCACAAGAGCTTGCCATGTATGCGTCGATCCGACTTTCCTGCCGGAAAAGGCAGTCAGCATCTTCTTGCGAACACCAGCACAGCGCACAGGAGTTTTCCGATCTGCTTCGAGTAGCCAGCCGCATACCGGTCGACATCCCAGCTGTTCGACGCTACCCTTGTACTCTGTTGTGTATCGTCGGCTACTTCCGTAGCCTCGACTCTAACCGCGGACAGGAGAGGGCGATCTCTCGATCAGTGCTCCATCACTTGGTCGTGAAGACGATCAGACTGCATCCTAGCCTTAGGGATGTGGTAGATACATGCTCTCAAGGTGAGGGACGGCTCTCGAGCGATCGCGGGAGAGGTGTACTCCCGCTCACGATCAGATCGGCGAAGACCAAACCGCCATAGAAGAGGAGTACCCGGTTGTGCAGTGGAGCTGCTGGCATGCAGTCGGGACCGCCAATGAAGGAGTTGGAAGTCTTGTTCAGCTCTCCAGAGGGAAGCCACCAGCGGAGACAAGTGCCAACCTGGCGGCGCCTAATTTGACAGTCGGCGAGAGTAAGGGTGCCGTGCTCGGACATTCCAGTCCCCCACCCCCATGGTGGTACAATCGTGGTGACAGAAGATCCGCTCTGGGATGCTGTACGCTGAGTGCGAAGATGTGGTTGGATGCTGTGCTGCAAGCAAGCAAAGACGACGAGGCTGGATGCAGCAGAAGCGAGGTCACCGTGATCGCCAGGTGAGATGGGGTAAGCGGGCCCGCATTACCCCCCGTCATGACACCTAAGGTACCCTATGGGAAGGAGCGGCCCGAGAATTTAAAGTCCCCGCCAAGGGCGTCGACATGCATCTTCCAATCGGCAAGCAGCAGAGCAGCCTCTGGATTTCCAGTCTGCCATCGACTTCGCCGGTTCGCTGTGCGAGATCCACAACAGAGGAGGAACAGCTCAACAAAGCTGTACATCGCCAATCCCAATCGATTGGTCTAAGGCCCTCGCCTCAGGAAGGTGGCAGGCTGGTCCGGCAAATATGGCGCCGAAACTTCCCGCCGTCTTGATCACTGCGCCGCGGCTCCCTCCCCGAATGCAAGTTGGTCGCCGTTTAAGGTACACATCGACCCGTCTTGAGCCACTGCGATTGCCGAAGCCGAGCGTCATGAGCTGTCACCCGCCGTACTTCCACCCCGCGGCGAAGATGAGAGATCGTTTCCAATGAGTGTCCGTTCTGGCCTTTGCCGTGCTGTCATTCGTGGCTTACCTCCGTCCTTTTTCCAATTTGGCATTCGCTTCCAAGGCCGTGTCCCGCTTACACCGTGTAAGGTAAGGTAGCCCTTGGCTTCATGCAATGGCGCCACCATATTTCCCTTCCGCCGTCTCACAGGTCCAACAGAGGCCGATGCAGTGATCTGCTTGAGGCCGAGACAGAGTTTCCCTAGCCGGCAATGATCATCCCTCTATGCTGCTTGAATGGCACGGCTACTGGTTCACGATGTCTGCCGCGGATGAGGTTCACCAACACGGCTCGGCGACGTGTCCGCGAGAATGATGCAATCACGTTGATGGAGTCGCCAGAATGCCGACGCCTCGTACCTGGAACATACAGAGAAGAGGAAAGACACCCGAGCTTCCAATGGGCTCACAGCAGCAAGCAACCGGCGGCACTAACGAGAAATGCCCCAATCGTGTTGTGCTCGGCAAGTGACCATCATCCAGAACGCTGATTGCGCCTCTGCCCACGCCCTTTTTACTCCTCACTCAGTCGCACAACTCTCTGCCATACGCCCTTGAGCCTGTCTTGTCGTAGGATGGATAAGACCCATCTGGCACCGTCCACCCCGGACTCGTCTCGCTCTGGTATCGGCCCAAGCACTGACTCCGCGGCCGACTACTTCCCTGCTGAAGCTCTATCGAGGCCCAGCACTCCAATGGCA
>Ga0209127_100875_pt1 | contig 10108 bp, 6 predicted proteins | sample LakSupMetagenome_FD_187469 | JGI IMG/M metagenome (GOLD analysis project Ga0209127, IMG submission 187469) | Freshwater microbial communities from Lake Superior, Canada - Sta WM archaea (SPAdes) (version 2) | ecosystem: Environmental > Aquatic > Freshwater > Lake | place: Lake Superior, Canada...
TGGGGGGGGGGGGACGATATCGTGCGCACCGGGTGACAGGAGTCAAAAGTCTAGACGACGACTTATCATCAACCAAACGAGAGAACGGTTAGCACTCGTGAAATGTTGTTGTACTGCAAACATTTGACGTGTGTAGATAACTGGCACGGCTGCGTTGACTTCGGTGTTTTTGAGCGAAATTTAAGGGACTGCGGAACTGGCTTGCTGGTAACAGGCTCCCAGCCGGTATCAACTTGTATTATATTCGAAAGAAATCATGTCATTGGCTATTCGTTCCTATTCTTCGACTCGCGCTCTATCTACCGAAGCATTCAGTCCCGCGGATATATAACCCTGGAAATCAGAAGCCACCTCAAGCACCGATGGAGCAAGAGCTCCAGATGCGGGACATAGAACTGGCGACGTCGCACAAGTCCCAGCACCGGGGTATAGCGACCACTTAGATAAGCTGCTGGAAGGCACGGTTGATGGGCGACCGGATGTTGGGCACGTCCTTCCAGAAGTCCACAGTGGCGACAGCGCGCTTGGCAACACCCTCCGGAGTGAACTCGAACTTCTGTAAGGGGTAGACAGGTTAGCGACACAATCGTGAAAAAAAAAAAAAAGGGCAAGTCTGAACCGGGGAAACTCGCCTTGTACACATCCTTGTAGGCGCCCGACGCACCGAAGCGGTTCAGGCCGAACTGCTCGTGCGTATACCTCTCCCAGCCCATGGTGCTCATCACCTCAACAGACAGCGATGGGATGCCGTCGGGGAGGACGCTGAGGCGGTACTCCTTCGACTGGGCATCGAACACCTCGAAGCAAGGCATCGAGACGACGCGGGCCTTGATGTTGTGCTTCTCCTTGAGCTCCTTGACGGCATCAATGCAGATGCACACCTCGGAACCGGTGGACACAAGGGTGATGTCGGCGCCTTCCTGCTCGTGGAGGACGTATCCACCCTTGATGGCCTTGTCGAGGACAGAGCCCTCCAGGTTGGGCAGGTTCTGGCGCGACAGGGCGAGGATGCTGGGGGTGTGCTTCTGGGTGATGGCCATGTAGTAGGCGGCGCTGGTCTCGTTGCCGTCAGCCGGGCGCCAAACCATCATGTTCGGCAGGGCGCGGAAGTGCGCCAGAGTCTCGATAGGCTGATGCGTGGGACCGTCCTCGCCAAGACCAATAGAGTCGTGAGTGGCGACCCAGATCACGCGGACCTGGGACAGCGACGAGAGACGGACAGCGCCGGCGGCGTAGGAGACGAAGTTGAGGAAGGTACCACCATAGGGAATGAGGGTACCGTAGGCAGCAATACCGTTCATGATGGCGCCCATGCCGTGCTCACGGACGCCATAGCGGATGTAGCGGCCCGAGTAGTCGCCCAGACCAGTGGAAGGAGGCTGGAAGTCCACGGCACCCTTCCATATCGTCAGGTTGGAGCCAGTGAGATCGGCCGATCCACCGATGAGCTCGGGGAGGATGTTGATGAGCTTGCCGAGAACGGTCTCGGAGAGCTTGCGGGAAGCCACAGGAGGGTCATTCGGGGTGTAGACGGGGAGGTTCTTCTCCCAGCCTTCGGGGAGCTCGCCCTTCAGTCTCCGGACGAGATCGTCGTGCTCCTCCTTGTACTGCTCGGCATACTTGGCGAACAGCTTGTTCCACTCCTCCTCAGCAGCCGCGCCTTCGGCCGAGTGCTTGTGGCAGAGGTCGTAGACTTCCTGGGGGACGGCGAAGCTCTGCTCGGGGTTGAAGCCAAACTTCTCCTTCAGCTGCTTGATGTCGTCAGCCTTCAGAGGAGAGCCGTGGACGCCGTGAGTGCCCTGCTTCTGGGAACCGAAACCAATGATGGTCCGGAGCTTGATCAGTGATGGCTTGTCTTTCACCTCCTGGCACCTCTTGATGGCAGCAGCGATGCCCTCGAGGTCGTGGTCGCCGTCATGGACGTACTCGACGTGCCAGCCGTACGCCTCGTACCTCTTGACAACGTCCTCAGTAAAGGCTTGGTTGGTGTCGCCATCAATGGAGATGTGGTTGTCGTCCCAGACGGCAATCAGGTTGCCGAGCTGGAGGTGGCCAGCCAAGGAGCAAGCCTCGCTGGAGATACCCTCCATTAGGCAGCCGTCACCGAGGAAGCAGTATGTATAGTTGTTGACGATCTCAAAACCGGGCTTGTTGAAGACCGCGCTGGTGTGCGCTTGGGCAATGGCAAGACCAACTGCGTTGGTAATACCCTGGCCCAAGGGACCAGTGGTCACCTCGATGCCGGGGGTGTCGTGGGCCTCGGGATGGCCAGGGGTGATGCTGTCGATGTGCTACAAACAGGATATGCGGTTAGATCGCAGAAACCGAAGCATGCGAGGAGTAGGCAGTTTCACTTACGCGGAAGTTCTTGAGATCGTCGATCGAGAGCTCATAGCCATAGAGATGGAGCAGGGCATACTGAAGCATGCATGCGTGGCCGTTTCTGTTGCGTGGAAGAACCACGTTTAGCATTCGCTCCCAGCTCTGATCTTCAGATAGAGAAGCACCTACGAGAGCACAAATCGATCCCTGTTGAGCCACTTGGGGTTCTTGGGGTTGAACTTCATGAACTTATTGAAAAGAACGTGGGCGACAGGCGCCATGCCCCTAGAGAGAAAGACGTTGTCAGTTAAGAGTCATCAGGTACCGCATAGCTCGGGCAACTCACATAGGGGCACCGGGGTGACCGGAGTTGGCATTGAAGGTGGCATCGGCCTGTCCACACGGTTTGGTTAGCCAATTGATCCTATTCCAAGCTACGGTTTGTGATGCTGAGCGACGGCGACTTCGCGAGAGCCTCATGCCCATCGCAAAGCGGCATCAGGCCCATGGAGGGGCTACCACGGAGCAGTCCGTCACCAGCAAGGGAGCACCGGGGACCAGCGCATGTGTTGGCTGAGGCCCAAGCATCCAGGTGTGTAAAGAGCGCATACACAACTCCTCGCAGGGGCTTGATGGTTTTGTCGACAGCGGTGAGGAAGACTCGGTTCACTTACAGCCAGAACACGGATCGTGTTGATCGCGAGCTTGTCAACGTCGGAGAAGCTCATGTTTGCTGATCTGTGGGAGTGGAAGTGTAGAAGGGGTATGAAGAAGGGACGAGACTAGGCAGCTTCCAGCGGAAAATCAACAAGAGATATTCGTACGAGTAATTCGTGGGAGGGAGATGCGACCAACTTAATAGCTCTTGCTTGGTGAGCGTGGAGTGACGGCAATGCGAATGGTGGGGTACTTTGGCAGGCCGCTCAGTAACAGTTTTATTTCTCCATCCTACCTCACCTACGATGTTGCCCCTCCTTCCCTCAGACGTCAATGCGGAGCCTGTCGGGTTTGTTTGGGGCACTCTTTTGCCTCACCCGAGTCCCATCACTGGGCCCCTGTGCCCGCCCGCCCGTTCCTGGTTCGTCCCCCGGGTCAATGTCGTGTCTCGTCAACATGGATAGCTCCAGTTCTCCTCGCCCAATTTTCCTGCCTGTCAATCCTTTTCACCCGGCGGCTCAGTTAGTCTCTGTGCTATCTATCATCATGGTGGGGTCAATCTCAGCCCAGCGGTGGGGGTTGCCATTCAGGTTCCAGTTATCGGAGCTCAACATAATTGGCACGCTTCGAGGTTCACATTTTGGCACGTTTGCCTTCAGAGCATAGCAATCCTCGAAGAAGGTTGAGACTTGTCGGAGCTGGAGCCGGCTGAAGCATCCAGACCTTGGTACACCTAGACTATAGGCCTCATCTGCCGTGTTTTGCTCATTGGTGGTATCATATGAAACGGGAGACGACGTGTTGGAGCGAACCTTGCTGACTAGCCCGGCCTGGAGCTAGCTCACTCAGCAACCATCTCGTAGCCAGAGATCCAGCTTGTCAGCGGTAGATGTGCCGACCATGAGACGTGAAGTGCTGAAGCAGGGCTTGATAAGGTAAATAATGAGGCAGTGCGTACTGTTGCGTCGGGAATGGTGTGACGGGCGCCTTATTGAGTTTGCATCTACAAAATCCTGCAGTTGGCCTACCTGCCGCTCCTCCGTATGAGCATCTTCCAAGGTTGAGGGGGTTCCAAGACCAACTGATGACATGTTCGATACACCATGCATTCTAAGTCTAGAGCACTCTGACTCGTCACTGCCAGACGGAAGCGCTGTCACCCGCTTGCAACTACCCTTGGAATTCGACAGGCTTCGTGGTAAAGAGTATATACAGCGTGGGTTAGGGTTGACTTCACTTCTTCCCATGCTCCACTATCAAACTTCGCATTCTCATAATTGCGCAGAAGCAACTTAGACACAGCAATACTACGGAGTACATGAAATCCAAGCTTATCTTGACCTCACTGAACGAAAGTGAATCCGATATTGCCCCGATCCTGGAAACCTAAGACTACTTAAGCTACTGTCTTGCTCCAGTCACCGCTGTGTCACTACCACCGCGGGAAGTGGCAGAATTAGCTTTGGACACATAGGACCGGTCATCTAGGTGATCGGGTTGTCGCAGCCATGGCAAAACACAAAACGCCCAATGCGAATAGGGGCTACAGGGACCAGAGCAAGATAGACCTGGATAAGAAGACCACCAAGCCCAAACCAAAAACCACAACACAGCCAAAGAAGAAACCACAAGAGCCCAAGCCAGATTCGGTACCAAGTGTGTCGACAGGACACACGCAGCAACTCCCGACACGCTGGGCCCCCGAGGAGCTGCAGGAGCAGCAGCTCATGCTGGACGTATTCCGCAGCACCTTCAAGACCGTGCTCACCTCACCGGACGAGATGAACAAGACCCTCCAGGAGATCAAGACAGCCCTCTTCAACCGCGAGTTCGACAAGGCCTTCGGCAACGAAGACCACCTCGACGCCTACGCTGCCCGGTGGAGCCCCACCCGCGCCCTCTGCTACGAGAGGGTCCTGCACCGTGCCACCGTCGAGCTGAACCTCGAGTCGCTGTACCCCAACCACGACCCCAGCCGCGACGCGACGGCCCTCCCAAAGGAGCCTAGGACCCTGCGCATCGTCTCCGTGGGGGGCGGCGCCGCGGAACTAGCCGCCGCGGCCGCCTTTCTCCGCGGAGGGCTGCAGCAGACCACCACCGCGGAGCTGGTCCTCGTCGACTCCGCGCCGTGGAGATGCGTCGTCGACAAGCTCTACGCGGGCTTAACCACGCCACCCCCGGTGTCGCCCTACGCCAACGCCGCCGCCAAGGCTGCCGCCGCGGCCGCCGGTCCGTTCATCCCCGCGGAGCGCCTGTCGGTGAGGTTCGAGCAGCACGACGTCCTGTCGCTGTCGGAGGAGCAGCTCGCGGCCGTGGTCGGCGACAGGCCCGTGCTGCTGACGCTGTGCTTCACGCTCAACGAGCTCTTCACCGCCGGCGGGCTGGGGAAGGCCACCGTCTTCCTGGGCGCCCTGACCGCCGTGCTGCCCCTGGGCTCGCTGCTGCTCGTCGTCGACAGCGCGGGCAGCTACTCGGAGATCGGGCTGGGCAGCCAGGCCAAGAGGTATCCCATGCAGTGGCTGATGGACAAGGTGCTCGGCGGCGACCGTGCCGGTCGCCGGTGGATCAGGCTGGAGAAGGACGAGTCGGTGTGGTTCCGCCTCAAGCCCGGCCTCGACTACCCCATCCAGCTGGAGAACATGCGCCACCAGGTGCACGTCCACCGTCTGGCCCAGGATGGAATGCCTGACCCTACGCTTTTCTTAGGAACGAGTGCATATTCCTAGCGACGGGCCCCGAAGAACGGAAGCAGTGGGAGGGCCGGCCTCTACAACTGGACTCGAATCGAGGGATCAGTAGCGGCATAAATAGGCCGAGAAGAAATGGCATACATATTGCTATTGTTCAAACGACGGCTATTCATATGCTACGTATACATGCTCCAGGTCCGTCACAAGTGGGTTTTCACCGGCTGGCTATCCATACTTCGTCCATGGCCGGCACAACTATCCGGCTGCTCTAAGCCCAAACCATCCTCTTAATACTATGCCCGATCGTCTCGAAAAGCCCCGTGCTCCTCCTCGCCTCCGCCAGACTGACGATATCCGCCTTCTCCACCAGCGAGCGCTCGCCCTCGCTCTTCCCCTCGAACCTCCCGGGCTGCTTCTTGATCGCCAGCCGCTCGATCTCCGCCGCCACGGTGACCACCTGTTGTATCTCCGTGAGCTTGTTGACCGGCTCTCCGCCCCCGAGGCCGCCGCCGGGGTCCTTGAGCGCCGGGTCAGCCAGGGACGTGGTCGTGTACAGCGCCTTGAGCACGATCTTGCGGGCCGGCTCCTCCGGCGCCGGCGTGCGGGAGCGGCCGAGGAGGTTGCCCACCAGCCCCATGCCCGTGCTCCCGGACGCCTGGTTGCTCGCCGCCTCGTCGGAAGCAGGTGTCTTGTTACCCTTCGCCGCTTTTTTGGACCCGAGGTTCGACAGCGTCGAGAGCGTCCTCGTGTTGATCCGCGTGATGTCGTTCCTGCCGGGCTTGTACTCCACCACCAGCCCGACGTTCTTCTCCTCGTCCGTCTGCGCGGCGGAGAACGTCGACGTGACGTAGGTGCCGAAGCGGATCCCCGTCACGTGCGCCAGGTCGACGCGGTCGAAGGAGCTGACCTTGTCGAGGTTCCAGTCGAACCTGCAGAGGTACAGCGCCGCGTCGGTCAGTAGCAGGATGGCCTCCTCCAGCGTCTGCGCCTTGACGGTGTCGGGGGTGCGGGGCGTGAGCATCGTCCACCCGCCAATGAACTCTTCCTTCTCGTCCTCGATGACGCGTTTCTGGCAGAGCTCGATGGCTTGCTCGCGCATCTTTGACATGGAGACGGCCGGGTCCTTGGTCATCATCGTGGCTTGGAACTCCTCGAAGACGAGGGAGGTGACGTTGCCGAGGAGGAAGTCGACTGTTGCTTGTAGGAAGAAGTCGTTGACCATGCTGGGAGGCTTGTTAGTTCGATGCGCAGAAGTTAGAGTGTTTGGTTAGGACATACCTATTGTAGAACCGTGTAAGGCCCAGCCCAGCATCCATCAACGCACCACGATAATTCCTCTTCTTCGTCCGAGTATAGTCGCCTTTCATGGCAGCTGTGGAGGCATACTGCTTAGATATCGCGTCTCCGTTATCCGCCCACAGAATATTGAACCAAGACATGACCTGGTCGGCTTGGGCGCTCAGGTCAAACTCCTGTTCCTTGAGCTGGTGGTCGAGCATGTACTTCGCAAACGAACTTTGGCAGACATTCGTCCGGTCAAGGCAGTCCATGCAGTTTGTACGAAGTACTCCGGACTGTGTCGTCGTGATGTCATCTCCCACGATCACCGTGCTGCCAAAATTCTCCAACTTCTCACTCAGAGTCTGGAGGAGGAGAGCGACATTCTCGAACCTCATGCCGCGGCAGGCATCGTGGAAATCGAACCACTCGAAGGGAACCTTTTCAGTATTCTCTTTGTCCGCATCGTCCTCACCTTTCCTTGTCTCCTCATTCAGCCTTGCCACGTTCTTCTCATAGGCGACTCCAACCGTTGCCTCGCTGCCATGCTTCTCGACAAGATTGACAATCTGCAGATTCCCATACCTCTTCTCAAGCCTATCGAAGTGCATCTTCATCGCCGAGTAATTCTGCTCCGGCGAGTGCTGGATGACAGGCGCAGGCTTAAGCGAGTAAGGTGACTGTGTGAAGAATAGCGGTATGCTCCCGCGAATCTGTACGAACGAGTATACCTTCGCCGACGGATCCCAGCGCGAAGGCGACAAGATCTGCTCCGACTCGACCGCGTTGGCAACGTTGCCTTCTTCGTCCACGCCGCGCCGAAGGAACCGCATGCCGGCGCGCTTCACGGAGCGGCGCGATATTATGGTAACGTCAAACTGTTTCTGGGAGGGCCGCAGCTGCCCCTGGGTTGTGATGGGCTTCTGCTCGTCTGGCACCGGTTCATCCTTGCGATCGGCATCGGCAGCGATACTGCTCAGCTCGACCGAGTCCTTTGCCGGGCCATCGTCGGTCTGTGGCGGTTGGCTGTCCACAACGAAAGACCTCTGCCCGACAAAGCCTTGCATAAGAGGGAGAGCGAACGCGTCCGCACCGGCGTCGAGGAATGGTCGTATGATGTTTCGGTTCCAGAAGAATTCCGGATCGACATGCTCATGCAGAGGGATCAGAGGTGCCGAGGTGGTGTTCAACGCGCTCCGGGTGATATCGTAGTCGTAGGAGAAGAAGAAGCTCCGACTGGATCCGAACAGTATCTGAGTCGTCCTCAGCAGCTTGGGCAGCAGCCCACCAGCCGCCGGTATGTTTGGGTCTTCAACAGCCGCTGCCTTTGCCGCCTTGATAGCACCCTTGGACGTGTCCTCAGCGTCACCAGCCCCAGTGCCAGCAGCATCCTCGCTATTCTCAGGCATAGGCTGCACGGCCTCCGCAGCGCTCTCAACCTCCGGCTTTTGGTCATCCGCCTTCTGCTGTGGCTCCTCGTTCGGCTCATCCTTTTCCGCTGTCGTCAACCCCATGTTCCGCTTCTGATCTAGCGCCCAGCCCGTACGACTGAACCACCGCTGCGCAAACCGACCATAGCTGCCCTTTCTGCTAATCACGTCCTCGGCAATGCTACTGCTGCTGCGGCGGTGGACGTTCTTCGGCCGTTCCTCGTCCTCTGAGATCGGGTCCGGATCTGTCGCCTCCACTGATGGAGATACCGACACTTCGTCGTTATCCGAGCTGTCATCCTCCGTGCCAGCGTCGTCTGCTTCCTGCTGGCGCTTCAGGGCGGCCGCTGTGCTCGCGACTGCTGCGCTGGCGTCCTGGTAGGAGTTGCAGGGCGTCAGGGCCACTTCGGTGACGACGTAGATCGGGTAACCGCGTATTTGGGCGACCTGTTGGCGCCGGGTGATGCTGATTAGGTAGCAGAACCGGGAGACGGTTATAAGACCTAGACCAGGATGAGCTTATGGCCTGCGTGAACTCGAGTACCGCCTAGTCAGAACCTACCAACTATGCCAAACGCCTCAAAGGATGAACCGGTCTTCGAAATATCTGGAAGAGCATCACGAGGGACTGTGGTTATCGAGGCATCGCCATACTTTAGCTTGAGAGGAGCAGGCGGTCGTTGGTCTTTCTTGGAGGTGATCGGATGAAGGACCAGGCCGTCCACTGCCGCACATACAAGAATCTTGCGCGCGAGACCCGGCATCTTGATTACTCTATATCATTAGATCTGAAGGAGCGGCAAAAATATCGACACGATGGAGGCCCTGCGAAGGAAAGAGAAATAAAGACGCGTCCCCAATGTTGAAGTGAGAATCGTCAAAAGCGAATATGATTCACCTTGCAGTCATAATAACTGCAACCAACAAACTTGCGATTCTACAAGTAAGCAGTGAGACGCAGCAGTTCTAGATGAAGGCAGGGTCGGACCTGAGATGAAGAAACAAGAGCTTCGAGAACCAGATGAGACGCATTATGCCACTGACGTATGTCAACCAGACGGGATTGGCGGGGCGTGCGCCAACGTGCCCATTGGCCCCCCCACATAGAGCACCTACTGTATAAGGGACCTAGTTAAGGCCTGCGAAGCCGTTCAAGACAGAAGCTACTGTCACGAGAACGATTTCTGGTATCAATTGTACGATACCCGTTTTGTTCACCAGTCACATCCACATTTGACAGAGCTCGCACTTCGCGCGTTTTCAGAACTTTTCCATTGCTGGCTGTATTGTCCTAGCTTCCTCAGCCTGCTCTTCCTGAACTCCGGTCCCTTGTTAACGCCTCACAAAGTCAAGTTTGACCACAGAAATCCTCGGCACCAAACCTGATCCATCGTAGGCAGTCCCTGAGACATCGTGCAACATCTTGCAATGCTGTCCAATCCCTCCGAAGGCTCAGAACCAAGTGAAGGTGCCGTAAAATGCCAGCGGCGCTATCTACATAGCCACGCGCTCGACCTTGTCCCGGATAGCCTTGATCTTGGAGCTCAGCTCCGACGCCTCGTTCGAAGTGACGCTCACGCTGCGACTGTTAGTCTATATTCCCGTTTATGTGGGTATATATATGTCATTCTGCGTACCTGACGACCGGGCGGGACACGCCGGTGGCTCTGCCGAGAGCGAGCTTGGACGGGACGTAGATGTAGGGCGTGTTCTTGTCCTCGCAGAGGAGGG
>Ga0209127_100876_pt1 | contig 10105 bp, 6 predicted proteins | sample LakSupMetagenome_FD_187469 | JGI IMG/M metagenome (GOLD analysis project Ga0209127, IMG submission 187469) | Freshwater microbial communities from Lake Superior, Canada - Sta WM archaea (SPAdes) (version 2) | ecosystem: Environmental > Aquatic > Freshwater > Lake | place: Lake Superior, Canada...
TCCCGCCTCTCAACCTCAGCAGCAATAGAAGCCGGCCGCGTCCAGATAACCGACCACCTCTCGCACTTCACCTCCCTCCTCTCCTCACACACCCTAATCCCTTTCCCCCCCAACCTCCCCCGCCTCCCCATCCCCGCCTACGCCTCCCTCTTCACCTCGTCCTCACAGAACCCCCGCGGCGCCCACTTCGTCATCCACCAGCACGACCACCCCGTCGCCGGCACGCACTACGACCTCAGGCTGCAGATCAACGGGACCAGCTCCGCCAGCTGGGCGATCATGAAGGGTCTACCGGGGGACCCAAACAGTTCGCGATTAGGGAGGAATGCGACCGAGACGAGGATCCACTGTCTGTGGAACCACCTCATCGAGACGGGGAGTCGGGAGACGGGGAGCCTGCTGGTGTGGGACATGGGGAGGTACGAGGTCTTGCCGTCGAGGGAGGAGGAGGAGAGGGCGAGGAAGAAGGGGGTGGAGACGGAGAGCGAGGAGGAGAGTCAGGGTCAGAGTCAGAGCCAGGGACAGATATGGATGGGGAGACAGGACGGCCCGACGGAGCAGGAGAAGTTCGCCAAGGCGTTTGGGGAGAGGAAGATCCGGTTGCGGCTGCATGGCGCGAGGCTGCCGAGGGGGTATACGGTGCATATGCGGCTTAGCGTAGAGGATGACGTGGAGGGGCGGGCGAAGGCAGCCAGGAATGCGAGGTTTGGGGTTAGGAGTCGGCGGAGGAGGAGGAGGAGGAGGAGGAGGAATATGATGATGGGGCTTCTACGATGGTGGGGGACTATGAGAGTCGTATGGGAGATGGGGAAGATGGCTTGACGCCTATGGAGATGGAGATTCGCGAGCTGGAGGATGTCGTGGTCCGCAGGACGAATGCGTATCCTGGGGCGGATAACACGATTGGGAGTATACATCAGAGGAGGTGGTTTCTGTCTCTTGATAGGGCTGGAAGTGGGTTCACGAAGCAGAGGCAGGGCGGGAAGATCACCTGGGTTAGGGACGTGGATAAAGAGCGCGAGGAAGAGGATAGCAACAGATGGAGGTTTCCGTTCTACGTCAGGGGGTCAGAGCACGAGCGCAGTGTCGTCACAGGCCGTCTGGGCGGCGACATACTCAGGGACGAAGGCGTCACGGATTTTGTGCATAGGAAAGGCTGGCGGCCGGTTCTTAACTGAGAAGCTATGAATTATGTATTGAAGGATACCAATGTTGGAGCGAGGGCGTCCAGCTTCTCTGGCATGGCTGGCTACGAGCAGAGATTAATCCGCTATGACCTGAGTTTAAACCAAACCGCACCATACCCGAACCAAGTCAAGGAGCGCAACGTACTGGGGGCCAAGGCAGAATGCCATAACAATAATAATAGCATTGGGCACCAATAAAGAGCAGATGAAGTCAACATTCTGTGAACTGTATTAGCTCGAGGCTCGTATGATGCTGGCAAGCGTAGAAGTCCTACCGCGTGCCACTTCTTCTTGTGAGACCCGAGGAACCCGCCCAAGTACGGTCGTTCCAATTCAAACCCCGACAATATCGAAGTAGAAGAAGATGTAGGACCTGGCTCGGGATCGCAGCTGGAGATACTTGAAGAAGACCTAGAAGTCCGTCTCGTTCGTGGATGAAGCAGGGCCGAGTCCAGGGGCCGAGGTGGCAAGGGGTGGCTTTACCGCCGATATCCGTTGACGGTCCCAGACCGTCTGACACTTTTCCCACTTCGACATAGGCCTGACTGAGCGGTCGACCGCCTGTCTTGTCTCGTTCTTCCGTCGCTGTGCCATCGGATCCTTCCCTCTCAGGCGGGGGAACGCAGATGGCACTCCTGCGACGGACCGCTCCCAAGCTGCGCGCTGCTCGGCCTTGCTCTCAGTCGCGGAAATGCCGAAATAGTTGTCGATGTAAACCTAGCGCTCGGTGTCCGGCTCAGCTAGGCAAGGCGCTGAGCGTTCGAGGTCGCCGCGCTAGCAAAAGATCGAGTCGACGCGTTCATGATAGATGGACTTGATGTCAGAGGGCGAACGAAAGGGAAATGCCGTAGCGTAGTCGGGTATGTAGTATTCAAGAAAGGGAATGGTGGTCGACCAGAGAGCAGATAAGTATTTATCCCTCAAAGTCAAATCTTATACCAGTCCTGGAGCAGGCCACAAGTCACCTGAAACCTAAAACAGAGCAGTCGACAGCAGAGGATCAGATTGTTCAGGTATTAACCCAAAATGCTGGATATGTACAGTACATCATCGTCCAAGTTCCTGCAATATATACAAACCCAATATCCCGCGACATGAAACTCTCCCCAAAATACTCCCCCTCTACGGAGTATAAGTCGGCACGGTACTAGGCCCAGTAGGCGACTCGTTGATCACGTCGTTCTGGCGGGTGCAGCCGCTCTTGGCCGTGATGGCAGCCGGGCAGGCCACCTGCTTGAACGTCACGGACGGGTTATCGGCACCACCGAACCAGTCGAAGCGCCAGTAGCAGCCTGCCTTGAGCGCCTGCGGGAAGCTGTCGCAGTCAGCCCTGGAATGCACGCCGCCGTACCGGTCGCCCCAGCCGTTCGAAGGAGCGCCGTATTGGTTGGTGCAAGCGTTGAACTGGCCCACGCCGCCACCGGGGATCTGCCATCTGGTTAGACCTCGCCCAACCATGGTCTTGGGTGCAAGAGTGCGAGCGTACCGCCAAGTCAAAATGATTGTTTCCCAGATCACCTCCCGTATTCGTAGCCTGCACGATCAACTTCTTCCCGTTCACCGGCCCGCTCGTAAACGTCAGCTCGTAGCAGGCGCAGCACCAGGCCGCCTCGTTGGAGCCGGCGATGTTGACCGCCGCCCAGCCGTACGACGTCGTCTCGTTGACGGCCCAGGGGCTCTGGCTCGAGCACATGAAGGCGTTGCCGCCGTTGTCGCACCCGGACTTGGTGTTGCCGCCGTCGTTGAGGGCGCGGTCGTTCTTGTCGCACGTCTGCACGGGACTGGGCGAGTTGCCCTTCTTCGGCCAGCCGCACGAGGGCTTGCAGCAGTCCCAGTAGCGGGTCGTCTTGCCGCTGCCCGAGGGGCCCTGGGCCGACGCGGAGAGGAAGAAGGGGAGGAGGGCGATGAGGGTGGGGAGAGGGAGCTGCATGGTTGCGGTTGTGCAGAGCGGAGTGAAAGCGAGAAGGAATTGCGTCGGCTTTCTGAGAAGCGAACGATGGATATAAGTTGGCCTGACCGAGAGGACCAAACATCGACAGGGAGAGAAAAACAGGAGTAACGCTCCCATAATATACCACATCCAAAACAGCGGCTCAGAGAACCTACCTCCAGGCGCCCTCAAACCCGCCACGAAACGAAACAAAGGGTCGGAAGTCGGTCGGAGACCGTGGTAGCAGAATATCCAAATGAACTAGCTCCATAAACAGAGGAAGAATGAGCCCGACAGGCCGATGTTAATATCGGGAGCAGAATGATCGTTCTAGAGGGCGGAAGTCCATAAGGGGTGAAAGACCGTCCTGGCACATCGGCACCGCTACCCGCGATAATCCGGGTACCAAGCCCGCTGTATGTGGTCTGCAGGGGATTGGGCGCAGCGGCGGCTGCGTAACTGCGTTCTGCATGTCTAACGTGCCGTGTGAGGAATACAGGGCGTTGCCAGTGGGAACGCCCGCAGCCGTCAGCGTTCGAGGTCAGGGCATATTATCCTTCCCCTCATAGCAACAGGCCACGAAATGCGGAGAGCGGAGAAACTTACCGTTGTTGATCTGTCTCTCGATACCTCGATATTAATAGCTCGTCATACTCACATATAGGCGGGAAACGCATTGGCCAATCATCGTTGACATGAAATCCGGGGAAGCATTCAACTAGAAACAGTAGCTGGGTGGTAACGAACCTAACGAACCCCTTTTCTTGCTTTTTTGACTCCTCTCCACCACCCTCTGTCAGGAAAAAGGTTCCGATTACCGTATGGTGAGCAGCCCAGTCACAACAGCAAGGATGAGGGCATGCAGCACAGGCAGCAGTCACTCCTAGAAGCCCCATCCTCCCTCGCGGCGGCGATCATCGCCATCACCGTACTCCTCCTCGCGACGCTCTTCGCCGCCCCATTCACCGCCTCTCGTGGTGTCCCTCGTGTCCTCGTCGTCCTGTGTGAACGTGTCAGCCACCTGCTCGGCAATGCCTTCGACGATGCTTTCGCCGCCGCCGCCAAACATACCGCCTCCGAAGCCGCCGCCACCCTCCTCGCGCCTTTCACCATATTCTTCGCGGCGCTCGCCGCCCCAGCCGCCGTGCTCTTCACGACGCTCCTCGCCTCCACCCCAGCCGCCGCGACCGCCACCGCCCTGGAACTCGTCCCGGCGTCCACCGCCGTATTCCTCCTGACGACCACCACCGTACTCCTGGCGTCCGCCGCCGAAGTCCCCACCGCCCTGGAACTCATCACGGCGTCCGCCACCGTACTCCTCTTGGCGTCCGCCGCCATATGTCTCCTCCTGCCTGCCACTAGCATAGTCTCCACGTGGTCCGCCGCCACCGTAGCCACCGCCAAAGGTAGAGGTCTCCTCCTCGCGACGGTACTCGCCGCGGTTGTTGTCCTCCCACTTGCGCTCGGTGTGCTGCTGGTAACCGCCTCCGTAGGTCGGCTGCGTCTCGGTCTGCTCGACGTAGCCCGAGCCCTGTTCGTGACGGCGCCCTCCATGTCTGCCGCCGCCCTCCTCCTGCTCGAAGCTGCTGTACTCGGTGCGTCTGCCGCCGCCGGGGTAGTCCGTGACCTGTTCCTCGGCCTGCCCGTAGCGGTTGCCGTGATGTCCGTACTCGGTCGTGGTCTGCTGATACGCACCGTCGTCGGTCCTACCGCTCGACTGGTACTGCGTCTTCTCGTCGCCCTTGAACCCGCTCAACAAGCCTCCAATGAGGCCCCCGATTCCTCCGCCCTGCTTTGATGAAGGCCGCTCCTGCTGGCTGCTATCGCCGCTGGCCCACGGGCCGGTGCCCTGCGAGCCCTGGGTGGGAAGCTTGTAGCCGGTCTGGTCCTCGAAAACCGAAGAGATACCGCCGGTAACTCCCCCGATGATAGCACCCGCTGCAGCCGTGGCGATCTGATCCTCCATGGTATTGCCGCCGCCCTGGCCACCGAACTGCTTGTGCATGCCGATAGGCTTGCAAGAGCCATGACCGGTATCGTGGACGCCCTCCTTGTGGTTCTCGCCCCGCTCCACACCTTCGCGGCTAAGCTTGCGACGGTAGTCCTGCTGCTCGCGCGAGTCCTTCTGGTTCCACCACTCCTCGACGGTGCGGAACATGATGCTGCGGCCGTCGCGCGCGCCGTCCTCGCCTTGGTCGCGCTGCGCCGGGTGGTGCATGACACCGTTGATGATGCGGTTGAGCAGACGGTCGACGTCGGTGTTGTCGTTGTCCCAGGCCTCCATGATCTGGGGCACGACCCAGCCGACGACCTTGGATGCGGTGCGACCGGCAACTTCGTTGAGGATCTGCGATTTACGTTAGCCATCGTCGTGCTCCATGGCAAACCTCCTGAAAAAGTGGACCTACGTTGGAGAAATGGTCCTTGGACAGCATCGAGTGGGTCGGGTCAGAGCAGCGGTCATCGTTGAAGACGATGTGCTGCTCATTCTTGCTGCTCTGAATGATCTCAGCAGAACCGGTCCGCAGCTCATTTTTGATCTGGTTGATGACCGGCACGACAAAGGGAGCCATGACCGAGAAGACGAAGATGGACAGCTGCTCCTCGAGCTGCTCGATGATCTTGGGCAGGACGGGGATCTTGTCAATGGCTTCGGAAATGCCTTGGAGGACCTCATCGTGCAACTGGATAGCGGGCATGATCTGCTCGAAGATCTGCTGGATGTAGCGGGTGTACTCCTCAGGCTCCCTGGGAGACACCTGCATGTTCTGGAGCTGAGCAGTGTTCGCGTTATTCTTAATGTCGTGCACCTGCTGCTTCTTGTCGCCGCCTCCGAACAGACCGCTAGGGACCATGTCCAGCAGGTTCTCCAGGATGCTGGTATCGCTGCTGCTGCTGTTCTGCAGGGTACCCTCGAGCTCCTCAATCTCGTTCTGCGTAAGCTTGTCCGAGACTTCGCCAGTCACAGAGTGCAAGAAGTCAACGCCGCCGAAAGTACCAGTGACAAGGGGATACACCTCGTCACGGGCACCCCGAAGCCTGATCTGAGTACGGCGTCCAACGTGGGGGAATACATCACGCTCGCCCATCTCGATGAGAGCCAGCTCGACGTAGTTGCTGTGGGCAAGGAAGTCTGCGTGGCACGGTTAGCGGATAAGGTTGGGGTGGCACTCTAATGTGACTTGACGCGATACACATACCTTCCAGACAATGCAGGCCGGTGCCCAGGAGACGGAGAGCCTCATACAGATCATCCTTGTTATTGTTGCGCTGATAGTTGCGTCCAAGCTCAATGCACTTGGAGAAAAGCCGTCGGACATGCAGAGCGCTCGTCATGATGTTAGCACGTTCGTTCGCAATGTAGTTCTTCATGCCGGTCTCTTCGTCAATGGCGAGCTCAACTCGCTCATCGACGGGGCCACGGAGGCGACGGTCGTACTGCCTGGCATCGACGTTGTCGGCATAGTCCTTGGGGTTGTCGATGTGATCCTCCGGGCGGTAGGTCCCCAAACGGTCAGCCGTGACCTCGAACTCGCGGCTGCCATAGCCGAAGGAGAGGAAGCCGAGAACGCAGAGGAGGAGGCGGATGGCTTCGGCGGAGATGGACTTGACGGTGCCGACATCGATGGCCTGGGAGTAGTCGCGGAGCCAGTTGCCGAAGTAGACGCGCGAGACCATCATCTTGTCGAACTTCTTGCCTCCCACGGCGCGAGCCATGAGGATGGTAAGGAGGGTATCTTCAATGTCGCCATGACGCCCTGCAGTCGAGCACAACCCTGTCAGTATCGCACTCGCCACGCCAAGCCAGACAGCACGAGAGAAGCACGGAGGCAGCTTACAGTTCTGGCCCTCGACCTTGGAGATGCCAGCGATATTGCCAGCTCCAAAGGCAAGAGCAGGACGGGCAAAGAGAAAGAGGACCGCGATCCCCAGGAGGATGGGGTAGGGTTTCGCGTAAGCCATGGTTGCAACTACCTTACTGCCTTCGGATGTTGTTTTCACTTCGGATTAAGCTTGTCTGAACTGTCGGGAGAGGACAATCTTGGGATGACGTTGTTTACCCCGCCTTTGACACGGTCCAGCGGTGTTACGGAAGGTAAGAGGACGGCCAATTGCTGGGAAAGCACTTGGAATCGGGTTTTGAAGTGATCTCGAGGATTTGTTGCCAGCACTTGGTGGGAGAAATGGTATTCGTCTTGTGAAAGGAGGAGGTAACCGACTGTTTGTGGGCTGTCGGAGAAGTAAGGGGACAGATTGGCGACCCCTAGAATACAGGTGACGCACTTTGTGGGACTCGTTGAGCATTGACTCGCACGTCAGCACGTCTTGTAGCCCAGGCAGGAGCATGATAGCATCACAAAGCTGGAGGCTTGAAACGTGCCAAGCCTCCATTCAGACAATGAGCTTCTCGACAATGGCGGGGCACGATGACAGAATAGGAGGGGCACAAGGAGGGGTCCAACACCGATGAGAACCAGGTAGAGTAACCTTCCCACCACGCTACTTCTATCCAGTGAGCGAGGTATACAGTACAACGACTAGAGTGCTAGTCTGCGTATCCCCTTTGTTGACCGGGTGGAGCAGTGGGAGCTCAGCCCGTCACGACCCGCGCCGCCGCTGCCGACCAAGCTCAATGTCTACCACAGAAGTGGACGAGGTCTAGACGCTCGAGAAGAGGGATGGACGGGATGAACGGGATCAGTAGCTTGCCGTGAGCCGCCTGACTTGTCCCGTAGAGATCCCAGAGGGCGAGCTTCTGCTGAAAGCATTATGTATCTCAGCTCTACCAGTATGTGCAAGAACCCGCCCGACGCGCTCGTAGCAGCAGTAAATTTCACGTCAACTCACAAAGATCAGGACGACTGAGCGTACCTCTGGATCGCAACATGCATGCATCCAACATCAGTCGAGCTTTCCGAGGAGGACCTTGATAGGATAGTAGCCTCCTGCGTGCCTGGGGCTTTTGACAAGGTCGAGCTACCTTAATCTGACTCGAAAGGTGTTATTCGACCTTCCATCACAGCCAGCACTTGGGACAAAGCTTTACCACTCCGGGTCGTTGAGGAGCATGACTGTGTTGGTATATAGCAGGTCCTCGTAGGATGGTGACTTCATCGGATTACCTTACCTGATGGCGCTGATGTCAGAGAGACGCTCCCATGCTATGCTGGTGGTCCTAACATCCTGAGTGCACTCTAATTTCCAGTAGCAGTGGTCAATGAAGTTACAGCTAAGATGCTCTATCTAAGTCTTGTCGGTAGACCTCCTGGAGCAGACCTCGTATCAGAGTGCTGTCAGCGGCCGAGACGTGAGAACGAGGCCACCTAAGGGGCCTGAGGTATGTCGCCTCAGGTAGCGAGTGCGTAAGGGGGGAGCACGAGCTCCAGTGCTGATGCCGGGCAATAGACTGTAACCAACTGACCTTGAGAAGGTGATATTGCGTCCAGAGGGAGACGATTACCCGGAAGATTGGATAGGCGGGTTGCCAGTACAGTGATAGGTAGGGATAGCTATTAAATCTGAGCAGCTGGTGAATGTCGACACGAGCGAGTTACCGCTGATTGCGGTAGGTGTTTTAGCGCCGAAAATAGGAAGTCGCGTCAGCTAGCCCCTCTTTGTGAGCGCTGTTGTTTTGGTGAGGAAGTCGATTTGTCGCGTCTCATTGGCTGAACTGTAACTCGAAGCCCGAGAGCTGTGCTGCCTCGAGGAGGCAGGTGCTAGCGAGATACAGGCCTCATGCCCCGAAAATGCACCTTCTGCCCGTATCTCGGCAGCAGATGCGAAAAAGCGCACCGAGCTGGCGACCACAGCACCAAAGCGACAGCAACACGAATCGCGTAAAATGAAGAGAAAACCCAGGGGAATAAATAGTAAATGAGAAGATTGCCACGACTGGGCATAATGACCGTCGCTGCAGCCAGCGACCCTCTGTTGCTGGTAGCAGTGAACCCAGGGCCGGATGCCCGGCTTGTGTCTCGTTAGGTACCTGCGCAGCATTTGCTTTCACCAACATTCGTCGCTGATGCCCCTAGGGCTCGGGTTGTACGGATGTGGAACGAGCTGCAGGAATGTGAAATGGATGCCACAGTTAGAACAGGAAGTAAGTACAGACGTTGTACAGTGAAGTGAAGTCTTAAAATGTGCGATGCTCTCTCTCTCTCTCTCTCTCTCTCTCTCTCTCTTTCTCTCTCTCCGCGTGGACGATGCGGTGTATTTATCAGGAGAAGTTGCAGATACCGAGGTAACTCCAAGCACTTGTACGTAGAACGTCGTCCTATGCCTAAGGTAGGCAGATTGTTGGCAGCTCAGTCAACAGTCTCAGGCAGGGCAAGGAGGTAAGTTTAGGCGCCGGGGATTCCAGTGTTGCATTTGGGCTTTGGACGCCCGGAAACAGTGGTGCGAGTCGAGATTCACTCTTCGTGGTCACTAGTGGGTGCTTCACCAGGTGCTTGCGGTTATCTGTTCCATATTTTCCGCGCAGTGCTGATCAGTACAGGCCACTGATTTGCGCTGAGAACCCGTTTTAGGCCATCGTGATCTGGGCGGGCGAGGTTCTTCTGGGTTCACTGTGCGTGGTTTTGGAGGGTGTGGGCCGCCTGTTTTAGCTCGCTAGCCCACCAATTTTCTGATTTTCGTTATTTCTGCTGGCTGCAATCAGCGCAATCGAGTTCAGTACCACAGTGCCCTTATATTTTCGGGGTCCCCCGGGTCCCCCCAACTTTTCGGTCCCGCCATTGTTCTTCCACTCTCCTCCCATTTCCAGCACTTCCAAACCTGCCAAACCTCCCCAACCGACCCTGCCAACCCGCTTTCCCAACTATCACCATCCGCCTTGAAGCACTGGCTGGGGTTAATAGGCGCCAGTTTCCCCTCATCGCACCAAAGCCACTCGCAAACCAACCGCAACCTGCAGTTACAGCGCCAGCACCAGCTTTAAAAGCAATCATGGCTCGCCCACCCAAGAACAAGGCCATCGAGCCTCCCAAGA
>Ga0209127_100877_pt1 | contig 10099 bp, 5 predicted proteins | sample LakSupMetagenome_FD_187469 | JGI IMG/M metagenome (GOLD analysis project Ga0209127, IMG submission 187469) | Freshwater microbial communities from Lake Superior, Canada - Sta WM archaea (SPAdes) (version 2) | ecosystem: Environmental > Aquatic > Freshwater > Lake | place: Lake Superior, Canada...
ACGCTTTCCGACAGTGAACAACTTGCTGGACCGTTTTTTGCTGCGTAGCTCAGGTGCGTAGCTTCAAGCCAGGCGATCACATACTTCGATCTTACCTTTATGCAATACGGGCAGCTTTTTATGCATATAACGATAACCTCGGACGCTGAGGTAACCCAGTACAGCGGGCTATCGTTGTATGTAAGTACACATGGACTGGGCCATTGTAATCCACCCTCTGTAGGAGCAAGACAGAACAGGAGAGCACGTTTCGATCATGGCTTGACTGAGCCGAGGGATATTCTTGGAGATGCAGCACCATCAGGTCTAGTCAGCAAAGCCTTGTAGCTTCGACGTGTGTGAAGAAGGACCACCATATCTCACACATGGAATAGATTCTCCCAAAGTGACACGACTGACAAAAACAGCGCTGGCGCGCCGCTCCTAGTCATACGAGGCCCATATCCAAGACATTTGCCCAACCGATTATACAGCTATAATACAGTATACCCCGTCATACGCACCAACCGCACTATCCCCATTACCTAGCCTTATTCCCAAACCTCTTAGCAACAGTAGCCAGGTTCGCTCTCGCCGCCGTGCCCTGCCGGTGCACCAGGTTCCGCTTGTCCCACACGCTCGACCTGCCCTCCATGATGGCCACGATCTCCTCGGCCACGCGGTGCGGGAACATGGTCCGCCCGGACCCCTTGCTCTTCTTCTTATCCACCACGTCCAGGATCCACTGGAAGGCCGTGCGTCTCCTCTGCCGCGCGGCGAGCGGCGCGGGGACCTCGAGCTTCTTGCCGCCGCCGGCTATGCCCGAGTAGCCGCGGATGCGGATCAGCGGCGCCACCGAGTCGACCGCCAGCGTGAGGTAGAGGACCGGGTCGAGCGGGAGGTGGGAGGCGGGCGGGGCGCCGGGGAGGAGGGGCCGGGCCGGGTTGATCTTCGGGGGCGGGGAGGTGCGGAGGTAGTTTAGTATCATGGCCATATCCTTCTCAAATATTAGTATGGCGGTCTTCCGCAACAGTCACAGGCATGTGTGGAGGTCGGAGCTCACTCTCTGTGCCTTGCTGAGCTTGCCGTCCCGCATGATGAGTCTCGTCATCTGCTCGACTACGGGGTCGTATCTGTGTTTCGCCCGCATGTTGGACGGTATTGGTAGCTCTGGAAGGCCGTATTTGTGTCCCACAACGTGAGGGTCGAAAGGGTCCAGGCCGTATGACGCCAGTTGCAGCTGGTCGAGAGCCAGTTGATTCAGGGGGCTCGCCGGCTCTGCGCTCTCCGCACTCTCTGCACTCCCTGCACTCTCCTGTCCTTCGGCAGCAGCCGCTTGTTCAGGCTCCTCCTTAGCACTACCCGTAAAGCTGTCGGGAATTGGCATGCCATCTTGGCCGGGTATCTGCGGAGGGGGCGTTGAGGTGGTGTTGTCCGCAAAGGTTCGAAGTTGCGACAGTCGGCCAGGCCGTAGAGGCGCCCGGACGACTGGTCTGGCTGTTATGGTCAATGCCCTGAAAGCGGCCCGTAGGCCTAATGACGGAGGCATCGTGGACTCTGTGCTCGGTCGGCGGTTGGGGTTACGGCGTCGTCGAGGTGAGCGCAGCAAGCAGTCCTTCGTTGGATTGGCCGATGGGGTTTCAAGGCTCAGAAAATTGTCGGCGCCCGAACTTCTGCCGGTCCGGCAGCTGCCACGTGACTTCGCGATATTCATGCTTAGATTAAATGCGGTGGCCCACTCAAACTTCGTCACGGCGTGAGCTCTCTGACGTTTCGCGTACCTAAATCCTGCTATTGACATCTAAACATGTAGAAGAGCCTAGGTACTGTACTGCAGAAGGTTACGTTGGCTGGCCGTGCAGCTATACAGCGATGTGCTCCTTGTGTCACCGAAGGGCCTATTCGCGACTCACGCCGCCCGATCATCTCATCCTCGACAACATACGCTCCTTTATACGACAGATGAAGCATGCTAACGTCCTGCTTGTTGGTACACCTACCAGAATGAGATATTACTTGAACGTTGCACATCCTCGCTGAGCCGTCGTTTCGAGATTGCTTGCATCCTCCCTGCATTGTAGAGGTGAATTGCCTAGATATTGACCAACACAGCCAGGCAGCGTACGATCAGCAATAGTCAACCTGTCACTTTGTCACCAACCGCGGCAAGCCCATACCCGCAGGCCTCAGGATGCGCATGGCTTAACGGCCGAGTCTGTGGCGCCGAGCCGACATGGGGTTCGCGGCGCCCCCGTCCGGGAAGGCGATGATCTTGTGCTAATCGCCTTCGCGCCGCGATGATATCCCTCACGGCATCAGGGTGGCTTGCGCTGACCTCGTTGGACGCGATGCGGGCAAGGTGGCCTGTTGCTCAATCATTATATGATATGTTCGGCAACTCCTGCTAACACCTTGGCGCAGCAAAAGATACGTGGACTTTTATCTGGGTACTAAGTGGTATCAGGTCGGATCAGATCAAGACAGATTCGGAAGCCCATTGACGGAGGAAGACCAAGTCTGATGTCCAAGCTGACAGCGCAAGGCAAGAGAAAGGCATACAACAGCCATCAAGGCGATCTTATGCGAAATCAGCCCCCGACGAACAGCAACTTGGAAGCTGATGAGATCGGCGGGAGTACGGCCAGATGGCAATTGACCGTTGAGAGTGAGCAGAGGGCGAGTTACCCTAGTAAGTGAGTTGCTGTGATACATCACTTGCTGTGATCCGCGCAACCTACAGTGTCTGCTCCGAGGCTAGGTATCTCACTGCGGTCATGCTATTCCATGTATTCGGCTACGTCCTACGTGGCAATGGTAAATAGATGATACCGACAGGGTTATGCAATTGATCGCGGCTTCTAGACGAGGCTCCGGGTCCCCAAGTGGCGGCACCCGTCCGTTCCCTTGACCTATTCTCGTCGTTGGCTTGGATCATCAGCGACTTGAAAATGCTCTGATGCTAAGGCACTCTGCTTCTTAGTTGAACGCGAGAGCCGATAATGCCTCGCGCAGCAAATGTATTCACTGAAAGAGGCATGGCGTGAATTGTTGAGGGTGTGAGGCCGCGGGTGCGAATTGGGCCAAGGTGCGTATCTATTGCGATGTCGCCAAGTCTAGGCCCACCTAGACAGCTTTGTTAACTTTGTGGCTTTTCAGCTCGGATTCAATATTCACCTTGATCCATGCAGGCCATGGCACACAACCAAACTCTTACCAAGGATCGTGGGACTATCGTTCCAGCGGCGAGGCTGCGATACCCTGATGGATGGTAACAAAATGGATATAGGTAGACACACAAGCCAATTCCCATTGACCTACCCTTCTTTCATCCACATTCGACTTCTTAGCCATGTCTGACCCGGTGACTGCCTCCATCCAGATAGCTCTCCAAGCCGTCAAGACTGGCGCTGCAGTCGCAACATGGTGGGAAACGCGCCAGCAAACCCGGACGCGAGACCCGTCTGAGGAGACCGTCGGTGGCTTCTACCGCCAGACCACAGAGGATCTTCTTTATGTCATGGCCACGATCGGCCAGTGGCTATTTTCTCTCGAAGCCGTCAACTTGGCCGCTCTGCCGGCAGCTCGCAGCGCGGTGCGCCAGGCCTTCACGGCCGGTGACCCCGAGGATGACGACCTGGGCTACACTTACCAAAACATGGATGAGCTCGTCCAGAATGCGGTCGCGGCTGCCATGGTCTTCTGCGCTGAGTGCTGGCCGATGCACATCTGGAAGGGCTTCGGTTGTGGCGTGTTCAACGAACTAACCTGGGCAAACCCCAGCCATTCCAATGTCTATTGTCTCGAGCTGGACAACTCCATCAGCGCGCTCAAGAGTCAGCCGCATCAGTGGCAGCTGCTCAAGCAGTCGCCTTCGGCCATCAGCAAAGTAGATCCGGAGACGGAAGCCCGCGACAAGTCATATTCCAGGAAAGTCACCTCGCTGCTCAAAGACATTGTCCAAGCCTTTGAGAAGCATGGGTTTCCGCAGCCCATGGCGCCGTACGATCACATCAAGATATCTTACTGGTGGATCCCGTTCGCGACGTGGAATGGCAGCACCATGTATGGGAACGAAGCGCACAGAGTCGAGGCGCCCGCAACGTACCAAATGGACCCCGGTCGGTTCCTCTGGGCATGGACAGCTGGCAAGAAAGGCAAGCTGAACCCGGGCGAGGCTCTTTGGCTTATCCAGGACGAGCATATCTGTGCACTTGCGCAGTGGTTGGAAGGCCACAAGGGCATCTCCTTCAGAGTCTTGTTAGACAACCAACTCGACTACGGCAAGATCAGGTACGGACGCTCCGTCAGGAACTTGCTCAAGAAGAACTATGGAAACGAACTCGGAATAGCTGGCGAGCCGTTTGCTGTCGTTCATGATCCGAAGCTGCAGGTCGCACAAGCTCTTCCCGAGGAACTCAATGCCGCATTCAGCAATCTCAAGTTCAGCCCTACGGTGGTTGAGGTACAGCCGGTGTCGCCCATGTCCCCTGCGTCACCTCCACGATACTCCGACGTGCCTCAGACCCCAGTCAGTGCAGGTATCTCCTTCCCAGACCGTCCGGTCCCAAAGCGACGCCCGGTGCCGCTACCGCCAGTGGCTGCTGCGAGAACGGTTAGCGCACTGCACGATTTCAAGGCGGAATCATCTGAGGAGCTCTCCTTTTCCACTGGCCAAGTGCTCGAAATTCTGGATGACAAGTCCGCAGATGGCTGGTGGAAGGCGAGACTGGACGGGAAGACCGGTCTGATCCCCAACAGTTACGTCAAGGACGTCGTCAATGGGAGTGCCAGCCAGGCAAAGATCCCTGTTCCGGAAGAGCCTGTCACTGCACCGGGCCAAATGTCCATCAGTCCGTCTGCATCTATCCAGCGCAAGTCCCTTCCCGCAACGGGATATGGTACCGTACCGTCACAACCTGTCGCAGAAGCCACCTTGAACATTCATTCCGAGCATAGCTCTCACATCGCGGAAGTGATACACTCATCTCCCGACCGAGAATGGGCTGGGAGCTTTGCTACCAGTTGTAGCGAGAGTCCAACCCAAATGGTGAGCTATCAGCCACAGCCCGGGTCTTCTGATCTACAGACGGTCTGCGATGAACAACCGTTCCAGCCACCGTATGAGCAGGCATTTCAACAGCCACTGCAGCAGGCTTACAAGCAAACATATCAAGAGCCCTTCCAGCAACCTTTCCAACAGCCATTCCAGCAGTCATATCAACAGCCTTTCCAACAGCCCTTGCAGCAGCAATACCAGGAGCCGTTTCAGCAGCCAAATCAACAACCTGTCCAGCAGTGTCCATCGCAGCCTTTCCAGCAACAAAACCGGGAGGCCTACCAGCAGCCTGTAGCCAATGAACCCCCACAGCAGACGCCCGCATCCGCCGCTGAGGAAGAACCAGGCCTATGGAGCGTCGACTCCAGCCAGACCGTACCACAACCGACCGTCCTGCGCACTTTTCGCGGCCACACCAAACCGGTCAACGCAGTAACCTTCTCTCCCACCAACAGCAGCCTCCTGGCCTCCTGCTCCGAAGACACCACAGTCAAGCTGTGGGACACCGCCACAGGCAACACCCTGCAGACCCTCCCCAACCAAAACTCCGAAGTCGAAGACATATCATTCTCCCCAGACGGCAAGGTCCTCGCCTCCGCCTCGGGCGACCGCTCGATCCGCCTCTGGGACGTCCGCACAGCGACCAACATCCACACCCTAAAGGGCTCCGCCTGGACCTACACCGTCGCCTTCTCGCCCGACGGCGCGAGGCTGGCAACGGGGATGCTGAACGACAAGATCCAGATCTGGGACGGCCGCTCCCTGTCGGTGCTGCACACCATCAAGGGCCACAAGAGCGTCGTCAACAGCGTGGCTTTCAGCCCTGACGGTAAGACGCTGGCGTCCGGGTCCAACGACAAGACGGTCCGCACGTGGGACCCGGTCACGGGGAGTGTCCTGCGGACGATCAAGGCGCACCCGGGCATGATGAACTACGTCGTGTCCGTGGCGTTCTCGCCCGACGGGTCGCTCTTGGCGTCGGCTTCGTACGACGGGACGGTGAAGCTGTGGAGTCCCGACACGGGGCTGTCGGTGAGGACGCTGAAGTGCGGGTTGACGGTCAAGAGCGTGGCGTTCTCGCCGGATGGGAAGGTCGTCGCGGCTGCAAGCGGGAAGCAGATTCTCCTCTGGAGGTGTGAGGACGGGGTCGAGTTGCATAATGTCAGGGCGCATGAGAAGGATGTTGCGGATCTTGCTTTCTCGGCGGATGGGAGGCTGCTGGCTACGGGGTCGGAGGATAAGACTGTTCAGGTGTGGAAGGTTTGCTGATGGATTGATTCATACCGGTTGTCTTTTCTGTTTTTCTTTTGATTCGGTTTATAGTCAGTAATGAATGGATATGTCGAGTTTAACTTCTAAAACGAAATTATTGGACGTCTCATACTCTGCTCTATTCGCCGCCCACAGACGTGCAACATACACTTCTAACCGTCCATCCACCCACGTTTAACAGGCCTACAACTTACTCTGCGCCTGCCCAGCCGGAACGATCAAATCCAACTTCTCCCTCAGCGCCTGCTCCGCCTCCTTCTCTATCCTCTGCACCAACTCCTTGCAGGTAGGAATATCATGAATCAACCCAATAACCTGCCCCGCAGTCCACACCCCAAACTCGGGATCGCCGTTTACGAAGACCTCGCGACCCCTCTTCCCGCTCACGAGCGGCGCCATCTCCTTGAAGTCGCCCGTCGTGCTCTCCCTCTCGACCTTCAAGGCCTCCTCGGTGACCCGGTTGCGGTACAGCCGCGTCGTGTTGCGCCACCGGCGCAGGACGAGGGCGGTGTCCGTCTCCTGGGCCTCGACGATGGTCTCCTTGATCCGCTGGTGGATGGGCGACTCGACGGTGCACAGGAAGCGCGTGCCCATGTTGACGCCGCAGGCGCCCAGGCACAGCGCGGCCGCCAGCCCCTGCCCGTCGGCGAAGCCGCCCGAGGCGATGAAGGGGACCTTGAGCGTCTGGCGGGCGCGCGAGAGGAGGATGAAGTTTGTTATGTCGGATTCGCCGACGTGGCTTTATTACGGCACACGTCAATATCTGCTGCTGCACGCCCCCGGGTATCAAAATGGGGTAGGTCAGGAAACAGACTTACCCAGCACACTCGAACCCGTCTATGCTCAGGAAGTCGACGCCGAGCTTGACGGCGCTCTGGGCGTGGCGGATGGTGGTGCACTTGTGCAGGATGATGACGCCGGCCTTCTTGAGCTGGGCGATGACGGGGCCCGGCGAGTTGCCCGCCGTCTCGACGATCTTGACGCCTTCGTCGATGACGACCTGGGCGTAGGCGCCGTAGTCGGGCGGCACGAGGGCCGGCAGCAGGGTGATGTTGACGCCGAAGGGCCGGTTGGTCATCTGCCTGCACCGGTTGATCTCCTTGCGCAGGTCCTCGGGCGTGGGCTGCGTCAGGGCCGTCAGGATGCCGAGGCCGCCCGCGTTGGACACCGCGCTGGCTAGCTCGGCGTATCCCACATGCTGGACGCGAGGGGGAGGTGAGGGTCAGCTGCTGTGTCTTGTTGTTGTTGCCGGCATTGAGGGTGTACAATGGGGGTGTTGTCCCTTGTTTCGAAACCAGTGGGATGGACGGATCACTTACTTGCATGCCGCCCTGGATGACGGGGACTGTTTATGGCGGCTGGTCTCAGTTTCACCGTCTCACAAAGCTGGCTGTGGTACTTGCTTACCGGTGATGCCTAGCCGGCGCGTCAACTCGGTGTTGAACGGCATTTTGGAGGACTCGTCAATATCCAATGAGTGAAGGAAGGAAGAAACGAAAGAGGGGACTTAATATTCAATAAATAAAAATGGCATACGAGACTTGTCTTTCGGGGTTCTTGGTCAGATGAGACGTCGTCACCCTGTATATGATGCCGAGGTAAGTGCCATTAGCTTTGTGTGGGGTAGCGGCTACGGTTAACAGTGCCAGACTTTAGCAGCTGATTGCGCTAATGATTCAGCAGCTGACTCCGTCGTCTGAGCGTCCTGCCTTTCTCCTGCTTCCTTCCTTCACCTTAAATGGACCTCCTGTTTCCATGTCGTCTGTGGCAGCATCATGGTGCCTTGAGCCTCATTCATTCTGTACGACGCTTGGGCGGCACTTCGTACTACCTTTGCTGCACGTCTGCATCTTTCAAAGGATTTCGGGGCTTACCTGCAGTGGCCTGGACATCCAGTCGGCGCCAAGAACGCCACTCAGCACCATCAGGAGAAAGGGGGAAGGCTTCTTAACCTGCTCCATGTCGCGCGGCCGGATGCAGACGACGGAGCATGATTGAAAGCCTCTGACCAGATGCCTTCTCCGGTCAAGACATCAATCTGGCGAAGTAAAGCAATTCGACGGAACTCTTAACACCGGAACAGGCCACTAACGACGAGCCATGTGCGCATCGTCCCGCACAGAACAGCCGCCCTCATCGGGTGAAGGTGTCACGCTGGGCCGCAAATGGTGGCCTTCGTGTTGCCTGTCAACGGCTTCAGGTGGCATATTTCCGGCCTGCATGCCGGGAAGCGGTCCGTCGCAGGATGCATGTCACAACTGAAGCGACCAAGCCGACTTGCATATCTGAACCGTCCTCTGCCGGGCGGGTGACAGCAGACACGACGATAGAAGCGGGAACTTCCCGGTGCTCCTGCGCCGTCCCTGTCCATCACTCCGGCTGCCGGCTTCATGAGTTGCTATTCTGCCTTCGAGCAGCCGCATACTTCGGCGTCAGTATGGTATACCTGCGTCCGGTTCCTCCTAATTACTACTAAGCCGACATGTCCACGTGGTTGCTTGTCGGTCTGCACCTATGCGCCCGTGTATCGGTCGGCAGAATTTTGGTGGGTGGCTCTGCAGTCTTTGTGTGAGATGGCCTGGCGACTCTGCAAAGGCATCGGCGGAGTTTGGAGGGCTGCTCTATGCTGCAACCCAGCATCTGTCAAGCTCCTGCTGTCCACCGGTTCAGTAGCTCCTGTCAGACGTTGCACCAACACCCCTAATAATGACTGCATCTGCCTTTTCCAGATTGTGGTCTCAACGTTCGAGGATGCAGAACAATAAGGGCTCACAAAAGTTCCGACCGAGGTCATCGAGACGTGGCTGCTTCGTGCTCGAGGGACCTATCGGCCGCATTTTGGTCCATCATAGCTGTATCGACACGATACCTTGTGTGTTGTCACCTCGAACAGTTGGCTCGTGCTTGTGGTGTCACTGGTGTTTCGATGTACATGTACATCGTCGAAGCCACTTGTGCTACGGGCTGTTTACCATCGTTAGCCACAAATGCTCATATGGTCCCTCCTACGAAGTGTAGAAGGGTACATCACCTCTCGCAACGGTGGAACTGACAGGTTCCGGCCTTCGTTAGAAGAGGAATCACTTGTTTTGCTAAACGCAGCCTTGGACTCTGCGACACAGACCAAATCTTGGTCGGCAGAGCTTGGACAGAGATGGGGGTTGAGCGTACAGACGGAAGCGAAAAGCCACCTGTCCAGCTGATTGGGATGTCAAAGCTCCTGCCGCCTCTTCAGTGGGCGGACGCCTCATTTTCCCTGCTCGAGGGTTTTCACCGCCGACTTCGCTTCGGGAGCCTTGTTGTGGTCTGATCGGAATCGAGGGGTCATATCTACCCCCCGGCGGTTGTTGGAAGTATATCTTCCGAGGGCTTCAGTCACGGGTGAGCAAAGAAGTATCGCAGCTGGTGCACTACCCGGCAAGGACGAGACAAAGGCCTGGGTCCGGTGCCGATCTGCCATTTCATGCAAAGTGATGCCGCAAAAGCAACTCGGGAGGACACCGGTGAGCCTGTTCAATGGGTACAGGACGGATGTACATTCGCCCATCATGTCGCTCGGCTGCCCGACATGCGACGAGGTTGCAAAGTAAAAAGCAACGAGGCTAGGCTCGGCGGCGCTGTGGAGATGCCTGCCTTGCTAATGAAGCAGCTTCGCTGGCGAGGGATACCCGACTGTCTGGGTCAGGCAAGCCAAAGGTAACGCGAGACAGCAGGCATATTGGCTCACTATGACCGACATACGGACCAGGGAAGCAAACAACGGGGGTGTGCTGGTGGAAGGCTACCTTAGGT
>Ga0209127_100878_pt1 | contig 10096 bp, 7 predicted proteins | sample LakSupMetagenome_FD_187469 | JGI IMG/M metagenome (GOLD analysis project Ga0209127, IMG submission 187469) | Freshwater microbial communities from Lake Superior, Canada - Sta WM archaea (SPAdes) (version 2) | ecosystem: Environmental > Aquatic > Freshwater > Lake | place: Lake Superior, Canada...
CCCCCTCCTCCTCCACCCTCATCCCCCCGAATCACAACCTGATGCTCGGGCGGTATGAACCCCGCGCAGGTGATGACATGGCAGTACACCCTCTCCCCGACAGCAACCCGCATCTCCGCCCTCCTCCTCAGATACGCGTCCATCACCCCCCTGTCGCCCAGCCACCGCACCACCCCCTCGATAATCTTCCCTCGCTCGTCATCGCCACAGCACCGCGGCGGCCAAGCCGCGTCGCCTGCCCCAAGGGCGGTGCGGACTTGCGTCCGCAGACAGCGTCGACACCAGGTATGCCCGCACGCCAGCCGGGCCCGTCGGGCGGCAACTTTTGTGCACACCAGGCAGTCCGCGCCTTGGTCTTCGCCTGGGGGCTCAGAGGCGTCTGAGGCTGAGTGATCGGAGGGAGTCAGGGTGTTGTTTGGGTTGGGTTGGTGGAAGGTCGTTGCGTCGGCTGGGTCGTCGCCGGGGGATTGCTGCTGCTGTTGGGCGGCCGGGGCGGTGGTATTGGGTTGTGGGCTTGGGGTTGTAGCTCGAGGTGTTTGTCCGTGGTGACCCTGGGAAGGTGCGTGCATTGGGGGTTGTTGGTGATACTCTGGTGTCGGATACGTTCGATGGCTTCCGTGATGACTCCTCGGCCGTCCGTGGTGTTGGTGCCAGCGGCGATCCGGCGATCGCTGACGACGGTCATCGTCGTGACCGCCAAACAGTCTGTTGAGCATTCTGGGGCTTCTCCTCGCTTATGGTGGTATCTCGCTCGATAACTTCGCTGGCTGGAGTTGGTACGGCTTCGCGTTCACAGGCGGCAGACTTCGTAACGGACGGCACAAGCGAACAGGATCTACAGTATGCTGCTCATTATATATCGACCTCGGCAGAGTGTTCACTACGTATCGGCATTGACTGTAAGTGAACCATGACGATGCTGCGAAGCCATGTTTGCAGAGAACGCTGGAGTCGCGCCTGATATTGACTCGGGGACCGAGGCTTGCTCGGCGGAGGGTGACTGTAGCACGCACGTCACCAAAACCTGGACAGCGAACAAGTACTGACGAAATGATTAGCTATAATCTCAGCTCGGATTCCTCCCCTGGTTCACTACTCTGGTGCCAAAAGGGATACACGTATATGCTCAAATGTGGGCTAGTCAGCAAACATTAAGCATCGCCATTGTTCGTCTCCTCAACCGTCGCGACCGTCGTCGGGAACCACATTACAACCACCATTCGAAAGAACTCGTGAAAAAATAGTGAACTCGCTCCATAAGACCGCTATGGGAATCTTGCCGAAGATTAGGAATTGGTAAAATAAGAGAAAACGCTAAAAAGAAGTTGCTTCCATTGCTTGCTTGTTAAATCCTCGCACAGCTTTCTAGTGGTATCACGGTACGAATCGACGTTGACGGTAGGGAAGATGTCGGCGAAATGTCGACAGACAACCTAAGATGACTTTGGAAAAGCATGGCCTGTGATGAAAGCGCGAGCCCACAGCCGTGGCAAGCGCCAACCTCGGCATGGCTGGTGAAGAGAAAGGATTTGCTGAGTAATATCGATGGAATAAGAGAGCCGAAGATTGTTGGTAAATGTAGCTTCGCAGTCGGGGTGGAATAATCGTCCAAAACGGTTCAAAATGGCGCTGACGTGTGCTTCAGAGAGCTGCCTCTTGTTGGAATCCGCCGTCGGATGGGAACCCGTTGCGACTAGCGACGGATAGGAGGTGGCGTAGCGTTTCCTGGGCCGCCGTGGCCTTCCATATTGCCTGTCAACTCGGCGACTCGGGCCTTGATGCGGGCAACACGAGATTCGATGGCTGTGGGCGACGTTAGTCACACAACGTCTGCCTGAGATAATGCTAAGGGGAAATACGTACTCTCCTCGCCGCTGGTATCCTCGTCGGCATCAGCTGGCTTGGATGGGGGAGCAGCTGCTCCAGCCCTCTCTCCGAGACCTTGACGTTGGGCAGCGCGTTCCGCTGCGTTCTTGCGGATCTGGGCCCACCGATCTTGCACAATCGCTGCTGGGGGTGGCGATGGCTCTGCTGCCCGCCGAACTGGCGGCTTGGGAGTTTGCTGCGGAGCGTTGACAGGAGAGCGTGACGGCTTTCGCGCAATTGGAGGCGGGACGGCATCGTCCTCTTCCTCCTCCGACTCGTCAGGGATGAAAGCTGGCTGATCTGCCAGTGGACCTTGGTCGAACCGCGAGAACTCGGTGTTCGCCTCCTGTGCTTCTGCCGTGTTAACCCGCGAAACTGTCTCCTTCTCAGACGGCGCGTACACCGGCTCTGGCGCGTGAGCCGGAACAGGGGCATCGAAGGAAGGGGTGGCCTGCTCCGGGATCGGGTCTGCTCTCTCAGGAGGGGTTGCATACGCCGTCTCCTCTCGGGCGAACGGTGGTTTCGTTGGCGCCGGATCGGGCTGATACTCGGGCCCTGCAAGTTCCGAGATGGGAACTGCAGCAGCGGGCTCGTCATCCTTGACGCCCATAGAGCTGAGCTGGGCAGCAGCATTGTCGGGCACCTTCGATGACCTGTTCTTGCGGCCGAACAGCTTCCTGAAGGCGCCACTGCCAGCCTTGTCCTTGTTGTCCTTGTGGAGTTCCTTGTGGAGCTTCTTCTGTCGCTTCTTGCTCTCGGGACTCAGGTCCGGTTCCGGTGACACCATTGCCTCGCGTGCGAGCTCCATGCTCTCCGGCTCCTGTGCCGGTGGAACGGGAGTGCTCCGACCAGCAACATCTGAAAGCCTCTCGGCGGGATGTAGGTCCTTAGGAGCTTCCATTTGCTTCTCCGTGAGGCGTGGCGTTTCCAACGGAGACTCTTCCTCTTGCTGATGTGGAGGGACTGGCGACTGCGGTAGAGGCACAACAGCCGGTGAAGGCTGCGGAAGGAGTGAAGCGGGTTTCGATGGCACCTCGGGTGGACGATCATGGCTGTTCACAGCAACAGATGATCCATTCGTGTGTCCGTTGGTATATCCATTGGTCTGCCCACTGATGGGCAATGTGGTCGTCGAAACACCGCGGCCGGCGGCCGAGTTAGCCAGATAGGCCTCGCGAATCGTCTCCTTGTCGTACTTGCTGGCCCATTTCATAGCCGGCGATGCTTCGCTCATGATGTGAGGTTGTAGAGTGAGGATACTGTTGGTCTTCTCAGCCATGACGTCTGCATCAGTCCTGCCACGACGATCTGGCCTTTGGATCGCTTGCTTCTCTTGGGCCTGCTTAGCTTGGAGTTGAAGAGCGGCGGCTTGGATCTTGGCGTGCTGGTCTCCCCCAATGCTCGTCTTGCTAAGACCGAGGGTGTTGCTGGAAGGTTGCAAGTTGCCATCTCTCTTGTCCAGGGCATGCCGTCCGGTCGACTTCCGCCGCGAGACACCCTTGTGGCGCCGGGTCCAGCTGAAGAACCCTTTCTTCTCGGCAATGTACGCTGTGGGGTCGGGCTCAGGAGCTGCACCCTTGACCATCTCCTCCATCACCAACCAACGGCCGGTACGGATGAGCGTTTCGACAACAGCACATCGACCGAATGCAGACTTGCGCTCAGGCGTCTCTTCCGGGGCCAAACTGCTGATCCATACCCACCAAAAGGCATCGTCGAGATCAAACCGCGTAATGCTGGCTAGCTCACCAGGCTCCAGATGACGATCGTTTTCCAGCCGAGGTTTGTGCGACTGCGAACTCCGTTGCCGGATCTGAGTCTCGATAGGCGGAAGGACTTTGTCTGGAGGAAGCAGCATATTGGAAGGGCTGTTGGGCCCATCGTCAACGAAGCCTGACGAGAGGAAATCGGCCCAAGAGGGAGTGGTAGGTCTAGCCAGGCCGTTACCGGACGCAGGCACTGTCCTCAAGCCGGGCTGTCGCCGAGCGTTCGCCGGCCTCGCCTCGTCATCTTCGTCCTCCTCCTCGAGAGCACTCGCAAAGCCGATGTCCTCGAAACGCGACCATGATGCGTCTCGAAGACTGGTGGAATGCTTAGAGCTGGACACAGCTTGTGACTGGTTTGCGGCCGATATAGCCCGTAGCACTCTCCGGCATTCCTCTGTTAAGGCCTGTACGGGGTCCTCATACTCGGACCACTCCCGCAACGCTCGATCCTCGTCCCGGTACTGGAAATGTCTGGCACGGCGCAGTAGGGAAAACGGTGTGGGAGACACAGAGTCAACGATCATGACAACCCGGTTGGTAGATGATTGCAAGAGCGACGGCCTTTGCGGTGGGTACTCGGTCTCCGAAAGGAGTTTCTCCAGTGACCTGGGTAGCAATGAGATGCCGCCGACCGTAGGACTTGGAGCCAGCGAACGTAGGTAGGCGAAGAAGAGATGGCTGGTGGCATCGGCGGCAGCCAGCCAGGTCTTGTAGCCGGCGTCGAAACCGTTGCCGGTGTCTTTATGCTCGAAGGCCCACCACGCCGCCATTCGCGACAGCTTGCGGCCGCCGAGTCCATTGACCTTGCCATGAGCGGCAATTGCAGAAAGCAGGTCGAAAAAGTCGAAGATGATTGACGACTTGGCTTCGCTGTCGACGCTCAAGGGAATGAATGTCTTGAACGAATCCCTTGCCATGTGGGAGTCTGAGACACCCCACAGTTAGCCATTTCGCTCTAGACTTAGGCGTAACTAAAGACTAAATGGGGTATGTCTTACCTTGCTCACCAACCTTAAACAGTTCGTACGAGTCCCATCCGACAACGCCTCCCTGAAGTCTGCCCCAGCACCACTTGATGACGCCTGTGATAACCTGGGCGACTGTCAGTCGTCTTGCAGGTCCATCCGCCCGTTCGAGTCGACGGAGAACATACCATTGGCTCCGTCATGCGCAGCTCTTGGACGAGAGCTTCGCCCCGCAATCCGTGACTGCCATCGAAAAAGTGACGCACAAAGGTCCGGACGGCACTGGGATCAGAAGTCGGTCGAAAAGGAAGCAGGAGGAATGGAAGGTCGAGAGCTGAGCCCCGGGACAGTTAGCGACACGCCCCGTTACACACGAGCAGCGAGAAGCCGACACCGCAGCCAGGCGAAATGCATATCCTACCTCGATCTTTAATCTCCTTTGTGCAACGCCTAATCAGTTCCTGAACCTCGTCGGGCTCGACCGTCTTGCGCGTCCACGCATCCTCCCATGTTGGCTTGGCCGGAATACGATCCGTGAGTTGGCTGAGGTTGGAGTTCTTCCTCGACTTGCTCCTGGGGCCATCTCTCCCCTTCAGGATTGAGAGGAAACTTGGCATGATGGAATGTGTGGGGTACTGCGGTTCAGAGGCGGAATTGCGCAGGTACAGACATCCGCAAGGTAGGGAAACCGCGTGTTAGTATTTGCAGCCGGTGATAAGGCAGGGTCGCCGTGGAGAGTGCGGTTGGGAAACGACGCGAGGCTGCGATACAGCTGTTTATCGCGCTGGTGTCGCGAGCCGCAGTAACAGAGACGGCCAGCGTATTTACTTGGCGCCCGTCTGTCGACTGAAAGCCGGATTGACGCAAGGAAGACAAGTCGCTTGGGGTATCGAAGGCAGGAGGTGAAGAGTCGTAGACGCGAAGCGAATGAAGACAGAAGTAAAATGAGTTTTGACGCCAGAGCTCTGTGGAGGGACAGAACCAGGAAAAGAAAGAATTGGGTATCGTGAGAAGATGCCGGATCTCGTCAGGGGCTGCCCGGGGTCGTAGCAAGCACGGCGGGTGGGCAGTAATTAATGAGGTTCAATGTTGGTGTGAGTCGGTAATGAGCCAAGCAAAGTACCTTTTCGCGGGCCGACCCTGCAGAAGTGTACTTCTGCTGGGCTTGGGTTGGCTGGGCTCGATTGGGCCTAGCCGGTGTGCTGAAGAACGTCTCAAGTGTGTGGATGGTGGCCCGTGGATGGTGTTGCCGGTGGGGTTCCTTTCCCGTTCCTTAGCTCCTCGTCTACACTACCGCGTCAGGGACAGACTCCACAGCTGACGAAGGTTTGAAAGAAATTTGGTTGTGAGTTGATGAGAAGGTGTAACAGGAACACCACGGACGTCTTAGACGTATAGGATTGGAATTGAGGACCAACAAAAGGCGCTAAGAAGCCTCGAAGGTTTATGAAAGACAACAGCCGGGAAAATGAGGCCGGAGCTGGCGGTTCTGTACCACAGCCACGGGACTGGTAAAGTATGACCAGGTGATAAAGCCAGTGCCCTGGGTTTGAGGATGGTCTGCGATTCGTGACGCTGCCCAAGGCAAGAGTTAGGGTCTGGAGGTAGGCAAACGGCAGTCACGATGATGTTCCGTTTGTGCTTTCCTGACACGATCCTGTCTAGTAGGTAGCCGCGATGGATCGGATCTGATACGGCCGCCCGCCCGAATGCTAAAGGAGCTCAAGCATCCAACGAGTCCAAGCATTCAGTTTGCAGGTCGACCTAAAGCCGCTATACTATTACAGTATCCCAGCATGTCTTAAGCCTTGATCAATGATACGTACAATGCTGTCAGGCCCGCTAACGTAGACATGGAGTTTGGTCTTCGATAACTCCATCCGTCGCAGTACGAGTACTACCTAGGTATCATGACATCTCACTGTATGAGGCTCCCCTGGTCTGGCTCTTGGAAGCTGCAGTCAAGGGCACTAGTTCCTAAAATGGCTCCAGTACTGACGCAGCTGTTCCATTCCAGCCTGATTAGGAGCTGGACCTGCATCTGCACCATAGTCGGCACTCTCGCCTTCCACAACTTCAGTTTCTTCCGGGAAGTTGGTGGTCAGGCGATGATGTCGTACCTGCTTTCCGAGCAGCCGGGTCTGGCGCTGCAAGTCGGAAAGAATCGCTGCGGGAGCTGACGGCAGTTGCGATCAGAAGTCTGATTAAATCCGTCTTAAACGTCCCTCCAGTCTATCGTTGCTCTCTTTCGAAGGCTGGAGTACAACATTCAAGTTACGCGAGGCCCTGTGTATCATGAGCTTGCCCGACCCAGCTGATCATTTGTTTGAGAGCCATGCTGATGTGCTCTCCGATCCGGGTTCGAGGCTCCGCTGGTCTCGCACAGTAGATGCCACTATCAAAATTTTGGGATGCTCAGCTGTGCAATCCCAAGCGGCACAGAGACCGTCTTTCTGGCCCCCGCATTGTGATTTCAATGGCCGTCGATTCGCAACTCCAATCGTTGGAAGCTCTGAAGAAATTCCACATCAAGTGTCACGGTGGGGTACGAACAAGTGCCCCTTGACCCCTGTAGCCCCACCCCTGCCCCTTGATCTCCCCACTGCTTTTTTTTTAAACCACAACAAGTCTCCTCTTCTCCGTCACCGAACCCTAGCACAGGCTGGCAAAGCCGGACATGGCGGCCCAATGCGCTTGCAGAACGCATGATTGTGTCATTGCCAGCACATCAAGAGGCCAGTATTTCAGTCTATCATATCCGAGCCAGCGCAGCAGATCGACGGGGTTTGTTCATCGTCCGCAATCATTGGATGCCCACGCTTTGGAGATGCGTTGGCACCTCGCCAACAAAAGCTGATGTCGACGCACGCCCAAGAACCCGCGCTATTCGACGCCATCGGCATTAAGGCTTCACCGAGGACTGTCCGACTCGGATCCTCCGCAGTCGCGGGAGATTCTCAGGGTCCAAGGCTGGGATCTATTTCAGCCTGATATCCTCCACGCCGTAGATCTAAGACATCAGGCATTTCCAATCTCACAAACGGGAGAGGAAACGGCTTCACGGATCCGCTGGTTTGGTAGCACTCCACATTTTAGGATTTAACCGCCCCGGGCGGGTTCCGGCTTCACCCATGCGGGCTGCCAACCCGCGTATCATTCCCAGATCCCGCTGGTCTCCATGATGATGATCTGGGCTCGTACTCAACGTTCAGCATCCCGCCAGCAACAGTCTATCGACAGACGACGACGTGTAGGGCCTGGCGGCTGAGGTAGGGTGCAAAGGTCCTCGCCGCTCACCGTTGCTACTCGATTACTTCTCGTTATTTCACGCTGTACTTGAGGCTGATTGATGACGGGAGTGTGGCCTGAACCATCCTGTTCACTTCGACAAACTTCGACCTAAGTCTAGACTGCTAGACCTAATCGAAGTGCTACCCTGGATACGACGACTTCACAGGCCGAGTGCCCAGACCCTCCACTACAACTGGTGGGCGGCCAGCCCGTTAGCTTTGCACAGGATCGACAGCTCTCGCGGGCCTACCAATGATCTGGGCGAGTTCAGAGTCCTTCACGGTAGTACACGAGACAGGGTAGAGGCATGTCAAACGGCGAAAGATAGCCAAGGCTGCAGTAACATAGACGCCTAATTTATATCAAGACCACTTGTACACGGTTCAAGCAAACCACACAAACGCCTTCCGACCTGAACATCACAAATGTACGCCCCAAATCCATCGCCCGAGCTACGTGACCACGGACTGTGTGTACCTTAGCCTTCGACCGTATCCTCCTTAGGCTGGACGTTCTCATCCCCCACGAGCTCCCCATCTTGCACCCCAGCCTTTCCGTTAACCTGCTCCTTCTCCTTCTCCTTCTCCTTCTCAACCACAACCTCGACCTTCTCCTCAACCTTAGCCGCAACCTCCTTCACCTCCCCATCCTCCACGACCTCCCCCTCCACCTTCTCCTCCGCCCGCTTCTTGTCCAGCGTCGAATTCCCCTCAACAAGTGCCCAATCCACCTCCGCGCCCTCCCCGTACCTCCCCACAAGCCACTCGTTCGCCTTCCTGAAGTGCCCGCAGTCAAAGAACCCCCTCGCCGCGCTCAGCGGGCTCGGATGCACCGACGTCAGCACCAGGTGCCTCTTGCCGTCGACCTTGAGCACCCTCTTCCCCGCCGGCGTGCCCCACGCCATGAAGACGACGCCCCTCGTCCTCCTGGCCGCGACGAGGTCGATGGCCTTCTGCGTGAACCGCTCCCACCCCCTGTTGGCGTGGCTGTTGGCCTCGTGGGCGCGCACGGTGAGGCAGGTGTTGAGCATCAGCACCCCGCGGTCGGCCCAGGGCGTCAGGAGGCCGCCTTTATTGGGCGGCGGGACGAAGGACGGGTAGTCGTTCTTGAGGCAGATGTACATGTTCCGGAGGGAGGGAGGGGCCGGCGTGGGCGGGCGGACGGAGAAGGCTAGGCCGTGGGCTTGGTTGAAGTTGTGGTAGGGGTCCTGGCCGAGGATTACGACCTTGACTGTGTTGAAGGGGGTGTGTCTTGACCTGTAAAGACTCAAAATCATCAGCTAAAGGGGAAGGAATGTTGTGGGAAGAGGGAGAGGGGATACAGACCAGCTATAGATGTCCTCCTTGGGCGGGAACACCTTCTTGCCGGCGTTGTACTCGCGGTCGAGGAAGCGCTTGAGCTCGAGGAACTCCTTGGTGACAATCTCGTCCTTGAGCAGGGCCAGCCAGCTCTCGTGCAGGGTGTCGATCTCGAGCTTCAGTAGCTCCCGCTGTTCGTCTGTCAGGGAGGCCACCCATTTGGCCTTGTCGAACTTTGGGACTGCTGGCTCTGGAGCCGAGGCAGAGGTAGAGGAGCTGCTGTGCCCTGCTGCTGGAGTGACTTTGGGAGCCCCGAAGAACGATGTGATGCTGCCCTGGGTCTGTTTGGGTTTCTTTGCGTCTGGGCCGGACTGAGTGCCGGCTTTGCGCTTGAAGGTCGACATGGTGAATGCAATGCTGAGATGAGGTTGTTGCCAGATGCGGAGGACACCAATTGACCGCAGGAATGGGCGGTGACGGAGGGAAGGGGAGGTGAAAAGTGACGGTGGAGATATTGAACGAATCGTGACGACTGAGGCTTCAGCGAAAGGCGAACGACGGAGCCTTGGAGGCGTGTATCCTACAAAAAAACAAGTCCGCGAAATGATTTTCAAGATCGAAAAGCTGGGGAATAAGGTCCAGTAAACTCTGCCAAAACCAATTGCACTGTGACAGAGTGATTCCGTCACCGGACAGAGGAGGTTGACCCTGGAAGGCCGTCAACTTAGCGTGTGATAGTGCACCTGCAGGTAAGCTAGAGACGCGTTGCGAGGCGTGAATTTTGGCGTCTTGCAGCAACGCGAGCTGCAGCCACTTGAAAACGTGTCACACCGCCCGAAAATGCGCTGTAAGTATTCAGCATTGCCTGTAGTACTGCTTCTTTTCAGGTAACGTCAAAAGCTACGGCTGT
>Ga0209127_100879_pt1 | contig 10090 bp, 8 predicted proteins | sample LakSupMetagenome_FD_187469 | JGI IMG/M metagenome (GOLD analysis project Ga0209127, IMG submission 187469) | Freshwater microbial communities from Lake Superior, Canada - Sta WM archaea (SPAdes) (version 2) | ecosystem: Environmental > Aquatic > Freshwater > Lake | place: Lake Superior, Canada...
GAGAGGAGTGAAGATCAACTTTACGACTTGACGGGGGGAGATTGTCCGTTGTATTTATGGTCGATCGATCACCGACCGATCCACAACAGCAACGTTGGAGCACAACTTTTTCTTCCTCATCGTCCGCTTCAGGCGACCGATGATCTGCTCTCAACGCCAAGAGAGATGTGTCCGCCAAGGACGGTAGTTGCCCGTCGTCGTGGAAACTTCATCTTGCGCCGCCGACCACTGAGATGCGCCTTCCACCTCGGCATGAATGAATCTAGCAGGTCCAGCAGGAGTGTCAGACATGGCGAACCCCCGCTTGATGGCACCTTCCTCAACTTGCCAAGACTCCCGAAATCTCTTGGAAGGAAACAAGACGCCAATGACGAAGGAAAGAAGGGTATTGAGGCGACATTCGCATTCCGTAGCAGCTGGGCAGCAGGCAACGTGACTGGTCAGGGTGGGACGCCAACCGTTGTTTCACGTTGCCCAAGGCCCAAAAGAGCCCAGGATGGAAGGAGCAGGTGACGGCGATTCGGAGGACCGAATGATAAGCCGGTCCTGCCACTACCTTACCTGCCGTTGTACGGGCTGACCTCGCCTTCCTCGGTGGGTTTAGGAAATGCAGTGCCTTTGCGGACACTGACTGGAGCGGCAGGAACAAGCCACGGTCCACGGCCATCTCAAAGGAGTCATCGAATGAGGAGATACAAGGGCCAGATGGCGCACCAGTGGCATCGCAAGCACCAGGCAGCTCTTTAAGCTGCCAAGACCATGAATCCCAGCTTTAAGATGGTGATTTGCCTGCAGTGGAGGTGCCGTTGGTGGATGCGGCCCTCAAGCCCCTGACGATCGCCAAGATAAAGCTTGGCTAGCGTGGCGCATCCCTGAGATGGCGCTAGCAATGCAGCAGCTGCCGTTTGGCAGACAGCCACGGTCGGCAGTCTGAACTTGGCTTTTGCTTGGCTGGCACGGGGAAATGTCACGATCCTACAATGACGGAATACTCGAAGTGTGATTTGTTTCGCGACCGGGTTACTGGCGTTGATACGGTCCGGGGGCAGAGAGATGGACAGCCTGGCAAGGCAGTGAGCCAGCCGCCCGGCCTTCGGTCCCCTTCCGGGAAGGTAGCACGCAGAAGAGGGCTCCATCTTTGCGCAGTGTCAAGGGGATACCTTGAGTATTTCACATGCAAAGAGGGAATCTCTGTTGAATCTGCCATAATGGATATCACGCAGAGGCACAGTCCATGGATCCCGTGGAGTTGCGGGCGTTTTGGGTAGGAGACAGACCAACCACGAAGCACGGATCCAGTCACGTGAAACCGTCGCTTAACGCCGAAAGCCGGGATCCTTCCAGGCATCAAGGTGCGCACGGGCGAAATGCTCAACGGATTACGTACGTATGTAGCGTGGTTCGCACTGCACGACTGAGTATGGGAGAACAGCAGTCCTCATCGCACGGCGCAAGCCTGAAGTATCGCCCTGGACACAGGCGGCGGTCATAATGGTTGGGACTCCAAAGAGCACCGGCTGCCAAACCTGCCGCAAGAGAAAGAAGAAGGTGGGTTCACTGGGGTCGATGAGATCTGCACGACGATTCGAGGCGAAACATCGGGTCGCTGCACGATCAAGGACGGAACGAGTCATTAACCACTGTTGCAGTGCGACGAGCGACTTCCGGCATGCTCCGAATGCGTTAGAGCAGGCTGGGTGTGCCCCGGCTACGACAGACAGTGGAAGTTTGTCGACGAGAACAAGCAGCTCGTCCGGAGGCAGCGCAAGAATGGCAGCTCTAACGCCGGTTGGTCGGATGCACCCGCCAGCATGTCTCGCAGCTTGGCACGCAGCAACGCGTCCAGCCGCGGTGAGAGACGTCTAGAGTTATATGAGGCCCAGAGACTGGGGGACGCCGTCTGCCATGCTGGAATTTTTTGGCCTTTGAGCTCCGAGACGGACAGGTATACGGCGCTGCTTGTCTCCATCATGGACAACGACAGGGCGCAAACACTACTGCCCCTCAAGGCCGTGGGCAGCTTCTTGCCCTGTATCCCATCACGCCTCGGGCGCAATGCCGCTCTCGATGCCGTTACTGCCAGCCTATGCAGCGTTTACGTCGACCATCTGACGGGGAAGTCCGCCGGATCCAGTGTGACTCTCCAGAAATATATTACCAGTCTCGGCGCGCTCCAGAGGTGCATCAAGGACCCAGAGATGCGTTCGCAGTCCGAAACCATCTGTGCTTCTATCATCGTCCAGATGTGCGAGCTCATGATATCTCCGGACGGCGGCCGGTGGACCGATCTGAACCGGGGATGTGCGCTTCTCATTCAGGATTGTGAGCCAAAACGGTTTGCAACTGGATTCGACAGAGATCTGCTTGATTCCCAACGGAACCACTTCGTACGTCGGTCCATCGCAGCATGAAGTAAGGTGTGATAGAAAATAATAAATGCTAACACTCCGGCACCTTCGAAGCTGACACAGTCAATGCACGCCGGAGAGCAGTGCTTCCTCGCTCGGCCAGAGTGGCGGGAGGCCGACCACGCACCAACCGAGTCGACAGCGTACGGATCCGAGGAGACACAGCTCAAACATATGCTGTCCAAGCTATTGATGGATTTCCCAGACATGATCCGCCAGTCGGCAGATTTGGTCAAGTCCCCGAGGACTGACGGCGGAGAGCAAAATCGCCAGTCATCTCTGGATGATGCCATCAATCGACAGCTTCAAATGAAGCAAAAGGTTGAACAATGGTTCGCCACGGTGTCCCTCAAGGCTGGACCCAATGTTGATGCGGGAGACGGCCAGATACCCCCGCTCAAACAGGGCTACCGGAACCTTTTTTGCGGCATCGTGGACTGCATCGTTAACTCGGTCTTGGTGAAGTTGGACCGGATGATGCTCTGTCTCAGCATCCTTCTGGACTCGACCGATCACGCAGTCCACGACCTAATTTACGACCCTGGCTTCCTACCTATGATTGAGGAACGCAGGGCTATCGCTCGGGAAGCTCTCGTCTTCGTCAAGACGACGTCGGAAATCGGGACCAAGCCCTTGGACTTTGGGCTGAAGATGATCGGGACTGACGATGATGTGTTCGAAGTGTCAGTGCCTGCAAGCTGACGACGCCAGAAAGCGCTCCGAGTCAGCAACCTGATCCAATTTCTCCAGCCTGTCTGGAGCATAGCTGGCCTTTAGAGAAGCGTCGTAGACCCTCGCAATCAGGCAGCAGTCGACTGCCCACCGTGTCGGAACTTGCGCAAAGAGCTAAAAAAAAAAAAAAAAAAAAAAAAAAAAAAAAAAAAAAAAAAAAAAAGGAAAACCGGCATGAAGCACAAAATAGGTGGGTTTCGGCCCTTCCAAGAGCCGCGCCGTTGCTATTCCGGGAATCTCCGCGTCCCAGCCGGAGTCAATGTGTCACAGCTTGCCAAGCTTTCATTGGACGCGGCGCGACATCCCACCTCGACACTTTGGGTCCCTTCGCCGTATCGCCAGAGCCGCGTTTGATGCCTGCGACGACCACCGCGATCCGGGAAAGCATTTAAACCTTGTGTATCCCACGTCTTCAAAATGTGTCCGCTCAATCATCATCCGACAGCGTGCACACTCCAGAAGAACCGTCCGAAGTGAGACTCCCACGCGTACCCCAAAAAATGTCCAAGACTTCGTTCAATATCGGCATCATAATCGGCTCCCAGCGCTCCCCCCGCTGCGGCGACCAGATCACCGCCTTCGTCCTATCCACCATCAAATCCCACCTCGCGCTCCACCCGTCTTCCCGGCAACTTACCTTCCAGACAATCGACATCGCGGCCGTCTCCCTCCCCCTCTTCGACGAACCCGGCGTCCCCAGCCAGATCAAGTCCCCGTCCGGCTACGCGCACGAGCACACGCGGTCCTGGTCCCGCGCGATATCCGCCCTCGACGCCTTCGTCTTCGTCACGCCGCAGTACAACTGGGGCATCCCCGCGGGGCTCAAGAACGCCATCGACTACCTGTTCCACGAGTGGAAGGGGAAGCCGGCCATGGTGGTGAGCTACGGGGGTCACGGGGGGGACAAGTGCGCTGCTGCGCTGAAGGTGGTGCTGGGCGGGGGACTGGGGATGAGGGTTGTGGACGAGACGGTCAATCTTGCTTTTCCCGGGAGGGAGGTGCTGTATAAGGCTGCTGGGGGTCAGGATCTGGGCCTTGATGAGGGAGATGGGGGGATGTGGGCAGGTGAGAGGGGGAATATCATCAGGGTCTGGGAGGAGATGGAGAAGCTGCTTTAGGGGGGTTATTGGTGATGTGTTGTCGATTCTGTTTACCTGTGATAAGGAGTAGATCTATGTTGGCTGGCGTACTGTGGCCTCTCTTTGACAATGCCAAGTCGAGACCTTTATTCGGTCTTTCACATGACATTGCTGGACACTGATGAGTAAGGGAACCGAGCGTGAGGTTCGGCTGCGTGAGGTTTGTTTCACTGCAGCGCTTGCATCGGCTGCGAGGAAAATAAGCGCAGCTCTTGCAACCCAGGAGACGCTGCCTCAATTGATCCTTTCTTCACCGCAGCTTCGCAGCCAACAAGCCTATCCCAGAGCATTTTGAGCAAGTTTGAGAAGTTTCGCGGGCGCCAAGCATGCAGGGTCCGAGCTCTTCCCGGAGGTCTGGACCGGCGTCGGGCTTGGCAGGTACTCGAACCTCTCCCAAATGGGCGGCGCCGTCTGAACAAAGCTCCATGAGCAGACGGTAAACTTGCTCAGCTGGGAAGCTTCTGCCGCTTCCCATTCGTCGGAGAGCTTGAGAGCTACCCGGTTCCCCAGCGAGATATGCACTGGTCGGCCCCGAGAGGATGGCGCCACGGATTGGGAAGTTGGAGGTTGGGGAAATGAGCAAGCCAAGGATATTCGTAGATGGGATGAGAGGTAGATGGACCTTCTATATATACTTCGACGAGCCTGTCTGTGATGTGACGGGTCACCTCCACCTCGCTTCTTCTTCACAAGCTCTTTTCCCCTTCTAGACAACAGCAGGAGAAGCTCCATCAGCCTCGCACCACTCGACCAGGCAAAGCACCGACAGTCGTATCCGCATTTCACATCCAACCCAGCACAAATACTAGTCGTCGCAATGGCGTTGTCAACGCTAGCCCTCCTCCTCACAGCACAGCTCGCTACCGCACATTTCGGCATCGAATACCCAGACTGGCGGGGAGACTCCCTCAACAACGACAGCTACAACCAATACGTGTGGCCATGCGCCGGCGTGCCGGGCAACTCGGGCAACAGGACGGACTGGCCCCTGACGGGCGGCAGTCTGAAGCTGGAACTCCACCACGCCTGGTCATACGGTACGTTTTTGCCCTCCAGTCACCTTGCCGCCATTGTCGGGTTTCCCTGGCCCGGAGTAAACCCGCCGTTTGCTAACATTGCATTCCGTTTCCTCAGTCTTCGTCAACCTCGGCCTCGGCGAGAACGTGACAAACTTCAACTACACCCTCACCCAGAACTTCTGGAATGAGACAGGCAACGGAACCCTCTGCGTCCCGAACCTGCCGCTGCCCGTCGGTCTGACCGTGACGGACGGGACGAAAGCCAGCCTGCAGGTGGTGACGCTGGGCGACAAGGGGAATGCCTTGTATAACGTGAGTTCGAATACCCCCAAGAGGTGTGTATCGAAAAAGAGGGCGGGAATACTGATATCCGGGGTTGGATGTAGTGCGCCGACATCACCTTCCGGGCGTCGGCGGCGCCGCTGAACAGCTCTGAGTGCGCGACTAGCGACGGCGTCTCGTTCTTTGCTGTTAGCCAGCAGGTGAACGGGTCCACGTCTGACAATGGTGGAAGCACTGGCAGCAGTGGCAATGGCTCCAACTCAACTACGGGCGGATCTTCAGGGACGAATGCTGCCGGTGCGATGGGTGTCAGCAGAGCTGCGCTGGGCTCCGTTGTCGGTCTTGCACTGGCGTTCGTGTTTGCGTTGAGTGTATGAGACGTCGACGAGTGTCTTTGGTGGAGGGATGACGGCGACTTTCGCCGCGTGATCGCACATGCTTAAGCTGCATTGGGTTAGCAGGACGGATTTGATTCAGCCATACGAGCCTGGCTCATACAACATCCCTTGCGTGCATTGACACTTGGTGGCACAGGAGAACATCATGAAAGTGAACTCACATAATCAGCAGCATTGCTTGCGCACAGAGTTAAAGCTGATAGCAGTGAAACCAGCCTAATACCAAAGCCTGCTAAGTCCACCGCTATCCGGGTATCAATATCACATTCCCATAAACAAACGCCATCCATATGTGACATATAGCAACATCCCTGCCGTCCGTTCAATTCTCGGCTTGTTTGGCCGTAAATTCCCTCATTACCTGGCGCATCGTGACCCGTTGGCTCGGCTGAGGCGCCAGCATGTCGAAGACGATCCGGTCGAGTTTGTCCTTCCTGTTCAGCTTGAACCTCGCTTCATTCACCTCGCTCAGCCACTGCTGCATCTGAGTAACCGCCGACGACACGCCATCCCTGTGGTACCTCGGAGGCCGGTTCAGCTCGGCGATCACCCAATATAGACGCCGCGGGTGATCTCTCCTCCCTCGAGCGTCCGGAAAGCTAATTTTCCTCAGGACGAACAGCATAGTCACGCCTAGGGCGTACACGTCACCGGCGGCACCCCGCAGCTTGAGCCCGATAAACTCTGGCGGAACGTAGTACGGAGTGCCGCCGCTGGTGGCCGGGTTACTCGCATGGGTCGACATCCCCATGTCGCAGAGCACGGCCCCGCGTTCGCGGCTGTACAGGATGTTGGCCGGCTTGATGTCGTTGTGGACGAGGTTGCGGCCGTGGATGTAATGTAATGCGCCAGCCATGTCGTGGAGAATGCGTATGGCGTCATTCCGGTCGCCGCGGAAGTGGTCGGTGGCCGGGTCCACCCAGGAGGTCAAGTCCCTCGACGGCACGTGCTCCATGTAGAGCGACAGGTAGCGCGCGTCGCCGCCGTACAGCCGCGCGATCTGGCCGTGCTCGAGCTTGCTGTGCTGTTGGAACTCGCGGAGCCAGATGTCGGCCTGTCGGATGACGTTCCGTTCCGCCTCCTGGGGCTTTGTCACGACGTTGGAGCTTGCTGGCGGGCGGGTCTTCAGCACTTTCACCACGATGGTTTCTTCGGGGACGCTCGAGTGGTTGGCCTTGAAGACGCTTGACAGCGAAGTCGACGCGATTGGCTCGCCTTTAGTGATTGTGTAGCTCTCCATTTCGCAACCATCCGGTATTTCCACTGTCTCGTCCTTCTGCATTTCGAGCAGAGGATGGCCTGCAAACGGCGCTACTTCCTTCCTGTTGCTGTTCGAGGCCGAGGCTGTGGGGAGCGGGAACACGAGCGGATCTGTCTTGGGGCGGAGGAACATGATGACTCCATCGTCCTTCCCACCAGCGGCGTCCGTGATCCTCAGTTTCCGATCTCGCCCTTCCTCTTCGTCACCAACAAACGACCTTTTTCCAGAAGAGTTCACCATGTCACTCAGGGTGGAACCTTCGGATGATGACGTCGAAGGGACTCGATAAGCAACTTGACGCTTTTCTAGTATCCTAAAATCCAAGACGTCGACGTCGTTGACGTTGATCCGCCAGGTGCCCGGCGAGAGGGCCCTGGGGGATCCGGGATTGACCACATACTCTAAGCCGGGGCCGGGAGAGGTGGGCTGCTGAGACACCCTGGACAAGTTCAGGGGGATATCCGAGCGGTTAACCAGTATCTGATTGTCACTGGCCGGGTCGTAGTAGAGCTCACACCACAGCGGCGGGCGCGGAGTACTCGCACCTTCGCCGGAGCGATCGGTAGGCACTCTAACCGAGAATTTGATGTCTCTTGACGTCTGAGTGACAGCCAAGACCTTGTGTTGCGGTTCGTCCTTCTCGGCGACCTCGGCATGGAGAGCGAGCCACTCGCAGTTGTCCTGGCTCCCTGGACTGACTGAACGACTCCTAGTCAACGGCCGGACCAGGATGCGGATGTCTCTGTCTGGCGGTACGACCAGCGTGTCCAACGGGACAGAGGTATTGAGTCCGGCATTTATCTCCTCGAGACGCACGCTCTTTTGGAGGCGCCGTGCCTCGATCTCGGACTGGGAGAAGGGCTCAGTCTTCTCCTCCACATACTCAGAAGGTGAGGGGCCAACCACCGGTTCAACCATGGCTGGCGGAGCGGCGTGTCGCAGAGTATAGTGGGATATATAGCATAAGAAAGCCTGCGGAGCTGGACGTGGTCGAGTGGGCAGCAACAATCCCTCAAAAGCGCACACACAGACGCAAAGACCAGGCGCGCACACACACACCGGTAGCACAGTCACTGATATGTGCAGAAAGTTACGAAAAGAAGTAAAGTACTTTTGAGCGGCGAGCACGACGGTAAGCGGGCCCGAGATGCAAGAAGCCCGTACTATGAGTAGATGGGGCAGAGGAAGAGGCAGCCAGAGTAGGGATCTTGACGACCTAGGCAGAGAGAAAAGGCAATCAGGATGATGGGGAGTTTGCAGCGGCTGTGCTGGGGTTCTTCAGGGCAGCAGCGGTGTTCAAAACCAGCGTCTCCAGAGCAGAACAGAAGACAACAGAAGGGCGACGAAAAGGCGAAAAGCCTTGCCCGTTTAGTGCCCGTGAGCCATGGCAACAACAAGAATAGCGAGAATAGCAGGCAAGTGACAGGGTAGGAGGCAGGTAATTCCAGGTGAATACGCTCACAAGAAGCAGATCAGAAGAACGGCGCGATCGAGAAATGACGGGCTCTTGTGAGCCCAGCCTCACCGATGGAGAGTCATCGAGGCATCCCGAGGAATTCTGGGCTGCCTAATCGAATGCGAACCGCCCAGCATGACCGAGGGGCGCTGTACCTTCAGGCCTCAATCTGCGGGCCAGGTACTTGAGCCCCTTAACGCTAGCGCTTGCTGACAGTTGGCACCAGGTGGATACCTGTCTTGGAACACGGGGTCACGGTGAGCAAGACTGAACGGAGAACTTGGAAATTCACGTTCAGGTGCAAGCTGCAAATGACATTGCGAGACTGGCAATATCGAACCAAGGTATTATGAATATAAAAAGCCACGCATGCCGCAATTATTAGAGTAGATTCTGCAGACAAAGGACGAGAGATGTTGCCCAAGGGTAACTCCGGGCGGGAAGAGCCGCATACCAGCTGGCGGCGACCTTATCTAAGCCGGGCACATCCTCGTTCCGCTTACGGTGCGCCGTGTCTGCAACGGCTGCCTCCCGGTCATCACAGGGCCACGAGGGTCCGGTTGTGGTCATTCGCACATTCTGCCCACCAACTCCAGGAAACATCATCGCATAAACGATAGATAAATGACTCTACGATGTGGAATGCTTGTTGCTGTTACTATACATATCTCATGTACCACTTCGTTCCGTCCTCTTACTTCAGCTTCCTATCTACACATGTAGGAAGTCCGTCGCCCGGTGCAGCGTTGAGATGACGACACGCAGACGGCGAGACGACAAGGGTAGGAATCATGGACAGACACCATCAGCCCTGGCGCACACCCCTCAATCTTTGTCGTGTCGGGCTGTGGGTCACGGCGGATCCAAGGAGGCGCACTACTCAAATGACGCGGTTTGATTGGTAAGCAGGCTGCAGACAAATGTGGCAATGCAGCTCACTTGTGCATTAGCGTGGCAGCCCTACGAAGTCCGATTGGCTTTCCGCTCGGTTAATGCCTTCGTTATCAGGCAAGGACGCATTCGGCTGAGACCAGTTTTCGCTCGGGTCAGGCTTGCCCTTTGCTCAGGGATCTGACGGCCCCCAACATGCCATGAGTGAGACGAAAACACCCGTCACCCTTTCCTGGCAACTCGCCGCTCCTCGTCTCTTCCACCACCGGTCTTGCCCCGTTCTTGCCTCACAGCAACCTCGTCGAACTCGACAATCCAACCCGTCCGCCGCGGCTTCAGTGCCTCCCTATTCACAGCAGACATTTCGAAAAATTCCAGGTGGCGCGATGATTGGCATATGAGGTGTTTAGATGGCTTGGGCAGGCTCGCAAGACCCCAAAGATTCACTGGTTCTCCAGCAAAAGCACCACTACTAAACGGTTCTCGATTTTGGTCTCCGGTTTC
>Ga0209127_100880_pt1 | contig 10081 bp, 5 predicted proteins | sample LakSupMetagenome_FD_187469 | JGI IMG/M metagenome (GOLD analysis project Ga0209127, IMG submission 187469) | Freshwater microbial communities from Lake Superior, Canada - Sta WM archaea (SPAdes) (version 2) | ecosystem: Environmental > Aquatic > Freshwater > Lake | place: Lake Superior, Canada...
AACACGTGTAGTGTAGATCTAGGTATAGTGGGCGACAAGTTGAGAGTTATGACTCTGCCCGCAAAAGATGTGGATTGGTTCTGGACAAGCCCGTTCCGCAAGAATGTCTTATCTATTTCAATTTCAAGATGCCCGGAAGCAAAAGGCTTGAGGGCTTTCTCACGTGTTACAGGACGACTCCAGACAGGGCAATCTTCACAATCGCATCTGGGATGTCGGGGCTGTGTACAACTGTTCGAGGGGCGTGCCGTAGAATGCAATGTAACCTGCCCCGCGCCGATTGATTTGTTCAGATTCCCCTTTACCGTACCGTTTACGAAGCCCGATAGGTATCCCATCCTTGTTTCCAGCGAATGAGGTTGCTGAATAAGGTAGGTACACATATTGTCCAGTCCCACCTATCGGGGCTGGATCTTGGACCCTGAAATACGGAGAGCCGAGGAGTGCCAGGGAGGCGTATCACAAGAATATTGGGAGCGACTGAATTCGAAACACGAGTGACTAGCAAGGTCTTTCCTTTTTTCTTTTTCCTTTTTTATTATTATTTTATTTTTATTTTTATTTTTATGGAGAAAACCTGGCCAGCCCTTGTGAGTCGAGCGTTGGACGACTGTCACCTTCGGGAAGAAAGGATTAGCGTCTCAACAAGGTTCTACATGAATATGAGAGCCAAGAGCAAGGACGAACCTTGACACGACCACCTGTCACCGGTATCATCGCTAACCTCGAGGAATTGGATATGTACATGTACCTTTACTCGCCTCTAGACGTAGACATAGACTGCCCCTTCTCGCTGCCGTACAACTCTTGTTGGACCGTGAATAACCAATGCAGATATACCAGATGACTCTGAAACTACGCCGTCCAGCGAATTGAGCGCTTGCCGCGCAACAGCAGAAGCAGGTTCAGGTGGGCAGCCGTTCAGTTGCAAGTGCTCAACCAGACTCGGGCGCGGACCGCGTGGTACAGACACAAGTGATCGACAGGAGGTTTCTCTCCGGTCCCGCGTACGAGATGTAGGGTTGGGGAGTGCAAGCTGTTGTAATCTTGACTGGACTCGAAGCAAAAAAACCAGATTGGCGGGTGGATGCGAAAGAGATGCTGAACGTGACCGGGCGCAGAGCAATACAGTTAGGTACGAGAACATTTCATGCTGGCTCGTTTATCACAGTATGTTGTCGGAGGACTCGCAATGGAGAATCCCACATAGGTATGTTACAGGTCAGCTACATCAAGCAATAGTGCACATCAAGAGAGTCGGTTTGTTTTAGATCAAGTATATTCACCCCACAGTCGACAACATGGCTGTCTCCTCGTCAGCACTAGCTCTTCTTGCTCGTCCTCAACGAATCTCCCTTCCTCCTCGCCAACTAGCTAGCCCTCCTCGCTGCCGAAGCTCCTTCCCAAATCTCCTACCACTTTAGCTTTAACAGATTATGCAATAACGATGACGGTGGTATCTTAGCGATCGTAAATGATAATGACACAGACGGACCGAACCGGGGTCCACGCGTGCTGGACGTCTGCCCCATGACCGACGCTTCTAGATGTACAGGACAAAAACACCAAAAATCAGAAGAGGGAAAGGCTTAATGTGCACGCAGAGATGCAGATGAATCGAAAAGCAGCTGAGACCTGCGCCGTGATTATGCCTGTCGGAAAAGAAAGAAATAGAAACCAGCGAAGTCGAGAGCCAGCGAGTTCCAAGCAGACCGAAGCGAAGGACTTGTTATCTTTCCCTTCTCTTAGAGGACGGTGAGCAGCCACGGTCGTACGTGGTAGATGTATGTAATGGGTGTCGGAGAAATGGAGCCCAGCAGCGATGACGAGGTGGGTATTTATGACGGGCGTGAACTCATATCGTGTATCATGGAGTGTTCGTGAGCTGCTCTACGGCCCGCAGAAGTGAAGTTTGAATTAGTGTCCGTTATTGTCCCCAAGATTCAGCCAGCTCATGTCTGACGATGTCGCTGCCGTTGCCAACTGGGGTTGCCGGCTCACGCCGCTCGGGGGATGAATTGGCTTCGCTGCCGGAGGGGCGGCTGCAAGCGAGGTTGCGTACACGCTGGCGTAAGCACTGCTCGGCGCTCGGTCCGAGCCCCATGGCTTCTGCATCGTCGTCGGGTCCCAGGCCTCGTGGACGGATGCAGGGATACCGCTGGAATATCCGGATAGATCACTGACGGCGCTGACAGGTCGTTCAATCCTTCCACTCATGCCCTCTTTCACCTCCTTGTCGTAGGTTGAGATTGTCGGGCTGCCTCGGGTCACCCGGCTGAAAGATGCGCGGGGTTCGTACACGTTCAGAGGCGGCACAGTTGCGCTGTCTTGCGTTATGCGATGGGCCGAGACGTTGCTGTACTCGGAGCTCCTGTCAGATTCGACCGTGATCCTCCTGGACTGGGCAGCAGGAGCATTGCCGCTCCCGAATCCGAGTATGTTCAGAGCAGATCCGCCCGACCAGTATCGGTTCCATCCGGAACTCCTCCGCGTGCTATCCCGCCTGTCACCCGATCCGGCTGCGTTCGAAGTCCGAGACCTCGGCGCAGGGGCGTCGTCAGCGTTGCCTGCAAAGGTCACGCCCTTCTCATCTCTCGACTCGGGCGCGGGGCGAGGAGGCGCAGGGCCCCTGGTCTCTGCCATTTGCGGAATCGGTTTGCTGATTGTGCTCTTGAACGCCTTGTTAAACATGCTGCTGGAGGAGCTCCGCTTGGTCTGGTCACTCGGATTTCGCTTGAGACCTGGCGGGTTCTGGTGGTTCTGCTGGTTGACCTTGCCCATCAGGATAGCCATGGACGAGAACGAGTTGCCAGACTGCTGCTGCTGATGACCTCGAAATACTCCCGGCCCCGATAGCCCCCGGGTTATACTGTCATTCGCAAACACGATGCTATCTTTCTCGGGAGAGGACACGCCACTAGCCCTGCGCATGTGCCCGGCCTCCAGGAATGCCATCTGCGACCGCTTGCGTCGAATGCAGAGGTAAATCAGGGTAAGGACAATGGCAGCCCCAAACACCGAGCCGAATATTATGCCAAGTAGAGTGTTCGTTCCGAGGCCACTGGCGCCGTTCTGAGAGGTGATGGTGGGTGCTGCCGCTACGGTGGGAGTAGAAGTGGCGCTGCTGGATGTGCCTGATGATAGAGAAGTCCCCGTAGGTGTGGCCGACGATGTTTGCGATGTCGATGTGGACGTAGTCTCGGCAGCAAACACCTTTTGATCCGCCAGCAACGCGGTGGCGTTCTGCCACCCGTTCTCCCGACCGTCGAATATGCACAAGACGTCGTCCTGGCTGCCGCCTGCAATGACAACGAGGTCATCCGCACCCTGTGCCAGGGCGTAGTTCGTCCGAGGGGCCTTTGGAGCCAATGTCGCGTTATATTCCGGCCAGTCCCCTAATGTCAGCGTATCGGTGTCCCTCTTGGCCTCGGACCTTGTTCGGATGCGGGGCGAGTTCTGGACCGGTTGCCCCTGGCCGTTGATTAGGACGGTACGAGTGACCGTATTAGGTGATGTTGTCATGTCGAAAGTGTAGAGATTCTTGCATCCATCATCGCCCTTCACGATAGCCGCCTTCATTGCCGAGATATCCTTCTCCAACGGGTCCGCCAGCGACGCTCCAGAATCGTACCAAGATGCTTTGGGGTTGAAGACGAAGATCTGCTTGTTTGTCGTGCTACCTCCCACCAGCGCGACTTCGGAGTCAGACCATGGTAGGAGCAGCGGGTTGATCGCAGGGGGAGCTGCTGACTGATACGAGAGAACGGTGTAGGGGGCTGATGCTTCGATGGTGAAGGTCTGAGTCGAGGGATTCTGAGCCCCATCTTGCGCACCAGCATAGATGAGGATCGTGTCGGATTCACGGAGGTAGGCGGCACCATGCCATAACCGTTGCTGCGTCACCGGTGCTTGTAGCGCGATTGCCTCCCACTTGCCCGTCGCATATGTGAACTTTTGCAGCCCTTGGTAGTCTGCGTTGGTGCCCTTCCCTCCCACGACATAAAACCCGGCGGCTCGGGCGTCTGCCGGGGTAGACCCGACACAAGCTCCGCCCGTCACCTTCTCACCCTGTGGCAGTTGAGTCCAGTTCCCTCCAGGTGTGAGCGGCAGTGCTTGAAAGGCATTTGGCGAGTATGTGTAGAGTGTGTTGTTCCAGATGACCGAGCAAATGTCGTCCAAAGCCACAGGCGGCTTCGGCAGCGGCATGTTGCGACAAGTGTGCTCGTTAGACCAGTCCGACAGGTGCAATTGAGGTACAGGTGCTCAGGTCGAATATTACCGGCACCCAACGAGGAGTCGCCTTGTTAATATGCTGAAATCACAAGCGCATCTCGACGTTCGGGTTCGAAGACAAGTAATCGGTTCCAGACAGAGTTCTGAGCTGTCACGCGTGGCCTGGGAAGCGAGATGGCGGAGGAGAGTGCGATAGAGAATGGGACAAAGGGGCGCAGGCTACGACCTAGCCAGGAAGAGATGTCGATAGTCCCCCAGTCCTTCTTTGTCCTGCCGAGAAGGAAGATGCTTTGTCCTCGAGATAACAAAAGAGCACTCGATGCAGCTGGGCTTGACCGAAATTGCAATAGAAGACGCTTTGTCGGTTTGCTGGCACCGCAGGAAGAATCGCACACTTTGGTATTCCAGTCGAGATCGGCCGTCAAGGTCTCGAGATGTGTTGATAGGAGCAAGCAATCGCTCAGTCCCGCTAGAAGGCAGATCAGAAAGCCCGTTGAGTCGGTTGGCTTGAAAGATCTACGGGACAAGTTTGGCCGTTTCGATGAATAACATGAAACGGGGTTTCCTGCTTGCAAAACCGTGGATAATAGAAGAACAAACAAGGCTCCTGAGTTGCTCAAGGGATGGGCGTCGCAGAATTGTGGTTCGAGTACGCGTGTGGTGGTGTGGTCGAAGGAACAGTGGTGTTTCCTCGACTCTGGCTAATTGCTGGCCCCCCCCCCGTCACATCAGTCGTTGGTTGTTACGACAGGGGAATGCAGCATGCACACTCGGTTTTCGAAAGTGAGAGAAGTCAAGTGTTGATTGTGAATTAGCACGCGTAGAATCGAGACAGACGCGGACGCTTCGTGATGCTCTCTCCTCCTGATGTCGCGACTCGCGTGAGCAGTTGGAATGCTCAGCGTCTGGGAGAAGACAGAGAGGGAATCAGCAACTCGGGGAAATGAGAGAAGGACAGTGCCAGCCAGGGGATTGCAAGCCCTTGGCGGGATGTGAGAAGACGAGGAGAGAGGTGAGGTCCGACTGTTGGACAAGGGGTCTCCAAGGAGGGTAACTCCACGCTTCGGGGAGCACGACAGGGATGTCGGGCGAATGAGAAGTCACTAACGGACCGGGAAGCCCTGCCACGACCCGCCGAAGTAGCCTCTTCCAGGAAATACATCCCTTGCCTCGCTTCCAAGCGCATTCCAAGCGCGCCTGACAATGTCATGCTCCGCTTCACGGTACACTGAGACGCGCAGCAGCCAGCAGAATTGTGGCTGGGGTGCATCTCGTCCCTTGCAGCCAGCAGCACAACTGAAAAGGGGTCGAAGCAGCAGCCATCGCCGTGCCTCACTGCTGCCTCTGGCTTTTAACAACAACAGCTTAATCAGTCATGTCGACGGCCTCACATTATTATATGTGGGCAATTCCAGACTGGCACCTCCGTGTAAAATAGAACAAACCAACAACTACACGAGAACCTAGGTACCTTACCTAGTAGTAATGTTGTTGGGGCAGCCCGTGCCCCGGTGTTGGTGGCAGTCCGAGCTCGTACTTTTCTGTTGTTGCACGCATGGTGGCCCTTGCCATTATTCCTCATCGCTCTGGCCACCTCTCGTATGTACGTTCCGTACCTTTTTCCCTGCGAGTCGTCTCTACTGGCCCTTCCAAATAAAAGACACTGAACTGCAGCGAATGTCTGGATACCTCACATAAAATAGCAACATTGACTCAGACGGGTTGCACGATTGTAGCACACCGAGGCGAGATGATTCGCCAGTAACAGCCGTAGGCCTCAGTTGCCCTCTCCCCCTCAAATCGAGCGGTCGGGAAGCGGCGAAACGCTCTGGCCAGTGATTCGGTGGAGGCAAGGGCGCTAGGTATTGTTCAGGTGCAACGCTCGTGAAGCCGAGGTCGGCAGGTTGCCCGAGACCACACCCCGAGCATCGATTAATCGAGCGGAAGAACATCATGATCAGGTTCGTTTTTTATCACTGTCAACCTGATTATATGCAGCGTTTGGCATGTTTGCTGATTGTCGTGACGCTTTTTGCACAAACATACACATCTCTGCTGGTGGACCAGAATTCAGCAACGACGGACAACGGTTGTTGGTCTCCACCGCGCTAAGGTACCTTCCGCCTCGATCCTGGCCTCTGGGCGTTGCGCTAAGTTTCGAAACGAGTCGTCCCGGTCCCTGCATCTGCACCGCAGCCCCTGAGCTAAACGACCAGGAACTCGAGAAACGGCTGACTGATCATTCGTCAATCCACTGATGAGGTGCTTTCAAGGCTCACCTCACCGGCCAGCTTGACCGCACGACTCAGTGCCCTCACAAGTACGAGTCTCGTCGGACTCGGTGAAGCGTCCGAGGCTAGACACTCGCGAGCTACAGAATATATTTCTCTTCTTATTTGGAAAAAAGCGTTGTTTTAGCTAGCTCGTCCGGCCTCCCACCCACGCCGATGGGGAGCCATAACACAGAACAGAGCTATCGCCGGAGTGAGTTTCCTAGCGACCGTGCACTCTGAAACCTCGGCGACGATGGTCTCAGTTGAGATGGTCGGCAATTCTACACGCTATGGTGCGTGCTACGTACTGCCAAAAATAGGGTGTCGCGCAAGTGTGGATGGACGTGGGCATTTGCATTGTCTCTGAAGGCCAAAAGAGGGCTTGCAGTGATTGCGAAGGGCTTCTTCAACCTCTCTCACCAAATCCATCGTGTTGTTCCGTAGAGAGGTACGAATATGAGAATTCGACAAGATTTATACGCATATCGTTTACGCTGCACACCACCACCCGCACTTCTCATCTGTCGATCTGGTCGGGCGATGCAAGATGATGCTCTGTAAGGCGATGCAATGCGTAGATCTCTCTCACACTGCGTCCAATCAACGGTCCAGACCACAGCCTGGGTTGGTGTAAGCGCTTGCAACAACGTCGAGAGAACACCATGACCACAGCTTGCCATTTTTCACGTCTCGTGTGCAATCTTACAGATAGCGCGCGGTTCAGCTTCCCTGTGGACTTCTTCTGGTCTCGGAACTCCCATGCTCCATGTTCAGATATCCGTCTGCAAAGCTACCCTAGAATGATGTGTAACACCACGAGCGACAGTCGAGAACATAGACCATACCGCCCTTCGTATACCATCCATGTGATGGCCAACTTCTCGCGGCGGTTACACATGGGTAAGCGCAAGTTGTAACCATCTCGGTGGCTACGTCCACTCACCCACTCACTCATCGTCGCTGTCAGCCACGACACGGCGCCTTTTCGCAGCTACAGGCTTCCGTACGACATCTTCGTCATCATCATCCTCAACCGTTGGCGCCTCCTCGTCACTTATAGCGGCGGGCGACGTCTTGCGCTTGGCCGCCTTACCACCGCCATTCCTGCTCAGCAGCTCTTCCAAGTCCGGCAACTCTCCGATGCTATCCTGCGTTGCCGTCAAGTCCGTCCAGCCAGCAGATAGAGCATCTTCCGTCGGCGGTCGCCTTTTGCCTGTGGAGGAGGCGAGTCTCGACTGCGGGGACCGGGATGTGAGTGCTGTCGACTGAAAACTCGGCAGACTGGACGGTATGCTCGAGATGATTTGATCATCGCCGACGATAAAATCATCCAAATCGGCTCCGCTGTCGGATCCATCTGTGTCGTTGATGTCGCTCGTGCGTTCGCAGTCGTCTCCGACATCTTCAAAGTCGTCTCCTTTCCTCTTGAGCCGAGTGCCTCCCCGTTTACCTTTTCTTCCTCTAGTCGCATGGGCTCCAGCACGTCCTAAACCACTGCCACGGGGTGGGGGTGCCGGTCTGTGGTCCGGTCCTTCGTCCTCCGATTCTGCTTCCTCCTCATCATCATCATCGTCGCCTTCACTGTCGATGAAGACAGAAACGCTCTGCTTGCGTTGCTTTTTGGTTGGCACGTTTTTTCTGCGCCGCGCAGGAGCACCGCTTCCACCCCTATCTTGCATTTCTTCGCCATGTAAAACATCAGACATGCTGCGAGGTCTTTCGTCGGGCGCAAACGGCGGCACAGGTAGGCGTTTCCACTCCCCCTCGTCATGGTCGCCGTAGGGTTGGACGAATCTATCATCCAAATCCTGAGACTTCCCCAAGAGCCTAAACAACCGTACGCACCTCTTTGTATGTGCACCATGCTCCAGATTCACCGTGGGTCGCAGGCTTCGTTGAGAATGTGGGTATTTAGTGAAGTCGGGAAGGGCAATCTCTGTCGAAGTGACACCCTCGTACGGGACGTACTTGTACACAACAGCAAGTTCCGTAGCTTGGCTCTCGTCAAGGCATACGCTGTCCACAGGAGGGACATCCGCAAGCTGTTCTCTCACCGCTGGGACCGGCTTCTTCGCTGCTTTGGCGCCTCGAGGTCGCTGCAGGAGATTAGCCACCGACTTGAAGCCGGTTTCTGCCCCATCCGGCATGTGAAACTTCTTCTTGGCCGGCTTCTTTCTCAGCCCAGCGGCGGTCTTCTTCGGTTCTGGGAGGGATTTGTCTTGGGTATTCTCGACGGGGATGTCCACATGCCGCTTGTCCACTTCGGGCCGTATGTCCCGCGGCACAATCCGAGACGAAAGGTCATGACGGAAGGTGAACCGGGAGCCCTCAGTCACCGCCTTTTGCATCCACGCGTAGTTGTCTTTCGATCCGGCGAACTTGTCTTCTTCCTTCCCTTTCATCACCAGCAGAACGATCTTGCCAGCCCGCTTCCTTCCCGTCCGACCCATGCGCTGCAGCATGCGTATAGGAGAAGATGAGGAGTCGTAACAAACGATCAGGTCGACCTGGCCGATGTCGAGACCCTCCTCGCCAATGGAAGTGGCAACAAGGACGTTGAAGCCGCCGGACTTGAACCTCTCTATGGTCTGGATCTGGTCTTTCTGCTTCATGCCCGCGCTTCGCTTCGAATCCGCCTGGCCGACAAACACGGCAGCGCTGACCAGCGGCTTGTGAGTGTTGAGGACACGAACAATCTCCTCTGCGCTATCTCGATACTCGCTGAACACGATAGCGCGTGTGCTCGAGCCCGGACCGGCGTCCATGAAATGGTTGAGGAGAGTGTCGGACAGGTAGGTCAGTTTCGGGTGACCGACGAAGTCGTCCCTTTTCAGCCACCTCTCTATTATTCCCATCATCTCCTGAAAGTTGTTGTCTTTGAGCAACTGATTCTCCATCTTTGATCCCTTGCCGCCCTTATCTTCAACCTCGGTGCGGAAATCCCTCAAGTTTGCATAGAATGGCTGTATGCCATGGAAATTCAGTAGCTTGATGGAATGCGCCAGTCTCTGGAGCATTGTGAAGACCGAGACAGTAGACCATTTTAGCCCTTGGGGAACGTTCCTGCCGGGTCCGTTCATCCAGTCCTTCCGAGCATTCATAAGGCCGAAGGTCGTGAGGCTCATGGGATCCCGCCCCCAGTAGATGTTCTGCTGACTGAGCTTGTTTACGAATGGCCTGAGGGCTTTGGAGAAGAGCTCTTGTATCCGTAACATCTCGTCTGACGGTTCCAGGCTGATAACGTCTTCCATTCTTGAATGCACATACTGCCTGATATCGATGGACTCCTCCGAGCGGGCTTCGACATGAGATATCCCCAGGCTATCCAGGACTTGTTGGACGGCCTCGACTTTGGAGCCAGGAGTAGCGGTAAGTGCGATGACCCGGAAACTCTTGTTGAATCGACGAAGGAACTCGACAACCTTGACATAGGCGTAGTCACCCGTTGCTCTGTGCGCCTCGTCAATAACAAGGAGGACGACGGACTTGGGGTCAGCGTATCCCTTGGACAAGTCGTTCATGAGGGTCTGTGGCGTCATGAAGAACAGTCGTTTGCTCTCCCACGCCCCTTCGCG